>SXGT01887947.1_pt1 | contig 14054 bp, 3 predicted proteins | sample 3176221 | NCBI WGS metagenome assembly SXGT01 (sample SAMN11356862, study PRJNA531348) | freshwater metagenome | isolation source: freshwater sample F1-120 | place: China: Fuxian Lake, Yuxi | collected 2017-12-25 | reverse complement strand
GCACAACAAACAGCCTTGTCAATATAGATTCAATGAAATTTGATGCGTTTTCGAGAAAAACTCAGCATAACCTTTATGAAATCCGAAAAATCCGCATGAGCAAATTCAGCGCATTCGCGAACTGCGCCCCGACATGGTGTTGATTTCAGGCGGCACCGACGGCGGCGACCAGCGCAAAGTTGTTGAAATTGCGGAGTTGATTGCGCCCGCCAAGCACGCGACCGCGAGTGGCGGAAGCGGTGGCGGCATCGGCCAACTTCGATCGCGACCAACTCGTCATCGAGCCGTGGCTTGATGATCCGATGCCGGAGTATGACTGCGGGATTTGATTGCAGATTCGCAGTGGGATCGAGCGCGCTGAAGCAGCAATGACACCGGTGATTTGAAAATTTTCTAGTTTTTCAAGTCGCCGCGGATGTCGCATGGAATCATTGCGTTCATTTGCGCCACACGACCACCGTCGAGGCGATGGGGGTACGCACGGGAACCGCTCCGCGGCTATGGCAATGTCCGAGTGCGCCACATTGTCGCCCGATTTTTGCATTTGAGCACTGCGGTGGTACAGTCAAGGCATGGAATCACTGTTTCTTGGCGGACTTGTCGGGCGCTCGCACGCGACGCTCGAAAAGCGAACACTATCAATGATTCTTTTGAAGCTTCAATATAGACTCTTTTTGGAGAAAAATTTGCTACAACAAGCGATTAATAATCTCGTGCGTTGCACGTTTGTCGCAGCACTGCTCGCATCTGCAGCGACTTCTTTCGGGCAAGATCCGCCGCCATCAAACACATCTTACATAGGCGAGGTCGTCACAAATCCTGCGATAAATCCTGTCATTGGTACCAATATCACAACAGTGAATGGTCTTGAAACATGGGAGACTGTCCCCGGCGACATCACGACGCAATTCACGCAATTCGTCTTTACGGAGGATCGCTGGGCATTCATGGTCCAACCAGTGGGAGTGAGGATTTACAAGGATGCAGATTTATTCTTTGACATCCTCAGTATCACACCGATCGATCCACTCAACCCGTACACAAGCCCGATCGCAACAATCATAAATGACTCGGGCCAAGTCATGACGCTCTCCATCTGGCTCACAAGAGAACAATATTTGCTCAATTGGGATGGTGGAGAATCTTCCCCTGGAGTACCACAATTGCCGATCATCGTCAATGGCGTGAATGGTGTTGCGCGCGTTACGCGAGGAATTCCCGGTCGAGGTGGAGGTTGGGGAACGCTTTTCGTACCAGCGGGCGATGGTCGTCAAGGTGGTACGGCTCCTGGAATTACCATCGCGGAAGGAACCAACAATCAAGACATTTTGGCAACAACCCGAATCGGACTTGAGATGGGCACCACAGGCGGCAACGGCGGCCGTGGAGGAAACTCCTATATTAATGTCTGGTCGCCAGGTAATGGCGGAAATGGTGGAGTCGGTGGAACCGTTGTTGTAACCAACAACGCGCAGGTTGCAACCCAAAGTGCAACGATCGACCAGCTGCACGGCATCTTCGCATTTAGCCAAAGTGGTAGCGGTGGAGCTGCTGGTACGGGGGTGCTCGCCCCAAGCGGTGGTACTGGTGGAGACGCGCCAGATGGTGGAAACGTCACCGTCACAAACAATGCACTTGTTAGCACGGAAAGTCGTGGAGGAATTGGAATTTATGCCCTGAGCGTCAGCGGCAATGGCGGCGGCGGCGGCAGCAGTTGGGGTCTCGTTGGCGCTGCTGGAGATGGCGGACTGGCGGGTAACGGCGGGATCGTAAATGTCACCAATACGTCAACAGGGACTGTGCAAACCTTGCACGATTTTAGCACGGGGATTGCAGCCCAAAGCATCGGAGGAACGGGAGGCTCTGCTGGAACTTCAGGCAACTTGCTACTCAACCTTCCATCACAGGGTCAAGCAGGTGGCAACGCTGGCCAAGTAACAGTTGTGAATGATGGCAGTGTCAGGACAGAAGGAAATTATTCACGGGGTATAGAGGCCCAGAGCAATGGCGGAGGCGGCGGCGATCAAGGGGGGACTTTTGGCCTGATCTCACTTGGTGGACAGAGTGGACCAGGTGGCAACGGTGGAGTTGTCACTGTTATAAACAGGGGAAGTATTGAAACTCTAGGGATAGGTTCAACTGCGGTGTATGCGCAATCCGTCGGAGGCAGTGGTGGTAGTGCGAGCGATGCATATGGTGTTGTCGCACTTGGTGGAACTGGTACAGGAGGCGGAAATGGCGGAGCCGTAACGGTTGAAAATTATGGAACGATAAGCACATTACAAGGAGCGACTTTTCCCATACTTGTCAGAGGCTCAAAAGGCATCTTTGCACAAAGTGTTGGTGGCGGCGGTGGCGAAGGTGGATCGAGCGGCGGAATGGTTTCAATTGGAGGTCGTGGCGGAGCAGGTGGATTCGGTTCGCTTGTTCAAGTCACCAATGGTGGCAGCATCACAACATTTGGCGACAATTCTGGTGGCATATTCGCCCAGTCGGTTGGCGGAGGTGGCGGCGACGGAGGCAGTTCAAATTCTGTCGGCGTATTCGGCGGATACTCCATGGGCGGCGCCGGTGGCGCTGGTGGGGTTGGTGGCAATGTCAATGTCGCACTCCAAGGTGGCGACATTTCAACCAATGGCATTAGGTCCAAGGGCATCATGGCTCAAAGCGTCGGTGGTGGTGGCGGTACAGGTGGCGGCTCTGTTCAAGCAACTGTTGGTGTATTTGGTGCTGCAGCAGTCAACATTGGCGGCAATGGCGGAGCGGCGTCGGCTGGCGGAAATGTGACATTGACCGCAAGCACTTTGTTGACCAATATTCAAACCCAAGGAAAGTATTCCCAGGGAGTGTTTCTGCAAAGCGTCGGAGGCTCGGGCGGTGACGGCGGTCTCTCCGTTGCGGTTGCGCTCGCTGGCGGGCCGGCCGCTGGTTCCATCGCTTTTTCGCAAGGTGGAAACGGCGGTGCGGGCGGTTCAGCTGGAATTGTTCGCGCAGGAGAATTCGATGTTTCTGGCAACTTAATTTCGACTGGTTTCAACGGCAACATTCAGACCGATGGAGAATTCTCGACTGGATTTTTCGCACACAGTGTTGGTGGCGGTGGCGGCAATGGTGGATTGTCGATCTCTGCAGCTGGAGCTGGAGGAGCAGCATTCGCTGGGGCGGTTGCTATTGGACTCGGTGGCTCGGGTGGAGGTGCCGGTCATGGTGGAGTTGTGCAGATTGGGACACAAGGAAACATCACGACGCTGCAGGACAAGTCGATCGGTCTGCTCGCACAATCTGTTGGAGGTGGCGGAGGAAATGGTGGAGCATCGATTGCGGGAACAATCGCTGGCGCAGCAGGTGTTGCTGCTGGGGTGCAAGTCGCCATCGGTGGTTCAGGCGGTGGTGGTGGAAACGGCGGAAGTGTCACACTTGCAACTCGATCGAGCCGCATTGAAACGACCGGCAGTGACTCTGAGGGCATCGTTGTCCAGTCGGCTGGCGGTGGGGGCGGTACTGGTGGTTACAACATTTCGGGTGGTGCAGCCGGCGGTACTGGAGCGGGTGCAGTCAGTGTTGGCATAGGTGGATCTGGCGGTGATGGTGGAAATGGCGGAAGTGTGTTCGCTGATTTGCAATCAGATGTCGTCACGTTTGGTGATACATCAGCTGGAATTATCGCACAGTCAAACGGCAAAGGTGGAGGAATCGGCGGTTACAACATTGCTGTTACGGGCGCGGGCGCAGCGGGCGGAGCAGTCTCAGTTGCAGTCGGGCTCGGCGGGAGTGGTGGCGGTGGCGGTTCAGGTGGTCAGGTCACACTCACATCTACTGGTTCAATTTCTACCGCAGGATTTAAATCCAATGGAATCACCGCGCAGTCGATCGGCGGCGGTGGAGGTACCGGTGGATACAACATTGTTGTTGGCGGAGCAGGAGCAAGCACTGGTAGCGGAGCGGTCGCAGTCGGACTCGGCGGCTCTGGCGGAGTCGCAAGTCACGGTGGACTTGTCATCGCAGCTTCATCTGGCGGACTCATCTCAACATCAGGATCCGAATCGATCGGCGTGCTTGCGCAGAGTGTTGGTGGCGGAGGCGGCGACGGTGGATACAACATCGTGGTCGCAGGCACTGGCGCAGGTGTTGGCAGCGCAGGTGTGGCGGTCGGTCTTGGAGGAACTGGCGGAGGCGGCGGCAATGGTGGAGAAGTTCGCCTGACTGTAAACAATGACATTGAAACGACCGGAGACAAATCTGGCGGCGTCGTCGCGCAAAGCGTTGGTAAGGGCGGCGGAGTTGGTGGTTACAACATTTCGGTTGCAGCCGGAGCCGGCCTCAGCGCGGCTGGAGGAGGAGTCGCGGTTGGTTTGGGCGGATCGGGTGGTGGCGGCGGCGATGGCGGAAAAGTTACTCTAACTTCAAATGGACTCATTCATACGGTCGGCGATAAATCGAATGCATTTACTGCGCAATCCATTGGTGGCGGTGGCGGCACTGGTGGATACAACGTCTCAGCTGCGGCAGGCGGCGGCGGGGTTGCCGGTGGAGCTGTCAGCGTAGGACTCGGCGGTTCTGGCGCGGTGGCAGGCCATGGCGGTGTCGTCGAAGCGAACGTGACTGGACACGTTTGGACTGAGGGTCAAAATTCAATCGGCATTCTTGCACAATCTGTTGGTGGGGGCGGTGGTGATGGTGGATACAACGTTGCTGCGACTGGAGCGTTTGGAGCGACAGCTGGCGGCGGAGTTAGCGTCGGACTCGGTGGTAGCGGTGGCGCTGGCGGAAACGGTGACAGCGTCACGCTGGCCGTCGGCACAGAATTTCTTGCCAACACAATTTCAATCAGCGGACTCGGTTCGATGGGCATCGTCGCGCAGTCGATTGGAGGCGGTGGTGGAAACGGCGGATTCAATGTCTCGGCTGCCCTCTCAGGCGCGGGCACTGGTGCGGCCGCAGTCGGAGTTGGCCTCGGTGGCAGCGGCGGTGCTGGTGGCAACGCTGGCGAAGTGAACTCGACGGTCTTTGCCAACATCGTTAACTCTCCAGACGCTGTTGGATTCTTGTCGTCGGTTGGTGCATTCGATGCGGACGAGCCGATCGATTACAAGACCGCCTCTGGAGGTCTGCTCGCACAGAGCGTCGGTGGTGGTGGAGGAAATGGAGGATTCAATGTCACTGGAGTGGTTTCTCTCTCAGCTTCTGGGGCCGGCGCGGTTGCAGTTGGTATCGGTGGAATGGGTGGCGATGGTGGATCTGCTTCGAAGGTAACGAATAGTTTCACAGGCACCGTCGAGACGTACCACGTGGGCGGATTCGGCATTGCAGCTCAGTCACTCGGGGGCTCGGGTGGAATTGGAGGCATGAATTTCACTGGCGCGATCTCCGCAGCGACTACCGGCAGCGGAGCAGTCGCATTTGGATTAGGCGGCTTCGGCGGCGGCGGCGGTGATGCAGGCGAAGTCAACAACACTGTGAATAGTCGACTTGGTTTTGTGCACACTCTTGGCAATGACGCGATTGGAATTCTCGCACAGAGCGTGGGCGGTGGTGGAGGAGTTGGTGGAACAAACATCACAGGGATCATCACGGGCTTATCTTCGAGTAGCGGTGGCGTCGGAATCGGCCTTGGAGGTTTCGGAGGCGGAGGCGGCGACGGAAAATTAGTTCTAAATCATGTCACTGGCGGTGTGGTGACCGAGGGCGCAAACTCCCAAGCAGTTCTTGCACAGAGCGTTGGCGGTTCGGGCGGTGCAGGCGGAATGAATGTGACGGGAGCAGTCAATCTCTCAAAGTCGGGAGGCGGAACACTAGGATTTGGAATGGGAGGATTCGGTGGCTACGGCGGAAACGCGGGCGCAGTTGAGAGCACCGTCACGACTGCGGATGGCGCGCAGTTTTTCATGACATCGGGCGAATCATCTACGGCAATCGTTGCGCAATCAGTCGGCGGAGCTGGCGGTGTTGGAGGATTGAATGTCACCGGAGCGGTCTCGTTGTCAGGTGGAACGAGCGCAGCTATTGGCGTCGGACTCGGCGGCTTCGGCGGCGGCGCTGGCAATGGCAGCAGCGTGCTGCTTGATGTCACCGGCAACGTCTTGACTCGCGGCAACGATTCTCATGGATTGATGGCACAGAGCGTCGGTGGTTCTGGCGGTGCTGGCGGAGTCAACATAACCGGCTCTCTTGCTGGGACTTCATCAGGAAGCGCTGGGGCGATTTCGATTGGTGTCGGAGGCTTTGGTGGCGACGGCGGAAACGCTGGCGCGGTCACGTTGAATTATGCGGGAACAGTGATCGCAGCTGAAAGTCTCTCGCTGCTTGGCGCGATTGGAAAAGGATCACACGGAATCGTTGGCCAGTCGCTCGGCGGTGGTGGTGGTATCGGCGGGATGAATGTGAGCGGAGGCATTGGATTAATTGCAACGAGCGGATACGGCGCAGTTTTCGGAGTGGGTGGCTTCGGTGGAGCGGGCGGAAATGCAGACACCGTGGATGTCACCGTGACAGGTGGCGAGAGCATTACCACTTATGGACAGGGCAAGTCGGCGATCTTTGCACAGAGTCTCGGCGGTGGTGGCGGTGACGGTGGGATAAATGTTTCGGGCGGTATCACCGCAGGCAATTCGTTGTTCTTCGGAGTCGGAGGTTTCGCAGGCGACGCTGGTACGGCCAAAAAGGTGACAGTCAATGCGGCGACAGATGTCACGGTCTATCAGAGGGAATCTCTTGCACCGATTGACCCCGATGAAACGCCGGAGTCCATGTACACCGCCGCTGGAGTTCTCGCTCAAAGCATCGGTGGCGGTGGCGGTAATGGTGGAATGAATGTCACTGGTGGAATCGCATTCTCAAGTAGTACAAACACACTCACGTTTGGCATGGGTGGGTTCGGTGGCGCTGGCGCAGCTGCTGGCGATGTTGATCTCACCTTGGTTGGTGATGCCAACACAACGGGCCAGTATGTCCACGGCATCTTGGCGCAATCGATCGGTGGTGGCGGAGGCAACGGTGGTATCAACGTCAGCGGTCAGATAAGCGCTGGCTCCGGTACGGATATTGCAATCGTCGCTGGAGTCGGTGGCAACGGAGGAACCGGCGCAGATGCGGGTCTGGTCGGTGTGAATCACACTGGTTCGGTCACGACATTTGGCGACAACGCACGTGCGGTTTTCGCGCAGAGCATCGGCGGTGGTGGAGGCGTCGGTGGGATGAACGTTACGGGTCTACTTGCCTACGGCGCTTCGCCGATCACGGTTGGTGTTGGTGGCACTGGTGGCGATGCAGGAGGAACATCGGGAGCTGTCACCGTCACCCGCGGCAGTGCTGAATTGTCGACAGGAAAATTGACAACGACTGGTATTGGAGCGCATGGAATTGAAGCATCAAGTATCGGCGGCGGTGGCGGCGATGCGGGGATGAACTTCGTCGGGGGGGTCGCCGGTGGCATCACAGACAGGATCTATGCCGCATCGTTCCTGATAGGCGGCTCAGGAGGAAATTCCGGGAGCGCAGGAGCAGTCTCGGTAAATAATTTCAGCGAAATTGTGACCACTAGGGCAGAGAGCAATGGAGTGCTCGCCCAGTCGATTGGATCTGGCGGCGGCAACGGGAATTATAATATGGGTTTAACGCTTGCTCTCGCAGGCAGTGCGAAGGACACCATAAGCGGAAGTCTCACAATCGGAGGGCAACCAGGTGATGGCGGTGATGCCACGACTGTCTATGTGAATCAAGTCGGAAGCATCGGCACAGTCGGCGACTTGTCCAATGGTGTCGTTGCGCAATCCATAGGCGGCGGTGGTGGAAATATTGGGCTTGACTTGAACATCACAATGGGATTGACAAAGGTGTCTAAGTCTCTCGACATGACGCTTGGAAAGGTTGGAGGGACGGGTGGGACTAGCGGAGTTGTCACGCTAGTTGCAGATGGGACGATTCACACACGTGGTAAGGAGTCTGTGGGATTGTTGGCTCAGTCCATCGGTGGTGGTGGCGGAACAAGTTCTTCAACGTCCGTCATTTTGAGTCAAGGGAGCACAGCGGACGGCAAGCTTGACAAGGACGAAGCGCGAGTCTCCATCGGTCGCCAAGGTGGAGAGGGCGGAGGTTCCAATGATGTGACCGTCAACGCGGTCGGGTACGGAGTCATTGTCACCGAAGGTGCGCGGTCGCACGCTATTGTCGCACAGAGCGTTGGAGGTGGTGGAGGGCTGGCGGGATCTGGCAGCACCTTAAATTTTGTAGGCGCTGCACCAACCATCGGTGTCGCGGTCGGCGGGGCTGGAGGGTTGGGCGGTGTGAGTGGCAAGGTCAATGTCACGAGTACTGTAGAGATTTACACGGGTTACTCAGCTATTTTGGATTCACCCGGCGCGGACACTTCGATTGGAATCCTCGCTCAAAGTATCGGGGGAGGTGGAGGAGTCGGTGGCGACGCCTGGACGGGTGGAATTGGATACTTACCAATGTCGGTAAGCGTTGCAGTGGGCGGCTCTGGCGGAGCAGGCAATGCCAGCGAGACCGTCGATGTCTCCAGCAGTGGATTTATCTCGACCAACGGCGTTAATTCTTACGGAATTCTTGCGCAGAGTATTGGCGGCGGCGGCGGAAATGCCGGCACAGTCATCAACGGTGTCTTGCCCATCCTCCAAGTGACCCCAGACAGTGGTGCGACAATCGCAGCCGTCCAGGTCGGCGGGGTTGGGGGTGATGGGTCAATCTCAAGAGAAGTTACGGTCACAAACACGGGTGGTATTGAGACGAAAATCGGTGGTTCAATTGGAATCTTGGCGCAGTCCATCGGTGGCGGCGGCGGCAATGCCTCGAGCATTTACTCTGGGACCCTCGTCAAAACCGCAGCCACAAGTGTGTTTTCGTTTTCCATCGGAGCCACGGGTGGCACGGGTGGCGTCGGCTCGGATGTGTTGGTGCAGAACCTCAGCGGTTCGAGAATTGATACATACGGTGATCTTTCTCACGGGATCTACGCCATGAGCCTCGGCGGCGGTGGCGGAACTGGCAGTGATGTCTTGAATATCAATCTCGGTTTGAATCAATCGAACGACGATGCGAACAACATAGGCGTGACCTTTGGTCTAGGCGGCACCGGCGGTGAGGGTGGTTCTTCTGGTCGGGTGGATGTTCTCAACGAGGGAACGATTCGCACTTTTGGAGAGAAAGCGCACGGCGTAATTGCCCAGAGCATCGGCGGAGGTGGTGGAGATGGTGGGTATTCCATCACAGGCAATGTTCAGTATGGCGGGAAAGGCTTCGATACAACTGCCCCAACGGGAGTGTTTTCTATCGGAGGTCGAGGTGGCGCCGGCAACAAAGCTTCGGACGTCACCGTGACGAATTCTGGATTGATCGAAGTGCGCGGCAATTCTTCGTATGGCGTCTACGCTCAGAGCGTTGGTGGTGGAGGCGGAAATGGTGGCTTCGCCGCCGCTCTCACGCCCAACCAACTCACCAAAGATCCTTTTCGACAGCTGACCACTATTGGACTTGGCGGATTCGGCGGAAGTGGTGCCGATGGCGGCAATGTCACTGTTGACAATACAGGTGGAACGATCCGTTCCTACGGCGACGATTCCATTGGTATTTACGCACAGTCCATTGGCGGAGGTGGCGGCACAATGGGATGGGCGGTCTCATCGCCTGCTGCGACGGCCGCCAATCTTTTGATTCAGCAGACAATCGGCGGCGGGTCAGGCCTGCTCGCTGGTGACGGAGCCGCCGGAATCGTGGATGTGCACGCTGAGGGAAACATCGAGATGCTCGGGGCACGAAGCAAGGTGAAGAAAATTCAATCTGTCAGCGGTGGTGGCGGTGACATCGAACTGTTCCTTGATGTGAGTGAACAAGCGGTGGTAATAGGTCAGGACGGCATCATTATTCCGACCGAACCAACCATCGCAAGTTGGGGTGTCCTCGCAGAACTCGGGATGAATCTTGTGAATCACAACGATTGGATTGGCACGACTACTGGCAAAGTCACTGACTGGTTTGCGGGAGGGGCCACAACAGTGGGAGAGTGGTCAACTGCGAGCCAAACACAAAGCATCGGTGGAGGTGGCGGAACTGCCACTGAAAATTTTGTGGTCGATACTCTCGCAGAGGGCAACTTCGGACTTGAGCTCGGTGGAGTGAACATCGAAAACGGCGATGGTGGCGAGATCAACTCAGAGCGTTACGGAGAAGTCACAACATTGGGCGATGATTCGATCGGCACCGAAGTTCAGTCGATTGGCGGCGGCGGTGGAAGCGCAATCATCGGAGTTGAAACGATTCTTCTTCCAGGGCACACGGGTGGATCCGCAATTGCAAATGTTGTATTGGGTGGAGACGCAACGATTGGCAGCGACGGTGGAACGATCGACTCGATCTACGCGGGAGATGTCCTCACGCTTGGCGATCGTTCGCCTGGACTGTTGCTGCAAAGCATCGGCGCAGGTGGTGGCAAAGCAACGATGCTCGGATTTGATTCGATCGATGTTGGCATCGGCGGACAGAACGCCGCATCTGGAAATGGCGACAACATCAATGTGAGCAATGTTGGTTCAATCGAAACTGATGGCGCGCTTTCGCATGGTGTGATCCTGCAGACCATTGGTGGCGGTGGTGGCGCTTTCTTCAGCGATTCATCAGACATTTCCGTTGCAGCCAACGCTGACAATAGCGGTAACGGTGGAGACATCAACTTTGCGCAGACTGGTGATGTGATCGCACTCGGCGACGGCTCAATCGGAATTCTTGCGCAGAGTCTCGGTGGCGGTGGTGGATTCATCAACAGGCTCTTCATGGATACCGCAGGCGGTGCGGGTACTTCTGGCGCGATCAATTTGAATGTGAATGGTGATGTCGCTGCAACAGCTGAGAATGGGGTGGGAATCTTTGCGCAGTCACGCGGCGCAACGTCGCAAGGCAATATCGATATCCAATTCGCAGCCGACAAGCGGATTGTCGTTGGCGACAGCGGTGTGGGCGTTGAGATTTCAGGCGGAAAAGATAATACTTTCGTCAACGATGGAATTGTTTTCGCAGCGACAACGATTGGAAGTCCAGATGGAATTGTTGTCAGAGGATCCGAAGGCAATGAGACGATCACCAACAATGGAACCTTCTATGGCAATATCGATCTTGGAACTGGCAGCAACTTGCTGACGAGTGCAGATGGTGCTTCGGTTTATTCCGGCCACATGCTCTTCATCGGCGATGGAGCAGATCAGTTCTTCACCAATCGTGGAAGCCTCTCATTGGGAGACACCACGGCCAGTTATACAACTGACCTCACTGGCTCCTATGTCCAGTCTGCAACTGGCCAACTTGATATCTCAATTGATGCCACGAATGACGGGATTGATCTCTTGCATATCACGCACACTGCGAACCTTGAAGGCAAGCTGAACATCATTATGGAAAATGTTGCTCTACTGAAGGCAGGCCAGCGCGATCTGACTTATCTGCGAGCCGACGAGGGCATCTTGAATCAGAACATGGAATTGGTTGCGCCGGTTTCAGCTGTCGCCCAATATAGTTTCGCTGCGGAACCTGCTGCACCTGTTTCAGCTGTCGCCGTATATAGTTTCGCTGCGGAACCTGCTGCACCTCCAACTTCCGCGGCGGTCAGTATGTCTGTCAGCTTTTCAGGCTTTGGAACTCTCAACAATAATCAAACGTCAATCGGTTCATATGTTGCTCGAGTGCAGGCGGCTGGAAGTTCGTCCGAAATGGCGCCGCTGATCACTGGGCTTTTCGCGTTGCCAACAGAGAACGATTTGGCGGCAGCGTATGACTCGATGTCTCCCGAGGTCTACACGTCTGCGCAAAGAAATCTCGAACTTTCTTCAAGCCGTTTCATAGAAACGATGTTCGGCTGCAATCAACTTGAGAGCTCATACAAATTCAATGCTGACGGCGAAGAGATCGCAACAAATCGGACTGCATATCAAACGATGGAATTCGAAGCATCGAAGGGTGCTGGTGAAGGTAAGGATGCAGCGAAAAAAGAATCTCACCTGTTCTGGGTAAATACAACGGCAGATTTTTACACGAGTTCCCAAACTTCGCAGTACATGGGATTCACTGCAGACACGATCGATTTTTCGGCCGGTGTGCAGTGGGCATTGACAGACGAGTGGTATGTAGGCGCGGCTCTGGGGCATACAACATATACAACGAATTTCTCTGATGGAATCAGTGCAATGTCTGAAGGGACTTCATCACAAATCGGTGCCTATGTTGCAAAACTATTTGGGCCAACAAAAGTCTCGCTTGGAATTGCTGGTGGTGTGAGCGAGATCGATGTGGATCGCTCAAACATTTTCTCGGCGACTGGCCCAGCAAGTGGCGAGCTTGATTCGGCATTCTTCGCAACACGATTTCGAGTCTCTCATAACTTCGATCTTTCTGACTGGTATATCCGACCATTTCTCGACTTGGGCTTTTCGAGCATTCATAACAACAGCTTGACCGAAACCGGTGCAGGCGCGATGAACCTTGTGATCGATGCGGGAACTTATAATGTCTTTACTGTTTCCCCAACTCTTCAAGTGGGCTGGGAAATCAAGAGCGGCAGCCTCTCCATTCGACCCAACGCATCAATTGGATACACCCGATATTCAAATTCGGCTCCATCATTTTCTGCCACTCTGCAAGGTGGTCCTGGTGGCGTCTCATCTTTCGATGTCTCGGGATTAAACGATCTTGATTATCTCAATACAAGCGGTGGAATTGATCTCGCATTTTCAAACTCCGTTGTTTTTCAATTCGTTTATTCAGGACAGTTCTCTCAAAATACATCCGCAGATAACTTCCAACTGAAGATTGTTTTTCCATTCTGATTTGTGCATGTGGGTAGTCTGTCTGTATGGAAATGCAACAACAGATTGATCGGTTGCGGGCGACGACTCGCCGTCTGCAAATCGGGATCGTGGCGCTCGTTCTTGGAGCCGTGATTTGGGAATTGCGGCCCGTGCCCGCTCCTGTTCTTGCGCCAGTACCGCCGCCTGTATTGAATGTTAGTTACGACTCAATCACCTGCAAGGAATGGCGAGTCATTGACAAAGATGGGAAGGAACGGATTCATGCGGGAACCAGCCCCGATGGGGCAGTCACCATGCAATGGATAGACCCCGATGGCAAAGTGCGAATTGTGGCGGCATCATTTGTCGACGGTCAGTCAGGTGTTCAGTGGTATGACCGCAATGGCAAGGTGCGAATTGGAGCAGGGACGAATGCGGATGGTGATGCCAGCATTCTGTGGCTCGACATGGATGAAAACATGCGGATGAGTGGTCGGACGCTCGGTGACGGATCGGCGAGCTTTCGTTGGTATGACAAGGATAAACGAGTGCGGATCGTTGCTTCAACCTTTTCAAGCGGTGGAGCTGGTATGTCGTGGTTCGATTCGGATGGGAATAGGCGAATCAATGCAATTACCCGCCCCGATGGAACGGTGATTTTGCCAAATAGCGAATCGAAATAATGTGAGCGATTACGCAGGGGCGAATACTCAACGATATTTCTGGCAACGGTGCCGTTGACGGCGTTGATCTCAGCGTGTTGCTTGGTGTATGGGGCACCGATGGAAGCGGAGGAGAGTTTGACGCAGACGTGACGAACGATGGCATCGTGAATGGTGCAGACCTCACAATTATCCTCGGTGGCTCGGGTCCCTGCCCGAACTGATCTGCATTCTTGAATCACTTGAACAACAGCGCACTATGGAGTGCGTTGTTTTTTATACAAAGTAAAAGGCTACAAAAAGACTTTGCAGTGAGAATTGAATTGTTACTCGCCGACTACGAAACCCTCGCTACACATGCGCCGGCATCGACCACGTCTACACAATCCGATAACTTGACAGGACTTTGCTTTTTTAGTGTCGCAGGCGAGCACCCAGGCTCTCAGCTTCGGCAAGTGCGCACGAAATTCCGCCGCATTTCGGCGAGTGACCAGCTTTCGTTTTTACGCTCGCCTTCATGGTCGCGCGACTGTTTCGCTCTCGCAAGCCCCAACTTTATCGAACAAAGTCATCGCCGCTGTGGAAGTGCTTTCACGCGCACTTT
>SXGT01789633.1_pt1 | contig 14055 bp, 12 predicted proteins | sample 3176221 | NCBI WGS metagenome assembly SXGT01 (sample SAMN11356862, study PRJNA531348) | freshwater metagenome | isolation source: freshwater sample F1-120 | place: China: Fuxian Lake, Yuxi | collected 2017-12-25 | reverse complement strand
CGACATTCGCCGCCGGCTGCGCGCCGTGTCTTCGCGGCATGACCTGGCGAGCGTCATTGTGTCCGCCTTTGATCACCGCACGCGCATTCTGCCGTTCATCTACGCCGACGTCTCGGGCCCGAAGCACCTCCAGCTCACGCTGACTCGCAAAGACTTCGAGGAGCTCATCAAGCCGCTCGTCGACCGGACCATCGCGCACTGCCGGGAGGCGCTCAAGGACGCCAGCCTCACCGCCAAGGACATCTCGCAGGTGCTGCTCGTCGGCGGCATGACCAAGATGCCCATGGTGCAGAAGGCCGTCGCCGAGTTCTTCGGAAGGGCGCCTGAGCGCTCCGTCAATCCCGACGAGGCGGTCGCCGTTGGGGCCGCCGTCCAGGCCGGGATCATCCAGGGGACGGTCGACGACGTCCTGCTCCTCGACGTCATCCCGCTCTCGCTCGGTATCGAGACCCAAGGTGGCGTGTTCACGCGCCTTATCGACCGAAACAGCAACATCCCGGCGCGGCACACCGAGGTCTTCACTACGGCGGAGGACTACCAGCCGCTCGTGAATGTCCACGTGCTCCAGGGCGAGCGTCCCATCGCGCGCGACAACAAGAGCCTCGCGCGCTTCGAGCTGCTCGACATCCCGCCGGCTCGACGAGGTGTCCCCAAGATCGAAGTCAGCTTCGACGTCGACGCCAACGGCATCCTCGCGGTATCGGCCCGAGACCTCGGCACTGGCAACGAGAAGCGCATCCGCGTGAAGGCGGCCTCGGGCCTGTCGGAAGACCAGATCCAGAAGCTTGTGCAGGAGGCCGAGGACTTCAAGGCGGCTGACGCGCAGAAGAAGGAGCTGGCGATCCTCAAGAACAAGGCGGACGGGCTCATGTACACCACGGAGAGGTCGCTCACCGAGTTCAAGAGCTACCTCACCGAGGACGAGGTCAACCAGATCAAGCGAGACCTGGCGCAGTGCCGGGAAGCCCTCATGACCGAGGACCTCGGGCACGTAGAGCTCGCTATCCAGAACCTCGAGAAGAGCGCTTATCGCATCGCGGACGTGATGTACCACGACGTCGGCTGACCGCCTCCGCGCCTTTCGGCGCAGCAGGGTTGTCGCGGTCCCACGTTCGTGCTCACCTCTGCGGACGCCGAAGGCTCGAGAGGCAACCCGCAGGCATGACCACCTTCTATAGACTCCTCGGCGTAACGGCCGACTCGGACGGCGCTGCAATCAAGAGCGCCTACCGGGCCCTGGCGCGCAAGTATCATCCAGATCACAACGGCGGACACCCGCTGGCGGAGCGTCGCTTTCGGATGCTCGCCGAGGCATACGACGTGCTGTCGGACGACGCCAAGCGGGTGAAGTACGACCGATACGGTGTGACGGCGCTATCGCGTCAGGGCGACCTCCCAGGGTTCGCCGGCAGCGTGCAGCGCCTCGCCAAGAACCTTGAGACGGCGCTCGAGAGTCGGCTCAAGGGTGTGAAGAGGCGTGGCGCTGACAAGCGCCTACCCTTGGCACTCACGCTGAGAGAGGCGGTCTTCGGCTGCACGAAACAGGTCGTAGTAATTCGTCGTGGTCCGTGTGACTCCTGCGGCGGCGGCGGAGCGGAGCGCGGCAGCGCCGTCGAGGCTTGTCACGTCTGCGACGGGCGCGGCCTGCTTCGGGAGGGCAGCGGACTGCTCGCGCGTGAAGAAGCCTGCGCCTTTTGCGATGGGCGCGGCCGCGTCGCGCTGCGACCCTGTGACGCCTGCCACGGGGCGGGTGAGGCCGAGCGACACCTCGAGTTGCCCGTCACGGTGCCACCCGCGGCCCACCCTGGACGCCGCCTGGTGCTCCGCGGTTATGGCGAGAACGGACAGGCCGGCGGCGAGGCCGGGGACCTGTTCGTCGAGCTCTCCGTCGAGCCGCACCCGCTGTTCGAGCGTGAGGGAACCGATCTTCGGGTCAGCGTCCCGATCACGATCACAGAGGCGGTCTTAGGCGGGCAGGCCGAGGTGCCGCTCCTCGAAGGCGGCTCCATCGGTGTGCGGGTTCCTCCGGGTACGCGGGGAAGCCAGGTCCTCCGCCTGCGCGGACGCGGGGGTCCCCTCGACAAGGGCGGGCGAGGCGACCTCCTGGTGCGTATCGAGATCGAGACGCCCGTGGTCGACTCCTCGGTCGCTCGGGAGCTGCTCGAGCGACTCGATCAGGTCAGCATCCACCCCCATCGCAATGCGTACCTCCGCGCGCTGTCCCAACATCTCGAGTCGACGGGTCCGTGAGCGGTCCCTCCCTCCGATCGGCGGGGGAGGGCGCGCTCCTACGGCGAGTTGCCGAGCGTTTTCGCCCGAACGGCTCGGTTCTCCTCGGCATAGGCGATGACGGCGCTGTCGTGAGGCCGGGGGCCTCGCGAGGCCTCCCCGGGTCCGACGTTATCGCTGTCGCTGATGCCATGGTGGAGGGTGTCCACTTCGATCGGCGCTGGTGTCCCGCCGACGCCGTCGGCTGGAAGTTGGTCACCTGTAACGTGAGCGACATCGCCGCCATGGGTGGGCTGCCCGAGTGGGCGCTGCTCACCTGCGGGTTTCCGGGTGACCTGCCGCTCGCCTGGGCGGAGGACCTGCTCGACGGCGTCGCCCGCGCCTGCGCCGCCTTTGACCTGGCGGTGGTGGGGGGGGACATCACGGGTAGCCCCGGGCCCATCGTTCTCTCGCTCTCCGCGTTCGGCATCCCGGGTGAGCGTGTCTTGACGCGGTCAGCCGCGAGCCTCGACCAGGGCCTCTACGTGACCGGGCCCCTGGGTGCGTCGGCGCTTGGCCTTCGCGCGCTCCGCTCGGGTGCCGCGGACCCTCCCCCCGTGGCCGTGAAGGCCCACCTGTACCCGGCGCCCCGTGTCGTCGAGGGGCGCCGCCTCGCGGCCTGCCATGCAGTGGGCGCCTGCATGGATCTGTCAGACGGTCTGGGCGTGGACGCAGCGCGGATGGCCGCCGCGAGCGGGGTGGGGCTCGAGGTGGACGCGGCGCTACTGCCGCTCGGCGAGGAGCTCTCCGGCCTTCCACGTGAGGAGGCGCTCGAGCTGGCGCTGTTCGGCGGAGAAGACTACGAGCTGCTCTTCACATGCTCAGGGACACCGCCAGTACCGGCGGTGAGGGTGGGACGTGTCGTGGCCCGTCCCGGTCTCCATGTGCTCCTGGACGGGGCCCCCTGGAGTCGGGGCCGACCGTTCGACCACTTCGCGCCGCAGCCGGAGGGGCAGTGAGCGTCGACAGGGCCGTGAGGCTCGGGTTCGTCTCTCTCGTCGGTCTAGCTATAGTGCCCATCTGGCTCTTCGACCACTGGCCCAGCCAGGACGGACCCGGCCACGTCTATACTGCGCGCGTCCTCGGCTCGCTTCTGCGCGGCGAGGCAACCTACGAGGCGTGGTACGAGCCCTCGATCGAGGTGGTCCCGAACGTGGCCGGCAGCCTCGTCCTCGCGCTCGGCACCGCGGTCGTCGGGGGGCCACTGGCGGAGCGGCTCCTCGTGACCGCCGTGGTGATGGTGTTCTCCTTCGGCGCGCTCTCCTGGTTGCGGCGATGCAGCGGTGTTCAGTGGCCCGTGGTCGCGTTGTGCGCGCCGCCGCTCGCGCTCAACGTCACGGTGTTCCTGGGCTTCTACTCGTTCGGTCTGGGGTTCGCGGCGGTGCCCTGGGTGTGGAGCCTCGCGGCCACGGGCAAGTGGTGGCGCGCTGGCGTGCTCGCCGCGGTGGCATGGTCGTGTCACGTGGTGCCTGCCGCGTTCTGCGCGCTGGGACTCGTGCTCGAGGGTGCTGCTGCGGTGCGGCGCTCCCAGCGCTGGCGCGATGCCCTCGGGGCCGCGCTGGCGAGCATCCCTACGGTGCTCCTCACCGCCCTCTGGGGTGGTCCCAGTGGCGAGGGCGAGTGGGTGTGGCTGGACCTCGCGTCACGCGCAGAGCGGCTGTTTACGCTCGGCTGCGCGGCGCCGTTCACTGGCACCGGGGAGTGGGCTGCTCTGGCGCTGGCGGTCGTGCTCGCGCAGCGGGGTGTCGTGGGCGCTCGGCGCGGTGGGGCGTCTTGGTTGCTGCTGAGGGTGGGGCTCCTCTCGGGGCTGGCGCTCGCGGCGCCGGAGGGTGGCCCCGGGTTCTGGTACGTGGGCGATCGGCTGGCGCTCGGGATGTGGCTGGCGTGGGTCGGCGTGGCGTCGACCGCGCCCGGCGACGGTCGCAACGGAGTGTTGTGCGCTGTGGCCTCGCTCGCCCTGCTAAGCCAATCGGTGTTGGGTGTCCGCGCGCTACAAGACGAGCTGAGCGCTGTGGACGCCCTGGCGCGCAGGGTACCGGAGCGCTCGACCGTGGTGATGCTGTCGTACGGAACTCCGATCGCGAGCCGCTTCGACCCAATGGTCCATGCGATTGGGCGCGTCGCGGCTGAGCGCGGCCTGGTGGATCTATCGAATCACGAGGCGGAGACCGACCACTTTCAGGTGAAGTACAGGAGCTGGGTCAGGCCCCTCGGCGCGCGGAACCTCATAGGGCGCGCGCATGAGATCGACCTCGACGTCCTGGCGAAGCGCGCTCAGTTCATCGTGGCGTGCGGGACGCCAGAAGACACGGCGGCGCTTGCACGCCGATTCACGCTCGTAGATCGATCCGACGGATGCTGGGTATTCAGCTCGGTCACCGCATCGCGCCCGGGGGCGCACGGTGGGGCTGACTCGACGCTGTAGACAGCCGACAGGCCGCGGCTAACGGGCCCGATCGCGCTCCGCTCTGAGCGGAGCACGGTGGCTGGCCCTGTGCGCGGCACGGCTAAGCGAAGTGGCTGGCTCCGTGCGCGGCAAGACCGCGCGCAGTGCTCCCGCTTACTTGCGGACGCGACGCTCGGCGCGACGGCGACGGCGCACGGCCTCGCGCTGCTTGCGCTTGCGAGCCTCGGACGGCTTCTCGTAGTAGCGCTTGCGCTTCAGGGCCTTGAGGATGCCCTCCTTGCCTACTTCGCGCTTGAGCGCGCGAATCGCCCGCTCCACATCGCCATCGACCACCACGATCTCCAGCGGTCGCAGCGAACCGTCGCCGCGCTTCTGGGGCGGCTTGCCGGTGCGCCGGGGGCGATCGCCTCGGTCACCGCGATCGCCCATATCGGCGCCGCGATCACCCATGTCGTTGTTGTCGTTGTCCTCGGGGTTCCGCATCTCGTTCCTCGTTCCGTTCGCGCCCGGATAATGGTCTGCCGTCTGGGACGGACCGGGGTCGCGGAGCGCGGGAGGTTAGAGCCCTGGCTCCGCGCAAGTCAAGACCAATTCCGGGGTCACTCGAGCGAAACACCTGTGCCGTCGCCATCGCGGAAGTGCGAAGCGATTCGCGGGTCTGGGCGTGGAGCCTGTGTTGTGGACGCGTGGGGGCGTCGGGCTGGACTGGCGTGGGGGCGCTCGTGTTGGACATTGACACTGCCGAACGCCACTGGTAGGCATCCAGCCCCTTTTCCACAGGGACGATCGCCCGGAAACGGCGGCCGGACCCACGTGGCGCCGCCTGCGAGCTCTTCCCGTGTACTTCCGTGCCGCCCTTACTATTGCTGTCGCGCTCGCCCTCTCGGGCTGCGCTTCCAGCGGTGGTACGCGCGGTCGCGCCGAGGACGTGGGTCGCGAGCGTTACCTGCTGGGCATCGAGGCGATGGCATCTGGTGACTACGAGGAGGCCATCGGCCACTTTCGTCAGGTAATGCGGATTCCCGGGCTGGTTCAGCTCGGCGCTAATTCTCGCCTGCGAATCGCGGACGCGCTCTTCCTTCAGGAGAAGTTCGAGGCGGCGATCACGTCCTATCGGAACTTCACCAAGGAATATCCGAACGACGCGAACGCCGGCTACGCGCAGTTCCGGATCGGACACGCGTTCTACGAGCAGATCCCTGGTGAGTGGTTTCTCGCGCCACCGCAATATGAGCGGCAGCAGAACTTCGTTCGGCAAGCCGCCGCGGCGCTCAAGCAGTTCGTGAGGCTGTACCCCACCCACCCGCTGGTGGAGCAGGGGCAGGGCATGCTGGACTCCTGCGAAGAGCAGCTCCTCGCTCACGAGCTTTACGTCGCTCGTTTCTACTTCGACCGCGACAAGCCACACGGCGTGGTCCAGCGCCTCGAGCGCGCGTTCGATAGATTCCCCGAGCACGCGAGCACGGAAGACAACTTCCTCATGCTCGCTCGCGCCTACGTCAGCATCGAGCGCCTCGACGCGGCCCGGTCGATGTATCAGGCGTATCTCGATCGTTTCCCAAGGGGAGAGCATCGCGCGGCGGCCCAGTCGTCGATCACCGTCCTTGATGCGGCGATCCAGAGGTCGGCGCCTGCGGTCCCAGACGAACGACCTTCAACCCCCGAGCCCGAGCCCGCGCCCGAGGCTGAGGGGGACAGCGAAGTGCCCGCGCCCTAACGGGCCCCGGCCTTGCGCAGAACCGATCACGTGATGGGCTCCACCCATCCAGCGGATGGCGGCTCGACCGCCGAAGATGTGAGGAAGAAGATGAAGACTACCCCGATGCAGCAAGTGAAGGCTCTTGGCGGCCGTGAGGCGCTCGTCAAGACGCTCGTGCCGGTCCTCGGAAACGACCCGGTCAAGACCAAGTCGGCCCTGATGGGCACCACCAACGCGAAGCTCCTTCGCGTCAACGAGGTGGCCCAGGCTGTCCAGAAGCGCTTCGGCTCGCGCAAAGAGCTCATCGCTCGGACCATCGCGCTCCGGTACCCCACCGGAAACGCCGCGGACGGCTTCGTTAAGAAGATGGAAGAGGCCACCCTGAAGCGGCTCCTCGAGGAGTACCGTCAGGCGGGCGGGAAGTAGCCCACCCTTCGACAATCGGGCACCCCTCGGACCGGCCGCTGTGACAGTCTGTCACAGATCGGGCCGGGGGGGTCCCCGAGCCCCACTTTCGGGCCAACCTCGATCTCGCGCTGTTTACAAGTTTTTCTCTTCAGGCATTGTGGCATTCGCCTTGCTTCCTCCCGAGCCGGTCTCGGGACGGGGTCTCGAGGCTTCACCGGCCACTTGGCGCTTTAATGGCGCCAGCCGCAAAGGTCGGATGACCAGGCCGTCTAGCCTGGAGCGGACCCGCGGCGAGCGCGAAGGGACACCTGATGCACCACAACTTCCGAATCGGCGACAAAGCGGTCTACCCGGCCCAGGGGGTCACCGAGGTCACCGGCATCGAGACGCGCGACATCTGCGGGAACCAAGAGATCTTTTACGTGCTCCGCGTGCTCGACTCGGAGAAGAAGATCATGGTCCCGGTGAGCAAGGTGGGCTCGGTCGGTCTGCGCGAGGTCATGAGCGCGGGCGAGGCCAATGGGGTCTACAACGTCCTCCGCGATCGCGACCGTCCGATCGACACGCAGACCTGGAACCGCCGCTTCCGCAAGTACGTGGAGAAGATCAAGTCGGGCGCCGTCGCCGACGTCGCGGAGGTCCTCCGCGACCTCTCGTTGGCCCGTCACGAGAAGCCGCTCTCCTGCCGTGAGCGCGAGATGCTCGAGCTCGCCCGCCGGCTCCTGGTGAAGGAGCTCTCCATCGCCGAGAACAGCGACGAGGAGAACGTCGAGGGCAAGCTCACCGACATCTTCGGAGCCGATCCGATCCCGGCCTAGGTCGCTCTGGGTCCCCCGAGGTGGGGGTTCAGACACCTGCGGGCCGCGATAGGCCCTCCTCTTCAGCTCAGTGTTGGCGGGGTCGAGCCCCACACCTCGATGGACTAACGGGCGTCGAGCGACCTCGCCATCGCCTCGATGCGGTCCAGGCTCCGGGTCAACCGCGAGATCGGCGTCCGTCGGAGCGTGCTCAGCGCCTTTCGCTGGGACGCGAGATCGTGACACACCAGCACCATGTCCACGCCCGCCTCGATCGCCAGGGCCACCGCGCGATCGATGGAGTACCGCTCGGCGATCGCCTTCATCTCCAGGTCATCCGAGATTAGGACGCCCTCGAAGCCGAGCTCAGCCCGAAGGATGTCCGACATGATGATCGGGCTCAGCGTTGCCGGCGCGTCGGGGTCGATCGCGGGCACGAGCAGGTGCGCCGTCATGAGCGCGGGCATGCGGGCAGCGATCGCGGCCTTGAACGGTGGGATCTCCACTCGCCTCAGCCGGTCGAGGCCGTGCTGCACCACCGGGAGTGTGACGTGGCTGTCAGCTGCGGTGTCGCCGTGGCCGGGAAAGTGTTTTCCGCAGGTGAGGACGCCGCCGTCGCTGAGGCCCTTGTGATAGGCCACGCCCAACTTCGCGACGCGCTGCGGATCGTGTGAGAAGGAGCGCTCGCCGATGACCGGGTTATCGACGTTGGTGTCTACGTCGAGGACCGGCGCCAGGTTCATGTTGAAGTGAAGCGCGGCCAGCGCCTTCCCCAACGCCAGACCGTGCTCGTACGCTTCGGCCTCGGTGAGGATGTCCCGCATCGCGGGCGTGTCCGGAACTCCGTCCTTCAGCCTTCGGACCGGTCCGCCCTCCTGATCCACGGCGACGAGCAGGTCCGGGCGTTGCCGGCGTAGCTTCTTGTTGAGCTGGCGCACCTGTTCCGCCGACTCGATGTTGCGCGAGAACAGGATGACGCCCGTGACGAGGTCATCGTCCAGCAGGTCCTGCAACGATTCGGGTACCTCGGTCCCGTGGAAACCAACCATCAACACGGCGCTGTTCTCTCCCCGTCAGCGTTGAAGACTCCGGGGATCGAGTCGATCCCTTAGCGCGTCGCCCAACAGGTTCACCCCAAGGACAGTCAGGGCGACCGCGCCGCCCGAGAGTAGGGCCAGCTGCGGTGTTTTCAAGAACAGCACTGCCCCCTCGTCAAGGAGGGCGCCCCAGCTGACCGTATCGGCGGGACCGAGCCCCAAGAAGCTGAGGCTCGCTTCGGCCAAGACGGCCCCTGCGAGCGCGAAAGTTGCCTGGACGGTGACGGGCCCGATCACGTTGGGGAGCACATGCCGGAAGAGCAGCCGCTGCGTGCTCGCACCTAGCGCCTTCGAGGCCACGATGAAGTCGAGCCCTTTGACCGACAGCACCTGAGCCCGTACGAGCCGCGCGAAGCCTGCCCAGCCGGTGACATTGAGCGCCACCACAACCGAGAGCAGCGAGCCGCCGCCGGAGACGAACACGATGAGGAGGGCCAACAGAAACCCGGGGAACGCCAGGAACATCTCGGTGAGCGTCATGAGCAGGAGATCCGTGGCACCACCCCGCCAACCGGCGATCAGGCCGATGCAAAGGCCCAACCCAACGGACACTGCGACGGTCGCGACGCCGACGATCGCCGCTGACCGCGCGCCGTGGATCAGCGCCGAGAGGACATCGGTCCCGTCTTCCGTGGTGCCCAGCCGATGCGCCTTGGAGGGCGCCGCCAGGGGAGCGGTGAGGTCGCGATGCCCGTCCGGGTATGGAGCGAGCCAAGGGCTGGCCGCCGCCACCGCGAACCAGAGGACGACGAGCGCTGTTCCTAGGAGCGTGCCGGGTCTCATCGCGGCGCTCCGGTGCGCACCCGCGGGTCCAGGGCCAGATACAGCAGCTCGAGCCCGGCGTTCACCAGCACCCACGCGAGCGTCCCTACGAGGACGCAGCCCTGGACCACCGCGTAGTCCCGGCGGGCGATCCCGTCGAGCAGGAGGGTGCCGAGCCCTGGACGCGCGAACACCTTCTCGGTGACGATCGCTCCGGAGAGCAGGGCCGCGAGCTGCAAGCCCATCACGGTAACCACTGGGATCCAGGCGTTTCGCAGGACGTGTCGGAAGAGCACCCTGGACTCCGGGAGGCCCTTCGCGCGCGCCAGCGTGACGAAGTCGAGCCGCAACACGTCCAGAACGCTCGCCCTCACCGTCCTGACGAGCCGGGCGGCCAGGGCGATCCCGAGCGCCGCTGCCGGCAAGACGAGGGGCGCGAGGCCCCTGAGCGGATCCCCCGGGTCCGGGCTGACGTCTAGGCGCACAGCGAACAGGTAGAGCAGCAGCGGGCCCGACCAGAAGACCGGCACCGCCGCTCCGAACATGGCGAAAGCGAGCGTCGCCACATCCACCGGTCCGTGCTGAAACCGGGCTGACAGGGTGCCGAGCGGAACGGCGATGAAGGCGGCGATAAGTAAGGCGGCGAGGGCGAGCTCGAGCGTGGCCGGCAGCGCCTCCGCCACGAGGCGTGACACCGGAATCGGCCGCTCGGCCGCCGCGTACGAGACCCCCAGATCGCCGCGCGCCAGGTTCGACCACAGCACCCCGTATTGGTCGACCAGGGGTAGGTCCAGCAGGAGTCGCTCCCGGAACGCCGTCTTGGCCGCCGCGGGTGCGTCTGCGCCGAGGATGTTGTCTGCGGGGTCGCCTGGGGCCAGGCGGAGGGAGAGGAACACCAGGGTCACGGCGCCGGCGAGCGACAGGATGCCGCGCCCGATGACCTTTGCGACGCTGAGAGCGGCGGAGAGCGCCCGCCCTCGGCCTACTGACACTGCGGCTCGAACTGCTCGATGATGCGGCTGAACTGGACGGACTGGGCCGAGCCCGGCGCCGCCTTCACGTACTTGCGCATGTGGTCGATAGCGTCGCAGCGCTTGCCACGAGCCATGAGGATAACCGCGAGGTCCGCGCGGCACTGCGCCATCCCCGGGTGGGTCTGAAGGCACTCGGTGTAGAGCTTCTCGGCCAACGGGAGGTTGTTGGCGCGCTTGGCCGCCTTGGCCTGATCGGCCAGCGCCTTTGCGCGATCGAGCTTGGAGCCGCCCTCCGCGGGTGGCTTCTCCTCCGGCTTGGGCTTCTCCTCGGGCTTGACCTCCGGCTTGGGCTTGGCCTCCGGCTTGGGCTTCTCCTCGGTCTCCCGGCCTTCCTTGGCCTGGGCCGTCTTGAGCCCCTTCTTGGCGCGCTCGTCGTCCGGAGAGAGCTCCAGGGCGACCTTGAACTGCTTCACCGCCTCCTTGTAGAAGCGCTCGCGGATGTGCCGTTCTCCTCGCTCGACGGCGTCGTCCGTGAGCCCCTTGACGGCCGCCGCTTCGATGCCCCGGAGCTTCTCGGCGGCCGACGACTTGGCAGCCTCGGCGAGCCCCTCTCGGGCGGCGTCGAGCGCCGCGCGCCACTCTTTGGCGTCGAGGCTCCTCTGTGCGTCAGCGAGCTTCTCTGCGCCCTTCTCTTCTAGGGCGATCTTGAGCAGGAGCTCGTCGACCCCGACGGCCTTCGGATCCAGCTTGAGCGCCTCGTTCAAGAGGCTCTTGGCGTCCACGATCTCGCCGGCGAGCAGTCGCTTCCCGGCAGCCTCGACGATGGCGGCCGCCTGCTCAGCGGGGGACTTCGCCGCAGGTACGGCGGCTTGCGGGGGCTCCGGCGCAGGCGCAACCGCCTCCACCGGAGCGGGGGCCACGGCGGGCTCGGCCGCGGGCTCGGGGGCAGCCGCCGCAGCTTCGGGCGGGGGCGGCGCAGCTGCAGGCGGCGCAGGGTTCTCCGCGGCCGGTGCCGGTTCCACGGGCGCGGGCTCTGACGGCGCGGCTTCCACCACTTCGGGCGTAGGCGCCGCTACTGCGGCGGGCCGGCTGGGCTCCGAGCTCTGCGAGAAGTACTTGAACCACGCGATCGCGAGCACGATCGCCGCCACGCCCAGGCCGATGGCGATCCACCGACCTGCGCCGCCGGCCGACCGACCGACCGGGATCTCCTTGGAGAGCCCCGTGGGCGGCGCGTCGCCCGCGCCGACGAAGCGCAGCATGACGTGGCCGAGCTCGAGATCGTCGCCGCTGTGGAGATCGGCGCGCTTGTAGAAGTCGCCGTTGACCTTGACGCCGTTCGCGCTCTCCAGGTCGAGAATCGTGTAGGTGTTGTTGTTCCAGAGGATCTTCGCGTGGCGACCCGAGATGGACCGATGGTTCACCACCACGTCGTTGTCGTCGTTGCGACCCAGCGTGAGCGGGGTGTGGTCGACCGCGAACTCGCGGCGCTGCACGTTGCTGGACGTGGTGATGAGCCGCGCTCGGTGCGCGACGGGGATGTCGCGGCGCGTGTCGTCGTCGAGCGCTTCTCCGAGGGCAGCGAGCTCGATGATCGAGGTGGATCCATCGGCCGCGCGTCCTACGCCCGTTCGCGTGACATCGAAGCTTCCGGGAGACTGCTGAGTGGCGCCGTGCCCCGCTTGAGCCGGCGACGCCACCACGGCGTCGTCTGCCTGGAGCGCGAGTCGGTAGTCGCCGACTTGAATCACATCCCCGGGCTTTACAGCGCGGGCGCCTTCGATCCGAGCCCCGTTGAGTCGCGTCCCGAAGCGCGCCGAGACCTCCTCGAGGACGACCGAGCCGTTCGCTTTGCGAAGCCGAGCGTGGTGCCTCGAGACGTTCTTCTCGCCGAGGCGGATGGTGTTGCCCTCTTGCCGACCGATGGTGACCTCGTCGCGCACGATCGGCACGACTGTGGTCTTTCCCTCATCATCTTGGATGTGCAGCTTCAGCAACGCTCACCCCACCTTCGCACCGCCCAAGAGGCGCCGCCCAACCCGAGCTTCACCACCGACCGGCCACCTTAACACGGGGGCGCTCGATGGCAAAGACGCGCACAGCGTTCCCGTAACGCCGCAGCCCCTCCGCCCCGTTCAAGGCTCGAAGGGGACGCCGACTGCGGAGGTGCGCGTCACGCCGAGGGACGCCGTGCCGGCCTCGACCGCCACCTCCCCGACATGGACTCGGGAGACGGCCACCGCCAGGTAACCGGCCGGTCCGAAGGGCCCGCTACCGAGGTCCGGGAGCTTCTTGAGCAGGGTGCTCGAGACCACGAGCTGGCCTGGATCACCGGGCACCTCGCACGCGAGCACTGCCCCGGGGGCCGGAGCGCGTGTGTCGACGTCGAGAACGAAGACGTCCACCCGCATGAGTGAGGCCTCTCCCTTGACCCAGGCGATCGTCAGGTCGCCGTCCGCTCCCACCGTGTCCGTGGGGGTTGTGATGGCCACGGGCTTGGGGTTCGGCGCCGTGAGCGTGAAGGCCGGGAGATCGGCACCGCCCGTGGTCGTGGCCGTGATGGACGCCCCGTTGCCCAGAATCGTCGCGAGGTCCGATGGCAGCCCGGACGTGTACTTCACCAGCCCGCCCTCAGCCGGGGCCGGAGTCAACGTGACCGGCTGGGCCAGCCCGGTGAGGCTGATTGCCCCCGCGTCGAGCGAGCTGGGGGCGCTGGTGGGCTGGCCGCTCGCGTAGGCTCTGCAGCTCCCCACTTCGGCCAGCGGAGGTTGGCTGGGAGCCGGCGTCGACGAGAAGGCGGCGCTCACCGAGGCGGTCTGCACGGCCGAAGACTCGACCTGGACCACGAGGATTCCCCCGAAGACGGGCTTTTCTGCTTGAACGTCCGGGAGCGGAGGGCCGGTGTCGGGCGCCGGGCTCTCGGCGTCCGGTAGCTCGGTAACGACGTCTGGCTGACCGTCCCCGCCGGCATCCGGGGGGCCGTCGGAGCTGTCGACCCCGTCGCTGGCGCCAACGTCGCCCGGGTCAGTGGCGGCGTCGCCCGCGGCGGCCGTGGTGTCGCTGGCCAGGAGGCTGTTCTTCCCGCGCCGCGCGCTGCTGCAGGAGAGCGCGACTGGGAGGAGCAGGGTGAGGATCGCGAAGGCGTGAAGTCGCATGTCCCCGGGATTCTTCGCGAGGCGGGCGCGGCTTGCAAGGGTCTGGCCGCCCCGCGTGCCGGGTGGAACCGAGTCCTAGAAACGTATTGACAGGCCGCGTGCCCACTCCTACCCTCCGGCCCACCGTTGAGCGCCTGTAGCTCAGCTGGAGAGAGCAACGGCCGTCTAAGCCGTAGGCCCCAGGTTCGAAGACTGTCAGGCGTGCCTGCTCTTGATAATTTTCGACGGGGGAACCCACACCTTCGGGGGCGTTCGCAGCGCGAGTTCGGCGCCTCCCGCGGTGAGGTTTCGCCCAAGACGAGTACACGGTGGATGTAGCTCAGCTGGTAGAGCACCGGATTGTGATTCCGGGTGTCGCGGGTTCAAGCCCCGTCATCCACCCTCGGCGGCAGTCGTCGGGTCTTTGGGCCCTGGCGACGAGGCAGCACCTGGACATCGGGTTCTATGGTATGCAGGCGTCGCAAACGCTGCGCCCGTAGCTCAGCTGG
>SXGT01574937.1_pt1 | contig 14055 bp, 9 predicted proteins | sample 3176221 | NCBI WGS metagenome assembly SXGT01 (sample SAMN11356862, study PRJNA531348) | freshwater metagenome | isolation source: freshwater sample F1-120 | place: China: Fuxian Lake, Yuxi | collected 2017-12-25 | reverse complement strand
TGCACGCCGGGCTTCATCGTCGCGGCCAAGGCGCTCTTGGAAAAGAACCCGCGCCCAACAGAGCACGACGCACGCCATTTCCTCGCAGGCAATTTGTGTCGCTGCACCGGCTATGACAAGATCATCCGCGCCGTGCTGCAAGCTGCGGAGAGCGGCTCAAAGAAATGACTCGTGCTCGTAATCCGTGGTCCGTAGCTGAAGACCGTTGGCCACGGACTTACTTCACGAAACGGGGGCCAATCGCCATGGAGCAAGGCCCGTGTCCCACGCGAAGAACGAACGGATTGCGTTTGAGCCGGAAGCCGTCCACGTCGTAGACTGCGATCCGATGGGCGTAGGTCAGGCCCACGAACAATTGTGAGCCGTCCGGTGAGAATTCCATCCCTTCGGGCAAGCTCTCCACGTCGAGGTGATACAGCAAACGAGCAGGCTTCGAGGTCAGGTCGATGACCGCCAAGTGGCTGTAGGCTTGATGCACGAGGCGCGGGCTGTCGTCCAGGCAACTGAGCACGGCGAACTTGCCGCTGGGATGAACCGCGACCCCTTCGATGCCGTCCGCCACTTGCGGAATGACATCGGTCACCGTGGCTGAGCCGGGGCCGAGGTCGGCGATGAAAACCGGCGCGAGATTGCCGCGGCTGCCGTTGTGCCAGCCGTTGGGGATGATGATGCGCCGGCCGTCGTGCGTGAATCGGCAGGCGAAGGGGCCGTCCCAATCGTGGCCGGGCTTGGTCTGCACTTCGTTCAGGTAGGTGATTTCGCCATCGCGATAACTCAAGACGTGAACCGCCAGCTTGCCGCCTTTCTTGATGCCGTTGCCCACGACACGATCGCCGCGCGGGCTGATGTCGATGCCCAGCAAGCGAAACTCGGTCGGATTGTCCTTGACGAGTACGAGCTTGCCGGCGCGCATCTCGAAAACCCGGATGCCGGTGTCATAAGGGATCAGCAGACGCTTGCCATCGGGATGCATGACTGCCATGCGGGGATCGGGCAGCTTGACCGTTTGCACCACCTTCAAGTCCGGCGACGCCAGGTCGATCACGCTGATGATCTCCGGGGCATCGGGTTCCTGCTTGATCTTGTGCGAGGTGACGAAGCCGTAGCGGCCATCGCCCGTCATGGCCATGTAGGGCGGCCCTGCAATGGTATTGGGAACCGTGCCATAAACGGTCTTCACGATCGGCGGATGATCGGGCCCCAGATGAATGACCGTGATCGAATCTTGCGTGACTTTCTTGGCGTCCGGGCCGATGGGCAGATGAACTTGCCCGTCGTTGGCGCTCAGGATTGTCAAGCGCTGCTTGCTCCGGAGATAGGGAACGGCCTGCTCTTGGGCGCTGGTCACGGCGGTTGCTGCGAACAACGTCGAAATCACCCAGAACGCGTACTTCGTTGTCATGGCGTGCCTCCCTATTTTGCCGCTTGCGGCCTAGCGCTCGCGTGGCGCCAAGCTAGTGTTAAGCTGCAAGCGGCTACCGTTTGCGCGTGAGCTTCCACACGTCGCTTTCCATATTGTTGCCGGCGACCATCCACAAGGCGCCGTCATACACGAAGACGCTGGCGGCGTGGCGTGGACGCCAGGGAGTATTGGGCACCTCGCGCCAGTTGACGCCGTCAGCGGAATGCCAGACGTCGTTGCGGTTCGCCTTGTGATAGCCTTCGAGAACCCAGAGCCGATCATCGAAGACCGCGACCTCGTGATACTGGCGCGGCGCCCAGGGAGCGGTTTCGAGATGGCGCGTCCAATCGATACCGTCGGCGGAACTCCAGACATCGTTGAAGAATTTGCGCGTCGGAATCTTGGGCGTATCGTAGGTGCCGCCGCCGAGGATCCAGATGCGGCCCTTGAAAATGGCGCTGCCGCCGATCATGCCGCGCTGCGGCCAATACGGCTCCTTCGGTTTCACTTCGGTCCAGGCGACGCCATCGCTGGAGTTCCAGACATCGCGATAGAACACTTCCTTCGCGCCGGCGAAGTTGGGAACAGTCTGGCCGCCGATGATCCAGATCTTGTCCTTGAAGGCCAGCGTGTAGTGCAAGGCGCGTGGCCCCCAGGGGACGGGCTTGCCCGCGTTGACGTTGGTCCAGGTCTTGCCGTCGCCGGAGTTCCACACGTCGAAGTGGTAGTGTCCCTGATTCACGTCGCCACCGACGATCCACATCTTATTTTGATGGACGACATATCCGGCGGTATGTCGGCCTTCCCAGTCTTTGGCGGAGTCGAAGGTCTTGTCGAGAAACGAATTGGCTTTGTCGAGCCGCCAGTCCTTGCCGTCGGCGGAACTCCAAACTTCGTTGTTGCAGGTGCGCGGGAAGTGTTTCTTGTCGCCGGGGTTCCAGCCGCCGAGAAGCCACATGCGGCCCTGAAACGTCAAGGCGCCGGCGCCATCGCGCGGCGCGAACGACGCCTTGGCAGTCACGCGTTCCCAGGCGTACACGGGGAGGCGCGTCACGCTCAGGATCTTGATCGGCGGCGTCAACGCTTGCCCCTCGGTCGGCGCCGCCTGGATCTTCTTGACCACGTCCATGCCCTTGACCACACTGCCGAATGCCGCGAAGCCCTGGCCGTCCGGATTGCGTTTGCCGCCGAAGTCGAGCTCGGACTGAGCGCCGATACAGATGAAGAAATCCGCAGTCGCGGAGTCTGGGCCATCGCGAGCCATCGAGATCGTGCCATCCTTGTGGGCCAACTTCGTATCGCGCGTGCGTTCCAGCTTGATCGGGGCGAATACGTCCTTGGCCTTGTCTGGGCGAACGTCAGCCTGGATAACTTCGATCTTGACCTTGTTGTCCGGTTGATTGCCGAGCTTGACCGTGCGGTGAAAGCGACCGGCGTTGTAATACTTGGCGTCCACATATCTCAGGAAGTTAGCGACCGTGACGGGCGCGCGAGCCGCATCGAGTTCCACTTCCACGAACCCCTTGTCGGTCTCGATAAGGACGGTAGTCGTTTTCTCCTGGCCGAGCGCGGAAGTGCTGGCCAGAGTCAACGTAATCAACACGAGCAATAGACCGAGCCGTATGCCATGCACGATACACCTACTTCCGGCGCGCGCTAGATGGTTCGTTCATTCAAGCTTCATCATATTGGGGTATCGATTGGAACGTCGGAGAATCTCAGGTGCAACGCCTCTGCCCCATCGGGGGGCCGCTTTGAACTGGATGGACAGCCCGCCGGTATGGCGTATGCGGCGCGCGGGGCGTCATCTTCTGGATTCGCCACGGAAGAAATGGTAAGATGTCGCCATGCTGGTCCTTCCTCGAAGCTGGTGTATATCGATGCCGCAAATCCATCGTTTCCCTGAAGCTGAGCGCCTCTTGCCGCGCGATATTCTTCGGATTTGCACGATACGAATCAGCGCGGCCGCCCTCTTGGTGTCTCTGTTGATTTGGGTCAGTGGACTGCGCGCCGGCGAATCGGAGGTGGAAAAATTAAAGCAGGGCTTGCAAAGCACAGAGGAAGCCGTCCGAGTCGAAGCGATAAAAAAAGCCAAGATCCCTGCGGCCGAGACGGGTAAGGCCGCGGAGTTGCTCGTGCCATTGCTCGTCGACAAGAACGCCTTGGTGCAGCAGTCGGCGTCCGCGGCCCTGTTCAAGCTCGGCAAAGGAGCGGCGCCCGCGTTGGCTGTTGGGCTGCAATCCAAGGAAGCAGTTGTGCGGCGAGAAAGTCTGACGCTGCTTGAGCGCATCGGTCCCGCGGACAAGGCAATTCTTCCCAATCTGGGCACGCTCGTAAAAGATCCCCATCTCGATGTGCGTATCGCCGTGATTCGATTGTTGGCTAAATCGATTCCAGGCAGTGCGGATAGCAAAGAATTGCAGCAACCTCTGCTGCAGGCTTTGGTCGACAAGGACTGGACCGTACGCCGTCCCGCTGGCCTTGCCCTCGCCAGGGCGGGAATCCACGCAGTGCCTGGATTGATCGAGATTGTCGAAAACAGTCCCGTTCCTTCGGCCCGCGCGGAGGCGATCATGGCCCTGGGAATAATCGGCCAGACCGCCAAGCTCGCCGTCAAGCCGTTGATCGAGGTGATCCGCGATCCCAATCATAGTCATCTGCACAAGCAAGCTCTGGTCGCCCTGGCCAACATGAATCCCGAAGCCGGCGCCGCGCTGGTCGATTTGCTCGACGATCGCGACAGCGGTGTGCGCATTATCGCCATCAATACCCTCACGCCGGAGCAAGCCGGGACAGCCAAGGCAACGCTGCTGAAGATGTTGCGAGATCCGTCCGAAGGCGTTCGCTGGGCGTCGGCCAAGGCGCTGTCGCGCAACGGGCTGGGCATTCTTCAGGATGTCGAACCATTGCTGAAGGACCCGAAAGCCGAGACGCGCGCCGCCGCCATTCATGCGCTTGGGCCGTTGATCGCCGCCGGGACTCTGGAAAAAATGCTACGAGATGCCGATAACGTCGTTCAACAGGCTAGCGCCGAGTCCCTGGCGAAAAGAGGGAGCGATGCTTTCCCGGTGCTAATCAACGCGCTGCGCTCCAAGGATTTCCGCGCCGAGGGCGCCGCCGCCAAAACGATTGTGCTCATGCCCGACCGAGCGGATGACCTTATCCCCGTATTGGTCGAGACGCTGCTTGCCAAGGAAACGCAGGATCCCGAAGCAATCGCCAAATCAATCCTGCGCGTCAATCGAGTCTACGGAGCACGGCAGCTCGCCCAACAGGCCCAGGTCCCCGAACTGATCCGCTTGCTGAAAAAAGCGGGCTTCCTGGAGAAAGAAATAATCGAAGTGCAAGAGCTGGCCTGCCTGGCCCTGGCGGAGCGCGGCGTCGGCGCAAAGGATGCACTGGCCTCGGTGACCGAACTACTCAAGAATCCGAAATCCGAAGTAAACGTGTTGGCCGCTGCCGCCCGAGCCGTCCACGCGCTTGGACCGAAGGACGCCGCTCATCGCCTGGCGCCGGACCTGATCGGTCGGCTTGTGCACGGGACACATGAGAAATCCAAGGTGCTGCGCGATGAAGGGATGAGCGATCTCATGCGCGTCGGGCTGAAAAACGAGACATTCGAAGCGATCCTGGCCATGCTTGCGTTGGACATTGACGCCGACGAAGCTAACGAATGGATCATCCATCATGCCAACGCCAGCAACTCGTGGAACCTCGCCGGGCCCAACATGGTGCGCGTGTTGGCGTTATTCAATAGCCGCAGCAAACTCGGACCGCGTCGATTGACGCCGGCCGCCGAGGATGCGTTGAAAGCGCACCTTTGGCGTTACCTGCAACAACCGTTGCCAGGCAAGCCGCTTGGGATTCAGCCCCGCGTGATTGCTGACGTGGGCGCGGTATTGCCCATCGACCACCTCGCGTGGATGACCTCGGCATATCTGGCCCTGGACCTCTTAAAGGACGATCCGGAGTACAAGGACCGCACCATTCAAGGCCGCTCAGCCAAGGAGTATTACCAGGAGTGGACGCTCTGGTGGCGTGAGTGGGCGAAGCATCGCGCCTTGCATGGCCTGTGGTCGGAGATGGGATTTACCAACCATCAGATGTTCGTTTGGCCGAATCTTCTCAACATGGTCGATCTGGCTAGCGATCCGACCATCAAGCAACGATTCCGCATGTTAGCCGACTTGACGATGATCGAGGAGGAGCAGATCTCCATTCAGGGCGTGCGCGCGGGCCGGCGCGGTAAGAACAACGAGGTCGGCGCCAATCTCGATCCCTGGAAAGACCTGCTCTTCGGCGACAACCCATGTCGGTTCGCGGACGCCAATATCAACTACCGAGCGATTTACTGGACGACATCCTACAAGCTACCTCCCGCCGCCATCCTGCTGCGCAAACTCAATCGACCTGAATCGCACTATGCTGTCACAAATCATCATTTCCACGGCGGCGCGGTTTTCGCCTTTTCGTCTCCGCATTATATTCTGGGTTCGCAGATTTCGCAGCCGAAAGGGAGCATGGAGTTCCCCGGCGCCTGGCATCGGCTGGTCTTCGACGAGCAGAACGCGGTCCTGTTTCCGTTGCCGCAAGGTAGCCGCCATCACGTACAACACAGAAACGTCTATATCACTCGTACGACCGGCAGCGTCGTGCCGGCCATCGATTTCACCGCCGCATTGCAAGTCGCCGAAAAAGATGGATGGATCTTCCTCAGCAATGGACCGGCATACGCCGGCATTTACGTCGACGGCGGCTATTTGCTCGAGCGTTCGGGCCGCCAAGGGCAGGGCAGGCAAAACTGCGATGCGATCTTCCCGAAGTCGCCGCCGTCTTACGTCGTATTGCATGCGGGAGACGTGCAGAAATTCGGCTCTTTCGAGAAGTTTCAAGATGCGATTCTCAAAGCACCGTTGAAGATCACCGACGAGTCGCTGCGCTACACCGGGCCCGACGTGCCGCCGATCGAATTCTACCGCGACCCCGCCAAGGCGCCGCTCATCGATGGTGCCCCCCAACCATTGCGGAGTGCGACGAAGACCTACGATAGCCCATACTTGCTCGGTGAGGTGGGCCAAGCGCGCATCACGGTGCGCGTCGGCCCCTACTCGGCGGTTTACGATTTTGAAACCAATGCCATCATCGAAATCAACAAGAACGAAAAGGAACCACGGGGAACACCGGGAATGTTTTGAGAAACGACCCGTTGATGGAGCGTGACTTTGCCTCGTAATTTTTTCGTAGCCGTTCACCTCCCCTCTCCCTCTGTACTCAGGGGGAGAGGGGTCGGGGGTGAGGGGGAGGAACAGACAGTTGCGCGACGCCTCAACCCCTCACCCCCAGCCCCTCTCCCCTGAGTACAGGGGAGAGGGGTGAACGGTTACATTTTTTCTTTGTCTTCCCCGTGGCCCCTGAGTCCCCCGTGGTTCATTTACTGGAGTGCGTCATGTTTAGTCGCTTTGTCGCGCCAGTTTTGTGCGCAGTGTGCATTTGTGTCGCGCCAATATCCGCGCAGACGAAGAAGGCGCTGGCGGAAAGGGACACGCTATTCAAGACGCCCAAGGTTCTGGAAATCGCCATCGAGCTCGACAACAAGGAACTCGATGCCCTGCGCCGTGCTCCGCGCACCTATGCCAAGGCCACGCTCAAAGTCGGCGCCAAGGTCTATCCCAACGTCGGCATCCACATCAAAGGCGCCGCCGGCAGCTATCGCGGCATCGACGACAAGCCGGGCCTGACGATCAACATGAATAAATTCGACGAGGCAGCCCTCTTCTTTGGCATGGATAAATTCCATCTCGCGAACTCCGTGCAAGATGGCAGCTACGTTTCCGAGTTGATCTGCGGCGAGCTGTTCCGCGCCGCTGGCGTCCCGGCCTCGCGCGTCAGTCATGCCCTTGTCACCATCAATGGCCGCAAGCGCGGGCTGTATTATTTGAAGGAAGGCTACGACAAGTATTTTCTCCGGCACCACTTCAAGAACGCCGACGGGACATTCTACGATGGCGGTTTCCTACGCGACGTGGACCAGCCGCTGCAGATCGTTTCCAGTCGCGACGATGTCAAGGACCGCTCGGACCTCAAGACGCTCACGGCCGCGGCGCGCGAAGGGAGCCCCCAGTCGCGCCAGCAGAAGCTCGAGAAGATTCTCGACATGGACAAGTTCATCAGCTACCTCGTCCTCGAATCGGTCACCTGGGACTGGGATGGCTACCCGATGAACCGCAACAACTATCGCATCTACCACGACAAACAACTGGACCGCCTGGTCTTCATCCCGTCCGGCATGGATCAGATGTTCGGCAACCCCGGCGGGCCGATCATGCCGGGCTTCCAGGGTTTCATCGCGCAGGCCGTCGTCGGCACGCCGGAACTCCGCAAACGTTATTACTTGCGCATGGCCGAGGTCCACGAGGAAATCCTCAACCTCGAAAAAGTGTCGAAGCGGCTCGACGAGCTCCAAGCCGTGCTCCAGCCCGCGCTCATGTCCGTGAACGAAGGCGCCGGCCGCGATTATCCCAATCAGATCAATCGCCTGAAGCAATTGATTGCTCAGCGATTCAAGAGCATCGAACAGCAACTGGTGATCAAACTGGCCGACATGAGGATTCAGTTCAGCCCGCCTGGCGAATTTCTGGGTGGGAAGAGTTTGGAATTCAATATCCGCTATCTCCCCGAGAAGCGCGACACCACAACGACCGGCAAGCTGTTTTGGCGTCCCAAGGGTGAAGCGAAGTTTGCGGAGCTGCCTCTGGAAGCGCTCGCCAAGAATCACTTCAAGGTGACCGTGCCGCCGCTTGTCACGAAAGCCCCCTTCGAGTACTTCCTCGAAATGCAGGAAACCGGGGGGAAACCCGTGCGTGAACCAAGCAAGGGGGACCAAACGCCGCAGCTCGCCGTCCCCGACCTGACGCCGCCGACGATCGTGCCGGAGTTACACGCGAACATCGTGAAAAGCTATCGCGTGGCTCTGACCTGGAAGCCGGCCATCGATGATCGCAAGGTCGTCGAGTATCGCATCTACCGCGGCGGCGCCGACAAATTCATGGCCAACGAAAAATCGCTGCTCGCGAAGTTGCCCGGCGACGCGCTCACGCACATGGACAACAAGCCGCAAGCCAAGCAGACGTCGTGGTACGCCGTGCAAGCGCTTGACGTCGTCGGCCGCGAGGGTGAAATCCGCTATTTGCAGGTCGATGTGCCCGATCATCAGCCCCCCGCCAACACGGTCAAGCTGCAGGCCGTCGCGGGATCGAAATCGGTGACGGTCGCGTGGACGGGTGAACTCGAACCGATCGTCAACACGATGGAGATCTACCGTGGCGAAGGCAAGGACGGCCCGCTGAAAAAGATCGCCGAGGTCACCGAACTCAAGAAGGCAAGTTACGTCGACAAGGACACGAAGTTCGGCAGCGAATACCGCTATCAAATTCGACCACGCAGTTCGACGGGCCTTCTGGGCGAGCCGGGCAACATCGCCACCGCGTCGCCGCTGCGCTATCTGAAGCGCATCAATTGCGGCGGTCCTGAGATTGCCGGGGAGGACGGCGTTCCCTGGGAGGCGGATATCGGCGATGGCCATCCGTCGCTGAAATACAGCGGCACGCGCATCTGGAGCCTCGTGGAAAAACCCACGCAGCTCTACCAAACGGAACGCTGGGCGAGCGTCGGCATCGGCTACGAGTTCAAACTCGAGCCGGGGCGCTACGAGATCGTGCTGCACTTTGCCGAGACCAATGAAGACTTCGCCGGCAAGGGCAAGCGTCTGTTCGACATCGAGATCAACGAGAAGACCGTCGCCGAAAAGGTCGATGTATTCACGCAAGCCGGCGGCGCGTCGAAGCCGTGGCAATTCCGCAAGGAAATTGAACTGAAGAAGGGCGAACTCGAAATCAAGCTGATGGCCAACCCCACGGGTCCCGCGATCAAGGCGCTCGAGATCCGCGGGTTGCCGGCAATCAAATAGGTGCGACTCAGCGCCATTCCAAGGGCGAGAGCGCGACTGCGGGCGTTATGGATGGCACACACAAATCGATATGCGCAACGAAACTTGACATTTCCAAGGAGGAGACTTTTGACAATGAAGTCGCGGCTGGTCCATGATGCCGAGTTTGGTGGCCTGAAGTATCCAACCTGGGTACGCCAATCATGACTAAACGAACTCTTTCAATTGTCGGGTGCGTTGCCATCCTGGCGATTTTTGTCGTTTTCGGTGTTTGGAAAGTGTTTGACTCGTTGGGGCCAAGGCTGAGAATTCTCAGTGCCGGTACCTACTCTTCCATGAAACCCTACGGACAGTTCGTCACGTCGAATCAGGGCACGGTGCTAGAGATTTGGTGTGCCAACTCCCCGGGGCCGAACGACGCCACCATCGAGTCCAGACTCTTCGGCTACAGCTTCACCCCGGTAGGGTATTTTACCTTGGCCGACGGAAAGCGCATCAACTGGAAGTGGGAAGATCCACGTGAGAAAACTGGGGACATCGAGATCGATGGGACACGTTACGAGCTGGTCAATGGCGCCTTGTTTCTTGTATCAGCGAAAGATGGTCAAGTTCGTGTCACGCAACTTGACGTCGATTTGACTCGAAAACTCGGCAATCTGGCGGAGACGGATGCCAAAATTGCCAAGTTCTTCGCTGAAGCGTCGGGCCAGAAGTAAATCCACAAGACTCCCGACGTCTCAGTGAAGTTGCCCGACGCGCGTCTGTCGGGTGTGGTCGTAGAGAGTCATTCAGCTCAGTATGAGAGGGAAGTATGATCTGGTCACTCGTTCGCAGCGTGGGCGCCGTTCTCGTTGGCCTTGTGGTTGCAATGGTCTTGATCGTAGGTCTTGAAGCTCTCAGTTCGATCGTCCATCCCTTTCCCCCCGATGTCGATCCCACGGACATTGAGGTGTGCAAAGCGCACGTTGTCCGATATCCGGCGTGGTTCTTGGTGGTTGCGATTTTTGCGTGGGGCCTGACCACGTTCCTGTGCGCCTGGCTTGCAACCCGCCTTGGCCTGCGACGGCATCGCGCTCACGGTTTGGTGGTCGGCACGATTCTGTTCGCGCTCGCCGTCATGAACATGAGCATGTTGCCGTATCCCATTTGGTTCTGGGCCGGCAACCTGATTGTCTTTCCGCTTGGCTTCTACTGCGGGGCCACGCTGGGAGGGCCAAGGCCATCGGCCGCCGACGGAAGTGGGATTTGACGGGCGATTACAGTGCCTCAACCAGTTGTGCCACGGTTTGACGCAGCAGCTTCTCGCCTCCGAATGTCATGCCGAGCTTGCGTATCTTGCTCGTGTCGATTTGGTTCTTCGGCCCGCGATTGACATCGGAGACGACGCTCACGCTGCCGGTCAACTCCTTGGCGATGCGCGCCACCTGTTCCTCGGCCACGTACATGTCGCAACAATTGAACGACTGCCCGGCGATCCGCTTTGCGTCAGCTTGAAGAAGCAACTCCACGGCACGGGCGACGTCGATGGCATGCACTTCCTTGCCGCCGCGCGGCGCCTCGACGCGTTCGCCGCGCAGCACCTGGCCGACGAGATCGTACCAACGGCTATCACGCGGCGGCTGCGCCAGGCCGTAGACGCCGGTTGGGCGCAGTGCGCAGATCGGCCAGCCCTCACCGAGACCATAGCTATGAACGTATGCCTCCAGGGCCGCCTTGTGCGCGCCGTAGTGCGTTATTGGCGAATGCGGATGCGTCTCATCCAGCGTCCGATCGTTGAGGATCACGTCATGCACGGCGCAGCTCGATATATGCACAAAGCGCGGGACACGCGCCGCGAACGCCGCCTGAAAAAGTTGCAACGAGCCGGTGAGGTTTATTCCAAAGAAGGGGTTCGCATCGCCATGGCTACGGGCGCCGCGATTCTGTGGCCCAAGCCATTGCACGGCGCCATGGACCACCGCATCCACGCCGGCGACAAGATCAAGGGTTGCGGCGGGATCGCCCAGTTCGCCGGACAGCCATTCGACGGCGCCGGCCACATCGCCGAAACCGCTCCGGTCGCTGCCTCGGCGATGCCAGCAGCGCAAGCGATGCCCGGCGGCGGCGAGATGTTTCACGATGTAGCGGCCGCAAAGGCCCGTGGCGCCGGTCAGCGCGATAATCATGTTGATCTCCGCGTCCGCCGACGTTTAATTCTTCAGGACGCGTACCTCGATCTTGCGGAATTCGCACGGATGGCTCTCGGCTTGCAGCGCGATGTAGCCTTCCTCCAGAAGTAGCTTGCCGTTCGCGGCCTTGATGAGCGCGGCACCGTCCTTGTCCTTCGGGTCAAGCTGTGGTTGTTCGTACTCCATCACGACCGCGCCGTTGATGAGGTGCTTGATTTTTCCTGAGCCACGCACCTGCAACTCGGCGACGACCCACTGATCGCCGGGATAGGTCTTCGATTTCGAGTTGACGCAGTGCTGCGTGACAAGCTTGCCGTTGATGACGACGTTGGTGCCGGGCGAACACATGTTGCCGGTGGCGCGCTCGCCCTTGCCGGGACCGCCGAGGAACTGGTACTCGATGGATACGGGGAAATCCTGCTCCTTGCGCATGCTTCGCGGCGCCTGGCAGTGGAACATGATACCGCTATTGCGCAACGCCCAAGTCGGAGCGGCCTTGACCTGTTCGCCCAGGAAGCGATATTCGAGGCGCAGGTCGTAATGCGAGAATTTGTCCTTGTAGAAGAGATGGCCGAACTTGCCGTCGAATTGTTTGTACTTGTCGTAGGCAACCTTGAGGACGCCGTCCTCGACACGAAACGTGTCAAGATAATTGTCGCCCGGCTCATGCCCCGCGAACTTGGGGGTCCAGCCGTCGAGGTTCTTGCCGTTGAAGAGGCTGACCCATGCGCTGTCGGCTTTTTTCTCCTGGGCTGGCGTGGACAGCACGCACACTGTGAATAGGAGCATCAGGAGAAAATAGCGCACCATGAAAGCCTCCATAAAAGATAACAAGTGCCATGAGCGGCCAAAAAAATAACGCAGGCACTCTTACTGCCTCAAACCGCGAATCGGGTCAGCCATGTACACGGCATACGGCCGCCCCGTCGTGTCGTGCCAGTCGGCGCTGTGCGGGATGCCGAGCGCGTCGTATATCGTGGCCGCGAAGTTTTCGGGCGTCTGCGCATCGGCGGCGGGATACGCGCCGTTGACATCGGAGGCGCCGATCACCGTGCCGCCGCGCACGCCGCCGCCGGCGAAGAGCGCCGTCTGCACCGGGCCCCAGTGGTCGCGGCCTGGCGTGCGGTAGATGTTCTGCGCGATATGCGTGATGCGCGGCGTACGGCCAAACTCGCCCGCCATGACGACCATGGTGCTATCGAGAAGGCCGCTCTGGTCCAGGTCGTCGAGCAGCGCGGAAACGGCCCGGTCGGTCGGCGGGAAGAGATAATCCTTCAGGCACGGGAAGTTGTTGCCGTGCAAGTCCCAGGAGCCGAAGTTGCCCATGTTGACCTGCACCATGTTGACGCCCGCCTCGACGAGCCGGCGCGCCATGAGAAGCGACCAGCCGAACGAGTTGTCGCCGTAACGCTCGAGGACGCGCGGCGGCGCGCTGCGCACGTCGAAAGCCCGGCGTACGTCGGGGCTGGTCAAAAGCGTCACGGCCGACTGGCGGACGCGATCATAGCTGGCGACGGCGGGGCTGACTTCGAGTTGCCGCTGCTGGCCCTCGATGTGTTCGAGCAGGTTCATGCGCTGACGGTGGCGCGGATCGAGGGCGCCTTCAGGCAGGGTGAGACTGGGGATCTCGAAACGCCAGTCGCGCCGGTCGGAAAGCTCCCCCTTGTGCAAGTCGAACAAGTATTGGGGAAATGCGCCCGAGTAGGAATGATAGGCGTGCGGCTTGTCGGTCATTTCGAGAAACCACGGCTCGTGTCGGCTGCCCAGCATACCGGCGAACTGACCTGGATAGATTCCCGTATTCGAGTGATAGATCTTTTCGGGCAGCACGGCACTCCCCGGCCAGATGCCCCGCCGCTGGGTCATGGCGCCCGCGATGGCTGCAATCGACGGAAAGTCGGTCCCCTGCGGACGGCTCGACCGGAAGTTGGTGGGCAGTTGCGAACGGCCCGTAAGCATCAAGTACGTGGCGGCATCATGCCCATTGTTCGTGTGGGTCAGCGAGCGGACCAAAGCCCAGTGGTTGCTGCGCTCGGCCAGCATCGGCATATGCTCGCAGATCTGAATGCCGGGCGTGCGCGTCGCGATCGGGTCGAATTCCCCCTTGAAATCGACCGGCCCGTTCGGCTTCATGTCGAAGGTGTCGTGCTGCGACGCTCCGCCCGTGAGAAAGAGGAAGATGACGGCCTTCGGCGCCGCCGTTCCACCTGCCGGCGTCGAGGCTCGCAACGCGGCGACATCGGCCATGGACAACCCGAGCGCCCCGATCGTCCCCGCCTGCAGGAAAGCGCGTCGGGCCATGAATGGATGACGTGGGATTGTTGTCGGCTGCATGGGTTCACCTTCGAGCAAAGGGTAGCCGGTTGTGCAGTTGCGATCCTTGATAATATTACCATAATCGCGGCAGATTGGTCACATCGCATCTAACTCAAATCGAAAAATCCAACCCCACCTCGCGAATGCTCCCCTTCTCCATCAAATAGCGCACGACGCGGTCGGCCGCCTTTTCCGGCGTCATCTGCGTCGTGTCGATCTTCAGC
>SXGT01841372.1_pt1 | contig 14057 bp, 8 predicted proteins | sample 3176221 | NCBI WGS metagenome assembly SXGT01 (sample SAMN11356862, study PRJNA531348) | freshwater metagenome | isolation source: freshwater sample F1-120 | place: China: Fuxian Lake, Yuxi | collected 2017-12-25 | reverse complement strand
CGGGCGTGGTTGATCTTGATCATGAGATCGTGCTCGCCGATCTTGACGGTCTTGAACTTCAGTTCCTTCAATTGACCAGCTTTGGAACTGGCGCGACTCTTGTCTTCCTTCTTCTGCTGCTGATAGCGCCACTTGCCATAATCCATGATTCGGCAGACGGGTGGGCGGGCAGTCGGGGCGACTTCAACCAGATCCAGACCCGCTTCCTGCGCCATGCGCAAAGCGTCGGACGTCGACACGATCCCCACTTGTTCTTCGTTCTGATTGATCAGGCGGATCGGCGAAATACGAATCTGATGGTTGTGGCGGAATTGGGTAGAAATGGCAGCACTCTCCGAAAAACAGCGAACTGGGGACCGTCGGAACCCTCCGACTCAATACCCCGGCCACGACCGAAAACACCGGGCGGGCAAACCGTGTCACCGACACGATCTCAGGTACAAATACACCTAACGGCCGGCCCTGCGGGACGCCCGTCAGTCAATACTATGCTATCGGACTTGCGAAAGTTCAAGGTCGAAATTGAGATATCGGCGGAATTTGTGGAGCCAGTTGTCAGTTGTCAGTTGTCAGTTGTCAGTTGTCAGTTGTCAGTTGTCAGTTGCAAAAGACTGATGCCAAGCCAAAGGGTGTCAAGCTACAAGTTTCTACGACTGACCACGGACAACTGACCACTATCGGTTACTTCCCCTGCGAAGCAGTCACGACCGCGGTCATGATGGCGGTGGCGGTGGTGGGTTCGTAACCGATGATGCCGTCCATTTCCGGGCCCAGCAGACCAGTCGTAATGTCGTCGCGGCTGACGATGACCGCGGGGCGACCACCCACTTCGATCGCCTGTAGGCGAGGCGTCGTCGAAACGCCGCCTCGCATTCTAGCAAATGCGCGGTAACGGAATTCTTTCAAGCCCGCTTTCGTGAAGAGTGGTGCATCGACAGGCATCGTCGCCAGCTTGCCACCTGGCACAACCTGGGCGGCCAACTGTTCGGCACTTAGCGCGAATTCACCATCACCACCAGCAGCGTCGATGAGCAGTGTGCCACCACTTTCCACAAACTTCTTCAGGGAAGCCACCAGTTCCGTTTTCACGACAATCTTGCCAGTGCCTGTCATGTGCGCGAACTTGGCGGTGCCAAAGTCACCACCAGCTTTGACTGGTTTCACGCTCAACGTGATTTTTTGGGTGTTGTGGAACTGGTTCGTCAACCGACGCCATGCGCCGGGTTCCGGGTCCCAGTTGCCATCATGTTGAATCCGCGCGATTTCGATCGTCCGTGTCGGTTTGATTTTTTCGTCAGGCATGACGATGTACGAGTCGCCACGATATTGAAGCTGTTCCTTGTTGGTCGCGTACAGGAAGATGTTGGCAGCGAGCTGATACATCTCCTCCTTGCCCGCGATCTGCCTTGTCTGCCATGCCCGCGCGGGGTCGGCTTGTGGGATCAGCATCATGATCTCGCGCGCGCCATTGCTAACCGACAGCACCGAAGGCTTCGTCTTCCAGCGCGTCCGGTTGAACACGCTGTACACCGCACTGGTTTCAGGCAGTTCGCGGAACTCGTACGTCGGGAACAACTCGTTGGCCAACTTGCGGTACGACGTAATGAACGGCTGTTTGCCACAGTCGGCATGGCCGAGCAGCAAACCACCGGCCTCCACAAATCCCTTCAACTTGGCTTTTTGTTCGGCAGTGAAATCGAAGGCGTCAGAACCGGCGATGTACAAGATCGGCGCTTCGGATAAATCCTTCAGCGGCGCAGTGAAGTTAACACTCTGCCAACCCAGATCGCGCTCGATGTTGCTGCTGATCCAGCGGACCACATTCGCCACGTCGCGCGGCCTTTGGTTCCACGCAGCGGGTTTGGTGGTGTCGGCGCTGAAGTCCAGTTTGTTCATCACCAACGGCGCTCGGCCACGCGCTAGGAACAATAGCGCGAATGAAGTGTTCTGATAAGGCGCATCGCCGAATCCACCCGTGCCCCAACTTCCTTCGGTCTTGCCCGATTTCGTCTGCTTCTTGATCAACCAGTCGGCACCCTTCTGATACCAATCCACCCCACCGATATATTTCACACCGGCAGCGACACCGATACGTTCGACGGCGTACAGCGTGGGGTACGGGAAATCGCGCGCGTACGTTTTGTCGGTGGCGACCAAATCCATATTGGCGGCCATCCACTTCATCCCTTTTTCGATCGCGACACTGTCCACATTCCCACGACAGGCGGCACCGGCGTTGGCATGAACGTAATCCTGCGTGATGAACAGCGTCGCGACGCCCGCAGCTGTCATGCCGGGGGTCACGGGGTGTTTAGTGTATCCCGAAACAGGGTGCTGATACGTCCACCCACCACTTGCGTCCTGGTTGCGAATCCACGCCTTCTCGACCAATGGCCAATATTGCTCAGGTATCCGTTGTCCTGCTTTTTCCGCAGCCCACACACCCAGTACACCGTATTGCGCGCGACTGTGACTGTACGCCTTGCCCGTGTCCATCACGTAGTCGTACATGCCCTGCGCGTCACCTTCACGCCTGACCGATTTAAGCAGGACACTGACGTCCTTCTGCATGCGCGCTTTCACATCCGGTGTCTGCGGCAGCATCTGCCACACCTGACAGCGAAGTCCGAGGGCGTATGTGCCGATGGTATCGGTCTTTTTAAGGAACTCGATCGCGCGCGTCAGCTTTTCATCCGTTGGTCGATCACCCGCAGAAAGTAGCGCATAGACGACAAGCGCGGTATGTCCGGAAAACTGTCCACCAACTGCGCTTTGGTCCGAACCCTTGGGATCGCGCGTCGGAGCTTTCTCCCACGTGCCATCAGGTGACTGGACCGAATAGAGGAATTTCTTGGCGTTGTTGATGGAGGTTTCGACTTCCGCCAAGGTCGCCGCGTGCGCCATATTCGATTGCAGGCCCGGCAGAACGGGGACCGCACCGAACGCCGCCAGTGCTAGCATACACGACACAATTCGCCGACGAACACCTCGAACCATCGATCAAACTCCTGACATCAAAACACGTTGCCCCGTTTAGCGCATGTCCGTACAGATGTTAAGCATTCGTCGCGATAAAGTCGCGGGTTAAATGTGCAAGTTTTGCACTATCCCGGATGCCCTGCGCGAACATTGAAAAACAGTAAAGCTCACGGATAGTGATCCGTGAGCTTTGAGTGTTCTTTGAATCCGGGTCGGATCAATTACCGATCCAAACCACCGCGCAATTGGGGTCGTTTCTACTTCGACGGTGCCGCTGCGGGCGCTGCCATCACCGGTGACGACGCCGACGCTCCCCCGCGGCTGGGCGACGATGTCTCATTCGCGCGTTTGATCGACAGGGAAACCCGCCTGGCTTCGGTATCGATTTCCAGAATCTTCACCTTCACCTGTTGGCCTGCAGACACCACACTGCTGGCGCTCGGCACGCGACGGTCGGACAGTTCACTGATGTGCACCAGCCCTTCCAGCCCCGGTTCCAACTCCACGAACGCGCCGAAGTCGGCGACACGCGTTACGGTGCCATCCACCACGCTGTGCGGCGAGTAGCGCTCACCAATGCTCGCCCACGGATTCGGGCCGGCCTGTTTGATGCTGAACGAGCAACGGCGTTGGGTCGGGTCGATCGAAATCACAACGACCTTGACCGTGTCCCCTTCCTTCACCACTTCACTCGGGTGCTTGATCCGCTTGAAGCTCATCTCACTGATCGGCAGCAACCCTTCGAACCCTTCTTCGACTTCCAGAAACGCGCCGAAGCTTTCCAGCTTAACCACGCGACCGGTCAGCGTCGTGCCGACACCGTACTTCGTCTGCGCTTCCGCCCACGGGTCGATGCCGCGCGCCTGGTTCAGGCTGAGGGACATCTTGCCGGTCTCTTTGTCGAACTTGATGATCTTCACATCGAGCGAGTCACCTACCTTCACGACTTCACTGGCTTTCACGCCACGCTTGAAGCTCATTTCGCGCACGTGCAGCAGGCCGTCCGCCCCACCGATGTCGACGAACGCGCCGAAGTCCAAAACACTTCGCACGACACCCCGGCGGACCTGTCCTTCCGCCAATTCTTCGACGAGCTTCTTGCGCTTCTCTTCCTTTTCACGTTCCAGAATCACCCGGCGACTCAGCACGAGGTTCTTCGCTTCACGTTCGAACTTCGTCACTTCCGCGGGGAACTTCTGGCCGATGAGCGTCGACAGATCCGCATTGAAGTACAGATCAACCTGGCCCGCGGGCATGAAGGCGCGCATCCCCTTCACGTCGCATTCCAAGCCACCCTTGTTCACGCCTGTCACACTCGCTTCGACGACCTGCCCCACTTCAAGGTTATCCCACGAAGCGTTGCTGACAGCAGCACCCTTGCGGTTGAGGACCAGCAGGCCTTCGCGCGTGTCGTAACGGTCGACGATGAATTCCAGCTCCAAGCCGATGACGGGTTCAACATCTTCAAACTGCAGCAGGCTGACGACACCCTGGCTTTTGCCACCGAGGTCGATGAAGACATCTTCCTTGCCGATGGAAACGATCCGCCCTTTGCGCACCTGCTTGCCCTGCGCGTTGGTTGACGCTGCGACGGGTTCGGGTGAGGCGTTGTCGGTGTTCAGCAGGTCGTCCATGGACAACCCTTCAAGGGCTGCATCGACCTCCTGATCCAACGCGGTGTCGATGTTCGGACGAAACTTTTCCTTCAACGGGTCGGCGGCTTGGGCCATGACAAAACTTCCTTAAGAAAACCTGATAACCGGGTCGCCCATCGTAATTCGTTTCCCGTTCGTTGCAACGTGAATGCAATTTCTTCACCGGGCTGTGTCACTTCAGTGACCAGCTTCCCATCCTCAGGGGGAAGTCCCCATGTCGCAATCCAACAAAAAATTTACGCGATTCTGCAAGTTCCGTAGCGTATACTAGCAACGTAGAATTCCGTTAATTCGGAGCCCACGTCAATCTGAATTGCTTTGGCCGTCGTAAGGTCTATGTCAGGCAACCGAAGGAAACTTTATTCCGCCTGTAACGTATAACACATAGCGACCTGGCGGTCCGCGACTCATTTTCGCCTTGGAATCTTTGTTAGCTAATCAGTTGTAACCGATGTCTGACCGATCTGTATTGGTTAAGACCTCAAGGGATTTATACCTATGCGTAAAGTCATCTCCCCATCTTCTCGCGGTTTTACACTGGTCGAACTGCTGGTGGTCATCGGGATCATCGCCGTACTTATCGCGATCCTACTGCCATCGTTGAACAAGGCGCGTGTGGCGGCGCAGGCAGTACACTGCGGGTCGAACGTTCGTCAACTGCTCGCAGGCCACATTATGTACGCGCAAGAGAACAAGGGTAGGTTCTCGCCATTGACTGTGTCCCTAGATACATACGTATGGAATGGGATTACTCGCTCAACGGCACCCGACTTTTACATCATCGTTCCTTGGTATTCCGAACGCCTAGTTGGAAAGTACATTGCACAGCGAAATCCTATCGCGACGAATTTCGGACCAAATGAGCAGCGCCCGAGCAATCTTACCGTTGTCTGTCCGACGTCTTGGGCCACCACGACTCATCCGCACAACACTGGAATCGGTTATAACAGCAGTCGCGAAAACTACTTCACAAAGACGAATACTACTGCTAAACCCTTGCGAAAGTTGGGCGGCTTCAAATACTCCTCGTCGGTAATCCTCTTGTCGGACGCTGCCACTGGTGGCGTCGCGGGATTGCGTGGAATGCACGCTCCAGGTGCCTACGAATGGGCGCGTTATTTCAATGGGCAAAGCGGATTTCCGTTAACAGGAAACGATAACAACGATCGAGGCTATACAGCTTATCGTCATAACCTCATGGCGAATGTCGGGTTCGCCGACGGGCACGTTGAATCGTTCAAGCAGAGCTCTAACGTCGATAGCCAAGGCGGCCTATGGCAGGCATACAACAACAAGCAAGTCACCCACCGAGCATACTGATCTCATAACGTGGTTGGTATGCAATTCGCCAAGTGGCAGTTGACGAATCATCCAAGACTCGACATACCATCCGTATGTCGAGTCTTTCTTTTTACCCCACCCTCCTCTCCGAACTCCGCGAAATCGCCTTACTTGGCTCGATCCAATCCGTCCTCGGCTGGGATGAGCGCACGCACCTGCCGCCCAAAGGCGCAGCCCATCGAGCCGACCAGACCGCCCTGCTCGCGAAGTTGACGCACGAGCGATTTACTTCGCCACGCATCGGTGAACTGCTCGCTGCGATTGAATCGACCACCGACTACTCCGCCGACGCCCATTCCGATCTCGCGGTGAATGTTCGCCACACGCGTAAAGCGTACGACCGCGCGACGAAGCTGCCGACATCGCTCGTCGAAGAACTCTCCCGCACTGCGGTGCTGGGGGAGGCTGCGTGGGTGGATGCGAAAGCGAAGTCGGATTTTTCGATCTTTAAACCCTGGCTCGAAAAGACGCTCGACCTGAAGCGCCACGAAGCTGCTTGCGTCGCACAGCCGGGCCAGAGCACCTACGACGCACTACTGGACGAATTCGAACCCGATGCCAAAGCGGCCGACATCGCCGCCGTCTTCGCAAACCTAAGGCCACAGCTGGTCGAACTGCTCGGTCGAATTTCCACATCTGGCCGCAAGGCACCGGCGGAAGTGTTGACCCGTTCGTTCCCGGTCGAAAAGCAGGAAGCCCTCGCGACGTTCGCTGCCAAAACCATCGGCTACGATTTCTCCGCGGGTCGGTTGGACGTCAGTGTCCACCCCTTCAGCACCGACCTCGGCCCGGGTGACAGCCGCATCACCACCCGCTACGACGAACACTGGTTCGGCGACGGTTTCTTCGGCACCCTCCACGAAACCGGTCACTCCCTCTACACCCAGGGCCTGCCGTCGGAACACTTCGGCACACCGCGCGGGCAATACGTATCACTCGGCATCCACGAAAGCCAAAGCCGCCTGTGGGAAAACCTCGTCGGCCGATCGGTGCCGTTCTGGCGGTTCTTCTTCCCGAAGCTGAAGGAAACATTCCCACAGACATTGGCGGATGTTTCTGAATCCCAATGGCATTTCGCAGTCAACGACATCGGCCCAAGCCTTATCCGCACCGAAGCCGACGAAGCGACCTACAACCTGCACGTCATGCTGCGCTTCGAAATCGAACGCGCGCTGCTTTCGGGCGACTTGGCTGTTTCCGACTTGCCCGCGACATGGAACGAGAAGATGGAGGACTATCTCGGCCTCACCCCACCTGACGACGCCCGCGGCTGTCTACAGGATGTCCACTGGGCCGGTGGCGCGATCGGTTATTTCCCCACCTACACGCTCGGCAACCTGTACGCGGCCCAGTTTTATGAGCAGGCGAAGAAGGACCTGCCTGATTTGGAAACCGGTTTTGAGACTGGCGAATTTTCGCCACTGCTTGCGTGGTTGCGAAAGAACATTCATCAACATGGAAAGACTTACAGCGCTACCGAACTCGTTCAGCGCGTGACGGGAAAAGCGTTGTCATCGGAACCGTTGATGAATCATCTGAAGCGCAAGGCGCAGGACCTGTACGGGGTTTGATCACAACGACCCACAAGCCCACGACACTGTCGTGGGCTTATGTCGTTTCATCGTCCGATAATTATTCCAGTCATCTCGTTCATCTGACCGATGCACATTTCAGAGTGCCGACATTGCGCTCTGAAGTGGAGCCATTTCGTGACGATGACGAACCAAACCGTGCCCACGCAATGGGTCCCGCTGTCCGCCCTGTCGCAGCAGTTCAACGCGAACATCACTGCGCTACGAAGTCGCGATACAGAACTGGCGGACCGCATCATCGCAGCGGCGCCGGTCGAGCCGCACTTCCTCGCCGCCCAGGCGGATCGTGTGCATTTGGCCAAGCAGGTGGGTGATTCACTTGTCGGCATTCCGAACCCTGTCCCACCCGTCTCTGCACAGCAGATCGCGCAGCAACTGTTCCCAAATGGTGCATGTACGGAATCGGTGAACGTCGCGGGGATTGATCAGGGCTGGATCTGGGACGCACTCTATCGGCTGGAATGCAAAGCGAAGCTGCCAATGCATCGCCCGCCTTTGTATTTCCTCGCGGATGACCTGACGAAACTCTGGACCACACTCCACTTTCAGGACTGGACCACCATGCTCGCGGACGCGCGCGTGCATCTGTTCGCAGGGCCACGTGCGGTCTACGACTACCGTAAGAATTTCATCGACAACCCATCGCTCACACTGCCGCGTCTGTCGCTGACGGTCGAACCGGCTCTCTGGCAGCAGAACCCGACCGACTCGAACCTCGCCAGTGCCGATGCGGTTTACCAGTCAGTGCTCCGCACGTGGGAAACCCAGTTAACGGACCTGACTTCCCGCTTATCCGCGATCTACCCGAGCAACGCCGCCGCCGTGATTGATGCGAAGATCGCCAACGGTGAAAAGCTGCGCGTGCTGGGCATCACCAGTCGTTACACGACCTTTCTCCAATATTCCATGCGAGATTGGCTGGCGGCGTTTGGCGCGATGGGCCACGAATTCCACATGCATCTCGAACAGCAGGACCACGCGACGACCAGCAACGTTGTCTACCTGAATGTCTTCGCCGATTTCAAGCCTGACATCATCGTCATCATCGACCACTTCCGTGGTGAGTACAGCGGCCTGCCGAGCGCGATTCCCGTCGTGATGTGGGTGCAGGATTATCTGCCGAACATTTTGAGCGCCAAAGCCGGCGCGTCCCAAGGTGTTCGCGACTTCTGCGTCGGGTTCGGCAGGCACTACCTCGCCCGAGAGTACGGCTACCCGGCGGAACGCTATCTGCCCGCGCCAATCGGCATCAACGATGCCCGCTTCAACGCAATCAAAACCACAGCCACTGAACTAAAGCAATTCGCGTGCGATGTCTCCTACGTCGGTCACGCCAGCGCGACCGCAGAGTCATTGCTCGCGAAACATTGTGAGAATGTCCAAGCGAACGTGAAGACATTTTTGCATGATATGTTTGACCAGTTGCGCGCCCACTACGAAGCCGGTGGCGCCGCGGTCGGTCGGCCTGCGATGATGCGGCTGATGGAGGCGACGCTCGAACGCCTTCACATGTCCATGCCGAAAGAGGGATTCGACCAGGCGTGCGCGATCTTCACGCACTCCATCGGGAATGCGCTGTTTCGCCATCAGTCGTTGAATTGGTTGGTCGACCTTGGTGTCGATCTGCACCTGTACGGCAAGGGTTGGGACACCCACCCACGCTTCGCGAAGTACGCCAAGGGCATCGCGGACAACAACACGCAGATCGCGCATATCTATCGCGCTAGCAAGGTGAATCTGCAGGTGACGCCGCATGGTGTGATTCACCCGCGCCTGTTGGACGGATTGGCCGCCGGCGGTTTCTTCCTGCTGCGATACATGGATGGTGACGCCGTCGGCAGGCAGCATCTGGCAATGCACGACTATTGCGTAGCGAACGGCATTTCCACCGAAACCGATCTTGCCCGTGCCGCAGCGGATGATGCAGAACTCGCTGCGATTCTTCGGCAGATCGATGTGATGGAAGGTTACGCCAATCACCCGCGTGAATATGGCGTGCTGCAGGTCAATCACACCCACGCGGACAGTGATTTCTTTGTCGCTGCAGGAAGCATTTGGCCGGAATATGACGAAGTGACATTCAATTCCAAATCGCAACTCGGCGAACGGGTGAACTACTTCCTGTCGCACCCTGAGGAACGCCAGCGGCTGACACAGTCGATGCGCGAGCCAATCGTCGAACGGGCCAGCTACAAGTCGATTAACGAACGCCTGCTGACGATGATGCGCCGGCAACTGCCCACCAGCGCCGCCATGCCGTTGCGAATGTCCGCGTAGTGATTTTATCTGAACATGATTTGGAGTCGACCGATGCGCTTCCTGATCGTCAACACCGATTACCCTACGTTTCTACGGCAGCATTACACGACCAAGCCGAAGCTGGCATTCGCTTCTTTCGAATCGCAAATGCACGCGCGGGCGGCCAGTTGGTTCAGCGTGTCGGACTGTTACACGCACGCATTGCAACACCACGCCCATGAAGCGTGGGACATTCACGCCAATAACATTTTCGCGCAGCACGCGTGGGCGCGAGAGCATTCCCCACGCATCGTGCGCGATGTGCCGGCCCCGCTGCCCGGTGTCTCGCGCATCCCGTGGACGTGCAAGCGTGGTTCAAACAATTTCGACTGGCTGATCGATGTACTGGTCGAACAGGTGAAACAGCTTCAGCCGGATGTGGTGCTGAACCAGGCGATGGACGGCATCGCCCCGGACATCATGCGTGAACTACGGCCACACGTGCCGGTGCTGACGGGCCAGCAGGCATCACCCGCGTTGGACGAAATACTCGACTGGCGCATCTACGACCTGTGCGTCTCATCCTTCCCCTGGCGAGTCGACTGGTTTGCCCAACAAGGTGTCCGCGGTGAGTTGAATCGTCTCGCGTTTGACGCGCGTGTACTGCACGTGTTGCCCGAAGTTGATCGCGACCTGCCACTTACCTTCGTCGGCTCATTCTTCGACATGCACCGCTCGCGGACGCAGTTGCTTGAGAAGATCGCAGAACGGTTCCCGCTACAGGTTTGGGGGCCCGCCCCGAAAGATGGTTTCGCCGGTTCGCCTCTCGCCAAATGCTATCAAGGTGAAGCGTGGGGATTGGATATGCTGAGCATCCTCCGTCGTTCGCAAATCACCCTGAACCACCACGGCGACGTGCCACCGTTCGCGAACAATTTTCGGCTGTTCGAAGCCACCGGCTGTGGGGCAATGCTGGTTACCGACTGGAAGCAAAACCTGCATGAGATGTTCGACATCGGCAATGAAGTGGCTGCTTATCGTAATGATGAGGAATGTCTTTCGATGATCGAACGATATATGCACGACGAACCGGCTCGCCTGGCGATCGCGGCGGCGGGCTATCAGCGGACGATCGCTGAACACACATTCATCGACCGCATGGCATCGTTCGCGGCGATGGTCGAACCACTCGTCACGACGAAGTTGGGGCGCGTCGCGGCCTAGCGATGAAGTGAACTAGCCTCGTGAATATGACACCGTACTTCGTTTTCCCACAGCAGAATCGTATTCAACTGCTCCGCGCGTAAATAAATCAGCGCGCTCAAACACTTCTCGCGATCGCTGCGTGGATCGCAGTGCATTTTCATCAGCACGTCACAACCCAGTCCGACGAGTTCTTCAGGCGTGTACGGGTCGAAGACGAGCGATCGGCGATCGTCGCCAAGCGACAGCACCCAGTTGTGGTTGCTGCACATCGCCTGATCCAGCCACAGGTCTTTCGCGCGATTGGGGCTTTCGATATACCCACGTTTGCCGACGCGCGACAGTTCCGCGCACGCAGCAGCGGGATTGGCGACGTGTTCCATGATGTGCGAGCAGTAGATGAAGTCGAACGACTTGTCTGCAAAGGGAAGCTTCTCGACACTGCCCTGCACCAGTTCGACATTCCCCAAGCGGCGCATCGGTTGGCCCGCCCTGCCGAAGGCGTCGTCGCTGATGGCGTATTCCAGCTGGTGCGTCGCGAACGGTAACGGCACGTTCCCGCTGCCCACATCCAACACACGATCACCCGGCTTGATGCCAAAATCGTAATGGCGTGACTGATACAAATCGTACCGATTTTCCCGCCCGGGCAATGTCTGATACAGATCGTAAAGTTTAGAGAGCAACGGCACACACTTACGCGCGTGCTGCAACAAAATCTGCTCAAACACATCAATCGATTTCAGATATGCCGCTTCATCCCACAACTTCAGCGCAGCCGACAGCGCCGCGTCGTAGTCGGAAACATCGTCGAGTCGAAGAGGAGTGCGACTGCCGAAGTGGGTTTGTGCGTCGGTGCGGGTCATCGGCTGGGATGATAAAGCCTGCGACCGAGTTGTGTCACGCAATACCATCGAATGCGTCGCGATATTGGGTGATAATGCCTTCAAGTCGATCGCGCGATTGCACGCCGTAGAAGAGTTCGCGGTCGGAAAGAATTTTCTGCATCGCGAGCCGTTCCTGTGCTTCGGCGTAACGGCGTTCCCAGTCCAGCACGCTTTCATCGCGCGCGCGGGCGTTGATCTCTCGTCGCATCGTCGCGAAGAGGGTTGATCTCTCCAGTGACTTCCGTGGAGCTGCTTTGATCGCGCCGACCAGTTCGCGCTTGCGCTCGCCCAGCACGCGGTGGCGAACTTGATGCCCCTCTTGCTTCAGGCAAGGCATGCACGCGCGATCGAGTGACGCCGCAGTCGGAAAGAAAAGCGTCGCCGTCGCGACACTGAAGGCGGGTGGTTCGATCTTGAAATAGCTCGCCAGCAGTTTGTCGAGCACTTGGTCGTACCGCCCACCACCGATGCCGTGAACGAACTGGTCGACCAACAGCAGGCGGAAGAACATGGTGAGTGTGAGTGCACGCGGGGCGAGCCGCAGGTTTGATTGACGCAACCAGATCGCCAGGGCCGAGGCGGCTTCATTCGCTTCACGCGACAGATCGAAAACAAACGCATCTTCTGGCCGAACGAGAACCCACTTGCCATCGACGCGCACCAATGTCGCGCGCTGTCGCGAGCCGTCTGACAAATTATCCAACCACAGCGGTACTTCGCAGGCATCAGCTGTACAGCGAAGGTCGGGCATCGGTCTGCCGGGGTTGTCGATCGCGTTTTCAGTGCGATAGTCCCGCAGCGCCGCGTTGTACGCACTCGCGAAGTTGCCCGCGTCAGCGCAGATGTGGTGCACGAGCGCCAGAAACGGTTCCGCGAAGAACATCGGTGACGCCAGTAACGCGTGATGGCGTAAGCCGAGTGACCAGTCGAGCGCGTGTGTTGCGTTGGTGATGGCTGCCGAAAGTGAAACCGTGTCATCCAGCCCGATGGTCGTCATCGTGTCGAAGAACACGTCCGCCGCCTGTTCAAACCCCCACTCGCTCGCAGCGGCTTGCAACTCTTCCTTCAACGAAGCCAGATACGCCGGTGTCGGTTGCCGCAGTTGTCCGCTCCACTCCGCGGTCGTAATCGCAGTGTCATCGGAGATCGGTTTCCCCCCACCGGGCCAGCGGAACTGCAGGTGCTTGGGCGCATCCGTATCGACCGCGACGAAGTACGCCTCCCCACCCGTCGCGGCGGCCAGTGCGTTCATCATCGCATGCTTGGCCCACACGCCAGGGTGATATAACTCGGTTTGATGCCCCGTTGCGATCAATGGCTTTGCATCGTCCGTGTGTCCGATGAATTGCCGCATCTGCTTGCGTAATTCCGCGAGCGGCACGTTGCCAATCCGCATGTTTCCCGCAGTCGTTCCACTCGCCAGTTTGGTTTGATTGGCCCGCGTCTGCGCGACCAACGTGCGCGCATCAGGCCAAAGCAATGTATCGCCGTCCGCTGTGGGGGCTTTCCAGTCGGCGTAACGATCGGCGGGCGGTGCGGAGGTCATTCTTACAAATCGAAATGGTTACTTGCTGCAACAACAGGACGTGCATTCAACTTCACTATTCGCGCCCGAACCCACTACCGTGGTGGGTAGCAGCGCTACTTCGCGATCCAGTACCTGCGAATAATGCTTATACCGATTGTTGGCATCGTCCAGCGTGCCACCAAACGTGCGCGTCGGGTCGTTGTAGATTCTGCGGACGGGAATTTCCTTCAGCCGAAGTCCATCGCGCGCCACACGTGGCCACAACTGCATGGGGAAAGCGTAGCCGGTTTCCGTCAATCCCAGTTTCACCGTCGGCCCGACACGGTGCGCCTTGTACCCACAAAACGCATCGGTGATGTTGAAGTTGAAAAGATCATTCAACTTCGCAGTCAGCTTGGCGTTGATCGATTGCCGGTCAGCGGGCGGAAGATCGTCCGTGTCATCATGGCTCAGGTAGCGCGACCCACTGATGATGTCCCACTGGTCCGTCGCGATCTCGCGCAGAAAATCCGGAATCCGTTGCGGCTCGTGTTGCTCGTCGCAGTCCATCGTAATCACCCAGTCATAGCCGCGCGCGTCCGCCCACTTGAAGGCGTCGATCAGACTTTGGCCATACCCTTTGTTTGGGCTGTGG
>SXGT01718252.1_pt1 | contig 14057 bp, 8 predicted proteins | sample 3176221 | NCBI WGS metagenome assembly SXGT01 (sample SAMN11356862, study PRJNA531348) | freshwater metagenome | isolation source: freshwater sample F1-120 | place: China: Fuxian Lake, Yuxi | collected 2017-12-25 | reverse complement strand
GTCGTGCGCGGCGCCCCCCTCTTCGTGAAGGTGACCCCTGTGGCGCGGGTTCCGTCGAACTCGATCCGTTCGACGAACGCCCGGCACACGACATCGAGGTTCGGTCGATGCATCACCGGATGCAGATACGCCCTCGACGCGCTGAGCCGACGGCCGCGACGGATGTTGCGATCGAACTTCGCAAAACCCTCTTGCTGAAAACCGTTGACGTCGCTCGTGATCGGATAGCCGGCCTCTTGCACTGCATCGAAGAACGCTTCGAACAACGGATTCGTCGCGGGACCACGTTCGAGCGCGAGCGGACCGTCGCCGCCGCGGTACTCGTCGCCCCCCGCAAGGCAGTTCTCCATACGCTTGAAGTACGGCAGGCAGTGCGCGTAGTCCCACGATTCCATGCCCGGATCCGCTGCCCACCGCTCGTAATCCAAGGCATTGCCGCGTTGAAAGATCATGCCGTTGATGCTCGACGAACCACCGAGCACCTTGCCGCGGGCGTGATAGACGCGCCGGCCGTTCATGTGCGCTTCGGGTTCGGACTCGTACTTCCAGTCGTAGAAGCGAGAGCCGATCGGGAACATCAACGCCGCGGGCATGTGGATGAACACATCCCACTTCGAGTCCGCGCGGCCGGCTTCGAGCACCAGGACGGAGGCATCGGGATCGGCCGACAATCGGTTCGCGAGCGCGCTCCCCGCCGAACCTCCGCCCACGATGACGAAGTCGTAGTGCGTTCGGGACGGCATGTGGTCGGGGCTCGCCATCAGTACCTGCCCATCTTCAGTACGGAGCCTCGACGTCGCCCATCTCGACGTAGACGGTCTTCAACTGCGTGTAGTGCTCGACGGCCGCAAGACTGTTCTCGCGACCGATGCCCGATTGTCGGTAACCGCCGAAGGGAACCTCGATCGGCGTGAGGTTGTAGTTGTTGATCCACACGATGCCGGCCTGGAGTTGCGCGGCGACTCGATGGGCTCGCCCGAGATCGTTCGTGAAGACACCCGCGGCGAGTCCGAACTGGGTGTCGTTCGCCCGCGTGAGCGCTTCGGCCTCGTCGACGAAGCGCAACACGCTCATCACCGGCCCGAAGATCTCGTCCCGCACGATCGTCATGTTGTCGGAACAGTTCGTGAAGATCGCGGGCGTGATGAAGTTGCCGTCGACCAATGAGGGGTCCGGCGGAATCGTCCCGCCGCATTCGAGCGTGGCTCCCTCGGCGACGCCCGCGGCGATGAATCCGAGCACCTTGTCGCGGTGTTCGCGCGAGATCAGGGCACCGACGTGGGTCGACGGGTCGGTCGGATCTCCGACGATCATCTTCTCGGTCCGGGCGACGAGGCGCGCGACGAAGTCGTCGTGGATCGCGTCGTGGACGAACACGCGGGTTCCGTTCGAGCAGATCTCGCCTTGGGTGTAGAAGTTCGCGAGCAGCGCGGCCGAGACGGCGTTGTCGAGATCGGCATCGTCGAACACGACGAGGGGTGACTTGCCGCCGAGCTCGAGCGTGATGTGTTTCAGCGTCGATGCGCTTTGCGCCATGACCGCACGTCCGGTCGTCACCTCACCGGTCAACGACACCTTCGCGATACCGGGGTGCGCGCACAACGACTGACCAACGCGCGCATCGCCCTGCACGACGTTGAACACGCCATTCGGAACGCCGGCCTCGGTGTAGATCTCGGCGAGCTTCACCGCGGTCATCGGGGTGAGTTCCGCGGGTTTGAAGATCATGGCGTTGCCGCACGCGAGCGCGGGCGCGCTCTTCCAGCACGCGATCTGCATCGGGTAGTTCCAAGCGCCGATGCCCGCGCACACGCCGAGCGGCTCCCGTCGCGTGTAGGCCCATGATCCGCCGAGATCGATGTGATCGCCACGTAGCGTCGGAGCGACACCCGCGAAATACTCGATGCAGTCGGCACCGCTCGCGATGTCGACGGCGATCGCTTCGCTGATCGGTTTGCCGGTGTCGGCGACCTCGAGGGCGGCGAGTTCGTCGTTGCGATCCCGGAGCAACCGAACGGCCTCCATGAGTACGCGCGAGCGAGCCGTCCCGGTCATGCCGGCCCAGACGTCGAAGCCTCGTTGCGCCGTCGCGACGGCCGTGTCGACATCGCTCGGCGAGGCGTGCTGCACCTGCGCGAGCACCGCGCCGGTCGCAGGATTCACGGTCGCGAACGTCTCGCCCGAAGTCGCGTCCACCGCGAGTCCGTCGATGTAGAGCTGAATCGTTGGCGTCATCGACTTCCTCCGATCGGTGGTCAACGAAAAGCGCCGGCCGCTCCTCGAAGCGAGGATGCGACCGGCGCCGTTCGTAGGCGTGTGGTCCGACTAGGCGGCGGCGGCCTCACACTCGGGTGTGATCGCCGGCAACTCCACCTCGACCAGCTCGATCTGGCTGTGGAGCCAGTGAGGCTGCCAGAACTGCAGCAGGAGCGGCGTGCCTTGTTCGTCGGCGTCCTGTACCGCCGCGATGAGCGCCGTCTCGGTGCCGGCCACGACGAACTTCAGTGGCAGATCGAGGTTCTCGATGATCTGCTCGTCGTAGCTCACGTAGCTGGGGTCGCCCATCAGGAACTGACCGACGTCACCCGACTCGGCCGTCTTGAACAGTGCGGCGAGTTCTTCGTCCTTGAATCCTTCCCAGGTCAGCAACTCGGGGTGCTCGTCGGCGACCTTCTTCGTGATGTACCAACCGATCTTGGCGCTCGGTCCGAGTGGACCAATGTCGACAACGGTCTTCTTCTCGTCGATGTACGTCGCGCGGTCCTCGACGTGACCAGAAGGCCAGACTTCGAGCGTCGCGTCGATCGATCCGTCGTCGAGACCTTCCCAGGTGACGTTCTCGTCGACTTCGCTGATCGTGACCTCGGTGTTGTAATCGGCCTCGAGCACCGCCTTGGCGACCTGCGCGTTGACCATCGATCCCGTCCATGGGTTCACCGCGAGCGTGATGCCTTCGCCTCCGTCGGCGTTCGTCGGCGCCCAACCTTCGACGACGTCAGCGTTCTCCGAAACCCACTGCGCCGCGGCGGCCTCGGGTTCCATCCCGGCGTCGCCGTCGATCAACGCCGCGACTTCGTTCTGCTGATCGGTGGTGAGCTGCAGGTTCGACAAGAACTCGAACGCGGTCGGGTTCTTCGCCTCGAGGCCCGAGCTCGCTGCCTTGTACAACTCGTCGATCGGGTAGTCGCAGGCGTACCCCGACTTGGTCTCGCCGCCGGTGTCGGTTGTTTCCTTCTCGTCGTCACCGCAGGCGGTCACGGCCAGGGCGAGCGCACCGACCATCAGCCAGCCGACCGCGCGCGTGGAGCGCTTCTTCATCATTCCCCCTTGTCGACCCTTCGGGTCAGATCGCCGCATCCTACGGTCAAACGAACGTGTTGTGCTCGTCAACCACGCGAACTGTCAACGAATGCGCGCCGTCCGACGACCATGCCCCCACGCCTGGGTGATCCGATCGAGCACGACCGCGAGCAGAACGATTGCGAGTCCGCCGACGAATCCTCGCCCGACCTGCTTTTTGGTGAGGCCGTAGATCGCTTCGAGACCGAGCCCGCCTGCGCCGACGAGCGCCGCGATGATGACCATCGACAGCACCATGAGAATCGTCTGGTTGATGCCCAGCATCACGCTGCGGGCCGCCAGTGGGATTTGAACCCGTACGAGCTCTTGGCGACCCGTCGCGCCGAAGGAGATCGCGGCTTCGCGCGGCGCGGTCGGCACCGAACGCAGACCGAGGCTGGTGAGTCGGATACACGGCGGAACCGCGTAGATCACCGAGGCAATGACACCCGGCGTCCGACCGACGTTGAAGAGGAACAAGACGGGGACGAGATAGCAGAAGGCAGGCAGAACTTGCGCGGTGTCGAGCAGCGGCCGCAACGCGCGATCGACGGGATCCGATCGCCCGGCGATCAGCCCGAGCGGCAAAGCGATCAGCAGACTCAACGCGACTGCGATGAGAACCTGACTCAACGTCTCCATCGACTTGTCCCAGATCGGCTCACCGGAGTCGGGCGTGACACCCAGGGCCGCAATGCCGATCAGGCACGAGGCGCACAGCAACGCAAGCCGCCACCCGGCGCTCGCCCACCCGATCATCGCGAACACAAGGGCAACCGCCCACCACGGAGCGTCGAGCAACAGATCCCGCGTCGGGTCGAGCACGTGAATCACGAAGAAGTCGCTGAAGGACTGCGTACCGCCGACAACCGGGACTCCGGTTCGGAAGTTGTCCTTGACCCAATCAGCGGCGGAGTTCACGTGCTGTTCGATCGAGAACGTGAGCGCGTCAGGAAAGTTGTCGGCGCCCGCGATCTTCGCAACGACCCCAACCACCGCGACGCAGATCAGACCGAGCGGAACCGCGGTTCGTGGGTTGGACAGCGCTTCGGGAAGGGCGACTCGGCGCCGACCCCCGGTTCGGCGCTGGCCGGTGCTGATGCGATCCAGAGCGATCGCCGAGAACACGAGCGCGAGGCCGGGTGCGAAGGTCTTGCCGACGTCGATCTTCTGGAGTCCTGTGAGCACGTCCTGACCGAGCCCGCCGGATCCGACGAGGGCCGCAATCGCGACGACGCCATAGGCCATCATGATGACCTGGTTCATCCCGAGCAGGATCGTGCGACTCGCCATCGGTAGCTGCACCTTGCGGAGCAACTGCGTCTGTGTCGCACCGAACGACCGTCCGACCTCCTGCGTGACGGTCGACACCGAGCGAAGGCCGAGGTTCGTGAGGCGAACCGCGGGAGGAACCGCGAACACGACGGTCGCCACCACAACCGCGGGCGTTCCGATCCCGAAGAACACGACGATCGGCATCAGATACACGTACACCGGCATGACCTGCGCGGTATCGAGCAAGCCACGCAACCCGGCTTCGACCCGAAGCGATCGCGACGACCAGATACCGAGCGGGATACCGATCGACAATGACACGAGGACGGCCACAATCATGATTGCGGTCGTGATCATGGTGTTGTCCCAATCCGCGATGACACCGCACAAGAAAAACATCACGACACCGGTCAGCGCGGCGCGCCAACCGCTCGTCAGGGCTCCGATGACTCCGGCCAGCGTCAACACACCCGGCCAGCGCAGCGACCGCAGGGACCAGATGACGAAGTCGTAGGTCGATTGCAGGGAATCCCCGATCGGATGGAACAACCGGGTGAAGATCCAGTGATCGTCGTTGACGACGGTCCACTTGTAGCGGTCCTGTACCCATGGTTCGACGCCGAGGTCGAGCCAACTCGGGACTTCGGACCCGGTCTGAGCCAGGACGACTGCGACGCCGACCAACACGAAGGCCGGGACGACCCACGCCGGTCTCGACCGCGCTCGATCGGGAGAAACCGTGACCGCGGTCATCGCTCGACGTTCACCCGCCGCGGATCTCGTGGAGGTCGTCGCCGGCGATCACCTCGAGGACGGCCATGCGGTCGACCGATCCAACGACGGTCCCGCGTGCATCGAGCACACCGACCGGCAGATCGCTCGTCGCGACCTGTCCAACCACGTCGCGCACCTTGGTCTCGCCTGGCACGGCCGAGACGACCTCCCTCGGCACGCCGGGGCGCATGACCGCGGCAACCGAGATCACGTGCGATCGTGGAACATCACGAACGAAATTACGTACGTACTCGTCAGCGGGACTTCCGACGACTTCTTCGGGCGTCCCGATCTGCACGAACCGCCCGTCTCGCATGATCGCGATGCGGTCTCCGAGCCGAAGCGCTTCGGCGAGATCGTGGGTGATGAACACCATCGTCTTGCCGACTTCGGCGTGGAGTCGACAAACCTCGTCCTGCATGTCGCGGCGGATCAACGGGTCGAGCGCGGAGAATGGTTCGTCGAACAACATGATGTCGGGATCGGTCGCGAGCGCGCGAGCGAGACCAACGCGCTGCTGCATGCCGCCCGACAACTGATCGGGTTTCGCGAGTCCGAGCCCACCGAGACCGACGGTTTCGAGCACGCGCTCTGCGGCCGCGCGACGCTCCGCCTTGTCGACACTGCGAACCTCGAGCCCGAACGCGACGTTGTCGATCAGCGTTCGATGCGGCAACAACCCGAAGTGCTGGAACACCATGCTCACACGATGTCGCCGCAATTGCAGCAACGTGTCCTTGTCGGCGGAGGTGACATCGGTGTCGCCGATCCGTACCGTTCCCGCAGTCGGCTCGATCAAACGCGTCAAGCAACGCACGAGTGTGCTCTTGCCGCTACCCGAAAGGCCCATCACGACGAAAACCTCGCCGGGCGCGACCTCGAAGCTGATGTCGCGCATCGCGACGACACAACCCGTTTTGGCTTCGAGTTCGCCACGCGGCAGATCAGCATCGCTCGAGTCGACGATGCGCTCGGCCTTCGGACCGAACACCTTCCACAGTCCTTCGACCGAGATCGCCGCCACCGTCATCGCGCGGGAGGATAACCGCCACACGATTCGTGTGGACTCCTCGCCTATCTTGCGGCTCCGTGGAGACCGACGACGTGCGTAGCAGCCCGATTCCCGACCGCGCCCGAATCGTCGTCATCGGCGGCGGCATCTTGGGTTGCTCGATCGCCTACCACCTCGCGACGATGGGCGAGACCGACGTCGTGTTGCTCGAGCGATTCGAGTTGACCGACGGCGCGACCTGGCATGCAGCGGGGCTCGTCGGCCAACTGCGCTCGTCGCGCAACGTGACGCGGATGCTGGAACACTCGGTCGAGCTCTACGACCGCCTCGAGTCCGAGACCGGCCAAGCCGTCGACTGGCACAAGGTCGGCTCGTTGCGGCTCGCGTGCTCAGCCGAGCGAGTGCTCGAACTGAAGCGACTCACGACGATGGCGAAGAGCTTCGGGCTTCCGATGGACATCGTCAGTGCCGGAGAAGCCCAAGGTCTCTTTCCGCTCATGTCGACCGACGGGGTGCTCGCGGCGGCGTTTCTTCCGACCGATGGCCACATCGACCCGGCGAGCGTCACCCAAGCACTCGCCAAGGGTGCTCGTCAGCAAGGCGCGACGATCATCGAGCACGCCGAGGTGACCTCGATCACGGTCGACGGCCGACGGATCACTCACGTGACGACACGCGATCGCGGCACGATCGAATGCGAGATCGTCGTCAACGCGGCCGGGATGTGGGGGCTCGAAGTCGGCGCGATGGTCGGTGCGAGAGTTCCCGCGATCGCGCTCGAGCACCAGTACCTGCTGACCGGTCCAATCGACGGCATGCCGCGGGGAATGCCGACGATGCGCGACCCCGATCACCTCGTGTACTACAAGCCCGACGGCCCCGGTCTGCTCGTCGGCGGCTACGAGCCCGACACGTTGCCGTTCGGTGAGGGCGGGATTCCGTCGCCGTTCCGCCGCGAGTTGCTCGACCCGAACTTCGACCGCTTCGAGCAGCTCGCCGCGCTCGCGACGATTCGCACGCCGGTGATCGAAGCGGCGGGGATCCGCACGCTCGTCAACGGCCCGATCCCCTACTCGGCCGATGCCGATTTCGTGATGGGCCGCACGCCCGAGATCGACAACTTCTTCGTCGCGACCGGATTTCTGTACGGCATCGCCGCGGGCGGTGGGGCCGGTCGGATGATGGCCGAATGGATCCTCGACGGTCGCCCGTCGCTCGACCTCTGGCCCCTCGACATCCGTCGCTTCTCGTTCCATCACACCACCCGTCACTTCATGTACCCGCGTGCGGTCGAGCTGTACGGCCACCACTACAAGCTCGCCGCGCCAGGGAGCGAGCACGCGACGGCGCGAGGCGTTCGACGTAGCCCGCTCCACGATTCGCTGCGGGCCGCGGGGGCGGTCTTCGGCTCGCGGGGCGGGTGGGAACGACCCAATTGGTTCGCGGTCGAGGGCAGCCCTGAGACTGAGGAACCTTCCTTCGGCAAGCCGAACTGGTTCGACACCGTCGCTGCCGAACATCGCGCCGTGCGCGAGCGAGTCGCGCTGTTCGACCAGACGTCGTTCTCGAAGTTCGAGATCAGCGGCCGGGGATCACTCGCCGCGATGCAACGACTCGCAGTCACGAACATGGACAAGTCGGTGGGGTCGGTGATCTACACCCAGCTCTGCAACGAGCTCGGTGGTATCGAGTGCGACCTGACGATCACTCGACTCGACGTGGACCGTTGGTACGTCGTCACCGGCTCAGCGTTCGGCGCGCACGACATCGGTTGGATCCGTTCGAACTCGCCCGACGACGGCACCGTCGTGATCCAAGACGTGACTTCGGCGCGGGCTGTGATCAATCTCTGTGGGCCACGATCTCGCGAAGTGCTGGTACGAGTCAGCGAAGACGACGTCAGCAACTCGGCGTTTCGTTACGCCCGTGCGCGCTGGCTCACGATCCGCAGCGCGCCGGTTCTCGCGCTGCGGATCGGGTACGTGGGCGAATTGGGCTGGGAGCTTCACATCCCGACCGAGTACGCGGCCCATGTCTACGAACACCTATTGGGTATTGGCCAGGAATTCGGCATCGTCAACGCCGGGTACCGAACGATCGACACGATGCGAATGGAGAAGAGTTACGTGTATTGGTCGACCGACGTCACTCCCGACACGAATCCGTGGGAAGCAGGACTCGGATGGCGAGTCGACCTCGACAAGGGCGATTTCATCGGCCGATCAGCGCTCCTCGCCGTGCGAGACGATGTCACTCGACGACTCTGCACCTTCACCCTCGACGGTGAGGCGTGGCCCGTCGGCGGCGAGGCGATCCTGCACGATGGCGCAGTGGTTGGATTCACGACGAGTGCGAACTTCGGGCACAGCGTCGGCAAGCCGATCGTGATGGGCTACGTCCCCGCGGGTCTCGCCGACGCGCAAGGATTCAGCGTCGAGGTCTACGGCGACGCATACCCGGCGACGCGCCACGACGCGGCGGTCTATGACCCGAGGAACGAGAGGTTGCGAGCATGAGTGACGACATCAGCGCCGTCCTTCGACGCATCCCGACGCTTCCCGACGAACCAACCCACGTCGAACGACTCGCAGGACTCACCAATCGCAACTACCTCGTTCGGTTCGGCGATGATGCGTACGTGATCCGAGTGCCGGGTGAGGGAACGTCGGAGTACATCGACCGACACGCAGAGAAGGTCGCGGCGCGCGTTACTGCGGAGGCGGGAGTGAACGTCGAGGTCGTTCACTTCGACGCGAGCGACGGCTTGATGGTCACGAGATTCGTCGAGGGCGCGATCACGATGAATGCCGAACGGTTCAAGGATCACGCCGCGGTGGCGCGCGCGGCGCGTGCATTCCGTCGGTTGCATCGGGCGCCTGAGCAGTTCGCGGTCGACTTCCGACTCTTCGAGATGATCGACGAGTACAAGGCACTGCTCGCGACCAAAGGCGCGACGCTCCCCGACGGCTACGACGAGGCAGTCGAACAAGCCAGCCGAGCGCGCGCCGCGCTCCAAGTCGAGCCCGCGCCGCTCGTTCCCTCGCACTGTGATCCCCTTTGCGAGAACTTCCTCGACACCGGCGATCGGATGTACCTCATCGACTATGAGTACGGCGGGAACAACGACCCGATGTGGGACCTCGGCGACCTGTCGGTCGAAGGCGAGTTCGACGCATCGCAGGACCGCACCCTGTTGGAGGCGTACTTCGACCGCGATCCGCCGGCCGATCAAGTCGCGCGCATGGTTCTCTACAAGGCAATGTGCGATCTGCTCTGGACGCTGTGGGGCTTGATCCAGCACGTCAACGGCAACCCCACGGATGACTACGAGGCCTACGCGCACACCCGATTCACGCGTTGCCGCACCCTGATGGACTCCGCCGAGTTCGCCGACGCGCTGTCGGTGGTGCGTCGATAGACCCCAAAAATTAGGGTCTATCGACGCATCATCAGCCGGGCCAGCGGTTGGTGATGGGGAGGCGGCGGTCTTTGCCGAAGGCTTTCGGGGTGACCCGGACGCCGGGGGGCGCTTGGCGTCGCTTGTACTCGTTGCGGTCGATCATGCGAGCGACGCGCCGAACGGTGGCCTCATCGAATCCTTTTGCGACCAGTTCGACGATCGACAGGTCGTCTTCGACGTAGCCCTCGATGATCGGATCGAGCACCGAGTAGTCCGGCAGCGAGTCGCTGTCGAGTTGGTCGGGCCGTAACTCGGCGCTCGGTGGCTTGTCGATGATCGCGTTCGGAATGATCTCGCGCCCGGCACGAACGTTGCGGTCGCGACACAGCTCCCACACCAGCGTCTTCGGGACGTCCTTGATCACCGCGAAACCACCTGCCATGTCGCCGTAGAGCGTTGCGTACCCAGTCGCCATCTCGGACTTGTTGCCGGTCGACAACACCATCCAGTTGAACTTGTTCGAGATGGTCATCATCACGTTGCCGCGAATGCGGCTCTGCACGTTCTCTTCGGCGAGGCTCGGTTCGGTACCTGCAAAGACCTCCGCGAGCATCCCTTCGAAGGCGGCGTGCGCCGGTTCGATCGGCACGGTCCACGACCGCACTCCGAGCGCGCGCACCATCGCTTCGGAGTCGGTCACCGACCCGGCCGACGAGTAGCGGCTCGGCTGCAGAACACAACGCACGTGGTCCGCACCCAGCGCGTCGACGGCGATCGCGGTCACGAGCGCCGAATCGACACCACCACTCAAGCTGACGAGCACGTCGGTGAACCCGTTGTGCAACACATAGTCACGCGTCCCGCACACCAGAGCTTCGTAGACCTCGCGCACACGGGCCAACGGTGCTTCGATCCGCGCGCTGATCGCGCCGAATTCGTCGACGTCGACCAACAGGAGGTCGTCGACGAACTGCTTCGCTCGACCGCGTACCTCGCCCGTCGCATCGATCGCGAGCGACGCACCGTCGAATACCAGCTCGTCCTGACCTCCGACGAGGTTGCAGTAGACGATGGGGACACCGACTTCGTGCGCGCGTGCCTCGAGCATCGCTTCTCGCTCGAACAAGCGCCCCTGATGGTACGGCGACGCATTCAGGTTGACGACGAGCTCCGCTCCGGCTCGCACCGTCGCGGCCACCGGACCTTCCGCGTACCAGGCGTCTTCGCAGATCGTCACGCCGACGGCAGTTCCCCCGACGTCGACGACCAGCACGCGATCGCCTGGCTCGAAGTAGCGCTCCTCGTCGAACACCGCGTAGTTCGGCAGCAACTGTTTGCGGTACACGGCTTCGATGCCGCCGTCACGGCAAACGGCCGCGGAATTGTGCACCTGGTCCGCGGCCGGCTCGGTGAAGCCGATCACCGCCGGAACCCCGCCCACCGAAGCCGCGAAGCGCTCGGTCGCGGCGGCCGCCGCCAGGACGAACGCGCGCCGCAACACGAGATCTTCGGGCGGGTAGCCCGTGATCGCGAGTTCGGGAAACACGACGAGGTCGCAGCCTGCACCGACCGCGTCGCGGTAAACCCGCAACGCCCGATCGACGTTGCCGTCGAGATCCCCGACCACACACGTCACCTGCGCCGCGCCGATTCGCATGGGTCAAGGCTACGGGAGCAGGACGCGACTGGGCCCCGCCGAAGCGGGGCCCAGCAGAATGCGTTGCGAGTCGGGTCAGGCGCCGCAGATCGTTTCGATCATGAGTCGAGCCACGATGTACGGATCGCAGTTCGCGTTCGGGCGACGATCCTCGAGGTAACCCTTCTTGTCGATCTCGCACTGCCACGGGATTCGAATCGACGCGCCGCGGTCGGAGACGCCGTAGCTGAACTGGTCGTAGCGCTGCGTCTCGTGGTGGCCGGTCAGGCGCTCCTCGATCCGATCGCCATAGTTCGCGACGTGCAGCGCGGCGTTCTTGCCGAGCGCCTCGCAGCCGGCGATGATCGCGTCCCAGCCGCCGTCGTTGCGCATGGCCTTCGTCGAGAAGTTCGTGTGGCAGCCCGCGCCGTTCCAGTCGCCCTTCACCGGCTTCGGGTCGAGCGTCGCCATGACGTCGAATTCCTCGGCGATGCGGTAGAGCAGCCAGCGCGAAACCCACAGCTGGTCGCCGACCTCGAGCGCGCCGAGCGGACCGACCTGGTACTCCCACTGTCCGATCATCACTTCGGCGTTCGTACCCGAGATCGCGATGCCGGCTTCGAGGCATGCGTCGGTGTGCGCCTCGACGACCTCGCGACCGAAGATCTCGTCGGCACCGACACCGCAGTAGTAACCACCCTGCGGAGCGGGGAATCCCGACTCGGGGAAGCCGTAGGGCCGACCTTCCTTGTAGAACGTGTACTCCTGCTCGAGCCCGAACAGCGGCTCCTGGTCGGCGAACTTCGCGGCAACCTCGGCGCACGCCGCGCGGGTGTTGGTCGGGTGGGGCGTCATGTCGACGAACAGGACCTCGCACATGACGAGGACGTCGTCGCCACCGCGGATCGGGTCCGGGCACGACCACACCGGGCGCAGCACACAGTCGGACTTGTCGCCGGTCGCCTGGTTGGTCGACGAGCCGTCGAAACCCCAGATCGTTAGCTCCGCGCCGTCGGCGAGGATCTTGGTCTTGGAACGCAGCTTGGCCGTCGGCTCGGTGCCGTCGATCCAGATGTATTCAGCCCGGTAGGCCACGGAAGGTCTCCTCGTGTCGAGTTGTCATCGCAATGACGTTGTGCATTGTCGTGCGCTCGGGGCCGAGTACGACGCTGGACCGCCCGCGTGACGCGAGTGCGAGCCTAAGCAATCTCACCCCTGTGATGTCGAGACGAGCACGCCCGTTCGACGTCGCTCATACTGCCGCACGCCTGGTTTCTCGGGTTTTTCGTCATTGTGAACGCTCTGTGAACGGCCGAATCGCCTTGGAGATCCGGCCTCGATTCGCCGTAGCGTTGGCCGATCCCAGAGAAGAACGACTGGTCTTCCGCACATCGCGGGCCACCCGGAGGCCGAACATGGATCGCCACGCCGAGTATGTGCTGCGCACCGTCGAAGAACGCGGGGTGCGCTTCGTCCGCCTCTGGTTCACCGACGTCGTCGGGTCGATGAAGTCGTTCTCCATCACGCCGGCCGAGCTCGAGAACGCTCTCGAGGAAGGCATGAGCTTCGATGGATCGGCGATCGAGGGATACACCCGAGTCCAAGAAGCCGACATGCTCGCGGTCCCCGACCCCGACACCTTCGAGCTGCTGCCCTGGCGCGGCGACGACGCTCCGGTCGCTCGGATGTTCTGCGACATTCAGCACTTCGACGGGACGGCGTTCGACGGTGACCCACGGTTCGTGTTGAAGCGAAACCTCCAGGCAGCACGCGAACGTGACTACCGATTCTTCGTCGCGCCCGAGATGGAGTACTTCTACTTCCGCAATGAACGATCGACCGAGCCTCTCGACGAAGCGGGGTTCTTCGATCTCACCACGCAAGACATGGCGAGCGAACTTCGCAAGCAGACCATCTTGACGCTCGAATCGATGGGCATTCCTGTGGAGTACTCGTTCCACGAGAACGGGCCGAGCCAACATGAGATCGATCTACGTCACACGGACGCGCTCTCGATGGCCGACACCGTGATGACCTTTCGCCTCGTCGTCAAAGAAGTCGCTCGTGCCAACGGTGTCTACGCGACCTTCATGCCGAAGCCGATCGCGGGAGCGTTCGGCTCGGGGATGCACACGCACCTTTCGCTGTTCGAAGGTGAGTCGAACGCGTTCCACGACCCGGGCGACGAACTCGGGCTGTCGAAGACCGGCAAGGCGTTCATCGCAGGTTTGCTTCACCACGCTCGCGAAATCACGGCGGTCACGAACCAGACCGTGAACTCGTACAAGCGTCTCGTCGCCGGCATGGAAGCACCGGTCTACGTCTGTTGGGCTCGCAACAACCGTTCGGCGCTCGTTCGAGTCCCCCTTCCCAAACGCGGCCACATGGACGCCACCCGAATCGAATACCGCGCCCCCGACCCGGCCTGCAACCCGTACCTCGCGTTCTCGTTGATGCTTGCGGCCGGCCTTCGGGGCATCGAAGAGGGTTACGAGTTGCCGGCCGAAGCGACGAACAACATCTTCGAGATGTCCGACGCCGAACGAATCGCAAGCGGCATTCAGACCCTCCCCACGAGCCTCGAAGAAGCGATCGAGGTGATGGAGTCTTCCGACCTCGTG
>SXGT01836258.1_pt1 | contig 14058 bp, 10 predicted proteins | sample 3176221 | NCBI WGS metagenome assembly SXGT01 (sample SAMN11356862, study PRJNA531348) | freshwater metagenome | isolation source: freshwater sample F1-120 | place: China: Fuxian Lake, Yuxi | collected 2017-12-25 | reverse complement strand
GTCCTCCCCACCGACCTCTGCTTCGTCGCGCCCGTCCGCGGGTCGGCGGCGAGGCGCCCGCGCGGCACGCGCCGCACTCGCCGCCGGACTCGCACTCGGTGCGGTTGCCGGCTCGGTCCAGCGGGCCGCCGCAACCCCGGCGACGGTCGTCGACGACCCGAGGTCGGCCGCGGGTGCCGTGCCCGCCGCCGAAGCTGCCATCGTGCCGCTCGCGAGCGCGGTCGTGGTCGCGGCGAACGAGGCCGCGACGGTCGAAGCCGCGATCCGTGCGAGCCGGGTCGGCATCATCTGTCCGATCGCGGGCACCGTGCAGTTCTTCGACGACTACGGGATGGCGCGCAGCGGTGGGCGCCGCCACCGGGGCACCGACCTGGCGAACGCCTACGGCACCGCCAACGTCGCGGTCGTCGACGGGCTCCTCGCCTTCAAGTCGGGCGGGCTGCAGGGGCGCGGCGCGTACCTGACCGGCGCCGACGGCAACGAGTACTGGTACTTCCACCTCTCGGCCTACGAGGGTGAGCCGCGCTTCGTGCGTCGCGGCGAGACGGTCGGCTACACGGGAACGAGCGGCAACGCCGGCGGACCCCACACCCACTTCGAGATCCACCCGGGGGCCGACTCCGACCGGGTCGAGAACCCCTACCCGAAACTCGACTTCGTCTGCACCGACCGCGCACCCCTCTGAGCCCAACATCGCGTTCTGACGGCATCTCATGCGCAAAACGATGAGCTGCACGCCGCAAAACGGGTTGGGCACGCACCGTCCGTAGGCTGGGTCCGTGCACGACCCGAACGATCCGCTCAGCCGCGCCGCCGTCGCGGCATGCTTCGACCTCGCCCGGGCCCGGATCGACGATCCCGACCCGCCGCTCGGCCGCACCGCCGACGCTGCCGCGCTCGAATCGGCGCTGGCGGGCGCGATCTGTCGGCGTGGCCTCGGAGTCGACGCGGCGATGGCGCTCGTGCGAGACGTGGTCGTGACGAACGCGGTCGCGCTCGACGGGCCACGTTTCGTTGCCCTGATCCCCGCGGCGCCGAGTCTCGCGGCGAAGGCGTTCGACGCGGTCGTCGGAGCGCACTCGTTCTCGCCCGAGTCGTGGCTCGAGAGCGCGGGTGCCGTGGCCGCCGAGAACCAGACGTTGCGGGTGCTCGCCGACGCGGCCGGGATGCCCGAAGGCGCGGGAGGGTGCTTCGTCAGCGGTGGCTCGGCCGGGAACCTCGCCGCGCTCGCCGTCGCCCGCGACACCCGCGGCGGTGTCGGCTCGGTCGTGCTCGTCAGCGAGACGGCACACGCCTCGATCGATCGCGCCGCGCACCTGCTCGGGTTGACCATACGCACCGTTCCCGCCGACGATCGCGGTCGCCTCGTGGGCGCCGCGCTCGACGACGGTTTCGGCGACGACGACGGCCCGGCGGTGTGCGCGGTCGTCGCATCGGCCGGCGCGACCAACACCGGCGCCATCGACGACCTCGTCGGCATCGCCGAACGCTGTGCTGCGCACGGCGCGTGGATGCACGTCGACGCGGCCTACGGCGGCGGCGCGCTGTTCGCTCCTTCGGTGCGCGAACGCTTCGCCGGGATCGAACGCGCCGACTCGCTGGTGATCGATCCCCACAAGTGGCTCTTCGGGACGCTCGACTGCGGTGCGCTGCTCTACAAGGATCCCGCGCTCGCGCTCCCGACCTTCCGTCAGCGCGCCTCGTACCTCGACCTCCTCCAGGCCGAGGGCGCGTGGAACCCGAGCGATTACGCGTTCCACCTCACCCGACGAGCCCGCGGGCTCCCGCTGTGGTTCTCGATGGTCGTGCACGGACTCGACGCGTATGCCGACGCGGTCGAGCGCGTCCTCGAACTCGCACGGAACGCCGCCGAAACGGTCCGGGCCGCCGATCACCTCGACCTCCTGGTCGAGCCCGAACTGTCGGTCGTGGTCTTCGAGCGCCGCGGCTGGACCGACGACGACTACGCGGGCTGGGCGCGCCGGCTCCTCGCGGACGAGATCGCGTTCGTTGTGCCGACCCGGTGGAATGGACGCGTGGTCGCGCGCGCCGTGTTCTTGCATCCCGACACCCCCGACACGCTGTTCGACACGATCGTCGAGTCGATGCGCTGAGTCGGGGCGCTGAGTCGGAACGCTGCGTCGGAACGCTGCGTCGGGGCGCTGCGGGTCAGCGCGTGTGCGCCGGGCGTTCCTTCGTCACGAACTCGTGGACGCGCTCGGCGGCGTGGTCGGTGATCTCCGTCGCGCGCTCGGCGTCGAGCTGTCCGTCGGCGACCCGCTGCGCGACCGCAGCTTCGATGTCGTCGACGAGCGCGGCCTCGACATCGGCGGGGTCGACGTCGAGGCTCGTGGCCACGTCTGCGATCGAGCCACCATCGGCGAGCTCGGCGCGCAGCTCCGACGGCTCGATGCCGATCGCCTCCGCCGCGACGCCGGCGAGGCGCCGCAGGATCCGTGCGCGCCGACCGTCGGCCCGCGGCCGGTCGCAGCGCTCGCCCTCGGCAGAGGTCTCGGCGACAGCATCCGCATCGGTCGAGTCGGTCCCGTCGAGCGCCCAGGCGCCGGCCGTGCCGGTGAGGATGCCCGCGGTGAGTGCGCCGGCGACGTACAGGTGCTTGAGGTTCATGGGGTGCTCCGTTCTCGATGTCGGGAGCGATTGGTCGGCCGCTCCTGGCACCATCCTCCGCGCCGATTGTGAGGGGCGCGTGAGCCGGGGCCCAAGATCGCGAGATGCCGCTGGTTCAGCGGCGGAGCAGCAGTCGGGCCGTGAGCGCGAGCCGCGCACCCATGGCGCCCGGCGTGTCGCGCCCGCGGGCGATGCCGATGAGCGACGAGAAGCAGACGTGCTCGAGCACCTCGATGACCGCATCTCGTTGATCGACGGGCTCGTCGCCGATCGCGATGCCGATCCAACCGGCCATCGCGGTGTGGAACTCGTGCTCGTCGTCCCAGACGCCGTCGTCGAACGACAACAACGCCTGCGTGACCGCGGCGGCGAGGCGCGGCCGCGACGCGATCGCCTCGGCGATGAGCTCCATGAGCGCAGCGACGCGGTCCGCGGCGCGGCCGCCGACGGGCGGTTCCGCCTCGAGAACGACCTCGATCTCCGCGATCCAGGTGAGCAGCACCTCGGTGAGCAGGTGATCCTTCGACGCGAACCAGCGATAGAGCGTCGCCAACGCGACCTCTGCCTGCTCAGCGACGTCCTTCATCGCGACCGCGTCGTAGCCGCCGCGTTCGGCGAGCACGGTCGCGACGCCGACGACGCGGGCGCGCCGTTCCGGTTGGGTGGTCGACAGTCGTCGCCGCACGGTGAGCGCGTCGGTCGCGGGCGCCACGAGTCGGGGGAGAGGCTTGCCGCTGATGAGAACCGATTCTAGAGTGGCTTCCCAGGGTTGCACCACCCTGCAACTTCATCCTCGCGGTCGCGCCTTCCCGGAGTCGCCACCCGGCGCCGCTGCACGTCGACTGGAGCCCACCCGTGCCCGAGCTCGCGGATCTGAACGATCTCGACGTCTTCGTCGAAGGCGTCCCCCACGACACGTTCACCTACTGGCGCGAACACGACCCGGTGCACTGGACCGAGGAGCCGGGCGGCCGCGGCTACTGGTCGTTGTTCGACTACGAGTCGGTCACCGCGGCGAACCGCGACGCTTCGACGTTCTCGTCGGAGGAGGGCGGCACGCTGATTCGCGACCTCGAGCCCGACCAGCTCGAGATGAACCGCATGATCATGCTCAACATGGATCCGCCGAAGCACACGCGCTACCGCCTGCTCGTGAGCAAGGGCTTTTCGCCCAAGCACATTCGTGCACTCGAGGCGGCGATCGACGAGCAGGCCACCAAGATCGTCGACGCCGTCATCGAACGCGGCGAGTGCGACTTCGTCACCGAGCTCGCCGCGGAGCTGCCGTTGCAGGTGATCGCCGACATCATGGGCGTTCCCCAAGCCGACCGGCACCTGCTGTTCGAGTGGTCGAACCGCATGGTCGGCGCCGACGACCCCGAGTACCAGACCGACACCGGGACCGACCCGGCCGAGGCCGCGGGGAACGCGCAGATGGAGCTGTTCGCGTATGCCTCGGCGCTCGCACAGGATCGCCTCGCGAATCCCCAGGACGACGTGATCAGCTCGATCGTGCACGCCGAGATCGACGGCGATCGCCTCACCGAGATGGAGGTCAACGTCTTCTTCTTGTTGCTGGCCGTGGCCGGCAACGAGACGACCCGCAACCTCACCGCGCACGGCATGCAGGCACTCTTCGACCATCCGGGCGAGCGGGCGAAGTTGCAGGCCGACCTCGACGGGCGGCTCGCACCCGCGATCGAGGAGATGTTGCGCTGGGGCGTGCCGGTACTCAACTTCCGCCGCAGCGTCATGAAGGACGTCGTGCTCGGCGGCAAGGAGATCCCCGCCGGCGACAAGGTCGCGCTCTGGTACATGTCGGCGAACCGCGACGCGAAGGTGTTCGCCGACCCGTTCACGTTCGACATCGGGCGCTCACCCAACGATCACGTCACCTTCGGCGGGCGCGGTCCGCACTTCTGCCTCGGCGCGAACCTCGCACGCGCCGAACTGCGCGCGATCTTCCGCGAGATCCTCTCGCGGATGCCCGACCTGCAGCCCACCGCGCCGCCCGCTCGTCTGCGCTCGAACTTCATCAACGGCGTCAAGCACATGCCCGTGGAGTTCACCCCCGGCCCGCGCGTCGGCGGCGTCGCCACGTAGTTTCGACGCCCATGAAGCTCGGACTGCAGCTCGGCTATTGGGGACAGGGTCCCAATCCGTTCCACGTGCCGCTCGCCCAGGAGGCCGAGCGGCTCGGGTTCGACTCGGTATGGGTCGCCGAGTCGTGGGGCAACGACGCGTTCTCGTTCGCGACCTGGATCGCCGCGCACACCGAGCGGGTCAAGGTGTGCACGGGCGTGGTGCAGATGTCGGGCCGCACGCCGACGAGTTGCGCGATGCACGCGATCACCGTCGATCACCTGAGCAACGGTCGGTTCGCCCTCGGCCTCGGCCTCAGTGGCCCGCAGGTCGTCGAGGGTTGGTACGGCCAGCCGTACGGCAAGCCGCTCCAACGCACCCGCGAATACATCGACGTGATCCGCCAGGTCTTGCGGCGCGATCCCGCGGGCGTCAGCTACGACGGCGAGTTCGTCCACCTGCCGTACCACGGACCGAACAGTTGGGACATGGGCAAGCCCCTCAAGGTGATGGTGCACCCGTTGCGCGCCGACCTGCCGATCTACCTCGGTGCCGAGGGACCCAAGAACGTCGCGCTCGCCGCCGAGATCGCCGACGGCTGGCTGCCGCTCTACTACTCGCCCGACAAACCCGAGGTGTACGACACGCTGCCGGCGGTCGGTCCGGAGTTCGAGATCGCCGTCAACCTCATGGGTTGTCAGATCCTCGACGACGATGCGCCCGACACGATCGAGGCCGCGCTCGCCGGGACGAAGGCCGCGCTCGGCTTCTACATCGGCGGGATGGGACACAAGAGCCGCAACTTCCACAAGGAGTTGATGGGGCGCATGGGTTATGGGGCCGAGGCCGACGCGATCCAGGACCTCTTCTTCGCCGGCCGGCGTGACGAGGCGATCGCCGCGGTGCCGACGGCGTTCGCCGACGAGATCAGCCTCGTCGGGACAGCCGCGCGCATCCGCGATCGGCTGGCCGCCTGGGAGGCATCGCCGGTGACGACGCTCATCCTTTCGGGCGGCCCCGACACGTTGCGCGCGTTCGCCGAACTGACGCAGTGACGCAGTGACGCACTGAGGCGCAGGACCAGGACGCGACGAAGCCGGGCGCATGGCCCGGCTCCGTGCGACCTTGCGGCTGTGCGGTCAGGCTGCGGCGGAGCTGTCGGAGCCGTGCTCCTTCAGGTGCAACACGCTGCCTGCGACCATCGCGAACGCCGCGAGGATCGTGAGGTAGAGGCCGAGACCGACGCTCACCTTCACGCCATCGAAGCCGCCGAACTCGCCGTTCACGTCCTTGACGTCGAAGTAGTTCATGACGCCGACGAGCGCGGTGATCGACGCGCAGACGATCGCACCGATCGCCATGCCCTTGTTGTAGCCCTTCATCAACTGCACGACGCACAGCGCGCCGACCGCGATCGCGAAGAGGATCGTGATCGTCCCGTCGCCGCCGTCGGTCCCGCTCGCAGTCTGCGACACGCCGAGCGAGGGAACCGAGACCTTGCCCCAGGGCAGGAATGCCCCGAAGAAGGTGAGGACGGCGCCGACGAGCGCGACCTTCGTGCCCATGCCGGCTTGCTTCAAGGTGTCGGCCGAGAACTGCATTCCGGTCGCCGTGGTGGGCGAGGACGGCGTGCCAGGCTCGTTGCCGAACGGATCTGTCTGGGTCATGTGCCCGACCTCCGATGTCTGCGCCGCCGGGCGCGGGCACTGCACCCGCGGTCGACCGATCGGCTGAAGGTCTGGTCGGCTCGCGTGTCGCCCAGTTGAGTGATGCCCGCGCGGGATTGGGTACACTCGGCTGCTCCGCCGGGGCGGTTAGCTCAGTTGGCTAGAGTGCCTCCCTGACACGGAGGAGGTCGCTGGTTCGAGTCCAGTACCGCCCACCGATCCGCAGATTTCGAGCATCATCCCAGGTCAGCGGGGGTCTCCGACCTCCGCTGATGCGCGTGTGACGGCACCACGGTGGCAGAATCGGCCGATGTTCGGACGGGTGCAGTGACGACGGGGGCCCTGCGCGACCGGTTCCCGGGAGCGCGCAACGATTGGGCGCGTTTCGACGGCCCGGCGGGCACGCAGATGGTCGACACTGCCATCGCGGCGACGGCGGAGTTCGCCGCGAGTGGCGACAATGCCAACAGCCACGGCGAGTTCGCGGCGGCGCACGCGTGCGACGCGTTGATCGACGACGCGCGTCGCGTCGTCGCCGATCTGTACGGCGCGACCGCCGACGGAATCTGGTTCGGCGCCAACATGACGACGATGACGTTCGCGTTCACCCGCGCCCTCGCTCGCGACTGGCGTGCGGGCGATCGTGTCGTAGGCACGCGTCTCGACCACGACGCGAACGTGTCGACGTGGGCGCAGGCCGCTGCCGACGCAGGCGCCGAGCACGTCCTCGCTCCGATCGACGTTGCGACCGGGCGCCTCGACGCCGACGCGGTGATCGAGTGCATCGACGAGCGAACGCGGTGGGTCGCGATCGCCGGCGCGTCGAACTTGCTCGGCACGATGCCGCACGTGCGTGCGGTCGCCGACGCCGCGCACGCGGTCGGCGCCAACGTGTTCGTCGACGCGGTTGCGCTCGCACCCCATCGCCGCATCGACGTCGCCGCGCTCGGAGCCGATGCGCTCGTTTCGAGTGCGTACAAGTGGTACGGACCGCACGCGGCGGCGATGTGGGTCCGGCCCGACCTGCTCGAACAGATCCGGCCCTACAAGGTCCGGCCCGCGCCGGAGGTCGGACCGAGTCGCTTCGAGACGGGGACACCGAACTACGAGGCGATCGCGGGAGTGCGCGCCGCGGCGCGGTTCCTGCTCGACCTCGGTCTCGACCGTGTCCGCGCGATCGAGGAGGCGACGTTCGCGCCGTTGCTCGATGGTCTCGGTGCGATCCGAGGCGTGCGGCGTTGGGGACCCGACTCGCTCGTCGACCGGACCCCGACGGTGAGCTTCACGATCGACGGGTTCGCTCCCGACGCCGTCGCTGCGGCGCTCGCGGCGGACCGGATCGCGGTGTGGAGCGGCACGAGCTACGCGGTCGAACTCGGCGCGAGCCTCGGCGTCGGGGCCACGGGCGGTCTGGTCCGCGCCGGCGTGTCGCTCTCGACCAGCCCCGACGACGTGGCACGCCTGCTCCGCTCGGTGGAACGCGTCGCCGCCAGCGCCTGAGCCCGGCCAGCCTGAGCCCCGCCGAGTCGGGTTTCCGGGGCCGAGCAACCACACAGTGGCGCCGACCCGGCACTCCGGGTCACCATGGGGCGTGCGCAGGCGCCAGAAACCGCTCCGGGTCGTGTTCGCGGCGGTGCTCGTCGCGATGTTCTCCAACGGGGTCGTCGCCGTCGCCGACGATGGGGACGGCGCGGCGGGCTCCACCGCCGCCGTCGCGTTCGGTCCGCCGACCGTTCGGTATCCCGAGGAGTTGGTGCTCCTCGCCGAGGGCAACCGGTTGCGCCGCGTCGATCCCGACACGATCGACGCGACCGATCCGGCCGCGCTCCGCCATGACGTGTTCGTCGAGAACGCCGCCGGCGGCGGTCGCGATGTCAACGGCATGGTCTGCACCTTGCCCGACGGTTCCGGTCGCTTCATCGTCAGTGAGGACTCCGGCCAGCCGCATCCACCGGCGGGCTGGGGCGTGTTCGATTCGACCGGTCACCAGGTCGGCAAACTCGCGACGACCGCGTTCACCGCAGGCCCCGAGCCGTTCGGTTGCGCGTTCGATTCGACCGGTCGGTTGTTCACGAGCGAGGTCGGCACGCAGGGATTCGGTCCGGCCAACGGTCAACTCATGCTGTGGTTCCCGCCGCTCGACCGATATCCGGGTGCACCGGGCGCGTACCCCGCGACCGACGCACTCTCGACGAACGTCTGCAAGCTCGCGACCGACATCGGGACCGCGGGCGCGGTCGCGATCGACGATCTGGGTCGTGTGTATGTCGCGGCGTCGAGCGGTCTGTCGATCGAGCGGTTCTCGCCGCCGTTCCCCACCGGCACCGATGCCGCACACGGTTGTGGCGCCCTCGACGCGAGCGGCGCTCCCATGGCGACGTCGGTTCAGCGCGACACGTTCGCCGTCGCGGGCGACGGCGGGATGCTCACCTTCTCGGGGCTGGCGTGGGCACCGAACGGGCACCTGTATGCCTCGAGCGTGTTCACCGGGCGCATCGCCGAATACGACGAGTCCGGCGGGTTCGTCCGTTTGTTGCTCGACCCGCCCGAGGCGATCCCACCGATCGCGACGGGGACGCCGCAGGGCATCGCCGTCGGGAGCGACGGCACGATCTACTACGCCGACCTCGATCTGGTCGGCACGCTGCCCGACATCGGCCCCGGCCCGAACGGAGCACTCCGCCGCATCCGGTTCGATGCCGCCGGCGACCCCTTGCCGCCCGAGATCGTGCTCGAGGGTCTGGCCTTCCCCGACGGCGTCACGATCGTCGCGGGCGACCTGGAGACCGACGAGTGGGCGACGTTCGCCGGTTCGTACGAGCGCCGTTTCGCCGCGCCCGCCGACCCGTACGTCGCGGCAGCCACGGCCGGCGGCAACTTCGACCTGGCGGATCCGAACGGAACCCTGCGGACGAAGTGGGAGTTCCCGACCGGCGCCATCGTGACCGCGTCGCCGACGGTCGCCGACATCGATGTCGGGGGTGGGTCGACGCGGCGCGTCGTGTACGTGCCGTCGTGGGACCATCACGTGTACGCGCTCGATTTCGACGACGGCTCGGTCGTGTGGGACGTCGCTGTCGAAGAGCAACCGGGCGCGACGTTCCCGGCCGCGGCGTCGGTCGACGTCTCGACGATCGGTGGCGTTCCGACCGCGATCGTCGGCGTCGGCGAGATCCTCTACGCGTTCGATGCCCGCGACGGTTCGGAACGCTGGCGCTTCACCGCCGGGACGGGATGTCGCGACGCGAACGGCGATCCGCCGGGATCGTGCGGGTTCGGCTCCGAGCGCAACGAGATCGAGTCGTCGGTCGCCGTCGCCGATGGACTCGTCTTCTTCGGACTCGACGTGAACGATGTGGAGCAGGGCAAGGGCGGGTTCTACGCGGTCGCCGCCGACACCGGCCGGCTGGTGTGGTTCCGTGACCTCCAGTCGGCGACGGTGTGTCGCCCCGCGCCGGGTGACGACATCCGCCGTTTCGACGGCTATCACTCCGAAGCCGAACTCGGACTGCCGCCCGGCTTCTTCGCGAGCCGCCCGGGGTGCGACTTCCCGCGCGACCGGACGGGTTGTGAGAACGTGTGGTCGTCGGCAGCGTACGACGACGCACGCGCGCTGCTGTACTTTTCGACGAGCAACTGCGACACCGACGCGAACCCCGCGACGACGCGACCGGCACCGCCGATGCCGCCCGAAGACGAAGCGCTGGTCGCGCTGCATCTCGACGGCACGCTCGCGTGGCGCTGGCGACCGCGCGAGGTCGACAACGACGATCTCGCGTTCGGCGCCGCACCGAACCTGTTCACGCTCGAGCGCACCGGCGGGCCGATCGACGCGCTCGGGATCCCCAACAAGGACGGCACCTACACGGTGCTCGACCGTGACGGCGTCAACGAGGAGACGGGCACGGCTTGGACCGATCCGGGCGCGGCGACGGAACTGCCGTACTGGCGCACAGCCCTCGTGCCCGGTGGACCGATCGGTGGATTCCCGCAGACCGCGTCGGTCGACGAGACGCGTCGGCGCGTGTACTTGTCGAATGCGCCCGGATTCGACCCGCTCGACCCGCAGCGCCCGACGGTGCATGCGCTCGACCTCGACACCGGGGCGGTCGTCTGGCAGCACGACGATCCCGATCCGATCACCGGCGATGCGTCGTTCGGGCCGACGAGCAGCGCGTCGGGCCTCGTCTTCGTCGGCAGTGTGCTCACCGCGCAACTGCGGATCTTCGACGGCGGTACCGGAACGCTGCTCGGGTCGTGGTCGGGCGCTCCCGGTTCGTTCGGGCTGGCGTCGGGCCCGACCATTGTCGACGGCACGGTGTTGTTCGGTCATGGGCTCGGTGCGCGCAGCCCCGACCCGGGCGATCCGAGCGATCTCACGTCGCGCCTGCCCGCCAAGGTCGTCGCATTGTGCTTCGTCGGCGCGCCGGGTTGTCCCGACCACGACGTGACCTCGCGCTGGACCGCGGAGGAACTCGCCTACCTCGACATCGTCGCGGCGCGGCTCGGCACCGACCGCGCCGGTGCCCAGGCCGCGGGTGCGATGCTGTTCGGCTGGATCGACGGGTTGTTGCGGGCCAATGGGTCGGCGCCCTACCCGCAAGGTTCCCCGAATCCGACGTCCGGGCCGACCGAGGTGACGTCGCACTACACCGACGGGGCATGGGCCGCGGTGGCGAGTGCGTCGTCGTGGTTCGGGCTGGCGCCCGACCGCTTGCAGCACGACGGCGCGCTCGCGCTCGCCTGGATCCTCGCGCTCGTCGGCGACTCGTGAGCCGCTCGCGTCGCGCGCGCCGCGGCGACCACATGGGTCACAGGCGTCACACCGGTCACATACCGTCGCGCTGCACCGCAGAGGTCGCTAGGGTCCGGCACGGCGGAGGAACGATGGGCCGGGGGTCGACGTGCATTCGGGACGCGAGATGAAGGCGCGCCGGCCGTCCGCGCGCCGCCGGGTCGGGGTCGTGGCCGTCATCGCGCTCGGCGTGGTCGCGACGGGCCCCGTGGTGCCGTCCGCGGCGGCAACGGTCGCGGGCGCACCGGTCAACATCGTCGCGGCCGGCGGCAACGGTACGGGCAAGATGACGGTCGACTGGGACGCGCCGGCGAGCAACGGGGGCGCGTCGATCACCTCGTACGCGTATTCGATCAGTGCCGACAGCGGCGCATGGTCGGCGATCACGTCGACGAACAGCACCGCGACACTGAAGACGCTGTCGTGCACGGGGGTATCGAACTGCCGCTTCCGCATCTACGCGAACAACAGCGCCGGCCGGTCGGCAGCGAGCACGGCCGCGACCGGCGTCTGGTCCGCGCCGAGCGAGCCGAGGTCGATCACCGCGACCGGGTCGGGGACCGGCACCGCGAGCGTCACGTGGACGCCGCCGTCCAACAACGGTGGCAAGGCGCTCAGCGGCTACGTGGTCGAGCGCTCGAACGACGGCACTGCTTACGCGACGGTCGCCACCGCGGGCACGGCGGCGCGCAGCGCGACGATCTCGTGCACGTCCGCGACCTGCCTCGCTCGGGTTCGCGCCACGAACGCGATCGGCTCGGGGACACCGAGCGACGCGGTGCCGGTCGCGTGGGCCCCGCCCGAAGCGCCCGCCACGCACGCCCACCTCGTCGACGGCGCGCTCGGTCGGTTCGAGATCAGTTGGGAGCCGCCGGTCAGCACCGGCGGTCTGACCGTGACCGGCTACCAGCACGCGACCTGCGCCTCGACCGTCAGCGCATGTCAGACAGGAACCGCGACCTTCGGATCGACGACGAGCGTGAGCGCGTCGGCGCGCGTGATCCCGGTCACCTGTGGTTCGCTGAGCGCGGCGGGATGCGGCTCATATCGCGTGCGAGCCGTGACCTCCGCGGGCCCCGGACCATGGAGCGCCGTCGCCGGCACGAGCGGTTTCGCGACCGTCTTCGCCGACGAGTTCTCCGGCACGACACTCGACAGCTCCAAGTGGGCGGTGGAGCACAGCACCTACGGCGACGGCAACAACTCGCTGCAGTGCAGCACGCCGCGGCCCGAGAACGTCTTCGTCGCCGGCGGAACCCTCACACTGCGGGCGCGCAAGGAAACGACGCCGTACGCGTGCCCCGGCGAGACGCGCACGACCTTCCTGAACGCCGGCGGGCGGACCTACACGTCGGGTCACATCTGGACGAAGAACAAGTTCTCCTCGACGTACGGGACCTACGAAATCCGGGCGAAGCTGCCGACGCAGGCCGCGACGTCGAAGGGGATGTGGCCCGCGTTCTGGATGCGACCGACCTCCGACTTCTACGGGGGCAGTCGATCCGGCGAGATCGACATTCTCGAGGCGATCGGGTCGGGGGCCACGGGCACGAGCTACGACGAGGCCGTGCAGACGCTGCACTACAACTACGCGGCATCGGGGACGTCGGCGCGGCGTACCAACACCTACACGCTGCCCGGTGGCGCGCGACCGGCCGACGGCTACCACACCTACTCGGTGTCGTGGACGCCGGGCGAGCTCCGTTGGTACGTCGACGGCGCCATGGTCATGGTCACCAACCGCGCGACCAACAACTGGACGGTGCCGAGCGGCGCGACCTGGCCGGCGCCGTTCGACCGCCCCTTCTACCTGATCGTGAACCTCGCAGTCGGTGGCGACTGGCCCGGCTCGCCCGATGCGGCGACCGCGTTCCCCGCCGACTACGGGATCGACTCGGTGCGCGTCTGGCAGCAGGGCTGAACGACCTCGGCGGTGGTCACGCAGCGTGAAACCTGCAACTCCGGCTCGGTGCTGCCGACCTGAGAGGCATGCTCGCAGAACTGCCCGACTGGTTCGATCTCGGATTCATGCGCGGGATCACGATCGGCGCCGCGGTCACGCTCGGCATCGGCGTGCTCGCCTGCTTGGTGTTCGTCCGCAAGCTCATGCCGAGGCTCGCGCTCGCCGCAGTGCTCGCCGCGCTGGCCGGCGGCCTGGTCTTCTACCGCACGACGCTCCAGGATTGTTCGGAGACGTGCTCGTGCAAGCTGTTGGGGAGCCCGCTCGACTCGGACACGTGTCCGAGCGACTTCGCGACCAACGAGTAACCCCTTACCCTGCGGGGATGAGGACGCGAGCCCTTCGATGACGACCGACGGTTCGATCCACCAACTCCCCGACATCGACACCGATGAGACGGTGGAGTGGCTCGACAGTCTCGACGCCCTCATCGACATCAAGGGCAAGGCGCGTGCGAACTACTTGTTGGCTCGCCTGCTCGAGCGCGCGCGCGACAAGGGCGTCGCGGTCCCGGCCGCGGTGACGACCGACTACATCAACACGATTCCCGCGGCCGAAGAACCCTGGTTCCCCGGCGACGAAGACCTCGAGCGCCGGATCCGCGCGTTCGTCCGCTGGAATGCCGTCGTCATGGTCGACCGGGCGAACCATCGATTCGACGGACTCGGTGGGCACCTCTCGACGTATGCGAGCGCCGCGTCGCTCTACGAGGTCGGGTTCAACCACTTCTTCCACGGCAAGGCCGACGGCGCGTTCGGCGACCAGGTGTTCGTGCAAGGGCACGCGGCTCCCGGCATCTACGCGCGGGCATTCCTCGAGGGACGACTCGGCGAGGACCACCTCGACCGGTTTCGTCGCGAGACGGCCGGCGGCGGGCTGCCGAGCTATCCGCACCCGCGGCGGCTCCCGAACTTCTGGGAGTTCCC
>SXGT01600583.1_pt1 | contig 14058 bp, 10 predicted proteins | sample 3176221 | NCBI WGS metagenome assembly SXGT01 (sample SAMN11356862, study PRJNA531348) | freshwater metagenome | isolation source: freshwater sample F1-120 | place: China: Fuxian Lake, Yuxi | collected 2017-12-25 | reverse complement strand
GGTGAACAAGATCGATCGGCCCGACGCGAGGATTGAAGAAGTCCTCAACGAGATCTTTGATTTGTTCATTGAGTTGGGCGCCGACGATGAAACGGCCGAGTTTCCTTACATCTTCGCCAGCGGTCGCGAGGGCTACGCCACGCACGATTTCCACAAGCGAGAGGGGGACATCCGCCCCCTGCTGGATCTGGTGCTGGAGCAGGTCCCCGGCCCGGAAATTGACGCCGACTCTCCCTTGCAGATGCTGGTGACCACGCTCGATTATTCCGAGTTTGTGGGGCGCATTGCCGTCGGGCGGATCCACGCCGGCAAGATTGAAAAGGGCCAGCAGATTGCCCTTATGCAGGCTGGCGGCAAAACGACGACGAGCAAAGTGCTGCAACTCTTTGTGTTCGATAAGCTGGGCCGCAAGGAAGTGGATGTCGCCGAGGCGGGCGACATTGTGGCGATCGTCGGTCTGGCGGGGCTCGAGATCGGAGACACGGTCACCGATCTCGACCACCCGACGCCGCTGCCGCGAGTGACTATCGACGAGCCAACGTTGCAGATGATTTTCTCCATTAACAACTCCCCCTTTGCCGGACGCGAGGGCCGGTTTGTCACCAGTCGGCATCTGCGAGAACGATTGGAGCGAGAGCTGGAAAAAAATGTGGCCCTGCGCATGGAGCCCGTGCCCGGCAGCGATTCCTTTGCGGTGTCCGGCCGCGGTTTATTGCATCTTTCGGTGCTGATTGAAACCATGCGCCGCGAGGGCTATGAAATTTCGGTCGGTAAGCCCAAGGTCATCCTCCGCCAGCGCAACGGAATCACCGAAGAGCCTTTCGAGCAACTGATCATCGAAGTGCCTCACGAGAAGCTGGGCGCGGTGATGGAGATGGTCGGCGCGCGACGTGGCCAAATGCTGGAAATGAGCCAACGCGGTCAATACGCGCACGCTACCTTTTCGATACCGGCGCGTGGCCTGATCGGACTGCGCACGAAATTGCTCAATGCCACCCAGGGAACCGCCATCATGCACCACCGCTTCGAGTGCTATCGGCCACAGGAAGGCGAGATTCCCGAGAGGCCCAATGGCGTGCTGATCTCCATGTGTGGAGGAAAAGGCGTGGCGTTTGGACTCGATGGCCTTCAGAACCGCGCAGAATTGTTCATCGGCCCCGGCGAGGAAGTCTACGAGGGAATGGTCGTCGGCGAGAACAGCCGCACCGGCGACATGGTCGTCAATCCCACCAAGGAAAAAAAGCTGACCAACATGCGCGCCTCGGGCAGCGACCGCAACATCCTGCTCAAGCCGCCGCGGCAGCTCACACTGGAAACGGCGCTGGAATATATCGAGGACGACGAACTTGTGGAAGTCACGCCAACCAAAGTCCGGCTGCGCAAGATCATGCTCAGCGAGCACGACCGCCGCAAAGCGGAAAAACGCAAACCAGTGCAACCGTCGCGCTCCGCGTGATAAGCGCCTTGGCGCCAACGGGAATTTCTAGCCCCTGGCGTCTCTGCGACGTACCGTAAACGCTCGTCATGCGGAGCATGACGGCTACGCTATACCAGTTTCTTCCGCACGGCCCAGACAGCCGCCTGAGTGCGGTCGCCGACACCGATCTTGCGCAAGATATGCTGCACGTGCTCCTTGACCGTCTCGTAGCTGATTTGCAGCGACAGAGCGATCTGTTTGTTCGTCAACCCCTCCGCAAGCTGATTCAGCACTTCGCTTTCGCGCTGGGTCAGCGGAACCTCGACGTCGGCATTCAAACGGGGTGTGGCCAACGCCCCGGTTACACGCCGCAGCTCTTCGCGGGTCCAGGTGTTTTGACCCGATGCCGCCGTCCGAATTCCCTCGATCAATTCGCCCTTGGAAGCGCTCTTGAGCAAATATCCACTCGCGCCCAAAGCCACGGCGCGTGCCACGTAGGTTGGATTGTCGTACATCGAAAGAATCAGGACGGGCATGTCATGGCGCTCGAGCTTAATGCGTCCCAAAGCGTTCAGGCCGTCGCCGTCTGGCATGCGAACGTCGAGCAGAAGCAGATTGGGATTACGCCTCAGGGCCAGCTTCAAGGCCTGCTCGCCACTGGATGCTTCGCCGACAATCTTAATGTCCGAACCTGCCAGCATGCTCTTTAGGCCCGCGCGGACGACCTCATGGTCGTCAGCTATTACGATTTTGATCGCCATAAACTTTCTCCCGCCTGGCAAGCCTGGGTTATTCCGGTTCCGCCACAAAAGAAAATGGATTGGCCATTTGTCGCACACCCGGTCGCGGTTCAACGGCAGGCGACGGCTCCTCCCGCAGCACGACGCATGACCTGTCCGCTGACCCTGTTGTAAGCCGTATCCCCCCACGAAATACCCCCCCGACTGGAAAATTCCAGAGCCGAAAGGTCGCGCTACATCGCCCCGGGGGGGCACCCCGATGGATCAAAGAGGCAAGTCATGATAACGGGTTTTACTGGTCCAGGGGCACTGGGGGGGCCCGCCAGACACGACATTACTTTGGGGGGTGTTACCTGCAAGCCAGAGAGATCCCAACGGAGCGATGGCAACCGCACAGACCGATGGCGGCATCGACGGCCGGCAGGGCCCGCGGCAGCGTTGAGAACCGAATCCCGATCGGGCCTGACGATGGGGACGAATCGCTGGTCCATCAAGCAGAACAAATAGAAGAGGCGCCGGTGAGAGTCGAACTCACGGTGGTAGATTTGCAATCTACTGCCTTAGCCACTTGGCGACGGCGCCGACTTAGAACGGGTACGTTAGGAAATCTTTGCGGTCGGGTCAAGGCCGGGAAAACTGGCAAGGAAGTTTCCTAAAGCCTGCAATTGCCAGACTTTGCCGATTCTAGAACCGGCCTCTCGGGTCGGGTAAGCCTTGGCGACGCAGGGCGGCCTGGGTGAATATTCGATACCATCCCATTCGATGCCTAAAAAAGAGCACTCTTACGTAGCCCGAAAAGGATTCCGCATCATGTGGTTTGTCGATCTTGTTCTGCGTCGCCCACGATCCGACGAAATGGGAAAGATGGCCGCCAATGTGGCCCGAGAAAGCCACCTCGCGGTTTGGAGTCGAGTCAGCCACCGCGTATTGACCATGCGGCTGAACGAGGCACGCGGTTATGTACGTGCCCGGGCCGCGCAGTGCATCCAGGCAGAAGTCGACCAACGCGCGCTGCGCAACCTTCACTTATCGGACCAAGCGCGCCAGGAGCTTATTGCCCGCGCCACCGACCATGTGGTCGGTCTGGTAATCCGCGACGTGCTGCTAATGCCTGCCGAGGCGTCGATCCAGCGGAGGGCCGCCTAAGACACACACGGCTAAGTTTTGCGGGAAGAAATCCTTGCTGGAACCATAGGAAGCCACCGCCTGCGTTCGGCAGGCCGTCGAGCGGGCGGTGCCATGAGGCGCACGGATCCTGGTCGCCAGAGCACGTGGCTCTTCCTCACCAACCCCGAGGGTGCTCCGCGTGAGGGCGACATTGGTTTGCCGCAGCGACTTTCTCGCGGGCGGCACAAGCCATGTGCCAGCGCAGTCATCCTAGTGTCGTCGTCACGCTGCGCGTGATGATCCTCGTCGCGCGAGTGGACCACGTCCGCTTGCATGGCATGCTTCGGCAATTGATGATCGATACTTAACGGATCGAATTCATCGCACCGCGGAACATCGACATCTCGCTCCATCCACGGATTACGTACTCACTCCGATTTTCCTTGTATGTCTTTGCTCGATGGGTGGTGTCGCATTGTCGCCACTCTACGGTCAGACCCTCGAAGGACAACTGGATCGCGAGAGCGCAACCGAATTGGCCTGCGAGGCGCATACCTCTGGCGATGCACAGCGCGGCGTGATGCGTGGACGGTTTCATCCTGCCTGGCATTCACTTCGATCAGACTGTTCATTCATTGCCATGAAAGAGCTTGACCGGTCCATCGTGTTCGTTGTTCGCGAATGCTCGTGGCGACTGCTGTGCAAAACGGCAACTGCCGGGAAAAATAGAAGTTTAGAAAGGCGGTTGGCCACTTGCGGCGAGTTGTGGGCGGCAACTAGCATCGAAATGAGTGCACCAAATTTAACTTTCGGTTCCTGTTCGGGGTGAAATCATGTGGGACTGGCTCGCAAGCGTGCTTCCAACGTCGAAAATCGGGCACGAGCGAGGACAAGCGCAACCCCAATCGTTTGGCAAGTCCGCGGTTTCGACGAATTCCGCTGCTGTGCATCAGCAAGCAAAGTCGGAGCGTATCCCAACCCCGCCCACCGCCGATCCGAAAGCCACCGCGCGCGGGTTCGATCGCACAATGGATTTCGATCAGGTCAAAGACCACTCCACCCCCTCGTAGGCAGGCGGGCGCCGCTCAGAACTGCTCGACATCCACGTCGGGATGAATTTTTAGGCGCCATGCCCGGCCCGGGATTGTCCCACTTTGTCGACTACAGACTCGTCCTGGCACTCCACAAGCACGAAGATCAAAAAAGTGGTGGGAGGTGACATTTGCGGTAATCGCGATAGAATAACTCGCAGATGGCGGGGGGAGTGGCTCATTTTCCCGGCGAATTCGCGAGAGACGCATCGTTCTGTCAAGAGGTTGTCCCACGTGGTTCCCGGGAAAATGTGCCTGTCCCCCTCTCTTCCCATCAGGAGACTAATTTATGAACCGCATCATTTTGATCGCCGCGATCCTTGTTTCGAGTTCCGCATGCCTGGTTGGCGCCGATGACTTGAATCGGCAAGAGGCCGACGAGGCGGCAATCCGCAAGGCGGTGGAGTCTTATGTCGCCACATTTAACCGAGGCGATGCCAAAGCGTTGGCCGCGATGTGGGCGCCGGAAGCTGTTTATACCAATCCGCTTAGCGGCGAGCAGGTTGTTGGCCGCGAAGAAATTGAAAAGCAGTTCGCCGCGATCTTCACGGACACGAAAGGGGCCAAGTTGGAAGCCAATACGGATGCCGTCCAATTTGTCTCGCCGAACGTCGCCGTCGAGCAGGGGACTGCCAAAGTTGTTCGTCCGGAGGGAGAACCTGAAGAAACCCAATACACGGCCATTTATGTCAAACGCGATGGCAAATGGCTGCTCGATCGCGTAACAGAGGAAGAGGTGCCCGTCGTGGTCTCGAACCACGACAAGCTTAAAGAACTGGAGTGGATGATTGGCACCTGGGTCGATGAGGACGAACAGATTCGCATTCAGACCGAGTGCCAGTGGACGAAGAACCAGAACTTCATCACGCGATCGTTCACGATTTCGATCGGTGATCGTCTGGAGATGGCCGGGATGCAAATCGTCGGTTGGGATCCTGCGCAGAAGCGAATCCGCTCCTGGGTCTTCGATTCCGACGGAGGTTTCGGCGAGGGGGTGTGGAGCAAGAAAGACAAACGTTGGTATATCCACAACACTGGCACGACGCCTGATGGCAAGCAAACCTCGTCGGTCAACATCATCACCTACGTGGATGACGACACTTTCACCTGGCAGTCGGTCGATCGTTTCGCAGACGGCGAATTGCTTCCGAACGTTGATGAGGTGGTGGTGGTTCGGCAGGCGAATGGAGAGTGAATCGACGACGAGATTGGGGCAATGACCAAGATAGCAATTCAGGAAGTAGCGTCATGAAACGGTATTCAATGTTGCTTGCGGTATTAGGCGTCACATGTCTGGTAGTGTGTGGCGATCTGTTCGCCCGTGGCGGCGGCCGAGGCGGCGGTGGGGGCGGCCGAGGCGGTGGTGGCGGTGGTGGGGGAGGGGGGGGAGGGGGGTATCGCGGCGGCGGATCGCGGTCTTACGCCGGCCGATCTCCCTCGATGAGCCGGCCTGCTTCGCGACCTTCTCAACCGCGTGTGGCATCCCGCCCCAGTCCTTCGCGTCCGACCGCGTCGCGACCTGGATTTTCGGGTCCAGCCATCTCTCGGCCAGGCGGAACGCGACCAGGTGCATCGCAACCAATCGCCGGCAACCGGCCGGGAACTGGGTCGCGGCCACTTCCGGGCGGACGGCCGGGATCGGGACCACGACCGGGAGGCGGAATTTCGTCTCGGCCCTCTGCGGGCCAATTGAATGACTTTCTCAGTATCGGACGGCCGGGCGGCGCCGGGCGGCCCAGCACACTTCCGTCGTCGCGGCCGAGCAATATGGCCGGTGCGCTTGCTGGCGGCGCAATCGGCGGTGCTGCCGCCGAGTTTCTCCGCGATTCCGGACCGCGGCCCTCGACGCTGCCGGCAGGAGGCGAGCGTCCTGGCGCAGGAAGCCGGCCTGGGATCGGCGATCGGCCCGGCGTGGGTGATCGTCCCGGTGTTGGTGATCGTCCCGGTGTTGGTGATCGTCCCGGTGTTGGTGATCGTCCCGGTGTTGGTGATCGTCCCGGTGTTGGTGATCGTCCCGGTGTTGGTGATCGACCGGGCGTCGGTGATCGACCTATTGCCGGAAACATTCCGAATCGCATCGAGAACCGAGGCGAGTGGCGGCGAGACCGTGCCGATCGTCGGGACGAAATCCTCGACCAGATCCACGATCATCCGATCCGCGATTTTTGGGGTGACCATCCGCTTTGGGGCACATGGGCAATCACGCGTCCGTGGCGCTGGGCCACCTGGGCTGGCGTGACTGGCTGGCTCGGCGGTTACGGTTGGACGGAGCCGACTTACTACAACTACGGCGAAGACGTTTACTACCAGGATGACGCTGTGTATTACGGCGACGAGCCGGTCGCAACCTACGACGAGTATGCGCAGCAAGCCGAACAAATCGCCACCAGCGCGCCGGAGACCGCTCCGGAACAAAGCGAATGGATGTCCCTGGGAGTGTTTGCTCTCACTCCCGACGGTCAGAAGAGCGGACCGGAACCAACACTCTATTTGCAGTTGGCGATCAGCAAGCAAGGCGTCATTAACGGAACGCTCTACAACTCGGCCACAAACACCACGCAAGAGATCGAGGGCATGGCCGACAAGCAATCGCAACGATGCGCATGGACGGTGAAAGGCCAGACTCGTCCACTGATGGAAACCGGGATTGCCAATCTCACGGACAATACGGCTCCGGCTCTGGTGCATTTCTCCGATGGCCAGACTCAACAATGGCTGATGGTGCGACTGGAAAAATCGGAAGACAAGAAGTGAGCGACAGTTTCAGACAGCTTTAACCTTCTACAAACAGGTGACCCTATGAAACGGTTTTCACTGCTGATCGTCGTGTTGTTGACATTTCTTTTCGCGGCAAGCGAATTGCTGGCACGCGGAGGCGGCGGTGGAGGAGGCCGTGGTGGCGGTGGTGGCGGCGGTGGCAGCCGCGGTGGTGGTGGCGCGTCTCGTTCTTCGTCGGCAGCGCGTTCCCCTTCGATGAGTCGACCGGCTCCTCGGCCTTCGACCGCCAACGTCTCGCGATCCAGTCCCGCAAAGCCAAGTGCATCGCGCCCTGCTGCAAAACCTTCGCAATCGATCGCTGGCACTCGCCCCGGAACCGGCACTCGTCCCAGCACGGGAACGAAACCAACCACAGGCGTACGTCCTGGCACTGGGGCTGTCGCCGGTGCGACGAAGCCTGGTGCTGGAATCGCAGCACGTCCGTCGACGGGCCAGGTGCAAGACTTCCTGAATGTTGGATCGCCAGGCTCGGCACGTCCGGGAGCGCGTCCCTCCACTCAGCCTGGCGGCGTTGGTGCTGCCGTTGCCGCAGGGGCTGCTGGTGGGGCTGCCGCCGAGTTTCTGCGAGGACCCGGTGCGGAGGCAGGCGCAGCGGCTCGCCCCGGAGCGGGCGAGCGGCCCGTTGCCGGACAACGACCGGGTGTTGGAGAGCGGCCTGCTGCTGGAGAGCGAGTTGGAGCGGGCGATCGGCAGCTTGCCGATAACCGACCAGACCGCACCGAAAATCGTCAGGAATTGGCGGAGAACCGCAACGATCGTCGTGACGAAATCCGCGACCAGGTTAACAACCAACCAGTTCGCGATTTCTGGTCCGACAATCCGGTGTGGGGCGCGTGGGCGATCACTCGTCCGTTTCGCTGGGCAACTTGGGGCGGAGTCGGTGATTGGGTCGGTTACGGCTCGACCGAGCCGGCTTCCTACAACTATGGCGAAGACGTCTATTATCAGGACGACCTGGTGTATCAGAACGATCAGCCTGTCGCCACTGCCGAAGAATATGCCGCACAGGCGGAACAGATTGCAACCAGCGCACCCGAGGTGACTCCAGAAAATTCCGAATGGATGCCGCTAGGAGTATTTGCGCTGACACCGGACGGTCAGAAGGCGGGTCCGGAGCCAACTTTGTTCCTGCAACTGGTGATCAGCAAGCAGGGAATCATCAATGGCACGCTGAACAATAAGATGGCGAACACCACTCAGGAGATTGATGGCATGTTCGACAAGGAGTCGCAGCGTTGTGCCTGGACCGTGAAGGGCAAGACACGCCCGCTCATGGAAACCGGCCTTGCCAATCTGACCAAGGACAGCGCTGCGGCGCTGATCCACTTCGCGGATGGCCAGACTCAACAATGCCTGATGGTGCGATTGGAAGAACCGGAAGACAAGAAGTAACGGATGGGAGTAATGCCGGCTACTGGTTGAGTCCTGATTACGCTGCACGCGATTCGGGCCTTCTTCGTCATGTCGGCACTCTGTGCCCCCGAGCGAGATATCGCCGTTATCTGCCAGCATTTACACGGCCGGGGTCTTTTTCCGTTCTCGCCGGCGAATTTCGGTCGTGATTCTGCATCCTGAAAAGCAGGTGGGAACCAGGGCATTGCGCTCTAAGCGCCTTCTGTCACCGATCCAACGTTCCTGGTTCGAAGAACGTGACATTGCGGGTTGTATCGATCACCGTAACCTGACTGAGCTGCGCGAATCTGTGGCATTTTTCGGGTGAGCGGGTAGTTCTGGACTCGCCGATTCAGCCCGTCGATAGTCGATTTACCGATTCGTTCGATGGATAGGGTTGCAGGAAGTGCATCAAATTTGGCGTGTTCGCGCCCAGGATCGAACTCATGGAGCGAAATTCCGCTGAGCATCTGCTACGCCAATCCAATCGGACGGCGCCCACTGCCTCGGCTTATCAACGGCGACTCTCGCGCCTGTTTGTGCCGTGCTTGCTTGGGTTGGCAATCCTTACCGGGTGTTGCCGCTTACCTGGCGGGAGCTGCAAGGACTGGTGGTGCAATGGGTTCAAGGTCGGCCCGAATTACTCGCGACCGCCGGCACCGGTGGCTTCGGAGTGGATCGACTATGCCAATCCACGGGTGAAGAGCGAGGAACAGCAACTGGGCGCGTGGTGGACCGTATTCAACGACCCAGCGCTGAACACGCTCATCCAGTCGGCCTATCAACAGAACCTTACGCTACGGGTTGCTGGTGCGCGGATACTGGAAGCCAGGGCCCAACTTGGCATCACCCAAGGAAATCTGTTCCCACAATCTCAATCTGCATTTGCCGACTACGCCCGCGTAAAGCTAAGCCGGAATACGTCCAACCCGCCGACTGCACAGTGGTTTTCAGATTGGGACGGCGGTTTGGCCGCTTCGTGGGAATTGGATTTCTGGGGGCGCTATCGTCGTGCCATTGAGGCGGCAGACGCGGAATTGGATGCTTCCGTGGAAGACTACGATGATGTGCTCGTCGTCCTGCTCTCGGATGTCGCGGCAAATTACGTGCGGTATCGCACGTTTGAGCAGCGGCTAGCGTATGCTCGCGCCAACGTCGAGATTCAAAGAAAGTCGTTTCAATTGGCGACGGACAAATTCGAAGGCGGCGCGACCACCGAGCGCGATACTCACCAGGCCAAACAGGTTTTGGAACAGACCGAAGCTTTGATCCCCGCTTTGGAAATTGGCAAGCGGCAGGCGGCCAATCTTTTGTGCGTGCTGCTAGGGATGCCGCCGACCGACATGGACGCAATGCTTGGCGCGGGTTCTGGCGTCCCCATGACGCCGCCCGATGTCGTGGTCGGCGTGCCGGCCGACCTGCTGCGCCGCCGGCCGGATGTCCGCCGCGCGGAGCGACAAGTCGCAGCCCAAAGCGCCCGCATCGGTGTCGCCGTCAGCGATCTGTACCCACATCTCAGCCTCGTGGGAGTGATCGGCGTCGAGGCAGACCAATTCGGCAAGTTGTTCACGCGGGGCAGCATGATCGGCGAGATTGGCCCCGGTGTGCGCTGGGACGTTTTGAACTACGGCCGATTAGTGAACAACGTCCGCGTCCAAGACGCGCGCTTCCAGGCTTTAGCCTACGCCTATCAAGATCGAGTGCTCAACGCGGGTCGCGAGGTCGAGGATGCAATGGTCGTCTTTCTGCGTTCTCAGGAGCAGTCGCAGCATTTGGACGCCAGCGTCGTTGCGGCATCGAGGACGGTCGAAATCACCAAAGAACAGTACGTTCAGGGCCTGGTTGACTTTACTCCCGTGTTCCTGTTTGAGGGCGTCCTCACGCAACAACAAGACCAATTCGCCGTTTCCCAGGGGGACATAGCGCTGGGCTTGATCTCCGTTTATCGCGCATTAGGTGGGGGCTGGCAGATTCGCCTGACAGGTAACGGCTCGGAGTTCGAACCATTGCCGCCGCCAGTGGAGCAGATCACTGCGCCCTAGGCGCAACAGAACGACATGCAATTACGTTGGATCACGTCACCGTTCACGGGCCGGAAACAGACTCATTTTCCCGGTGAATTCGCGAGAGGTGCATCGTCCTGTCGGATAGTTGTCCAACGTGGTTCCCGGGAAAATGCGACTGTCCGCCTCCCTTTGCCCGCTCATGCCGACCAGACTGAATGGAACCCCATCGCGAAACTTGTCATGAAGCACGTTCTTCTTACAGCTTCACTTGCAGTAGCGCATTGCATGGGACTCATTGGTGTCGCGGCCGCTGAAGAATCACTCGGCGTCGAGCGATCAATCTCTCCCATGCAGGCGCTGACTTGTCCAAGCGCCCTGCTGCGCGGCTGCCGCGACATCTACTGCCCAAAGCCGCTTCCATGTATCTCTCGTTTCTGTCACGGATGCGGCAAGGATGATTATTGCGGCAAGCCAATCCCATGCGTGCCGTGCTACCGTGGTTGCTGCAGGCCGGAATGTTATTTTCGCAAACCAGGCCCCGATCTATGCAGACCACTTGCCGCCGAATATTACACCTGTGAAGCGGGAACCGCAGGATGTCGCGAATCGGGCACAGATACCGAGAATGCGACCCGCCCTCTACCTGACATGCCGAGGTCGCTGAGCGCCGAGCGGGACCAGCCAAAACCGGATCGGACTTTTCCTGGGCCGGACACTCAGTTTCGCGACGGAAATCGCTGATGCCGGTCCGGCAGATTGGGAATCAGTTTGCGGAGCGACCCGAAGGGTTGATTTCAACCGGCATTGGACCTAGATTTAACCAACAAAGAGTCGCGCTGAGCCAAACGTGTCAGTTGCTCTTCCGATACGTCGGGCTGAGTTTTATGGCAGCAAGGGGCGGCGATGTGCGAGTCCAGAGGGGGCCAGCCCGAACGCACTTATTGCCCCACTCTCTCGGCGCGGAAACAGGAAAGGCTCAGACACAACATGCGACCGCAACCTGGCGTGGATTCTTGTCTGCTTTCTGCCGTTCTCCTCATGATCACGGCCGGTTGCGGAGAGACGCCAATCGTGGTGGTGCCAGAAGCCCCCAAGGTCACGGTCATGCATCCTGAGCAGCGCCAGCTCTCCGACCATGAAGAGTTCAATGGCTGGATGGCCGCCGACGAGTCGGTTGAGGTTCGCGCACGTGTTCGCGGGCACATTCAAAAAGTCAACTTCACTGACGGCCAGTACGTGAAGAAGGGCGATTTGCTCTTCGAGCTCGACCCGCGACCGTTTCAAGCCGAGATTGGCAGAGCGCGAGACAGCCTCAGAGTTTACGAAGCGCAAAAAGCTGCCGCGGATAAGGACGAGGCGCGTCTGCGACTGCTGCAAACCAAAGGCGGTGCGAGTGTGCAGCAGGTCGAAAAAGCAGAGGCCGATGCTCTGGCGCTTGCCGCGCAAATTGGCGCCGCTCAGAACGTCATTGATCGCACGATTCTCGAACTGGAATACTCGCGAATTACCGCCGACATCAACGGCCGAGTCAGCAAGGCCGAGTTGACCGAAGGCAACCTGGTCAACGCAGGTGGCAGCGACCCGCTGTTGACCACGATTGTATCCGTCGATCCGATTCTCATCTATTTCAACGTTGACGAGCGGTCCATGCAGCGCTATGCGAAGAGCGTGGGAGCAGAAGGAGGAAGCCTCAGTGACTTGCTCGCCAACATGAAAGACCGAAAGGCGAGATTCGAATTCGCCTTGGACGGTGAAACCGGGTTCACCCACGAGGGCGTGCTGCAGTTCGGCGATAACCGCGTCGACTCCGGCACTGGGACGATTCAAGTGTACGGTACCGTGTCCAATGCCAATGGCATGTTTGTTCCTGGTTCGCGCGTCCGCGTCCGCCTCACAATTGGCAAGCCCTACAAGGCAATGCTCGTGCCGGACACTGCAATTCAGTCCGATCAGGATAAGCGGTACCTGCTCATCGTTGACGACAAGAAGACTGTCCGCCGACGAAACGTCGCACTTGGCGCCATTACGGACGATGGGTTGAGGGCCATCCTGCCAGTTGACAAGCTAGCGAAAGGTGAAGAGCTCGCCCGATGGCAGGTGATCGTGGATAATCTGCAGCGGGCGCGGCTCAACTATCCGGTCGAAGCAGAAATGCCGAGTTCCTCGATCGCCGGGAATTCGCCTTAACCCAAACTGGAACTCGCCTCGACTGGTCTCGCCGTTTGCAAATCGCGGCGCAGGGCGGAAACGCATTTATGATTTCTCATTTCTTCATCGATCGACCGATTTTTGCCACCGTCCTGTCGGTCGTGATCGTGATCGTCGGAGTGGTCGCAGTGACCCAGCTGCCAGTCGCACAGTATCCCGACGTGGCCCCGCCGACGGTGCAAGTCACGGCGACCTATCCCGGGGCCAACGCCAAGACGACCGCCGACAACGTTGCGACTCCCATCGAGCAGGAAGTTAATGGCGTCGAGCGCATGCTCTACATGTCGTCGAAATCCACGAACGATGGGCAGATGAATCTCGACGTCACGTTTGAATTAGGCACGAATCTGGATACAGCCCAAGTGCTGGTGCAGAACCGTGTTGCCGTGGCCGAGGCAAAGTTGCCAGAGGAAGTTAAGCGGATCGGCGTCACCACCAAAAAGAAATCGCCGAGCATTTTGCTGTGCGTCAATCTGGTCTCCGCCCAGCGGCCGGACGGTAGTTTCTTCTACGACCAGTTGTATCTAAGCAACTTCGCCACGCTCAGTGTCAAGGATGACCTGGCGCGGATCAAAGGCGTGGGCGACGTAACGTTTCTTGGCCCGCGCGACTACAGCATGCGCGTTTGGCTCGATCCGGACAAGCTCGCGGCCCGTGACCTCACGGCGAGCGACGTGATTAACGCCGTCCAAGAACAGAATCGGCAAGTGGCGGCCGGCCGACTCGGGCAGCCGCCCGTTCCCACGTCTGAATCGATTCAGTTTCAATTGCCGATCAACACGGCCGGGCGGCTCACGACCGAGGAGCAGTTTGAGAACATTGTCCTTAAAACGAGCGACGGCGGCGTCGTACATTTTAAGGACGTCGTCCGGGAGACGCGCCGCGATGCGGACGGCCGCGTCATCGACAAAGGGATTGAACTAGGCGCCAAGAGCTACGACGTCAACAGCTACCTCGACGGCGAGCCTTCTGCCACGCTGGCCGTGTTTCAATTGCCTGGGTCCAATGCGCTCGACACAGCCAGCGCCATCCGCGCCAAGATGGAAGAACTCAAGGGGCGTTTTCCTGAAGGCGTCGATTATCGGATTCACTACGACACGACGGTGTTCGTTCAAGAATCGATTACCAGCGTCATCCATACATTGATCGAAGCTTTCATTTTGGTCTTCATCGTGGTGCTCGTATTTTTACAAAACTGGCGGGCCACGATCATTCCGATGGTCGCCGTTCCAGTATCGCTCGTTGGCACATTCGCCGTGATGGCCCTGTTGGGCTTTTCGCTCAATAACTTGTCGCTGTTTGGTCTCGTGCTGGCGATC
>SXGT01411264.1_pt1 | contig 14058 bp, 12 predicted proteins | sample 3176221 | NCBI WGS metagenome assembly SXGT01 (sample SAMN11356862, study PRJNA531348) | freshwater metagenome | isolation source: freshwater sample F1-120 | place: China: Fuxian Lake, Yuxi | collected 2017-12-25 | reverse complement strand
CCATCCCCCCAACCCTGATAAAAAACCTCTCGGAGATCCCAAACTCAGCCAGCTCTCTCCGCAAGAAAAGAAGCAACTCACCAACTTCACGAATGAAAACATCGCCGCTTAAAAATTCTTCACGGCGTTGCCCAACGGGGCATGACTCGAATTCGCTAACCGGAGCCTCTCCCCGTTGGGGCTGGAAAATGGCTTGGCCGCGCAACCCCAGGCCGTTGGCCTGGGCTATCGAGTCACACACGTTCGGTGCTGAAACATTGACGGGCGGCTTCAGCAAGACCGGAGGATACTGGCTGGCTCAGTTCGAGTGCAGCGTCGTGGCGACTCCGCAGATCAATCGGTCATCGGCGGCGGTTCGGTGGTAACGTCGTGCCACCGCATGGCGGTGCGGTCCATCGGTTCGATGCGCAGCGTGACTCGGCCATTTTGGAAGAGCCGAACGGTGCCGGTCGATTGCGAGACCGCGATCGCGATCGCTTTGGTGACTTTTGAGATCGCTGCTGCGGCCCAGTGTCGAGCACCCAGTCCTTTCGACAGCGTCACGTCACTGGCCGGCACATCGAGAATGCGCCCGGCCGAGATAACGACGCCATCCGCCGAGATCACGAACGCGCCGTCGATTTGCGCGAGTTCTTTCACGCTCTCACGCACGCGCGGCGAACGAATCAGCCGCTCTTTGCGAGCATAGCCACGGAACGGATCGTGGACTTGTTCGTGCGATAGTTCCAGCACCTTGCGATGCTGGCCGACGACGAACAACGCTCCGACCGGTTTCCCTTCGCGGCCTTCACGCCCGATCTCGATCGCGATGTCAGTGACTTGCCGCAGCGTTTCCAGCGGCACCTGCGTTTCCAGCTTCTGCAAATCGCGTGAGGTCAGTGAGGTGAGGTGTTCGCCCAGCCGAATGAAGGTCAGTGTGTCGAGCGTCTCTTTCTCGAACCCGGCATAGACGGCCACCACCGCATCGCCGCTGCCGAGCAGTTCGTCGCTGATTGCTTCCAGCAACGCCTGGCTGACTTGGTACTGCCGCGTTTGCGGTTCGTCCTGCAACGCGACGACGGCGATCCCATCGTCTTTCGCCGCTTGCTGCACGTCGGCCTTGTCGGAAGTGACGATCAGCCGGACTTTTTTGAGCGAGTCACGAATCTCGGAAAAGTCGTACGGCACCTCGGCCAGCATCACGATCGCAGCGGCCTCGTTGTCTTCCGCGACTTTGCGCGCAGCGGCCAACAGGCTTTCCGACTGCCGAGAAATGTCGTACCGCTTGATCATGCGGAGGAGATTCCTAAAGGGAGGCCTATTTGTCGCGTTTGGCGAGCTTCGGGTTGGGAACCGATCGTTCAGACTGAGTCATCACGGTGCTGACCATCGTATTTGGTCCGATGCCGTTGATGACCTGGCTTTCGACACGCATCTCGCGCGAGACAATCTGGCCAAGCTGGTGGTCGAAGACGATGTTGCCGTTGAGCAGTCGGCTGGTGATTTGCATTTCGAGCTTTGGGTCTCGGAGCGGCGTCAGGCAGACGGTCTTGAGTTCAATCTCCGCCCGCGATCCATCCAGTTTGAGCAGCCGATACTCGCGGCGAAGTTTGACTCCTTGCTTGAGCGATCGGTCGAGCTGGACGGTGGTTTCAAACTCGTCCTTCCAAGACTCGCCAGCTTTGACCGGCTGCTCGGGAAAGACGATCAAGAAGTTCAACGTGGGATCGTTCTCGATGTCTTTAGCGGCCGCCGCTCCTCCATTCACGCCGCTGGCTTGCAGCAGCTTTCCGTTCGGAGCGAATTTGATCCGGACCAGCGGTTTGCCGACCGTGGCCAGCAACGGCCGGTATTCGGCGGGGCAGTTGTCCGCTCCTTCGGCCGAGTCAAATTTTGATTCCGTGTCTTCGTCTTGCCGGCTGGTCATGCGCGTGCGGTCGATGACAGGTTCAACCAGAGCGTTGCCGTCGGCGTCCATAGAGATCACACGCAGGTGTTTCTCCGCAATCGTCTGGCTGCGCATCCTCCGTTTGAGTTCGGCATGGCGAATGTCCATCGTCATGTCTTGCTTGTATTCGAGGTGCAGCGACTCGTTCGGCTGGAACTTGTAGATCAGCCGCACCGCCTCTTGTTCTGCCGCTCCAAAGGAATTCGCAACGAACCCGAGACTGACCAGACATAGGGTCAGCCGCAGTCGCAATCGGGACTTGGTGGTCAACGGTGGCGGGGAATCATCCATCGTTTTGATCTTTCAGACTTTCCGAGATCCTGTTGCGCGGCTAACGGACACCGCTCGCCGGTTTGATTTCGCTTCGCCCTGATTTGCCGACGCCGAACGTGGCAATGTGCGTGCGGAACATTCGCTTCAGCTCGACATGGTCGCGGGGCATCGTGCCGGAAATCAGCAGCACGTCGTCAACAACGAATTGCCCGGACTCACGCACGAGCGTCACCTGAGCGCCGAACTTATCGTCGCCCAGCACCAATGTCGCGCGGTCTTCCGTCTGTTCGATGGCGACCAATGGCGTATGCAGATGCTGGACGACGTCTTGGCTCAGGTTGGGAAGCTTGGAAGTTTGTTGCCAGACGAGCCGATTGAAATCTCGTGACGACTGGCGTTGCAGCGTGTCGAGTTGCTCCAGTCGCAGGCCGCTGGCGAAGTCGAGCACCGGCAGCATCAGTTCCATCGTGGCCTTCAGCGAACTGGGGCGGCCCAGCGTCGGCATCAGCACGTCATCGACCAGCAACGTTCCCTGGCGATCTTGCAGCACATAAGTCAGCGCTCGCGAGCCTTGTGTGACCGTGACCTCGGTCAACGATCCGGCGAAGACGGTCGATCGAATCTTGGGAGCCACGTCTTCAATCTCATTCAGCGGCATGTTCTGTAACGTCCCGGCATGGGTCCGCTTCCAGACTCGGCGCTGAAAATCGGGCGAGGCATTGTGAAACAGAACTTCCAGATCGCGCGAAGCCAGAGCCTCCGCATAGATCTGCACCAACGCTTGAGCCGTGAATAGCGCTGAGAGCCGTTTCTCTTGCCGGCTGTCGAGTTCGTACAGCGTCACGTCTTCGATGAGATACTTCGCCGAGTGATTGGAGTCGTCCCCCTCTTCGCGAACCAAACTGAGCTTGATGACTTCGTTCGCGTTTTCGATCACAAAGTCCGAATGCTTTCCCTGAAGTTGCTGCATCTGCGGATCGCTGTTCGAGCCACTTTGCGCGGCGACATGAATCTGCACGCTATCCGGCGGGACGTCACCGCTAGGAAGCGGAACCTGCGACAGATTTGCGGGAGCCAGACTGCCGCTGAAGAAATTCGGAGTGCAAATCGTTTGCAGTTCGGTCTTGTTTCCGTCGTGATACGCGGCCAGAAATGCCGTCGCCGCATGGGTGACCTGAGCCAGTTGCCGTGTCGAAGGAACGGCCTCGGACTCTTCTCGTGAGTTGACCTCTACTTCATCGACTAGCCATTGCCCCTCGATCCGTTTTGCCGTCAGCCACAACTCGCCGACCGCGATCGGCAGGCGGACGTGAGCCGTGTTTTCGTCGAGTTGTGCTCGCGGTTGCAGCTTGTTGCCAGTCTTTTGCTTGCCGACCACCTGCTGAGTTAACCGGTTGAGATACGCCGGAGGCAACGGCCGCAGCACAGCGGCAAATTCCGGAGTCGCCGTCCGCAACACGCTGTCGCGGTTCCCTTCCTTCCAGGCCGCAAGAAACTCGCGGACGGACAGCAGCAGATCCATTTGCTCGGTGACCGATTTCGTTGCGGTCACGCCGTCTCGCTTCTGCTTGAGATAGATGTCATCCACGACCCACTTCTTGCTTTGCGGGTCCAGCTTCAATTGATACTTCAACTTTTGTTTCGAGGTTCCGACCAACACTGTGACGCGCTTCACGGTCGGCGAGATCTCCTCGACCTTGTCGATTTCCAAATCGCCGGTCGGCAACCGCAGCAGCTTGAGATCATCCAGCGCGGCGTCTTGCCTCAAGGCCCGCGCCTCGAAGTCCGTCGAGGTGGCCTGCTTGAGTTGTTCGAGATTACCGCTTTCCATCGCCTTCGTGAATTGGGCGATGGTGCGTGTCTCAACGACATTCGCGCAGCCAGCAAAGCCGAGCCAGCCCAGACACAACGCCAACCGCACGACATACGATCCGCGGCGACGTGAAATGCTTTGGTAACCACGCATATTGCCATCCGTGGCAGAGATAGGAACACGAGAGGAGAGTGACCGGTCATCCAAGACCAATCGGAGGGGGCGGGCTTGTCCCAGATTTCCGAAACAGGGTCAAGATGGAGGTTTTTGCTCGCCAGCCCAAACCGATTTGAGAATCTTGGCAAACTTTTCCGAAGTTTCCGATTGTGATGGTCGATAACCCCAGTGGGATTTTCGGATGAACCCATTGGTAAGAGGTCCGGCCATGCCACGGAATCGAATCGCTCTGAGTTTGGTAGTCACTCTGATGTGCCCGTTGATGTTCTCAGCGGTTGGCTGTCAGACCACCGTCGGCGGGCAAACGCTTCCGTCACCGACTTACTTGTCGGACGACGTCCAGTACTTCCCCGCCGGCCCGGAGTTCAAGCTCTCGAATCAGGTCCAGGCGATGGAGGAGTACAAGCTCGAACGTGAGAAGTTGCGAGCCGGCTTGGATGACGACGCACAGTAATCGTTGCGAACCTCAGGCCCGTTGATCTCAGAGAGGTCCAACCATGTGGCGAACGGAACGCTCACGGAGAGTGACCACCGCGTTGTTATGCCTGCCGATCTTGATGGCTCTTGGCTGCCAGTCAGGGTTTCGCAAACAGACTCACTCCGCGCAACGTTGCCTCAGCAATGACCCCCGTTACGTCCCGGCCGGCGCGGAGTTCAAGCTAGAGAATCAGAAGAAGGCACTCGCAGCGTACAAGCTGGAGTCTGAGCAACGCCGAGCGGCATTGGCCCAAGACGATCAGTAAGCCAGCGCGTCTCGAACATGACGCTTGCATCGCTCAGCCTCAAAGTTTTCACGGCAACGGCTTGACCTTGCCGAAACTCGGTGGATAGATTGGCGTCCACTTTCCAACAGGAATCATCATGCGATCCGATCTGCGACTCCTTGCCCTGAGCCTTCTCCTGCGTTGACGCGGGGCCTTGGTGTCGTTGTCGCTGTCCGACCGTGCGAATACACCCTGAGCCTCCGCTGGAGGCTCAGGGTTTTTTTGTTTTGATTTTTGGAACTTCGCTGGCGCGGCAAACTAGCCCGACGCGCCAGCGAGGAACGGCGAGGCAGACCCTCGCTGACGCTTCGGGTTAGTTCGACAGGAGTTTCCAAAATGTCCGCCACTCAGCCTGACACGATCACGATCTTCGACACCACCTTGCGCGACGGCGAGCAATCGCCCGGTTGCAGCATGAACTCGGCCGAGAAGCTGGAAATCGCGAAGGCACTTGTGGAACTCGGAGTGGACGTCATCGAGGCGGGCTTTCCGATCGCGTCGCCTGATGACTTCGAGGCGGTGCGGGCGATCGCTCGCGAGTTCGGCAACCGCACGGTGATCTGCGGTTTGGCTCGCTGCCGTAAACCGGACATCGACCGCGCGTGGGAAGCGTTGAAGGAGGCGGAGAAGTGCCGCATTCACGTCTTCCTGGCGACCAGTCCGATCCATCGTGAGTTCAAACTGAAGATGGCCGAAGAAGAAATCCTCCGCGCGACGGTCGAGATGGTGAAGTACACGCGCGACCTGATGTGCTCGCGGCCGGACATCACAACGCCGAACTTGGAGTTCTCGCCGGAGGACGCCGCTCGCACAGAGCTCGACTTCCTGTGCCAGGTGGTCGAGAAGGCGATCGACGCCGGCGCGACGACGGTCAACATCCCAGACACCGTCGGCTATGCGACGCCGGAGCATTTCAAACGCTGCATCGAGTATCTGATCGCCAACGTGACCAACATCGGCAAGGCGGTCATCAGCACGCACTGCCACAACGATCTGGGCCTGGCAGTCGCGAATAGCTTGGCCGGCGTTGAGGCGGGTGCTCGGCAAATCGAATGCACGATTAACGGCTTGGGCGAACGAGCCGGCAACGCGGCGCTCGAAGAGATCGTGATGGCGATCAAGACTCGCGGCGACTTCTACGGTGTAAAGACCAACATCAACACACCGAAACTGTTCCCGATCAGCCGCCTGGTCAGCCGCATCACCGGCATGACGGTGCAGCGCAACAAAGCGATCGTCGGCCAGAATGCGTTCGCGCACGAGGCCGGCATTCATCAGCACGGGATGCTCCAGAACCGTGCGACTTACGAGATCATGAAGCCCGATGACGTCGGCTACGTCGGCACGAATCTCGTGCTGGGCAAGCACAGCGGACGACATGCGTTTCGCGACCGAGTCAACTCGCTGGGCTTCGTCTTGGAACCGGACGTCTTCGAGCGTGTCTTCGACGAATTCATCGCGCTGTGCGACAAAAAGAAGGACGTCTATGACGCGGATATCGCCGCGCTCATCGAAAGCCATCTTGGCGAGAAGACGGACGTCCCCGATCGCTGGAAGCTGATCAGCGTGCAGACCTTTGCCGGAGCCGCCACGATTCCAACCGCCACAGTTGAACTGCAATGCGAGAACGAACCGCCGCGCCGCGATGCGGCCACCGGCGACGGACCGCTCGATGCAATCTTCCTCGCGATGAAGAGAATTACCGGCGTCGCCGGAACCTTGCGGAACTTCCAAGTCCGCAGCGTCAGCGGTGGCGAAGACGCGCAGGGTGAGTCGTTCGTCGAGATCTTGGTCAACGAAAAGTCGTACCACGGCAAGGGCATCAGCACCGACATCATCCAGGCCAGCGCCGAGGCGTATTTGAAAGCGCTCAACCGCGCGATGTCGGACAAGCAACCGACCAAGCGCGTGCTCGCGCAGCACGATTGATTTCTCTGGCCGAAAGCCGTGAGCTGATCGCCGAGAGCCGTGAGCCCTTTCAAAAAAGGTCACGGCCATCGGCTTTCGGCTCACGGCGATCGGCTGGGCTTTTGGGAATTGAGAATCAACGTGAGCTCGCTCGACACGACTGTTCGTTCAGAGGAAGCCGCCGAGGCGCGACGCGGACTGTTCGCGCTGGTCGTGCTGACCGCTTTGCATTTCGTGGTCGATACGATCGCCAGTCAGATCACTCCGCTGTGGCCGACGCTGGAGCAGCATTACCACCTGCCGACGTTTTGGATGTTGTTCATCTGGACGTTGGCGGGGTCGTTCAGTCAGCTCGGCTTTGCGCTGATCGGCGACCGCGCCGCCAGTCGTTGGCTGGTCTGGTGCGGTCCGGCAGTGAGCTGCGTTTGTTTGGGATGCCTCGGTCTGTTCGAGCACTTTCTCGCGCTGGCTGTGTTGCTGGCGATCGCCGGGATGGGGATCGCCTCGTTCCATCCGGAAGGGGCAACATCGGCGGGCAATTGCTGGCCGAACGCGCGCAGCCGAGCGCTTTCGATTTTCGCGATGGGAGGATTCCTCGGTCAGTCAGTCGGACCGCCATGCGGTGGCTGGGTCGTGGATCACTTTGGGCTGAGCGCGTTATCGCACGGCATCGCGATCGGCTTGTTGCTGCTGCTCACGCTGCGCTTGGTGTATCGCCCGACGGCCGCTCCGGCGCGGAGTCATGCGCAAGTGACCGCCGGAAACTGGGCTGTCTTGAGGAAGCGGATTTCAATTCTGCTGATGTTGTTGACGGCCGGGACCGTGCGCGTGATCGCGACGGCTGGCGTGCCAATTACGTTGGCGTACTGGTTGAAGTCTCTGAAATTCTCCGATGGAGCGATCGGAGCAGTGCAGTCCCCCTATCTGGCGGGCATCGGCCTGGGTGGGTTGCTCGCCGCGATTGTGGTACGGCCGCAGCGAGAACGACTGACGTTGTGGCTGGTGCCGCTGTTCTGTGTTCCCTGCCTGCTGGCGATGCCGAACTTGCAAGGCTTCGCGCTCTCGGCCGCGGCGGGTGCGACGGGATTGTTCTTGGGAATCGCGCAGCCGGTTTTCATCAGCTACGGACAACAGTTGTTTCCGGAGAGTCAGCGTGTTGCCAGCTCGATCACGATGGGAGTGAGCTGGGGTGCGGGCGGAGCAATCGTGGCCGGGTTGATCGACGTGTGCGGTCGGCGGCAGTCATTCGACATTGCCTTCGTCGTGTTCTCCGTGGCCGTCATGATTTCGAGTGTGCTGTGCGTGCTGCTGCCGCGCGTCAAACGAAAGTAGGGCTGATTGCGAATGAGGTCGCGGCAGACAATCCGTAAGAACTCCCGGCGAGCGGGGCGGCGTCAGCCCCCGGGTCCTGCGGCGCACACACCGGGGGGCTGACGCCGCCCCGCTCGCCTGTCTCACACGGGGTTGCGTGCATGAAACAGCCGCAGCAGCGACAAGTAGCGCTGGTCTCGATCAGAGCGAACCTTGTCGGCGACTTCAGGGGGATACTGGTAAAAGCCCTGACCGTTCTTAAAGCCGTGATGGCCGGCATCGACGATGGCTTGCACCTTGGGCGGGACTTCGGTTCCCGATGCGATCTGCGGCGCGAGATTGCGGAACACGGCCGTTTGAATATCGAGCCCGCCGAAATCGTGAATCTTGAGCGGGCCGAGCGCAGCCAGCCGAAACCCCATGCTTCCTTGAATTGCTGCGTCGATGTCTTCGACCGACGCGACGCCGCGATTGAACAAGTCCCAGACTTCGCGCATCACTGCGATCTGCACGCGGTTGACGAGGAAGCCGGGCAATTCCTGATTGATGCGGATCGCCAGCTTGCCTGAGCGTCTCAGTAATTCGAGCGTCGCTTGAATAGTCACTTCGTTGGTTCGCGGGCTGCCGACAACCTCGACCGTCGGCACGATGTGCGGCGGGTTGAACCAATGCGTGACGACCGCGCGCTCTTGTCGCTTCAGACGCGCACCGGATTGCGAGATCGGAAACGTGGACGAGTTGCTCGCGAGAATCGCATCGTCGCTGACATCGCGTTCGATCCGCTCGAACAATTCTTGCTTGGCCGCCAAGTCCTCACGCACCGCTTCGGTCACGAACTCCGCGCTGCGGACGGCTTCCGCTTCGGTGCGACAAACTCGCAGACGCTTCAGCACCGCGTCGATTTGGTCAGCCTCGAACAACTTCGCTTCCACGAAGTCGCGGAGGTTCTGCCGGACTCGGTCATGCAGCGAGTCGCCCGCCGCGCTGATTTCATCGAAGCCCGTGACCTCGCAACCGGCCATCGCGAATGTCTGTGCGATCCCATGTCCCATTGTGCCGAGGCCAAGCACGGCGACTCGCTGAATGTTGTTCATCACCATTTTCTCACGCACTTCTCAAGGGTTTGTCGTTTGCCGGCGACCATACTCAATCGAAAGTTCCGAGGTTCTTCAGAAACGGAAAAAGGAGTCCAACGAATGCAAAGGAGTCGACGAATGTCTGCACATGTGGAAGCATTCGTCGACTCCTTCGCATTCGTTGGACTCCTTTCCCCCCTCATGGATCGCAGTTTTGCGTCCCTACAGAATCCCCGCGCTACGGACGTCGATGCCCTTCAGGGCCATCTTCAGCTCTTCGATGTTCGGGGAGATCTCGAACGCATCCGAGCGGCTGATCAATTCTTTGTCGATGAAGTGCTTCAGCGAGTCGTTAAACAACTGCATGCCGTCTTCTTTGCCGATGCGGATGGCGGCGGCCAGTTTGTTGTCTTGCTCTTCCAAGACCAGCTTGCGGACGACGCTGTTGAACAGCATCAGCTCGATGATCGGCACGCGGCTCGGTTTATCGACGATGGTCTTGATGAGCTTCTGAGCGACGATGGCCTTCATGTTGAACGCCATCGCGCCGCGCAGAGCCTTGTGCATGTCTTGCGGAAAGAGGTCCAAGATACGGCCGATACACGACGGCGCGTTCGAGGCGTGGATCGTTCCGTAGACCAAGTGGCCGGTTTCGGCGGCGTGGATCGCGGTGCCGAACGATTCCTGATCGCGCATTTCGCCCACCAGCATGATGTCTGGGTCTTGTCGCACGGCGTGCTTCATGGCGATATGAAAATCCTTCACGTCCATGCCGACCTCACGCTGGTTGATGAGCGCTTTGTCCGGCGTGTAGACGAATTCGATCGGGTCTTCGATCGTCAGGATGTGGACGCTCTTGCGATGATTGATCAGGTCCAGCATCGAAGCGATCGTCGTGGACTTGCCGGAGCCAGTGACGCCGGCCAGCAACACCATGCCCTGGTCGTATTCGGTCAGCCATTCCATCGACGGCGGCAGGTAAAGCCCCTCGAAGTTGGGGATCGAGCGTTCGACTTTACGGCTGACCATGCCGGGAATTCCCATCTGCGTGAAGAGGTTCACGCGGAACCGCCATTTGTCACCCTCCACATCCACGACATGCGAAAAGTCGGAGCCTCCTTCATCCCAGAAGATGTTGGTCAGCCGCTCGTCCATCATGGGCATCAGCAGGGCTTCCATCTTCTCTTTGGTGATCGGCTCCATGTCCAACGGCACCAGCGTCCCCTTGATGCGGAAGATCGGCGGCCGGCCGACCTGCATGTGCAAGTCCGAGCCTTTGTGCTTGACCATCGCTCGGAAAATCTTGTCGACCTCCAGGCTCTTGGTGGCTCCGAATTCGCGCTTGACGATGGGCTTACCTTGCGAAGCAGCGGCAGGAGCAGCATGACCAGACATGGCGAACACCTCAACGGAAAATGAAACGAGGACAAGGCAGTGCCGTCCGACGGACAGCAAATTGGCGAGTGAGTTGTAATCGCCCCTTTCAATCGTTGCCAAACAGGAAAGACAATGAGACGAAACGACTCTAGGCGAGCGGGGCGGCGTCAGCCCCCCGATCATTGCGGATCAAAGACATCGGGGGGCTGACCCCGCCCCGCTCGCCAAGGGGTTGGCGAGTTCGACGTCCTGCGACGACTTTGCTAGAAGGTTCGCCCTACGGCGTCACACACCATCAGAAAGGGAAACCATGCCGCAGCGACATCGACGTGTGAGTTTGATTGCGTTCTCCGTGCTCGCACTGGTGGGATTGTCCGGCTGGGCGGTTGGCTGGTTCGTGCCGAACGAAACCGTGGTCAAAGAGATCGCCCCGGGAGTCTTCTTCCGCAAGATGGAAACCGAGCCGAAGTTTCTTGGCAGCAATCAAGGCTGGATCATCTTCAAGGACTTCGTGCTGGTGATCGAAGCCAGCTTTCCGACTCAGGCCGAGGCGGTCATCAAGGAGATCCGCAAGACGACCGACAAGCCGATCCGCTATGTCTTCGACACGCACTACCACGGCGACCATGCCGACGGGAACCCGATCTTCGTCAACCTGGGCGCGCAGCCCGTTGCGTCCGAGAACAGCAAGGAACTCTTCGAGACGAAAGGCCGCGCCGGTTTCGAGAAATCCCAAAAGGACAACCCCAAAGAGTTCGGACACGAGGGGCTCAAGTACGCACCAGCATCGCTCTATTTCCCGACGAAGCTGGTCATCGACGACGGCACCCAACGGGTCGAACTCTGGCATTTCGGTCACGCTCACACGGCGGGGGACGCCGTCGCTTGGCTGCCGAAGCACGGCATCGTCTTCACGGGCGACGCCTGCGTGAACGGAGCCTTCAATTACGCCGGCGACTCGAACACCGAAAGCTGGATCGGCGTGCTGACCAAGCTGCAAGAACTCCCCATCAAGACCATCTGCCCCGGCCACGGAGAGATGGCCGGCAAGGAACTGCTCGCGACTCAGAAGCGCTGGTTCGTCGAACTGCGTGAAGCCGTCCAGATGGCAATCGACAAAGGCAAAACGCTCGATGAGATCAAAAAAGAACTCAACGTGCCGTTCTACAAAGATTGGACCGGCGTCGAGGCGAAGACTCGTGAAGAGAACATCGAGCATGTTTATGGTGAGCTGACGAAGCGCAAGGCGGGGTAATTCGGGGCGGGAAAAAGATCGAGGGTAAAAAATGAAGCCAGCTCAGACGATCCGTGGAGTCACTTCCCTCTCTTACCCCCGATTTGTTGCCTGCCTCGCCTTCCTTTTACTCTCCCCGTGCTCACTCCCCGCCGCAGTCACACGCATCGAAATCAAAACGCGAGAACCCTATCTCGAAGGCCGGGCATTTGACGGAGTTGGTTCCTACGAACGCCTCCGAGGCAAAGCCTTCTTCGCGGTCGATCCGAAGCATGCCGCGAATCAAACGGTGATCGACCTGGAGTTGGCTCCCAAAAACGAAACCGGCTTGGTCGAGTTCTCAACCGATGTCGAACTGCTCGCGCCGAAAGACTTGAGCAAAGCGAACGGCGCAATGCTTTACGACGTCAACAATCGCGGAGGCAAACTCGCGCTCGGTATGTTCAACACCGGTGCCGACGAGTTCCTGATGCGAAAGGGTTACGTCGTCATCTGGAGCGGTTGGATCGCAGAGACTCAACCAGGAGCCGGTCGCCTGCGATTAACCGCGCCTGTCGCGATCGAGAATGGCAAGCCGCTGACCGGCCCTGTCCGGGCCGAGTTCGTCATCGAAGCTCCGGCCGAGCGGCACACGATGGCGATGTGGGCCAATCAAGGCTGCTACGAACCGACCGAACGGGGCGAACGCGAAGCGGTGCTCACCTGGCGTTCGCGTGAGAAAGACACGCGAGTCGTCATCCCGCGGAAGCAGTGGCGAATGGAGAAACGCTGGGTCGAAGACAACGGCGAGCGCGGTCAATTGCCGATCATCGAACTGGTCGTCGCCGGCGGCTTGCAGCCGGGATACATCTACGAAGTCGTTTACGAAGCTCAAGGCTCGATCGTGCAGGGACTGGGTTTAGCCGGGATTCGCGATCTACTGTCGTTCCTCAAGCATGAGACCTCCGCAAAGAATCCGCTGTTCATGGCGGATTTCAAGAAATCATCGGCGAAGCTCGCGTACGGCTTCGGTGTCTCGCAGTCAGGCCGCTGCTTGCGACAGTTCTTATACGACGGCTTCAACGCGGATGAATCCGGCCAGCAGATTTTTGATGGCGTGATCCCGCACGTCGCGGGCGGTGGACTAGGTTTTTTCAATCATCGCTTTGCTTCTCCTACTCGGCACAACGGACAGCACGACAATCATCTCTTCCCGGCCGATCAATTCCCGTTTACTTACGGCGATGAAATCGACTCATTCACCGGCCGCGAGGACGGCATCCTGCATCGCGACCGCGCTCGCGGTACGGTGCCGAAGGTCATGCACACGCAGAGCAGTAGCGAGTACTGGCATCGAGCCGGATCGCTCGTGCATACCGATCCGCAAGGAAAACGAGACGCAAAGCTGCCGCCAGAAGTGCGTGTGTATTGCTTCGGGGGAACTCAGCACGGTGCCGGCGGCGGCTTCGCGGCGACCGCTCCGGGGAACGGACAACTCATCACAAACCCAGCCGACTATCGCCCGCTGTTGCGAGCGTTACTCACCGCGCTCGACGAATGGGTCCGCACTGGCAAAGAGCCGCCACCCAGCACTCACCCACGCATCGCCGACGGGACGCTGGTGGGTTGGCGTGAATCCGAGAGCGGCTGGCACGGCATCCCCGGCGTGCGTTATCCGGAAGTGATTCAACAACCAGAGCATCTTGATCGCGGGCCTGAGTTCTATCGCTTCCGCCGCTCGACCATCGAACCGCCGATCAGTCGCGGACATTACGTCGTCAACATTCCGAAGTGCGGCCCGGACAACAATGAACTCGGCACGCTAATGCTGCCAGTGGTCGCGGTGCCCGTTGCGACCTACACCAGTTGGAACACGCGCAACCGCAACGTCGGTGCGGAGAATGAAATGCTCGGCTTGCAGGGCGGATACATCCCGTTCGTGAAGACCAAAACCGATCGCGAAAAGCTCGGCGACCCGCGACCCGCATTGTTGGAGCGTTATCGCGACTTCGAGGGTTTCCAAACTCAGTACCGAAAAGTCATCGACCGCATGATCGAACAACGCACGTTGCTCTCCGAAGATGTTGCCGGCTTAATGAACCTGGCGGATCGCTGGCGTCCGCTGTTTGAGTGAGCGATTCTTTTAAGTCCTACAAATAGGCGAGCGGGGCGGCGTCAGCCCCCCGGTTGTCGGTGCGGATCGCGACAACCGGTGGGCT
>SXGT01849905.1_pt1 | contig 14059 bp, 10 predicted proteins | sample 3176221 | NCBI WGS metagenome assembly SXGT01 (sample SAMN11356862, study PRJNA531348) | freshwater metagenome | isolation source: freshwater sample F1-120 | place: China: Fuxian Lake, Yuxi | collected 2017-12-25 | reverse complement strand
GAGCACGGCCCGAACGCGGTCGAGGGTGATCGGGTGGTCCGCGGTTCCGGCGGCGTTCGTGAGGTAGAACGGAACGAGCGTCACCCCGCGGACGGTCACCCCTTCAAGTATCACGCCCGGCGCGACGCCGCTTACCTGTACACCCCTCTCGGCCTGTCCCTTGCCGTCGAACTCAAGATTCCGCAGCTTCAGCCCGTCGATCCCCGCGATATCGAAGATCGTCCCGCCTTTCCCGGTGTACTCGATGACCGCGGCTTTGCCGTCCGGCAGCCCGGATTCGATCGTCACGTCTTTCAGTTTGGCGCGGTTCTCTGTACGCGGCGGGATGACGTGTTCGGGGATGCTCACCCGCGGGTCCAAGATCACGATGGTGTCGCCCGGCGTCGCCTTCAAGAGCGCCTCGCGCAGTGACTTGTAGGTGTTGTCGCCGGGTGTTTGCGACACGGTGATCTTGCGCGAGTTGCTCGGGGGCGGCGGGTTGACGGTGTCGGGGTCCTTCTTCTTGACGAACCCGAAGTACACCCCGGCCCCGCCCCCGGCGAGCACGACCGCGCCCAGCAGCGCGAACAGAACGAGCTTGCCCTTACCCTTGTTGGGCGGCGGGGCGGGGCGGCGCTTCACGCGCGACGGGCGCTCGGATTCTTCGGGCGGTTCTTCCGTCGACCGCTCCGGGCGCTGGGTGTCGCCGCGCGCCGCGTCCTGGGTGTCGGCACCCAGGGTCTCCCAGACGGCCGGTGAGCCGTTGGGTGCGGGCGTCGCTTGCGCGACCGACGGGGCGGTCAGGATCGCGGTGGGCGCTCCCGACACCGTGGACGGCGCGGGGGCGACGGTGCGGGCGAAGCCCACCAGCGAGTTCGGGCCGGTCGACGATGGCACGCGCGTGCCGCCCTGACCCCCCGCGACCGCCGGGGACAGTGCGGGCAACTCGCGGTCGGCGGGCGGCGGGATCGGCGTGGACACCCACGGCAACAGGGCCTGGATCAACTCGCCGGGGGTCTGGTACCGCTTCTCCGGCTCCTTCGCCATCATCTTGTCGATGATCGCGACGAGCCCGTCCGGCACTTCGGCGCGGAGCGACTTCAACGGGCGCGGCGGCCGGTTCTGGTGCCAGATCAGCTTTTGCGCGACCGAACCTTCGGGGAACGGCGGGCTGCCGCTCAACAGGAAGTAGAACGTCGCGCCGAGCGAGTAGATGTCGGCGCGAATATCGACGGTGTGGCTGTCGAGCGCCTGCTCTGGGGCGAGATAGTCTGCGGTGCCCAGCACGTTCTCGTCGTTCTGGCGGGTGAGCTGGTCGTCGGTGTCGTGCGTGAGGCGCGCGAGGCCCAGGTCCAGAATCTTGACCACGCCGGAGCGGTCGATCAAGATGTTGCCCGGTTTAATGTCGCGGTGCAGCAGACCGATCTCGTGCGCGTGCTGGAGCCCGACCGCGGAGCCGTAGACGTAATGGCACGCGCGGAGCGGGTCCATTGGCCCGAACTTCTTCACGAGGTCTTGGAGGTTCGTCCCGTCCACCCACTCCATCACGATGAAGTGCAGGTTGTCGTCCTGGTCGATGTCGTAGGCGCGGACGATGTTCGGGTGATCGACGGCAGCGGCGGCCTTCGCCTCGCGGTAGAACCGCTTCAGGCTGGCGTCGTCCTCGGCCTTCGGAACCGGGAGCACCTTGACCGCGACGCGGCGGCGCATCAGTTTGTGTTCGCACAGGAACACCGTGCCCATGCCGCCGGAGCCGAGCTTCTCGAGCACCTTGTACTTGCCGAGGCTGAACCGCTTGTACTTGCCCTGGAGCAGTTGTTCGGCCTGGAAAAACGTGAGGAGGGCGTCGCGGACGAGGTACTGGGCGAGTTTGTTCGGATCGGCCGGGAACGTGTTGGCGGCCCGCTGCTTCTCGACGTACGCGCGGAGTCGCGGCTCCTCGACGAGGTTGCTCTTCTGGAGCAGGTCCAGAAGCTCGTCCGCGGTCGTCGGTGCGGGCATAAGGGACTTCTCCGGCGCGAGACCGGCGGCACAAGGGGTGCGAGTGGTTCGCAATAAGTATAGTGCACGCCGCACCCGGCGCGGGCAGATTCCCCGCGCCGGACTGTGCCGATTGTGGCGGTAATCGCGGTTGGCTCGAACCGCCGTTACTGCTTGTTGGTGATTTTCACGGTCACTTCCGTCTTCGCGCTGGCCTTCCGCACAATCACGCGCGTCGGGGTGTTCTCGGGCACCTCGGTCGTGAAGCTCCCCTCCTTACCCTGCTTCTGGCCCAGGGCCTTCTTCGCATCGGAGAGCAGCATCCCGTCTTCGCCCTTTGCGTCGGACTCCTTGAACAGGTAGACCGTGACCTCGCCGGCGGAGGACGTGAACTCGACGGTCACGTTCTGGGCTTTCGCCACCGCGGGCAGGTCGATGGCTTTCGCTTCGCCACTGTCGAGTGTGAGCGACCGCGACTCGTTCAGTTTGGCCGGGCCGCAGCCGACGACGACGAGCAGCGCGAGCGCGAAGAGGGCAGGGCGGTAGGGCATGATCGTTGACCCCAGGTGTGGAAGAGGACGTACGGGTTACTCGATGCTCTTGAACAGATTGTCGAGCAGTTTGCGGCCGGCGGTGATCGCCTTGACCGGGACGAACACGTTCGCGGTCGCGGTATCGCTCTTGAGTGCCACCGCGATGCCGATGAACGTCGGCTCGCCGTCCAACGGCTTGATCTTGCCGATCTTCGGGAAGTCGGGGATCGCGCCTTCCATCGCGCGCAGCGCTTCGAGCAGAGTCGTGAGTGAGTTCCCGGTTTCGAGCATCATCAGGATGCTCGCGTCGGCCGGAAGGTTTTTGCGGGTCAGTTTGTAGCCCTCGGTCGCACCGACCGACTTCACGTTGTCGAAGTACCGGTCGAGCGCGCCGCTCGCGGCGTCCCAGTCCTTCGCGCTCACCTGCACCACGGTCTTGCCGTCGGTGCCGATCCACGCGGTCATCTTCTCCGCGACGAGCCGCTTCACCTGCGCCAGTGTGCTCTCTTTCAGGCCGTCGGGGAGGTCCTTCACGGTCGCGTCGAAGTCGAACGCGAGCCGCACTTCGGTGAAGGTGAACTCCTTGTATTTCTTGGCGTCGGCCGTGACCTTCGGTGCGTCCTTGAGCACGACGCTCTGGACGCGCCCGCCCGCGGTCATCGCCTGATAGCACCCGACCAGCGCCGCTGCGGCCTTCTTCGGCTCCGCATATTTGCTCACCGTCAGCGACACGTTCGGTGCGCCGGACCCGGCGACGTCGGCCAGCGGCCCGGCGGCGAACAACTCCTTCAGCCGCTCGTCGAGCGCCGCGTTCCCCTTCTCGTCGTCGTCGGCCGGGGCGAACTCGGCCGTGAGGCCGCGCACCGCCTGACCGAACTTCTTGCCCAACGCGTACCCGCTGTACTGACCCAACCCGGCCGGGAGCTTCGCGAGGTCCGCGAGCGCGCCGGGGTTTTCGGCCTTGAGCAGCGCCGCGGTCGTGGTGTCGTCGGCGAACTGGGCCTGGAGCCGCACGTTCAGCCCGTCGGGCCGGAACTCGACGCCGAGCACCATCCCGCGGCAATCTTCGACACCCTGGAACGCGCCCTGGAGCACCGTCTTCGCCGCTTCGAGCTGCCGCTTGTTCACGCCGGGCAGCATCCCGCCCATCTGGGCCTGCTGGATGCCGAAGTCGATCAGCCCCTTCACGGATTTGATCTGCTCGCCGTACTTCTCGTTGATGATGTCGAGGTTGACATAGATTGCGAGGTCGGACGCGACGAACGTTCGGGCGATTTCGGGGGCCAGCGCCGCGGTCGTCGCCTTCGTGTACTTTTTCGCGTAGACCTCCGCGGTCGTCTTGTCCGGGGTGATCGCGACGTACTCCTTCAGGTCGACCATGTGGACCGCCTGGTCGGTGCCGAAGAAGTTGAACTTCACATCGTCCACGCCGTTCTTCCCTGCGTCGAACGTCTTGCGCTCCTCGGCCGTGAGGAACGTCTCCCGGAACTCCTTGTAGCTGGTGACCGGCACGAGGAGCGACACCGCCGGCGTGTTCTCAAATAGCGCCGCGATGTCGTTCACTACGACAAACACGCGCCCGTCTTTCGGGATCGCCGTGAGCTTGCGGTCGGTGAGGAACTGCTTTAGCCCGTCGTCCACCTGCTTGTTGATCGCGTCGATGTCGTCGGGCAGCGCGGCCTTTAGCATGGCCGTAAGGCGGTCGCGCGCGGTTCCGATGCCGTTGAGTTGGACGACGACCGGCGCTTTGGCCGGGAAGGGGAACGTGACCGCCTTGCCCGCGTCCGGCGGGGCGGGTGCGGCGGCCCGGGCCTCCGGTGCGAGGGCCGTGAGCGCGACGAACGAAACGACCGCGAGCGCGGTCCGGACGAACGGGGACATGGTGTGATCTCGTGCGCGCGGGCTGCGCCCCGCGATGTCCCCATGATAACCCAATGAGCGGGCCGGGGACAGTAGGAACGGCTACTCGACGCCGTCGGTCGTTCCATCGCCGTCCGCTTCTTGCGTTTCCAACCGGAACGGTTGCCAGACGTGGGGCCGCGCCAGCGGCTCGATATGCAGCACCTCTTCGCCGTTCTGAAACACGCGCACGCTGCCGCTCGACTGGCTGACGGCGAACGCAATCGCGCTGGTCTGTTTGCTGATCCCGGCCGCGGCCATGTGCCGGCTCCCGAACCCTTTGCGCATCGTCACCCCGTCGCCGCGCGCGCCCAGGTGCAGGCACGCGGCCTCCGCGATCCCGTCGCGGCCGATCAGCACCGCGCCGTCCAGCTTCGCGATCTCCTTGATCTGTTCGCGCACGTCCCGCTTGCGCACGTCGCGCTCGGCCCGCGAGTACCCGCGGAACGGGTTGAAGTTCTGGAAGTGCGACAGGCTGAGTACCTTCCGCGTATCGCCGACGACGAGGACCGTGCCGATCGGCTGGCCCTCGCGTCCCTCGCGGCCGATCTCCGTGGCAAGATCGACGACCGCGCGGAGCACGTCGATGGGGGCGGCGTCGCCGAGGATGCGCAGGTCTTGCGAGGTCATCCGTTCGAGGTGTTCGCCCAAGTGGATGACGCTCAGGCTGTCCACCGGCTCCGGGGCGTCCGCGTCCGAACTCGCGATGCCGTTGTACAGCGCGACGAGGTGCGCGCCGGGCTGGAGCAAATCGTCCGTCACCGCCTTCAGCAGGGCCGCGTTCATGCGCTCTTGTGTGGGCAGCGGTTCTGGGTCCAGGTCGATGACGGTCCAGTCCGGGTTCTCGCGCAGCGATTTGGTGAGCGCCGGGTTCTCTGCGGCGACGAACAGCTTGCACCCGGCGAGCATCCGACTCACTTCGTCCCAGTCGATACTGGTTTCGGTGAGCAGCAGGACCGCGTCGGCGGGTAGACTCTTCACGAGGTCGCGGGCCGCTTGGAGCAGCGCGACCGATTGGCTCGGCAGGCTCATGGTTCAGCTACGTCGGCGAGGTGGCAGCGAAGCGTTGCCCCACTGTACGGCGCGCGCGCGCCCGACGCCAACGGCGGAAGCGAAAAAGAACCCAGAAACCCGGCCTTGTCCCGTATCCCATCCGCGCTGGACAATACACCATCGATCACCTCCGGGGGCATACGCCGCCCGGCTCGCCGGGAGTCCATCATGCTCGAATCGATTCTCGACACCGTGGGCCACACGCCGATGGTGCTGCTCGCTCGCATGACCGAGGGGCTTCAGGCGCGGGTCGCGGTAAAGGTCGAGTTCACCAACCCCGGCGGGAGCGTCAAGGACCGGGTCGCGATGGCGATGATCGCGGACGCCGAACAGCGCGGGCTGCTGCGCCCCGGCGGCACCATCATCGAGGCCACGGCGGGCAACACCGGCGTCGGGCTGGCGATGGTCGCGGCCGTGAAGGGCTACCGATGCATCTTCGTGCTGCCCGACAAGATGAGCAACGAGAAGATCGCGCTGCTGAAGGCGTACGGCGCGGAAGTCGTCATCACGCAAACGGCCGTCGCGCCGGACTCGCCGGACAGCTACAACGGGGTCGCGGATCGGCTCGCGCGCGAGATTCCGGGCGCATGGCGACCCAATCAGTTCACCAACGAGGCGAACCCCGAAAGCCACTACCGCACCACGGGGCCGGAAATCTGGGAGCAGACCCGCGGTAAGGTCACGGTGTTCGTCTGCGGGGTCGGCACCGGCGGCACGGTGAGCGGCGTGGGGAAGTATCTGAAGGAGATGAACCCGAACATCAAGATCGTGGGCGCGGACCCCGAAGGCTCCGTGCTGTCCGGCGGCACTCCGAAGCCGTGGAAGGTGGAGGGCATCGGCGAGGACTTCGTGCCCAAGACGTTTTCCAGCAAGTACGTCGATGACTGGGTGCGCGTGGGCGACGCGGAATCGTTCCACGTCGCGCGCGAATTGGCCCGGCGCGAGGGGATGCTTCTGGGCGGCAGCACGGGCACGAACGTCGCCGCGGCGCTGCGCTACGCCCGCCGCCTGGGGCCGGGGCAACTCGTCGTCGCGCTGGGCTGCGACACGGGCCGCAACTACCTGAGCAAGTTCTTCGACGACGGCTGGCTGAGCGCCAATCAGCTCACCTTCGCCGAGGCCCCGGCGCACTCCGTCGGCGATCTGCTCAAGAAGCGCGGCGAGCGCAAGCTCGTGACCATCGCCCCGGACGCGAGCGCGGAGCAGGCGATTCTGCTGATGGAAGCGACCGGCATCTCGCAACTGCCGGTGATGGAAGCCGGCAAGCCAGTGGGCAGCGTGCAGGAGGTGTCGCTGGCGCGCATCTTGCACGACGGCAAAGACCCGACGAAAGTGACGATCAGCGACCTGATGGCGCGCCCCCTCCCGACACTGGACGTGCTCACACACCTGGACGAAGCGTACCGCCTGCTGCTGGCCGGGTACACCGGCGTGCTGGCGACCGCCGAGGGCAAGGTGGTGGACATCGTGACCCGCATCGATCTGATTCACTACTGGGACCACAACCGCGGTAAGTAGAATGAAGGAACCGGAGGAGGACGCGCGATGCCGCTGTACGATCACTTTCAGGGCACAATTCATCGCCGCCGTTGGCAGGCCTTCCATGGGCGCTGGGCGAGTGCGATCGCGGACGATCTGAACAGTCGACTCCCGAAGCAACTGGTCGCTGAAGGACCGATGTACCTCGGTCGTGCGGTCTCGACCGATGTCGCAGAGTACGAGCAGTTCGACGGTGATGGCTCCAACGGCACCGGCGGCGCGTCCGGGGCCGTGGGGTTGGCGACTGCGGCGGCGGTACTCGCGGAGACGTACGCGCCGCCCGCGACCGAACTGAGTATGCCGGCCCGGTTCCCTGACGAGATCAAAGTCGAAGTGCGCGACCGGGGCGACGACTACAAATTGCTGGCGGTCGTCGAGCTGGTTAGCCCGTCGAATAAAAAAGAGCCGGACGAGCGCGAACAGTTCGCGGCCAAGTGCCTCAGCTTTCTTGGGAAGGGAATCGGTGTTGTCGTCCTTGACATTGTTACCGAACGGCACGCCAACTTGCACAACGAACTGGTTCGACTGGCGGAACACGACGACAAGTTCCTCATGCCCGACGACCAGTGGCTCTACGCGACCGCGTACCGCCCGGTGAGCCGGAAGAAGAAAGACCTGATCGACCTGTGGCTATGGCCGCTGAAGGTCGGCGAACCGCTGCCCGCGGTGCCGCTCGCGCTCAAGGGCTACGGCTGCGTCCGGCTCGATCTGGAAGCGACCTACACGGAAGCGTGCCAGCGCCTCCGCATCCCCGAATGACGAAGGACGAACGATGCCGTTGAACGTGGTCGACTGGGCTGCGGACCAGGGTGCGTCGCGTGCCGTGCTGACCGCGTGGTGCGCGACCACTGCCGCCGCGCTCAACGCGCAGCTCGCCTCGACAGGCCAGTTCCGCGCAGAGATCGATTGCCAGTCGCGCGAAGCGACCAACGCGTTGACGACGGAATACCTGCTACCCGCGTCGCCGGCTCACACCGTGCCGGCGCGGTTCACCGACCGTGTCGGGGTGATCGTGCGCAACGCGGCAACCGGTCGCACCGTCGCGGCAGTCTTGTTCGTGAACCTAGACAATAAGGCCGACTCCGACGCCGGGCTGATGTTCGCCGTGCGCGTGGCGGCGCTATTGTTGGACGGCGTGAGCGTGGTCATCGTAGACCCGCTGCCCGGCGCGGCGAACTGGGCGACGCACCTCCAGAGCCTCGCGCCGGTGTACCCGATTGCGCGCCGGCCGCGCAACGGCGAAGTGCCGATCCTGATGATCGCTCCTGTGACGCGCGGCGGAATCGAGCAGTTACAAGTGTGGTATCACGCCACCGCGCCGACCGCAGTATTGCCGACGCTGTACCTTCCGGGACTGGGCCACGAAGTCGCCACACTCGATCTCGACGTAACACTCCGCGCCGCCGTTCAGCAAACTCGTTCACCTCAATAGGTCCGACCCATGCCCCGCTTCGCCTCTGTTTGCGCGCTCGTGCTTCTCGCGGCGCACCTCGCACCGGCCGCGCCGCCCGCGGCAGGCTATACGCAGAAGGTGCCCGTGAGCGGGCCGACGCGCCTCGACTGGACGTTCGTGGTCTCGAACCAGAGCCTCGCCGATCCGCCGGCCAAGCTCAGTGGGGCCGATTACGACCCCAAGAAGCAGAGCTACGACCTGTACTTGCCGGAGCGCAAAGACCCGAAGAAGCCGATCCCGACGCTCGTGTGGGTGTCGGCCAGCGACAACGCGACGGGCTGGAACGTGTTCGAGAAACTGTGCAAGGACAAGGGCATCGCGTACATCGGCATCCGCGAAGCCGGTAACGGCGTGCCGCCGCCGAAGCGCGTCCGCATCGTGCTCGACTGCCTCGACGACGTGCGCCGGCAGGTGCCGCTCGACGCCGACCGCACCTACATCGGCGGGTTCTCCGGCGGCGCTCGCATCGCGTCCGCCGTGGCGTTCGCGCTGCCGGAATACTTCGGCGGGGTGATCCCGGTGTGCGCCGGTGGCGAAATGCGCACCGAACCCTGGCTCCGGCACCGCATCATCGACCGCATCAGCGCCGCGCTTGTGACCGGTGCGGACGACTTCAACCGCGGCGAGGTTGAAAGCTGGAAGGGGACGATGTGGAAGGACTTCGGCATCCGCACGAAGGTGTGGGTCGAAGCGGGCCACGGCCACACCATGCCGCCCGCCGCCACCTTCGCCGCGGTGCTGAAGTGGCTCGACGACGACGCCCCACGCCGCGCGGCGCTCGCGAAGAAGTCGTCCACAACGCGCGCCATGCCCGACGGCGCGCTCACGCGCGAGCAGCACGCGAAGGCGATCTTCGACGAGGGCAAAGCGCTCTTGAGCGACAAGGCGACCATGCACCGTGGGCTGATGCTACTGAAGGGCGCGGCCGCGCGCTGGTCCGACCTGACCGGCGGAAAGGCCGCGCTCAAACTGCTGACGGAGTACGACGCGAAGAAGGACCGGCCGTGGGAGGTCGACGACCTCGCGGAGCAGCGCAAGCAGATCGCGGCCGAGGCCCGCGGGCTGGGCGAGTACGCGCTCCGCGGGATCGTGGCCGGCTCGCAGTACGAGAAGCAGCGTCCCGACATCGCGGCCCGCTCCATCGACCTGTGGAGCGTGCTGATCGACGACGCCCCCACCTCCGCGCTGGGCAAAGAGGGCAAGAAGTGGCTCGCGGACTTGGAACCGCTCACGAAGAAGAAGAAATAGCCCCGTTACGGCAGTTGCGTCAGGTCCCAGATGCACACCTCGCCGCCGGTGCCGGCCGTGGCCATCACTTTACCGTCGGCCGACAGCGCGATCTGGTTCACATAGACCTTATGGCCGCCACGAAACACGGCCACGAACTGCTTCTTGTTGATATCGTAGGCCAGCAGTTCCTTGGAGTCGGATTTCATCCCTGTCGCGCCGAATCCACCCGGCCCGACGTAAACGTCGCGGTTGATGAGGAACGTGCCGTACATATCTGAAAACGCCCGCGGTGGTATGGTCGCAACGACCGCCCCGGTCATGTCGAAAACTTCCGTTGGGTCGGGGTCGCGCGCGAGTGTGACGCGCTTGGTGGCGATCCACTTCCCGTCGGAGCTGACCCGGAAGCAATTGAAATCCGGCGAGGTGCCGGACGGTCCCCTGAACTCGCGCGGGTTCGCCAGGGCGAACTCCTTGGTCACCGCTTTGGCCGCGAAATCGAACACCCGCACCTTGCCCGTGCGCGGCAGCCCGTACACAAGTTCCGCCCCGTCCTTGACCGGTCCGGCGAACTGCACGCGGTCCTCGTCGCCCCCGTCGTACGGACCGAGCGCCTTGCCCGACGGTTCCTCGTAGTGGAAGATTTTTAGCGCGCCCTGTTTGCGGCTGTCGAAGCTGCTGTTCCAGTTGTAGCGCCCGGTCGCGGTCCTCATGCTGTTCTTCTCGACCGTGAGAAACGGCCGGGTGCTCGCCGCACCGGTCGCGACATCCACGATCTCCGGCTTGCCCGTCGAACCGAACTTCCCTTTCTTCGCCTTGCTCAGTAGCGTCCCGTCCGACGATAACATCAAGATGTCGTTCTCGTAGCCGTCGAGCTTTTTCGCCTCACCGCGGACCGACCACGCCTGCGACTGCCGGTTCTCGTCGTAGGCGTTGTTGGTCGCGACCACGGTGCTCCCGTCAGCGCTGAGGGCGAGGTAAGAGATATCGCGGTGATACGCCTCCTTGCCGGGGAACTTCGTCGCAATCGTTGTCCTGGGCGAGATCACCTTTAAGTCGTCCGCGACCGGGGTGCCGTCCTTGTTGTCCTTGTTCTCGGTCTTGTCGCCCGACGAGCCGGACTGACTGAGTACGATGGCCAGCACGATGCCGACCAGCAGCAGGGCCGCGCCGCCCCCGATGAACAGCCACTTCTTCTTCGACCCGCTGCCCTCAGTTTCATCGTCGTCGCGGCGCTTCTTCTTGCGCGGGCGGTCCTCGTCCCCGTCGTCCTCGTCGCGGCGCTTCTTCTTGCGTGGCCGGTCGTCGTCTTCGGTTTCCGCTTCGGACCCGCGGCGCTTCTTCGGCGACTCCTCGGCTTCGTCGTCCTCATCCTTGTCGCGGCGCTTCTTCTTGCGTGGCGCGTCCTCGGTGTCGTCGTCTTCATCCTGTCGCTTCCGCTTGCGCGGGGCGTCCTCGTCGGCCTCCTCGTCGCGATCATCCTCGGTGCGCTTGGCGCGCTTTGGCGGCGCGACCTCTGGCTCGGTCTCGGCGCGAACCGGCTGCTTGGCGGGGGGCGGTTCCGCGGGCGCTTCGGGTTCCTCCACCACCTCGAACGCCGGGGCCGGCGCGGGTATGGTGATCGCCGCCCCGCACTTCGGGCACTTCACCTTCTTGCCCGCGGCGGCGTCGGGCGCGTTGAGCTTCGCGCTACAACCGGGGCACTGGACGGGGATCGGCATGGCGACATCCGTATAGAGAAAGGCACAACGGGAGACTGTTATACCGCGCGCGCTCCGCTGCGGGTACGATACCACTGCCACTCTCAGGAGCGAACGACCATGTCCACCGACAACACGCAGGGGTTCAGCACGCGGGCGATTCACGCGGGGCAGGATGCGGACCCCGCCACGGGCGCGACCGTCGTGCCCATCTACGCCACCAGCACCTATACGCAGGCCGCGCCTGGGCAGCACAAGGGCTACGAATACAGCCGGAGCGGGAACCCCACCCGCGCCGCGCTCGAAACCGCGCTCGCGGCACTCGAAGTGGGCGAACGCGGGCTGGCGTTTGCCTCCGGGCTGGCCGCGACAACGGCCGTGTTCGGCGCGCTGCTGCGCCCCGGCGACGAGGTGGCCGCGAGCGCGGACCTGTACGGCGGCACGTTCCGCTTGCTCGACAAGGTGTTCAAGCCGTGGGGCCTGACCGCGCGCTACACCGACGATTCCACCGCCGCCGGCTTCGAGAAGATCATCACGCCGAAGACCAAGCTCGTCTGGATCGAGACGCCGACCAACCCGCTGCTGCAAATCCTCGACATCGCAGCCCTCGCAGAAGTGAGCCACAAGCACGGGGCGAAGCTCGCGGTCGATAACACGTTTGCGTCGCCGTACCTGCAACAGCCGCTCAAGCTCGGCGCGGACCTCGTCGTTCACAGCACGACGAAGTATCTCGGCGGCCACTCGGACGTGGTCGGCGGGTGCGTCGTCGGCCCGAAGGAACTGATGGACCCCATCAAGTTCTACCAGAACGCGGCCGGCGGCGTGCCGGGGCCGTTCGACTCGTACCTAGTGCTGCGCGGCCTCAAGACGCTGGCCGTCCGCATGGACCGGCACTGTGACAACGCGATGTCACTCGCGCCCTGGCTGAAGGCGCACCCGGCCGTGGCGCAGGTGTACCACCCCGGCCTGCCGGACCATCCCGGCCACGCGGTCGCGGCGAAGCAGATGCGCGGGTTCGGCGGGATGATCTCGCTGAAGCTGAAGGGCGGCATCCCTGCCGCGAAGCAGTTCCTCACGCGCACGAAACTGTTCAGCCTCGCGGAGAGCCTCGGCGGTGTCGAATCGCTGGTGTGCCACCCGACGACGATGACGCACGCCAGCATCCCGAAGGAGGTGCGCGAGGCCCGCGGCGTGGACGACGGCCTGATCCGCCTCAGTGTCGGCATCGAAGACGTGGCCGACCTCCGCGCCGACCTCGAACGCGCAATGAGCAACTAACTTACTTGCGCCTGACGGGGCTGCGGTTGGCGGACGAACTCCCAGTTCGGCAACCCGCCGGTTAGCTCGCGGTAGCCGACCAGCGCGAAGCCGAGTCGCTTGTATATCGCCACGTTCGGCTCGCTCATCGTTTCCAGATAAACCGGCACGCGGTCTCGGTCGGCGCGGTCGAACACCGGGCGCAGCACCTCGCGAGACAAGCCTTTGCCTTGCAATTCCGGGCGCACGCCGAGTAGCGGAACATAGCAGTGCGGCCCCGGAACGTGCGACGCGCGGGCGGCGTCGAACTCGCCTTCGAGCCGCGTCATGAGGCGGCTGGCGCGCCAGCCCATCCGCCACATGAACGCCAGCCCACCGGCGCGGAAGGCGTCCCACCGCGACGGCCACTCGCGGCCCGCTGGCCACGCGCACACGACCGCGCCGCGGTCGGGCGTGCCATACGCGCCGCCACTTCGCACCGCGGAGCGGAACAAGAACCGAGAGAACGCCTCCGTAACGCGCGGCCGGTGCTTCGCGTTCGGGCACAGCGCCTCAAGCAGCTTGTACGAGGCGAACGCCGCGGCGAGCGTCGCCACCGCTTCGCGCTCGTCGGCGCGGGTGAGTAGATCGATCACAGCGCGGCCACTTCCACCAAGTTGTCGAAGAAGGTTGCGCCGCCGCCGAGGTCGGTGGTCGCGGTGCTTGTGGTCGCGTTGCAGTTCACGCCGTCGTCGGTCCACTTGCGCCAGTACAGGCCGAGCGAGACGACGACGCCGGGCTTCACCGTCTCCGCGACAACCGCTTTCGCGCGGAACCGGCCGCGGCCGTTAAACACGCTGACCGGCTGGCCGTCGGTGATGCCGCGCGCGTCGGCGTCGGTTGGGTGAATCTCCAGCGTGCGCGCGCCGGCGCTCTTGCGCAGCGCGTCCACGTTCACGAAGGTCGAGTTGAGGAACGGCGGCGACGGCGGCGTGAGCAGTTGCAGCGGGTACTTCGCCGCGAGGTCGGGCTTCGTCTGCGGGTCTTCGTGCGGCGGAACGTAGTGCGGCAGCGGGTCGCGGCCGGCGCGGGCCTCGCGCGTGGAGTACAGTTCGCACTTGCCCGACGGCGTGGGGAACGCGCCGGCCGCGAACGGTGCCCAGTCGCGTGGCAGGTTGAGGCGCACGGGGCCGGCTTTGGTCGCGTCGAGCGTGACGCCATCGAGTGCCGCGCCCCCGCGCAAGCTGCGGGCCGCGAGTGCCTCGTCGCTCTCCTCGAACAGTTCCGGCTCGAAGCCCATCGCGTGCGCGAGCAGGCGGAACACGTCGGTGTTCGGTTTCGATTCGCCCAGCGGGGCAATCGCGGGGTTGTTCGACTGCACATAGAGGTGGCCGTAGCTGTTGTGGATGTCGAAGTGTTCGAGTTGCGACGTGGCCGGCAGGACTATGTCCGCGAAGTCG
>SXGT01768314.1_pt1 | contig 14059 bp, 7 predicted proteins | sample 3176221 | NCBI WGS metagenome assembly SXGT01 (sample SAMN11356862, study PRJNA531348) | freshwater metagenome | isolation source: freshwater sample F1-120 | place: China: Fuxian Lake, Yuxi | collected 2017-12-25 | reverse complement strand
GAGGTCACAGGGACGACCCGAGCCCCCAGGAGGTGCATGCGCCCCACGTTGGGGGCCTGACGACGCATGTCCTCCTCGCCCATGTAGACGTCGCATGGGAAGCCCACGAGCGCGGAGGCCGTGGCGGTGGCCACCCCGGGCTGACCCGCGCCCGTCTCGGCGATGATGCGCGCCTTGCCCATGCGCCTGGCCAGGAGCACCTGCCCCAGCGCGTTGTTGATTTTGTGAGCGCCCGTGTGGGCGAGATCCTCGCGCTTGACGAGCAGGCGGCCCAGGTGCGCTCCCCGGGGATCGATCGCCCTGGCCAGGCGCTCGGCCTCGAAGAGCGGGGTGGGACGCCCCACGTAGCCGCGGAGCAGCCCCCGCCACTCGGCCTGGAAGCCGTCGCTCTGCACGACGGTGCGGAGGGCGGCCTCCAGCTCGTCCAGGGCGGCCGTCAGGGTCTCGGCGACGAAGCGCCCTCCGTAAGCTCCGTAATAGCCGGGTCTGTCGTCGCTGGGACCAGGGGACATGGCGCCGCTCAGTTTGCCTTCCTGGTGACCACGATATGCCCATGAGCGTGCTGGTCGGGGTAGCCATAGCGGAAGGGGAGGGGAGCGTGCCCCTTGAAGAGCTCCTTGAAGTCCGTGGCGTCCCGGTTGTTCACCAGCCCGAAGGGCTCTGGCCAGTCGTACTGGCCATAGACCTCGTGCACGAAGCCCCGCCCCTTGATGTAACGAGGGGGGATCCCCGTGGTGTCCGAGATCATCCACTCCATGTTCTTCAGGAGGTACTCACGTATCATCGAGAACGCGTCGTCCCAGAGAAGGTGGCTCGCCGCCTTGGTCATGGCGGAGACCTTCCCCTTGGCCTCGAGGTGCTTCAGGATCTGGGGGCGGAGCTTGAGGTGGGTGTCTGACAGATCGTAGCCGACGTGGCGCAGGATCTTGCTTCCGGCGCCAGGGGTCGCCGCCTTCCTGAAGCGGAGCTCGGCGTTCTGGAAGAGCGCGCGCTGGACCTTCTTGTCGGCGGCGGCCCTGAGATCCTCGTCGGTCACGTAGCGGATCTTGCCGTCGTCCTCGAAGCGGAAGTAGCGGAGCGAGACCGGCTCGTACCCGTGGGCCACGAGCGCCGCCATGCTGAAGACGATCTCGCCGGGCAGCGGCCCCTTGGACTCGAGATCGAGGTTGTCGGTCCGGCTATGGGCCTTCACGAAAAGCTTGCCCAGGTGGGCCCGGATGTCGCGCAGGGCGCGGGCGAGCTCGGGCGGGCGCACGGTGTCGATGCCCCTGGGATCCGCGGCGGGCTCCAGCGAGATCGTGGTGAACTCCATGCCATCGGGGAAGGTGGCGAGCGCGGACACCAGATCGCCCCCTCCGAACGGGTAGACCACCGTGGTGGGCAGGCCGGCGGGGCGCAGCTTCTCGATGAAGGGCACGGCGACGTCCAGCCAGGATTGCTTGTACTCTGCATAGGCGCGCAGGAGGTCCTTGCAGTGGGCGTCCACGAGGGGCTGGGAGATCCCTGCCTCCGCGGCGTGATCGCCGCCGCATGCCGCGATCTTGAAGAGGGCGCGCGCCTGGGGGGTGAAGTCGGCGCCGGGAGGCAGGGCCTCGGGCCCCTCGGCCACCTGCGCCTCTGGCGCCGCGTCGGCCGAGGGGGCCACGAGCGGAGCCGCGGCGGCGACGTCGGGGGCCGCGGAGGCCACGGCGGGGGCGCTCTGGGCCGACGCCGGCGTCTTGTGAGGATCGGGCGGGCGTGAGCAGCCGAGGGCGGCGACGAGCGCGGCTGCGGCAAGCGCGGCGCCCCGGGAGAACGGCGGGAGCTTGGATTTCGTGAACACGATGGGCGGTGTATACGCCCAAATGCCCCGCCTGGACGACTTCTAGCGTACCTGTCAGTCCTTGCACTTGAAGCCGGGGTTGATCGGCTTGCAGACCACGCTGCCGACGTTGGCGCAGCACACCTCCTTGTCGTGGCATCTCGCCTCGCACGTCGCGCAGCCTCCGGCGCAATCGTTGCCAGCGCAGGGCACGGCGCCGCAGCACGCGCTCGCGAAGGGGGGCACCGCCTGAGGGCAGCCCGGGTCCGGCGGAGGAGCGGCGTCGGGCTCGGGGGGGAGGCCCTCGTCCGCGGCCTCGTCCCCCCTGGAGCCCGAGGCGTCCAGCCCGCTGCTCCTGTCCGGGGAGCCCTCCGCCAGCCCGTCCGAGAAGGACACGACCGGTACGCCGCGGCAGCTCGATGAAAGGACGAGCGAAAGCGCGGCGATGGCGGAAAGCAGGCCCGGAGTACGAAGGGACATTCGGGGCACGCCGTGCATGGTAGCCGCCACGCGGTTCGCTGTCTGTCTTGGTCGCGCCCCGCCTGCACCTGCTCGGGGGGGCAGGCACCCGGGCCAGGAGGCCCCCGGCAGGCGCCCTGAGGGGAGGGGAGGGGAGGGAGAGCGCTGGGCAATTCGCGGCAGATCCCGGAAAAGGATCGGTCATCGAAAATTCTCCTTGCGCGGGTGCGACTACGGTCGTAGTGGATAATCTGATACTGATTGCTATCCGGGAAAGGATCATGAACTCCAACCATCACACATCGAAGCCAGCCAGGACGGGACGAGAACTCTCGCCGCGGCCCTGTTCCCTGCTCCGTGTGGGAAGCTTGGATTCTAGTCAGCTCGCCTCCCTGGTCCCCTCCACCCTCGGCCATATCCGGTCGGAGTCTACGGAGCTAGAGGCGTACATCTCAGGTGTTCCATAGCATGTCCCCAGAACGAGGGAATGCGAGGGCCGCCTGGTGAAACCAAGGCGGCCCTCGCCGTTTCTGGCGTACGCGTCAAGGGGAGGACCAAGTCCGGGGAGGAGCCAACCGTCTCGCAAGGTGGGCAAGGCGGTAGTTCACGGGGAATCTTCCAGGAGCCAACCGTCTCGCAAGAGACGGGCGAGGGTCAAATCACAGGCAGGAGCGCGAGGAGGGCACCATCCTCGCCAATAGAAATATCCCGCAGGAGCGCGAGGAGGGCACCTCCTCGCAAATAAGAAATTTCCAGGGGGGAGGCGAGGGGGGAACGCCCTCCCTCGTCAGGGACTTCCAAGGGTCGTCGCAGCCGCACAACGGGATGTTTCTATGGCGCATTGAGATACTGGGGTACAGCTCCATGGAGAGAGCGTCGGCGTTCGAGGCCGAAGAGCGAAGGTTCGATTCCTTCTATCCCATCCGATTGGCATCCAACAAGACAGAGCATACACGCATAGACTGTGGGTTCGAGTCCCACCCTCTCCGCTTCGTGGAGAGGTAGCCAAACTGGAAAAGGCAGCGGCTTCGAGAGCCGCCTCTATAAAGAGGCAAACTGCTCCGTCGCCTCGGATGTCGATCGATTCGCTGGCGCCGCTCCCCTGCCGGAGCGGAGGTCGTATACACAGAAGGGGTTCGACTCCCCTCGCTGGCTCGAACAGGGCTGGGCGCCCTCGGCTCTCGTCGCTCGACGGGGGGAGCCAAATGCGCCCCGGAGGTGATGACCATGAATCGTGAAAACTTGGGACCGGCAGAGCGGATCATCCAGACCCTCCTCGCCCACTCGGACCACATGTACCATAACAGGCCGGGCATGATCACGGCCGATCCTGGCTCCGTCACCGGGGTCCGCTGGCAGCCGGTCGACCGCAAGGAACAAGACGGCAAGAAGGTCGTCTTCCGACTGGAGAAGCAGGGAAAGAAGACCGCTCGTCTGCCGGTGGGCGTCCTGAACGAGGACGGAGAGATCCGCGACGACGGCGGGCGCAAGCTGGGCGACTACCGGGAGGCGGGGATCTTCCCCGAGGTGGCCGCGTGGGCCTACAGGCAGGTGGCCGAGGTGTGGAGGCTCGACAACGAGTTCGCCGCGCGGTGGGCCTCCTACGCCTTCGCCGACAAGGGCACGGCGCGGGACTTCAAGGTGGTCCTCGCGGCGTTCATGCTCTGCCAGAGCCGAAGGGGAGATCCCGTCGTCGAGAACGGAGCGGTGCTCTTCCACGACGACGACTTTCGCGACGTGGGCGAGGCCATGCTCCTCGTCCAGCGCAAGGGCGAGGATTTCAACGCCAAGCTCCTGCTCCGCGTCCGGGAGGTGCTCTCGCTCGAGGCGGTGGCCCGCATCAACCGAGAGGCGGGGTTCGGGCGCTCCGCGCGCGAGGCCTTCCTGGGGAGGTGGCCCAAGGCCGTAACCCGCTGGCTGCGCTTCCGGGAGCAGAACCCCAAGGTGCTCTGTGGGCTCGTGAAGTCGGGCAACCGCAAGGCGGTCATCAAGCTCGCCAAGGCGGTGGGGTACAGGCCCGAGTCCAGCAGGTTCTTCAAGGTCCTTCGCTGGGAGCAGCGCCAGGCGGCCGACGGCCGCCGCGGGGTGGCGATCGGCGAGAAGATCGAGGCCGCCGAGAGCTGGGCGGGGCTCACCGAGGCCGAGATCTGCCAGAGGATCGTCCGCGAGAAGCCAGGCTTCAAGCGGATCGTGGGGCTCGTCCCGGAGGAGCCCGGGCTCACCCGGGCCATCGTGGCGGCGGCCGTGGAGGCGGGATCTTTCTCCAGCAAGGATCTGGTCATCTACACCCCCACGCTCGAGGAGCTGGGCCTGCTCGGCGTCCAGGAGGTGCGCGAGAAGTGGGAGGCCGCCGTCCGGTCCGCCGAGGACCAGCGGGGCGCCAACATCGCCCGCAACGTCCGTAGCAAAGAGACCCGATCGAAGCTCCTGGAGGGCGCGGAGAGCGCCGTGAAGGCGGCGGTGAGCGAGGTCGTCCGGGGCGTCCGGATCTACTTCATGGTGGACATCTCGTCCTCCATGCAGGGCGCCATCGAGCAGGCCAAGCGCCACATCGAGCGGTTCCTCGTGGCCTTTCCGCTCGAGCAGCTCCACGTCTCGGTGTTCAACACGGGGGGTCGCGAGATCACCCTCAAGCACGCCTCCTCGGCCGGGGTGGCCCAGGCCTTCCGCGGCATCGCCGCGGGGGGCGGGACCGACTACGGCGCAGGGGTGATGGCGCTGTCCGGGCACAAGCCGAGGACCGACGAGGACGCGCTCTTCGTCTTCGTCGGCGACGAGGAGGCGGGGCCGTTCACCGAGGCTGTGCGCCGCTCGGGGCTCGCCCCGATGGCCTTCGGGTTCGTCAAGGTGCGGCACTCTCCGCACTACTCGGCCGTCACCACCACGGCCGCCGAGCTCGGTATTCCGTGCTTCATGATCGACGAGAAGACCTTCGACGATCCTTACGCGATCCCGAGGACGGTCCGGGCCCTCGTGGCGGCGACGCCCGTGGGCAAGGCGGGGGTGCTGGCCCCTTCGCGCGTCAGCCTGGTGGACCGGATCCTGAAGACGGAGCTGCTCAAGAAGCCCGTATGGGCAGCTGCAGCATGAGGTGAGACATGGGCTGGAGGGATCTCTTGCAGACAGAGGAGGAGAGCGTGATCTCCCCCTGGGTCGGGGGCCGGTCCCTCCGGACTCGCGACAGGGCGTGGACCCTCCTGGGCCGGCTTCCGCCGGAGCACGGCTGGTACACGTTCGCGGCGACGGGGCGGAAGGCCCGCCTCGGCGGGCCCGCGCAGCCCCGCGAGGACGCTCTCTCGGGCGTCCTTCGAGGCTACCTGGTGGGCGACCGGCTGCTGCCGGACGGGGTCCGGGTGACGCCAGACATCGGGGGCGTCATCCGGGCCTCGGAGCGGGTCCACCTGGTGGAGCCAGGGCTCGATCGCTTCGTGAGGGTGGCGGCAGGCCGGCCTTACGAGCAGGGGCCGCTGGTCTATCGTGGCCAGGAGTTTCCGCTGGGCCCCGAGGACCAGGTGCTCCAGTCCTTCCTGGATGGGCGGGTCACGGTCGAGCACGTGGCCGGGGTGGCTCCCGCGCTGGACGCGGCCTTCCGTGTCGAGGTGTGGAGGCGCGACGAGGCCGAGCGTCGACGACGCGAGGAGGAGGAGCAAAGGCGGCTGGGCGAGCTAAGAGCGCAGATCGCCGCGCGCCTGGGCGACGGGGAGGGGCGGAGGGCGATGGCCAGGGTGGATTTCGCGTCGGCCGCCAGGGCGGCGCTGGCCGTGGGGGACGCGCTCTACCAGGACCACCGGCCGACGGTCCGGAGGGGCGAGGTGGCGGTTCGATTCCGCCTGGATGGGAGGCGCTTCGAGTGTGTCTGCGACGAGAAGACTCTCCGGATCATCGACTCCGGGATCTGCCTCGTGGATCACGCCACCGACGAGCGCGGCGACACCCGCTTCACGCTGGAGTCGCTGCCCGCCGTCATCCGCCTGGCGCAGCAGGAGGGGAGCCTGGTCGTCTTTCGAAACGTGAACTGAAGAAAAGGAAAGGAGGCCGACATGATCGGAGTACGCGAGGCACGACTCAACATCACGTGGAAGGGTCACAACGGGGATTTTACTGAGCCGGTCTCCTTCGAGGCCGCGAACGGCGATCTCTTCCGGTGGGCCGCCGAGGCCATCCGCGGCGGGGCGGTCCCCGGCATCCCGGCGGATCCTGGGGTGGATCTCAGGGACTTCGTTGTCAGGCGCTTCGGCGCCACCGCCGACGTCCCGTACAACCGGGTCCTCCTCCACCCCAAGACGCCCTTTGGCTGAAGGGTGCCGGAGGCTCCCATGAAGACGATCGTCGTGGTGGGCGTGGGCGCCCTCGGCTCCCACGCCGTCCAGTTCCTCCGGAACGTGGAGGCGCGGCTCTGCGTGATCGATTTCGATCGCGTGGAGCAGCGGAACGTCATGTCGCAGTTCTATGGCAAGCCACAGGTGGGCAAGGCCAAGGTCCTGGGCCTGCAGCAGGGGATGAACTTCCTCTTCCAGCGCAAGATCGACGCCGTCCCTCACCGGCTCGTGGAGAACAACGCCAGGGAGCTCGTCGGAGCCTCGGATCTGGTGCTCGACTGCCTGGACAACGCAGCCGGGCGGGGCATCCTTCAGGGCTTCGTGCGCTCGGCCAGGATCCCGTGCCTGCACGGGGCGCTGGCCGCGGACGGGAGCTTCGGGAGCGTGCTCTGGGACCCGCACTTCGTCATCGACGACGGGGGCTCGGCGGCGACCTGCGAGGACGGCAGGCACCTGCCCTTCATCGCCCTGACCGCCGCGTACCTGGCCATGTCGGCCCAGAGGTTCCTGGAGACCGGGAGCCAGGTTGGCTTCAACATCCACCCTGGAGGTGTCATCAAGATAGGATAGAGCCCACGACTCCATGTCGACGAAATATTGAATTAAATGATTGCGAACACGGCGCTCGTGAGGTAAATAAACTTTCCAATGATTCTTCGGTCTCCTCCTCATCGGATGGGGGGCCGTATCTGCCGCCTATAGGGGAACGGCTCCCCACTTTCCTCATAAGAAAGACAGAGTCCAAGCACCCCGCACTCCCCTCTCTTCATGGGAGGTAATCGCCGGGTGCTTACACGCAAATCCTGGTTCGACTCCGGGAGGCGGCACGGGAGCGCTCAACAAGAGCGGTGCATACACGCAAGTCGTCCAATGGTAGGACGTCGGTCTCGTAAACCGATTGGTATGGGTTCAAGTCCCATCTCGCAACCAAAACTGCACCGCGGCCTCGAGCGCTCACATTCTTGTTACCTGCCGAGGGGAGGCGGGGGGGCGCGGCCGTGCGAGCGCTCGCAGGCCTCGTAGGCGGCCCTCGCCTCCTCCTCGCTCTCACCCAGGTAGGCCACCCGTAGCTCGGGGGGCAGGCAGAGGGCACACGCGGCGCGGAGCTTCTCTGCCAGGCTCCGGGCGCCCACCGTCCAGAGCATCGCCACGCCGTCCGCGCCCGCGCTGAGCACGTGCTGCCCGTCGGCGGTGAACGCGACGGCCCGGACCTCGGCCCCGTGGCTGCCCAGGTCAAGATTGGCCCCGCCCCAGCCCTCGCAGCTGAACACGGACACAGCGCCGGAGCTCGCGCCGGTGGCGATGCGGCTCCCGTCCGGGCTCCACGCGATGCAGGAGATCGCCTCGGGCCCGAACGGAGGGTCGATGCTCGTGCCCTCCGAGGTCCAGCGATGCACGACCCCGCTCGCCCCGCTCGCCGTGCCCGCGGCGATGCAGCTCCCGTCCGGGCTCCACGCGACGCAGGTGAACGGCAGACCCTCGCCGAGGACGAGGGGCGCGCCCGAGCCATCGACGCTCCTGACGCGCACGTGGCCGTCGGAGCCAGCGCTCATCAGCCTCTGCCCGTCGGGGCTCCACTCCACGGCCAGGACCTGCCCCTCGTGCCCCTCGAGGACGAGCGGCTCACCCGCGCCCTCCGCGCTCCACACCCTCACAGCGCCGTCGCCGCAGCCGACAGCCAGCCGCTGGCCCGCGGGATCGAGCCGGGCCGAGAAGGCCCCCGACCCGTGGCCGCGGAGGAGCACGGGCGGGGGCGCGCCGGACGCGTCCCACAGCCGGAGGGATCCGTCGACGCACGCCGTGACGATGCGCGCTCCGTCGGCGCTCCACGAGGCGGAGGTGAGCCCGGCCGGGTGCCCGCCCAGGATCCGTGGCTCGCCGGTGCCGTCGGCGCTCCACACGCGCGCCGTCCCGTCGGCCGACGCGCTGAGGATGCGCGCGCCGTCGGGACTCACGGCGACGGACGTGGCCGGCCCCTCGTGGCCTCGAAGGATGGCGTACGGCGTCCACGAGGTGCCCAGGAGCTCACACGCCAGCTGCGCCCACCCGCGGGCCAGGCCCGGCTCCTGGGATTCGGCCAGGACCTTCGTGGCCCACTCGGGCTTTCCTCCGGTGAAGAGCTCTCGGGCGCCGACCACGAGCGCGAGCTCTCGCGCCCTCCTTGCCTGGGCGAGCTCGCGCCGCGTCTGGGCCTCCCGCTCGTCGTCGCGCCGCCTCACCTCGGCCTCGCTCTCGACGACCAGGGCCCTCGCCCCGGCGAGCGAGGGATCGAGGGCGATCTCGCCCGCGTAGCCGGACATCATGCCCCTGGCCCGCTCGAGCTGGCTGCCCATCAGCAGGAAGCGAGGATCCTGCTCCTTCTCGGCCGCCCAGGCCATGAGCACCTCGAAATCGGAGAGCATCCTGCGCTGCTCCTTGATCCAGCCCCGGAGCGTGCTCCAGCTCCGGATGAGCGCCTCGTGGGCCACCTCGATCGTGGCGCGCCCGCCGCCTTCGCCGCACACCAGCAGGCGCGCCTCCGTGAAGCGGCGCAGCACCGCGTCGAACGCCGCCCCTCGCTCGCCCTGGGGGCGCACGTCGTCCACGTCCACGCGGCGCCTCGTGTCCAGCGTGGCGTCGTCGCGGATCGAGACCAGGCGAACGAAGAGGCGCATCGCCACCTCCTTGGCCTCCTCGTCCAGCTCGTGGAGCACCCCGTCGGCGCTCCGAGCGAGCGCGCCCGCGATCCCTCCCAGCTCGTCGTAGACGGCCTGGGTGAGCTTGCGACCCCTCCGGCGCTCCCAGAGGCAGTCCATGGTGAACTGCACGAGTGGGAGCGCCCCGGGCTCACGGCCGACGTCGGCCACCAGCCTGTCGACCAGCCCCGGCTCCATCGAGAGCCCCACCCGGCGGGCGGGCCTCTCGATCGCCTCGCGCAGCTGGGCGCTGGCCATCTGGGCCACGAGGGTGCGGTGCTCGTCCCTGTAGACCACCCCCTTGTCGAACCGGAGCCCGGACGCAGGATCGAGCAGGATCTCCCCGGCCCGGCCGATGAAATCGACGCGCATCGTCGCGAGGACCGCCACCACCGGCTCAGGCGAGGAGGCCAGCGCCCAGAGCTCCTGCACGAACGCGTCGCGCCGGGCGTCCCTGCCGGGGTTGCCGACGTCCGAGAGCGTGAAGAGCTCCTCGAGCTGATCGACGACGAGCACGCACCGCCGCTCTCCCCTGGAGAGCCTGGCCTCGAGCTCGGCCCTGGCCCTGGCCAGCTCCCCAAGGGGCTCCGCGCCTGGCCGGATGGGCGAGAGGATATCCCATCCGTCGGTTCGCAGCTTCGGGGCCACGCCTGCGAACACCATCGACGATTTGCCCGTGCCGGAAGCCCCGGCGACCACCAGGAGGCGAGGCAGCGCCCTGTCCACGAGGGCGTTGAGGTCGGAGGTCACCTCGTCGATCTCGGCCTCTCTCCCGAAGAAGAAGCGGCGATCCTCCTCGCGGAAGGGGGTGAGCCCGCGGTACGGCCGGACGAGGATGGGCCTCGTGTCCAGGCCGTCCTCGCGCCTCGCGTAGAGCTGGAGCGAGGTGTCGTCGGTGAGGCCCGGTCGCGTGGCGAGCTCTCGCCTTGCCGCCAGGAACGACCGCTCCACCGACGAGGGCGCCCCGAGCAGGTGCTCGTAGAAGGCCTCGGTGAAATCGATCGAGCCCTCGATCGAGAGAGGGAAGCGCGACGCCACCACGGCCTCCAAACCCGCCCTGTGAAGGCTTTGCGCCACGCCCCCCAGGGCGCTCCCGGGGCCGTCTGCGTCGCCCCCCTGGCAGGCGCTCAGCACGACGAGCCGTAGGGCCCCCGCGTGCTCCGCGAGCAGCTCCCCCAGCGTCTGGCCGTCCACGATCTCGCGCTCTAGCTCCTCGCCCCAGATCAGCGCGCAGGTGGGCGGATCGGAGGAGACAGGAGCCCCGTGGCACAGGATGTGGAGGACGGTGTAAGGCTTCCTCGAGGCGCGCGCCTCCTCGAGCTTGGCAGCGAGTCCTTCACAGGAGAGGGCGCTGCCGCCCAGCTCGTCCACTCCAGGATCGAACGCGAGGCGGCCCTCGCAGGCCGACGCGATCGCATTGCGGTGCAGCTCCGACGGCACTCTTCCGCCGGCGGCGGACCACGCGAAGAGGATCCTCCCCCCTTCGGCCTGCGCCGTCAGGGGGGTCGTATGCGTCCCTGGCCACTCGTAGCGGATCAGGCAGTCGGGCTGCCTGGCCAGACGAGCCCCGCTCGCGCCTAGGGAGAGCAGCTCCCAGGGGAGCGAGTAGAGCTCCGCGGCGGCCGAGCGGAGGGTGATACGAACAGGGCGTTTGGCGGCGAGCGCCCGGGCGAGCTCACCCTCGGGCCACAGGGTCTTGCGCAGGAATTTCCCGACTCTCGCTCCGAGCCTCGCCTCCGCCTGGACGTCTCGGGCTCCGCGTTGCACGCTCTCGAGGTCCGAGAGCAAGGGCCCGTCCCAGGCGAGCTCCGCCTCCTGGATGGAGCCCCCCTCCTCGCGGCGGTGGTAGGTCTGCGTCTCCGCCTGGAAGGCGAAGGGCTCGCCCCCGTCCCGGGCCCGGGAGAGCTCGATGACGATCTCGAAGGGCTCGCCCACGTCCTCCGGCTCGAGCGCGGCGTCCTCGCGGGGCGCCGCCGCGAAGGCAGGAGGATGCGTGGAAGGATGCACTTCCGCTACGGCAGGGCGCGCCGGCGTGGAGATCGAGGGAGCGGGCGCGGCGCTCCTCGCCTCGCGTCTCTCGAAGAGGCGCGATCCTGGCAAGGCCGCCGCAGGATCGCCGAGGAGGACATAGTTGTTCAGATCCTGGTATTCGAGCCACGAATAGGACATTCGAGATTGCCAGTCCTCGCCCTGGCCGCCTTCGCCAGGCTCCGCGTAGCGGGAAAGGAGCGAGCTCCCGATCTCGACGGCGTGGCTCGAGAGGGCGTGGTGCGCCGGGCCGAAGCGATCGCCGCGGAGCCAGGCGTGGACCAGCGCCGCGAGCCGCTCCGGGCGAGGGGCGTATCCGTCATTCGAGGGCTCGCGCCGGGGGAGGTAGCTCCACGACCAGGCGAGATCCACGTGCCCGACCACAGCGAGCGGGCCGTCCGGGTTGGCCAGCGCGGCCCGGGGCAGGGCCGCGACGAAGGGCTCGTGCCCGGGGCCGCTCAAGCAGGAGAGCGCGGCGGCCGCGCGATCGTCCCGCCCGATGCGGCGCAGCCAGCCCGCGTACGCGCTGTCCGCCGGCGTTCCCGCGCCGAAGCAGGCAAAGAAGAGCCACGCCCCTCCGGGGAGGAAGGACCCGCTCGCGACACGCTCCGCGAGCAGCTCATGGCCTCGCGCCACCACCAGAGCCCCCTGTCGGCTTTGGCGGAGAGCGGGGTCCCTCGCGGCGTCCTCCTCGCGCACGCCCAGGCCGTGGCTCACCGAGACCAAGATCCCCCCGCGGGCCTCCCTCGCCAGCCCGAGCGTCGCCTCGAGATCCTCTTCGGGGCGGCCTGACCGCTCGATCCCCACGCTCGTCAGGCGGATGGGCGCTCCGTACCTGCCTCGCTCCGATGAGTCCTTCACGGACTCCCTGGTCGGGACGAGGATCCCGGCTCTTGCGCCCACGACCGCCGGGGAGGGATCGTTCACCGCGTAGAACAGGGCGTCTCGCTCGCCGGAGGCGGCTCCATCCCAGCGCCTCACCTTGGCCGCGTAGGCCCTGTACCCCTCGTCTGTCGGGGCGGCCAGCCTGCCAGGGAGCACCCCGTGCCTGGCCAGCGTCTGCTGGAGCTGCCAGGAGACGCCCCCGGCGTCGCCGAGGACCAGGAGGTACCGAGGGAGCCGCTCGGTCCGCCGCTCCACCTTGTCCCAGTACTCGCCGTCCACGAAGGCCTCGGCCTCGACGGTGCTCATACGGGCCTTTACCCGGTACACCACCGCCTCCTCGCCCTGCTGCTCGCTCCGCAGACCCCGTAGATCCGAGATCAGCTCGAGCAGCCTCTCCCCCTCCGGGCCTTCGGGCGCCACCACGCCCCAGCGCTGCTCCCTGAGATCGTTGGGGTCGCCGCTCGCGCTCGAGAGGAGGCCCTTCTTCTCCGCGGCCTCGGTGAGGGGGCGCAAGGGGGAGCGATCCCCGGGCTCGAACGAGAGGCTCGGGGGGTCAGAAACGGACTCCCGGGAGTCCTCCTTGCTCCAGAGCGCGAGGAGCGGCGTCACGTCCATGGCAGACCTCCCGCATCGAGTAGAGCGCCTGCCGCCTCGTCGGCGGACAGGACATCCATTCGCAGACCCCGGTGGCGCTCCGGGATGGGGGCGAGCAGCGCAGGGAGAGCGCGAGTAAATCGAGCGCCGAGCGCGGGCTCTGCCCCTGCGAGCAAGGCGAGCGCCTGGAGCCCTGCCCCCGGAACAGGCGAGACCAAGGCCTCCTCGGCAAGCCTCCAGACCTCTCCCGGGCTCGCCGGGGCGCCGGCGCAGACCGCCAGGCAGCGGGCGAAGCTGGCCCCCCACCTCCTCCCGAGCTCGCTCCACGTGCGGTGGGCCGCAGAGGCGAGCGCGCGAGCGGCCTCGAGCTCCTCCGTGCGGAGGGCCACCGCTGCCTCGGTCAGGCAAACCAGCGCATGGAGCTCGGGGACGCCCAGCCGCTCCACCGCGTGGACCAGCTCCTCGTCAGGGAGCAGCCTGCGACCCGCGCGGTACCGGGCCGTCCTCAGCACCCACTCCGCGCGAGCCTCGGAGTGGAAATGTCTGTGCCGGGCAGCCAGCTTCCTGGCCCTGCGCGCGAGCCCCTCGGCCTCTCGGTGCTGGAAGGCTTCGAGCAGCGACGAGGCCGCCTTCACGAGGGCGGCGATCCGCCCCGTGATCCATGGTTCGAGCGCGGCGGCCTCGAGGTGGGCGGCGGCAGCTCCCGCGAAGTCGCCCCGCGCGTAGCGCAGCAAGGCCGTCCCCTCGGACAGGCAGAGCGCCGCCCAGCGATCGCCCGAGGCCTCGGCCCAGCGGCGAGTCTCGTCGAGCGTGGCGTCCATCTCTCGGGGATCGGTGCGCGCCGCGTGGGGGACCAAGCGCACATGGTTCCTGCGGCGCTGGAGCTCGGAGTCGGCGAAGGACGGAAGCGCAGCCATTTCCTCGACCGACATGGCTCCCGGAGCGCGCATCGCCGCGCGCACCAGCGCCTCGAGCCCCAGGATCTCGGGATCCCTGCTCGAGGCGCGCGACAGCTCGTAGAGGGTGAGATCGTGGGCCATCGGGGTGGCCTCGGCGAAGGACACCTTGGTCAGCTCGGTGAGGAGCGCGGCCTCGAGGGACGGGCGCCCCATCGGGTCTGCCCGCAGCGCAGACAGGCCCTCGCCGAGCGCGGCGCGCGCCGCGGCGAGCTCGCCTGAAGCCGCGAGGCCGCGGCCCAGCGCGACGGCCTCGGCGGCGGCCGAGGACAGCTCCGAGGCCGCCAGGAGGTGGTAGAGCCGCCCCTCCTCGCCCCGCTCGAGCGCGGCGGCCAGCGCGCG
>SXGT01891220.1_pt1 | contig 14060 bp, 3 predicted proteins | sample 3176221 | NCBI WGS metagenome assembly SXGT01 (sample SAMN11356862, study PRJNA531348) | freshwater metagenome | isolation source: freshwater sample F1-120 | place: China: Fuxian Lake, Yuxi | collected 2017-12-25 | reverse complement strand
CACTCGTTCTGCTACGCGCTGGCGCGCTTCCAAGCCAACATCGTGACGATGCCTTATCCGGGTTTCGAGCTCCCGGACTACGTACTCCGGCGACTCCGTCGCGATTTCGGAGTCAAGACGGCCGCTGCGAGCGTCGCAGATCTGCCCGGCTTGGCGGGTAGCAGCAACGCCGCCGCCTATCTCACCGCGAGCCAGCCGCACCAACTCGCGCTGTTCACGCAGTTGACGCCCGTGGAAGTGAATCGCATCGACGCGATCTACATGACGCGGGCTCAGCGCGAGCGGCACACTGGCGAGGACACCAAGAACTACCCTCGGCTCTCGAAACTCACGTTGCGCGCCGAAGCCGCACGGGACGCTCGCATCATGCATCCGCTGCCGCGCGTTGACGAGATCGACTACGAGGTCGACTCCGACCCACGGTCGATCTACTTTCGCCAGGCGGAGATGGGCGTGCCAATGCGCATGGCGCTCATGGCTTTCCTGCTCGGCCGCATCGAATTGCGCTCTGCGCCGCGCGCGGAACGCGCCTCGCAACCTGGCATCGAGTCGAAGAGCATGATGCGCTGCAGGAACGAGCGCTGCATCACGAACGGCGAAGGGGTTCGTTATCTCGAACGCGACTTCCGCGTGCGGCTCAACAGTGGAGAGAGTCCTGGCCTGGAATGCGCCTACTGCGAGCGCGAGTTGGAGGTCCGTTACTTGGGTCACCAGAGCGAACTCTGGTGCGCCGAGAACTCGGCGCAGCTGCTTGACCGGATTCCCAGTTCAGAACGAGTTTGGTTCGAGTCATTGGAGCAGGCGCAGGCTGCTGGCTTCACCCCGCAGCCTGCCTCGTGACCGTGCGGAATCGCACTTGCTGGTAAGCGAGGCTGCGCAGGCTCGCTCAAGGGCCTTCAGACAGGGCGTTCCAAGTGCCGATGATTCCGGCGGTTGGGGAGGCTTGAGTCTGGTCAGAACCACGGCATGATTCTTGAACCCCTCTGTCGCCCCTCCTCGGGGTTTCCGTGCCATTGTGCGGGAACCCTAATTCCCGACCCAAACCCTCAGCTTTCATGCTGTCTGCATCCGATTTTCTGCGCAGTCTGGCCCGCGGAGAAGCCTTGCAAGCAGCTGCTGAGCGTCCGTGCGCAAGTCGAGACGCTTCGAATCCCTCAATCGTGCAAACCATGGCAAGCAACATGAAGGGCTGTTGGTCGGCCCGCGCCTCAGTCCGCACTCTCGGTGCCGTCCTGTTTGCGTTTGGTGCAGCGAGTTGCAGTGGAGGCGGGGGCACAGTGGGCGGCGCTAGCGTCGGCACGCCCAGCGCCACCAACCAGGTTGAGTCGGTCGACTACGGTCGAGTCGCGGACATCTACGGCATTCGCACGACCTCGGCCGGCCAAAGCATTGAACTGTTCCAACGCGATGTGCTGATCGGCCGCAACATCCGCGACGAACGCATTTCGGGCACGGCGAGCGAGGGCAAGAGTGACGCGGAGGTGCGCTACGACTTTCTGAGCGCCGATCCCGACACGCTGCAGCCGCGTGTCTTCATTCCACGTGAGGTCGGTTCGGTTGCCTTCGATCAACTGTTCGACGATCTCGATGCCGATTCTTCGCTGGTCACGCCGATGCTGTTTGGCCAGGGTGGTCCCGGGCACCCCTATTCGGTGGTGCCGCGCAACGGCGCGATCCGCCTGAACTTCTCGCGCCCAGTTGGTGTGACCGACGATTTCTTCGTCGTGCGCGGGGCTGATGGAAGGGTCACGGGGCTGCGCAACACCGAGGCCGTTCAGCTGCTGCAGATCGCTGGCGATCCTTCGGTCCCCGGCAACTTCCTGCCGTTGCCGGTGCGAATCGCGGTCAAGGAACGCAGTCTGATCCTCGATCCGGTCTTGCTCGGCAGCGAAGGCCTGCAATACCAGACCCGCAACAACGCCGCGGGTCTGCCGGCGTCGCCCGATTCCGTCGGTGCCAACCTCCGCATCGCTCTCGCCCTCGAGGGGGCGTTGGCAATACCTGGCCTGCGGTCCGATCTCTACTCGGGGCTCAACAACTCCGGGCGTGCATCGATCGTTCGCGACTTCCGATCGGGCAACTCCACGGATTCGAGCCCTGATCTCGCGCGTGGCTTCGTTCTCGATAGCGAGCCGGCCAGGCTCGTCGGTGAACTGTCGATGTTGCTCGAGAGGGTCGATGCCGTCAGCGCCAGCACGATGCGCGTGCGGATCTACAAGGCGGGCATTTCACACGAGATCGACCGCGGCGACGTTTTCCGCTTCTATGACAGCTCGTCGAACGTGATCGGCGCGGGTGAGGTCGTGACCGACCCGACGGATGACCTGGGCCAGCCCGAGGTTCAGCACGTGGACGTCCTGATTCGCCTGGTGCTCGGCCTCGAATCTGCGGATCCGAGCAATCTACCTGGGTTCCCCCAGGATGCCTCGCTGTTGGATGCGTGGTTGCGGGTCAACGCGCCGCGCGCCTTGTTGCTCACCGAGTATCAAGGCGGCCGCATCGACGTGGCGACGGGCGCTGTGCTCAAGGCCGCGGATGATCCGCGCTACTTCGGCTTGTTCACGCCGACGCCGCTGCCTCGGTTCGACGGCCGGCCGAGCGAGCCCAACGAGAACATCTCGCCCTTTGCTGGCGCGGTCATCCGGTTCACCAAGCCTGTGGACGTCAGCGGTTCAGTCAGCGCCGCCGACACCTTCTACTTCGGCACACGCGATCTGGTCGATCTGAACCAGATCGAAGAGTTCATCACCACGCGCCCGTGGCGCGTGGCGGACGCCACCGGCACTCCGACCGGAGTCGGCATGGCTCGCTCCTCCTTCAACCTCGCCAAGTACCGCACGCCGCACCTTGTCGGCGCCCGGGTGCTCGATGAGGACGGCTCGCAGACCACGCTACGGCTGCAGCCCTTGCAGGGTTTCTATCTCGACCAGGCGATGCGGCAGGACGGCCCGCGTCCCTATTACCTGCACGTGATCGCTGGCGACGCGGGCATTCGTGACTTGGCTGGCAACCCGATCGACCTCCAGACCAACGACCCGAATCGCGCCCAAGGTCTCGTCATCCCGTTCACCCTCGATATGCGTTCGTCGGGAGGTCGCCCGCAGTTTGAAGACAATCTGGCGGTCTACACCGTGCGCGCGATGGCGAGCAACGACGAGGATGATAACCCCTCCCTCTACCTTCCTGAGGAAGTGCAGGGCGATGGCGCCACTCCGAATGCACGCGCCCAGGCGCTCGCTGACGTGTTCGGGGCTTTCTCACGCGTCGATGGTCGCATCGAAGGTCGCCCGACGACGCGTCTGCGCCGCATCGCGGATGACATCAACCAAGCGCCTGTGGAGCCGCAAAACTCGATCTTGCGTTGGTGCCCGGAGCAGGCCGCCGGCGAGCAGCAGATCGCGCAGAACACCGCAACAGCGGCTCTGGGCCTTGGTCTGCAGAACCCCTTCAATCCCTACGGCTGCCGCTTGCAGACCGTCTGGCGTGAGATCGATCTCAGCCTCTCGCGCACCGATCCATTCGACTTCAACCTCGACATCGAGCAGATGTATTGGGCGCCATTTACCGGTGCTCCGATCGAGTTCGACGAGTTTGACAAGGTCTCCTTGCGTCTGGGTCACAGCGAGCGTCGTCCGGAACCCTGCGTCGGCAACTTCGGCGCGCTGCCGACCTTCCCTGACTCGGGTCTGGTGACGGCGTTCGAGGACAACTACGTGCGCAACCTGCGTGCGAACACGGCGACTCCGCAGGTCGACGTGCGTCCGGATGGCCAGCCTGCGCGGCCGGCGCCGCACATCGCCTTGGCGACGACTCCGTCGAGCATGCGCATCGACGCTCAACAGGTCGTCTTCGAGCCCAATCAACGCAACCGTTACCTGCCGCTGCCGGCCTTCCGTCGGCCTTACTTCGTCTACCGCGACGAGACCTTGGTGGAACAGGGCGGCGCCTGCGGCATCGGCGCCGACGTGAACAACACGGCGATCAGCTTCCTGCCGTGGATCATTTCGCCGTGGAACCACGGCGTTGCGCGCCGCGCGGTGCAGGACAACGGTGCGGCTGGCCCGATCGCCTTCTTGAACGGCTTCTGGCACAGCGGCAACAACTACTACATCCGCGTGGATACGACGCAGGACCGCTCGACCGAGGGTTTGCTCGGTAACGTCGCGCTGCCATTGCTCGCGGATTTCTTGGTGGAATGCGACACGGCGCAGTTGCCAGCGGGCAACGGCTACGTCGCGTTTGGTCTCACGGGGTGGCAGACCTCGATCGCGCTGCAATCGAGCAACACGCCGAACTTCCGCATGTATTCAGCGGGTCGGCCGCCGTTCCCGAATCTCAACCCGATCTGCCGTGAGCCCACGGCTTCGCCAAACGGGCAGGGTGGTTATGCGCCGCCGCCGCCGCTGGGCACGGGTGGCACCACGATCCCGGGCGACAACACGTTCTACTGGGTGATGATCGACTTCCTGAAGCGCGCGAGCGTCGTCACGAACGGCTTCATCGACGTCTTCAACCCGCATCGCGTGCCCAACGGCTTCGCGGACTCGCGCCTTGGCCCCTACTACACGAATCCGCAGAACGGCACGATCTCGGTGCCGGCGGGCATCCGGCCGCAGTTCCTCTACGAGTTCGATCCGCCCAGCTCGGCGCTGCCTGGTGGCACCTCGGTGATCGCTCAGTTCCGTGCCGCAGGCGCTGTGGATAGCGACCCGTGGTATTGGCGCGAGTGGGCCCAAGGCACTGGTCAGACGGTCTATCCAGCGGCCTACACGACCCAACTCCAGACGAACGCGACGAACTTCCCGCTCGACCCGTTCAAGGCCTGCGACGCTCACATCCGCAAGTTCGACGATCGGCAGTCCAGTGGCGTCGCGCGCAACTGGTGGACCTACTTCTACAATCGGACGGTCTCGACCTACGTGCTCGATCCGAACCAGCTCTACGACTCGGCATTCCTCTCCCGCTTCAGCGGTCCCAACGAGGGGTTCACGCCGTCGGACGTGCGCTACATCAACTGGCGTTACCTCATGAGCAACAACGTGGACGCGTCGCCGCCGGTAGCTCCGGCGATCGACACGTTCGTCCTTTCCTATCGGTTCCAGCGCGCTCAATGACGCACTGGCACCGCTGTTCAGCTCTTTCCGCTGCTCCTAGTACTCTTCTTCAAGTTCAGACATCCCAGGTCGCCCTCGGTGGGGCGGCACGAACAAGTGCCATGAACCAGATTTCCATGATGCGGACCCCATTCCTCTTCGCCCTTGCCGCCTTGGCATCTTGCTCCGGTGGTGGCGGCGACACGGGCAGCGCAAACTCCGGTGCGTTCAGTGCCGTTTCGACTGAGCCGCTGAATGGCGGTCGGCTTTACCTCAACGACCCGATTCGCTTCGACTTCTCGCTTCCGGTCGAGATCAGGACCGCGTCCCAGCTCACGGTGAACTTCTCCGTGCTGGACCTCAATAACAACCCGGTGGCGGAGCAGCCTACCGGCAGCTTCGAGCTCGCAACCCGCCCCGGCGACGCAGCGGTCGGCCGCCGCTTGCTGTTCGTGCCGACTCTGCCGACCAACGACAACTACGACAACGGCGGCTTCCGTCCTGGCCGCACCTACCTGGTGAGCCTGGTCGGCGGCGACCGGCGCAATGGCGCGGTGCTCGAGTCGGTGAATGGCAAGGGGCTCATCAATCCCCAGACCTTCCGCTTCACGACGGCGGATGGGACCACCCCGACTGAGTTGTTCCGCAACGTCAAGCCGGGTGGCCCTCGTCGGACTGGGTTTGCGATCACGCCGAGCCCGGAAGCCGGCCTGGTTTCGCTCAACAAGTTTGGTTCGCAGACCGTCGAGGTTCGTCTGAGCTTCGATCAAGCGCTGAACCCGAGCAGTGGCAACGTGCCGACGGCTCTGGACACCGACCCGCGTGTTCGTTCGAGCGCCAATCGCGGTCGCGTCTTCCTTGAATACAACGACGTCGGCTCCGGCAACCCGGTCAACACCTGGATCCCGGCGGATGTCGAACTCGAGAGCAACGGCATCGATGGCGCAACCGTCGTCCTTCGCCCCGTTGGCGTGCTGCCGAACAATGCTGACGTGCGCGTCATCGTCGAGAGCACCACGGAGGACATCTCCGGTGAGTCCAATGTCGCCAACGCCGCCTACCAGCGTGTGTTTGCCACGTTCCGCACCAAGGCGTCCTACGAGCCGCAGTTCGATGCGCTCGTCGAGCGCTTCACATCGACGGACAGGATCGACTTCGACGCCGCCTTCCTCGAGCCGCAGGCTCAGGTCGGGACCGGATTCATCCGTTCGAGTTTTGATTTCGAAGGCGGTTCGACGGAGCTCATGTTTGAGCCCTCGACGGCCAGCGTGATTCTCAACACCGACTTCACGCAGGTGGTGCCGAGCAACGGCCCTCCCTTCAACGTTTCGGGTGGGCAGTTCAACTTCAAGAGCGTTCGCATCCCAGAAAACGTCATCGTCAAGGGACAGGGAACCAGGCCGATGGTCTGGCTCGTTCGCGACGAGTTCCGCGTTGACGGTTTGCTCTCGGTCCGCGGTGGTGACGGCGCGCGTGTCGACACGTTGAACTCCGCCAACTACCCGACGCCGGGCGGCGTGGGTGTGACCGGCGGCGGCAACGGTGGCAAGGGCAGCCCGAGTTCCACCTCGCGTTCGCTCCAAGGCGAAGCTGGTTTCGGCGCCAACCAGGTGCCAGCTCGCGGCGGTGGCGCAGGCCGCCTCTCGTGCACCGGCGGCTGCAATCTCGGTTCGGGCGGCGGCGGTGGATCGCTCGCGACACCTGGTGACCCGTTCTACAAGGAGATCCGCGGTGCGGGTTCTTTGTTCCAGCAGCAAGAAGGTCTGGGTGGCAACGGCTGCACTGGCAACGCCGGTGCAGCGTCGCGCACCCTGGCTGGCGGCGCTGCCGGCGCCCGCGTGTTCACGGACGCTCGTACCGACAATGACTTCTGGGGCGTCGGCATCAACCGTCAGCGCCAGATCCGGATTCGCGGCGAACTCGCGGCGCCAGTCGGCGGCGCGGGTGGCGGCGGTGGTGGCAACCTCGCCCCCGATTGCACTGTCAACTCGCCCAACTTCGTCAATGACAACAAGGGTGGCGGTGGCGGTGGCGGCGGTGGCGTGCTGATCGTCAAGTGCCTCGGCCCGATCATCATCGGCGCTCGTGGGCGCATCGAGGCAGACGGTGGCCACGGTGGTGGCGGCGCCGGCTCGGGCGGCATGGTCATCCTGATGTCGGCATCGCGAATCGAGTTCAACGCTCGCGGCACCGGCGCCAACTACCGCTATGCGTCACCGGAGAACGAATACACGTTCTCGATTTCCGCGGACGGCGGCGTCTGCCGCACAGGCCAGTTCTTGACGCCCGATGTGCAGTCGAAGTATCCGCTGTCCGGCCAGGGCACGGTGCTGCCGGCCGCGCAGTATGACATCCGGCCGTTGGGTGGCTTTGGCGGCATGGGCGTCGTGCAACTGATGGCTCCTCCTGGCGACCCCTCGGGTCCCAACGTCGATGGCACCAACACGGTGCTGGACGACAACATCGTGATCCGCCGCGCTGGCGTCATCACGTCGGGCACGCAGAAGCAGCAGTTGCTGGCGTGGCGTGGATTCCCGAACACTGCGGGCACCCTGGTGGACGACGCGGGGACCGCCACCAACATCGGCGCGAGCGAAGGCGACATCCGCCCTGCGCCGCTGCTGATGCCGGTTCCGTATAACGCGGTGACGCGGGCGCGTTCCAAGTGGATCGATTTTGGTGCCGCCAAGCGTCGCTCGCTGATCGCACCGGACGGCTCCCCGCGCGGCGTCACGGATCCGCTCGGCAACTTGACGGGCCCGCGCTACGAGTTTGCTGCGATCATCAACGACCCCGCGCAGGCGCTGCAGAATGGCTACGCCCAGTGGCAGGTGCAGGGAGGGTCGGCGCTCGTATCCTTCCCGGCGATCCTGCCGGCTCCTGGCGTGCCCGTTCAGACAGTCCAGTCATCCGCGACATTCGGCGGTCAACCGGCCTACCGGATCGACCTGGGACAGGCCCAACTCGGCAACGAAGCAGATCGCTACGCCGGCTACGAAGCAGAGTTGCTCAACCCGTCTGGCTCGGTTCGCGGCAGCTACCGCATCCTGTCGCACACCGATCGCGTGCTGTTTGTAAGCCAAGACGGACTGCTGGATCCCACCGCGTTGACGCTGCAGGTCCGGGCGAAGTTCTTCAAGGTGAAGACCGACGGGAGCGAGGGGCTTGGTAGCACCTATGTCGGCACCGGCGGCACTGTGGTGCCGATCTCCAACGTGCGCATCGGCTTCGCCTTCCACCAAAACCCGGACCAGGCTGCCAGCGGCGCTACCCGATATCCCGCCGGCGACGGCTTCGCCTACAACCTCACGGACCCAGCGGTCCAAGAGCAGATTCGCGCACTCGGCGCGTCCTTCGTGCAGTGGGATGTGCAGTTCAACTGCGCCTACAAGGCGTCGGCTGCCGACGTAAACCCCAGGCCATTCGGCCCGAGTTCGCCGCGTCCCGAAATGCAGTTCCTGCGTTTGCCGTATCGCTTCTGAGGGGTCCGAGAGGCTCAGCATTCACCACGACCCGGTCATGATCATGAAACCATCCATCCTCCTGGCTGCATCGCTGACGCTGTTGGCGCTGTCTGCCTGTGACGGTCCGACTCAGAGCGTCGGCGACAACCGGGTCGACCAGGCCCAGCCGACGTTGCAGCAGGTCGCGTTCGGTCGCCTCGTTGACATCTATGCCTACCAGCGCGTCGACCCGACCCGTGGCGATCGCCGTGATCAACTGAACCGGCGACGCGTCCTGGTTCAGTCGGACGTGGTGGTGCGAGCGAACGTCGAGTCCCAGTCTCTCTACGACCCGGCTGGCGAAGTCGTGCCGACGGCGAACTATCAGTTCCTGCCGTTCGACGTGACAACCGGTCACGAGGAGTTGCTCATCCTGTGGGACAACCGCGGTGACGAGAGCAGCAGTTTTGATGCAGCGCTCGCCTCCGCGACGAGCGGCCTCGGGTTCCTGCCGCCGTCCTATCGGGGGCAAAACACGCAGATCCAGCCGATCCCGGTCGTTCCGCGCGACGCGAGCATCGTTCTCGTGTTCTCCGCGTCGTTGATTCTGCCTGCCGATTTCTTCGGCGTGAATCCATCGGCGGTGCAGTTGCTCGAGTTTGCTGGCGACCCGAATGTGATCACTCCTGCGGATGCCTTCCGCGCGGTTCCGTATCGCGTGATCGTTCGCGACAACATGATGATCCTGGATCCGACGATTCAGGGTGGCGAGGCGAGCGGCGGATTCACCGCTTCGGGGCTTCCAGCCAGCTTGGATCGCACGACCGCAAACATTCGCATTGCGATCCCGAGTCGTGGAACGGTCTCGTCCGCGTTCTATGTGAACTCGGACAGCATCACCGAACTCAACGACCTGGACAGCTTTGGTCGTAGCTCCGTCATCCGCGACTTCCGGTCGGGCAACCAGGCCGATGGCGCCGCCGGCGTCTTGCGTGACTTCGAGCCGCCGATGATCGTCGGCACGTTGCCCATGGGCATCACGGACGTGGCCGCGGACGGCACCATCACGATCAACAAGCGAGGCAATCTCGTCCCGATCCGTGCTCGTTACCCCTTCGTGGCAGGTGCGATCGACCGTAGCACCAACCTCGTCCTCGGCCCATCGAGCGTGCCGACCAGCCAGCCATTGCGCGCTGGCGACACCTTGATGCAAACCGTGACCGTGCTGATGCCAGGAGGCTTGGCTGAGACGGTGCGCATCCGGGCTGAGATCCTGCAGAACCTCGACGTCGGCACCTATCGAGCAGACCCGGCCTTCCCTGGCCTGGGCCTCGCAGTCGATGGAACGCAGGGTTCTTCGATGCCGCTGATGCGCGTCAAGGTGGGTGACATTCGCGGGCGCGACTCGCTCGGTCGCCCAGTTGGCTTCCAGCCTGCTGCCGACCCGATCGGTCAGGATTGCGCGCTGCGTCGTCTTTACTACGAGAACGTCCGGTTCTCACAAGGCACCGAGGTCGTCAACGATGCCTCGGCGCGATTCAGCTTCCTGAAGGTCGATCCTCCGCCTCCGACGACAGTCGGTGGCCTGCCGGTGCCTCCCGGCCAACGCGTCGATCCGAATGCTTCGGTGGCGCTGGAATTCTCGGAGCCGATGGACTTCGAGCGCATCGATCCCACGCGCAACCTGTTGCTGACCAACTCGGTGATGACGGACCAGCTGTTCGCCAGCCAGCTCACCAACGCGAAGATCCTCTCGTCCAGCGTCGTTCCAGCCCGGCTTTCCGATCAAGCGGGAGACGGCACGCTGTTGCAGCTGAAGCCGCCGATGGGCTTCTACCACGCAATTGGATCGAGCCAGGACATCTACTGGTTCCACTTGTTGTTGGGCACCGATGGCCTGACGGATTTCTCGGGCAACGCCGTGTTCCTCGCGAACGACGATCCGAGCAACGTGGTCAACAACTGGTCTGCCCAACTGACGATCGATCCGGACCAGCCCGACAACTGGGTTGGGTGGCATGCCTACCCGTTCGAGAGCGGGGATGAAGACGGCACCGCCTCGGGTTCGATCGACTTGTTCGGCCAATACCGACTGCTCGACGGCCGCCTCGTCGCAGCCGAATCGGTTCGGTTCCGTCGTACCGCCGACTCGAACAATCTCGGCGCCATCAGCCGCACGAACCGCGGCGAGTGCCCGGCGTCCGTCGCTGCCGCCAACTACGTTCCGCAAAACGGTGGTGTGCTCTACTGGACCCCGCGCATGCTGGACACGGTCCTGCCGCCCAATGTGCCGAATCCTTACGACGGCGGAACGCAGCCGCAGCCGGTTGGTCAAGTGATCGAACCGCACCAGCCGCGCGGTTCGCGCATGCAGATGCGGTACCTCGAGAACGACTTCGGCCTGTCCGGCCGCCTCGCCAGCGATATGGCGCTGGATGTCGAGCAGCTCTACTGGTCGCCATTCGCTGACTTCGATGTCCGCTTCGACGTCTTCGACCGCTACTCGATGTCGCTTGGGCACTCGGACAAGCGTCCAGACACGCGTTGGATCCTCGTTCCTGGCACGCCGCCGGCGATCCCGGACACCTGCGTGATCAACTGCCTGACGATGAACAGCGGTCTGACCACGGACTTTGCTGACAATGTCCTGCGTGGGTCGACGGCACAGTCGGTGTTCGAGGACAAGGTCTATCGCATCGATCCGAACGACCAATTCCGGTCCCCGGACCAGATCAAGTACATCTCCTATCCGCGTTTTGACCGGACCTATACGTGGCGCGACTCGCGCCTCGTCTCCAAGTCGGAGACCGGTGCGACGGTGGGCCTCGGTGGCGCGCGCAACCCCCAGCCGGCGCAGAGTCTGCAGTCCAATGACTGGACCGGCGACGTCGATTCGCCATGGGTTCCGAGCGTGTTGCCCAACCCGGCCCCGGTCAGCGGCAACTTCGTCCTCGACGAGGGCGACTTCCGCGGGGATCGTCGTCGTGACCACGACCCGATCGCGATGCCAATGCTCGTGGACTTCAAGGTGTTCCCCGATGGCTCGGCGAACACGCTTGCACAGGGCGTCAACGGCTTCCAGATCGCGATGATTGGCACGCCGAGCGCGTTCGCGCTGGGCAATCCAGGCGGTTACTACAATGCCAATCCGGGCATTGGTTGTGCCACGCCCACACTTACGCCCTTGCTGCGCGTGCACACCACGGGTGGCCTCGATCCGACGACACTCGCGGACATCCTGGTCGATCCCGCCAACACGCCAAGTGCAACCGGCGGCTGGATCAAGGACTCCGGTGCGATCATCCTGACGCAATCCGGCCTCGCTGGAAACGGCCCACAGGGCATCGTCCGCGCCCCCGCGGGCGATGGCATGCTGAACTGGGCTGCCGCGGACTTCGTGCGCAAGGTGTCGACCGTGACGTTTGGGTTCTTCGACACGAAGCGCCCGAACCAGCGGGTCGGCGCCACCGTGCCGAACGGCTACCCGGACTTCACGGCTGCGACTGCTCCGGCCGATCTCGGCATCACGGACTTCACGACGTTGCTCGACCCGCCGCTTGCTCAGCAGCCCGCTGGCACATCGGTGGTCTTCGAGATGCGTTGCGCCGACAGCTTTGCGAACGCAGACGTGCTCTACAATCCGGGCAGCAACGACACCGTGGCCAACCGCGGCAACCTGCTGAACCCGAACTACGCCTGCGAGGCCTACCGCTACGCCGAAGGCAACTCGGGCACGTCGTTCTCAGCCCCGCGCATCACCGCGACCGGACTCTCGGCTTACGTCACGCAGGACCGGATCAACTCGATCCGCAACCCACTGACCGGCCTGCTGCCGCGCTACATGAACTTCCGACTCGTGATGACGAACAACATCGACGTGACGCCGGCGATCTCGCCGTCGCTGCGGAGCATGAGTGTCGTGTTCCGCATGAGCCGCCCGAACTGATCGGCGGCCTTCGAATCGATTCGCGCGGGGCAGCCGATCGGCTGCCCCGCTGTGTTTTCGGGCTGTGGGTCGCGCTTTTGGGAGCATTGCGCAGCGTCCGGAGTTCGCGCGCTTGCATGCGAGAACTTCGATTCCAGCCCCGGTATCATGCGCCGCTGATGGGCACGGAACCCGCGATGAGCGTGCGAGCGGCTGCTCAGCATAGAGCCGTGGCAACGCCACCTGAGGGCGGGCGTTGCGCACCGCTGTGGGTCTTGAGCGCCACGGCGACCCTGCTGCTGTTGGCTTGCTCGCGCTCACGCCTGCCCCAGCCGGAGGCATTCGAAGTGACGCGCGTGTTCCCCGCACTTTCGGCTGGCGGAGAACCACTGATGCTCAACGACGCGATAACCGTGCACTTCAGCCAGCCGGTGGATCCGTTGTCAGTGACCTCCGACAGCTTTGCCGTGCTCGATGCCGAGGGCCATCCAGTCCGAGGTCGGCTGCGTGTCGAGGGCACCTACGTGACCTTCGAGCCAGAGACCCCGTTGTCGCGAGAACTGCGTGACGGCTCGTTCTTGCCTTCAAGGCACTACCGGCTCGTGGTGCAGGGGTATCCGCGCGTCGATGGAGTGCGATCGAAGAGCGGCCGATTGCTCGGCGACGGCATCGGTCGTTCGTTCCAAACTGCGCCCGAAGGCCCAACAGCCGCCGGTTATCCAGCGCCGCTGCGCCCTGTGTTTGCTGAGTCGAGGCCATTCTTGCTGCGACCGAGCGACGTTGGCTCGGTCCCTCTGCCCATCGACGATCCGCGGCTGCAACTGCACTTCACGCTGCCGGTGCTGCCTTCGAGCCTGACCGTGGGCGCGTTCGAAGTGACGCTGCTCCGCCGCGGCGGCACTGAGGATGCGATCGAACGGATCGAGCCCTTGGCCGTGCGGCTCCTGCCACAGCAGCCGACCGATGAGTTCCGCGGAGCCACCGTCGAACTCGAGTTCGGCAGCTCTGCCCGCGTGCATGGCACCGATCGCCGCGTGCCACTCGAACCCATGGACTTCATGGGCGTGCGGCTTGCCGCAGGTCCGTCGGCCCTCCTCGACTACGCGGGCCGACCGGTCCCGGTCCAGGTTCAGTGGTGCAACATCGTTCCGGGCGTTGCGGTCGCCGTCGCCGAATGGCCGGTGGACGAGGGCGCCCAAGTCTGGCTCGATCACGACTTGGCCGTCCCTGGTTTTGAAGTCACCCCGCGGCGCACGCTCTTGCCGCTGGTGCGCGTCGAGGCCGGCAGCGGAGACCTCGGCACGTTGCGACCGACCTTCGATCTAGTGATCCGCACTGGCGAACTCTTTGACCCAGGAGACGGGGTCCCGCGCCTTGCACCGGCCGCCGACTTCGAGTTCCGGTCGATCGACATTCCAGAAGGTGTGACGGTGCGCGTGCGTGGCGCCGCGGGCCCCATTCGATTCCTCGCGATGGGGCGGGCTCGGATCGCCGGACGGCTGGAGTTTCAGGCGCCATTCCTGCCTTCCGCGACGGTCCCCGCCGTGGCGGATTTTGGGGCCCTGGCAGCTGGCGCGGAGTTTCTGCTGCTGGCTCCTT
>SXGT01702991.1_pt1 | contig 14060 bp, 12 predicted proteins | sample 3176221 | NCBI WGS metagenome assembly SXGT01 (sample SAMN11356862, study PRJNA531348) | freshwater metagenome | isolation source: freshwater sample F1-120 | place: China: Fuxian Lake, Yuxi | collected 2017-12-25 | reverse complement strand
GCTGCCGCGCCGCATGTGGGCCGCCGGTTCGCTGCAATGCGAAAGCCCGCTGCGCCTGGGCGCGCCCGCGCGCAAGACCTCCACCGTGCGCAGCGTGAACCTGAAGGAAGGCCGCAGCGGCCCGCTGGTCTTCGTGACCGTGGACCACGTGCTGGAGCAGGGCGGCCAGGTCTGCATCCGCGAAGAGCAGAACATCGTCTACCGCGAAGCGCCCACCGGCCCCGCGCCGCTGCCGGCGGGCGAGCAGGCCACGAAGGCCGCGCAATGGTCGGCCGTGCTGAAGCCCGACCCCGCGCTGCTGTTCCGGTTTTCCGCGCTCACCTACAACGGCCACCGCATCCACTACGACCGCGACTACGCGGTGCGTGAAGAGTTCTACCCCGCGCTGGTGGTGCACGGTCCGCTGCTGGCCACGGCGCTGCTGGATCTGCTGGAGCGAGGCCGGCCCGGGGCACCGGTGCGGTCCTTTTCGTTCCGCGCGCTGCGCCCCGCCTTCGACACCGACACGCTGCAACTCTGCGCCGCCGCCGAGGGCGACACGGTCGAGCTCTGGACGCAGGACGCGCACGGCCAGGTCGGCATGACGGCCCGCGCCATCCTCGGTTGAACCTCGCCATGCGCAATCACCCGATCTGGCGCTCCATGCTGTTCGTGCCGGCGCACGTGCCGCGCTTCGTCGAGCGCGCCCACGCGCGCGGCGCCGACGCCTGCGTGCTCGACCTCGAAGACAGCGTGCCGCTGGCGCAGAAGGCGCAGGCGCGCGCCGCCGTGCCGCAGGCCGCCGCCGCCATCGCTGCCCATGGCACACCGGTGCTGGTGCGCGTGAACCAGCCCTGGGACATCGCTGCCCTCGACATCGACGCCGCCATCGGCCCGGCCGTGAGCGCCCTGGTGCTGCCCAAGGTGAACGACGCTGCCACCGTGCGCCAGGTGGCGCGGCGCATCGATGGCCTGGAGGCGCAGCGCGGCCTGCCTGCTGGCCACACGCGGCTGATCGCGCTGATCGAAGACGTGCAGGCCCTGCCCGAGCTGGACGCCATCGCGCGTTGCTCGCCGCGCATGCTCGGCATGATGCTAGGCCCCGAGGATTTTTCCGCCTCCGCCGGCATGGCGCCGGTGCGCGAGGCGCTGATGCTGCCCAACCAGCTGGTGCAGTTCGCCTGCCGGCGCGCCGGCATCCTGCCCTTCGGTTTTCCCGGCTCCATCGCCGACTACGGCGACGCCGAGGCCTTCGCTCAGACCATCCGGCTGGCGCGCCAGCTCGGCTTCGTCGGCGGCCTGTGCATCCACCCCGCGCAGGTGGCGGTGATGAACGCCGGCTTCTCGCCTTCGGCTGAGGACATCGAACACGCGCGCGGTGCGATCGAAGCCTTCGAGGCCGCCGAGCGCGAAGGCCGTGGCGCCGCCGAGTACCGCTCGAAGATGGTTGACCTGCCCGTGGTGGCGCGCGCGCGGGAGACCCTGCGCCGCGCCGCCGCACCGGCCCCCCTTTCCACCCAACAGGAGACACACCCATGAACACCCACCCCACCGTGTACGACGCGGTCGTGATCGGCGCCGGTGCCGGCGGCCTGAGCGCGGCCGCGCGCCTCGTGGCCGCCGGCCGCCAGGTGCTGGTCGTCGAGAGCCTGGGCCGCGTCGGCGGCCGCGCATCAAGCGAGCAGATCGGCGGCTTCGCCGTCAACAGCGGCGCCATCGCCATCGAACGCGGCGGCGTGTTCGAGGAAACCTTCGGCCTGCTCAATGTGCCGCTGGACATCCGCGAACCCAGCCCGGCCACGGTGTTCCTGATCGACGGCAAGGTCATCAACGTCGCCAAGGGCGGCTGGGGCATGCTGCTGGGCACCTTCACCAAGCAGGCGGCCAAGATCGGCACCAAGTTCGCCGACGCGCGCGCGGGCGACCTGCCCGAGGCCAAGATGAGCACCAAGGAGTGGCTCAGCCAGTACACGAAGAACGAGACGGTGCACTCGATCTTCCGCAACCTGTGCGCCGCCATCTTCGCCGCCAACGACGACGAAGTGCCCGCGCGCGCCTTCCTCACCTACTTCGCGGTCAAGGGCGCGTTCAAGCGCTTCGGCTTCTGCCCGCGCGGCACCGTGGGCCTGTGGAACGACCTCGCCGACGGCATCCGCCAGGCCGGCGGCGAGATCTGGCTCGACGCGCCGGTGACGCAGCTGCACACGCAGGACGGCCTGGCCAGTGGCGTGACCGTGATGAAGGACGGCGTGGCCACGCGCATCCAGGCCCGCACGGTGATCAGCAACATCGGCCCGCGCGCCACGGTGGACCTGCCCGGCGGCGAGGCATTCGGCGGCGACTACATCCGGCTCGCGCACACCGCGCCCAAGCCCTCGGCCAACATCGTCATCAACTTCGCCACGCAGCAGCGCCTGGTGGACGTGCCCGGTCTGGTCACCTTCGGCAAGACGCGCCGCCTGTGCAACATGGGCGAGCTCACCGCCACCTGCCCCGAGCTCGCGCCGGCCGGCTGGTACCAGTACGTGGCCTACGCCGTGCCGCGCCCGGCCATCGGTGACTTCGACGAGAAGACCGAGATCGAGGCCTCGCTGCAGGACCTGCGCGACGAGTTCCCCGGCTTCGCGCAGGCCAAGATGCTCTCGGTGCGCGTGATGCGCGACGGCTGGCCGGCCCAGCGCTCCTGCGCCGGCTTCGACCTGCCGCAGACCACGCCGCTGGCCAACCTCTGGCATGTGGGCGACGCGGTGAAGGACTACGGCGACGGAGGCACCCAGGCCTGCGCCTACACCGGCCGCGAGGCCGCGCGCCAGGCCGAAGCCCACCTCGACGGCGCCCGCGTGGCGGCGGCGGCGTGATGGTGGGCGCCGGATTTCAACCGCAGGTGCAACAGGCGCGCACGCTGCTGGCGCGGCTGCGCCCGCTGTTCGAGCACGGCGTGGCCGCGCTAGCCAGGGCCTGCGCCCCGGGCGGCAAGCTCGATGGCGCGCGGCTGGACGAGCAACAGCTCGCGACCTTCGAGATCGCCTGGGCCAGCGCAGACCTGCTGGCCGCCGAGACCGCGCTGGCGCGGCTGGACGGCGATGCGCTGCAGTCGCAGCTGGCGCTGATCTTCGCGGTGGACGCCATCGCCGTGCTGCTGCCGCGCCTGGAGGCGCTGCACATCGAACTGGGCCTGCCGCTCGCACCCCTGCAGCAGCTGGGCGCCGATGGTGCCTGGGCCGCGCTGCGCGGCGCGGCGGGCGGCGCGCAGGCGCTGACCGAGGCCGGCCGCGCGCTGGTGGCCGCTGGCGACGCGGTGGAGCTGGGCAGCGTGGCGCTGCAAGACCCGGTGGTGATGGCGCAGGACGCGTTCCGCCGCTTCGCCGCCGATGTGGTGGCGCCCCAGGCCGAGCACATCCACCGGCACGACGCGACCGTGCCCGAATCGCTGCTGCAGCCCATGCGCGACATGGGCGTGTTCGGCCTGTCCATCCCCGAGTCGCACGGCGGCACCGGGCCCGACGAAGGCGAGGACGCGACCATGATGGTGGTGGTCACCGAGGCCTTGTCCGAAGCTTCGCTGGCGGCGGCCGGCAGCCTGATCACGCGGCCCGAGATCCTGAGCCGCGCGCTCATGAGTGGCGGCACCGACGAGCAGAAGGCGCTGTGGTTGCCGCGCATCGCGGCGGGCGACCCGCTGTGCGCCATCGCCATCACCGAGCCCGACCACGGCTCGGACGTGGCGAGCCTGGCGCTCAAGGGCACGCGCACCGAGGGCGGCTGGCTGCTCAATGGCGCCAAGACCTGGTGCACCTTCGCCGGCAAGGCCGGCCTGCTGATGGTGGTCACGCGCACCGACCCCGATCGCTCCGCCGGCCACCGGGGCTTGAGCGTGCTGCTGGTGGAGAAGCCGTCCTACGACGGCCACGCCTTCGATTTCCAGCAGCCCGGCGGCGGGCGCCTGAGCGGCAAGGCGATTCCCACCATCGGTTACCGGGGCATGCATTCGTTCGACCTCGCCTTCGACAACTTCTTCGTGCCCGACGCCAACGTGATCGGCGGCGCAGGCGGCCTGGGCAAGGGCTTCTACTTCACCATGGCCGGCATGGTGGGCGGGCGCATGCAGACCTCGGCGCGCGCCTGCGGCGTGATGCGCGCGGCGCTGCGCGCCTCGATGCGCTACACGGCCGACCGCAAGGTGTTCGGCGCGCCGCTGCAGGCCTACGCGCTCACCCTGGCCAAGCTCGCGCGCATGGCCGCGCGCCTGGCGGCCTGCCGCACGCTGGCCTACGCCATCGCCGAGCAGCTCAACGCCGGCGGTGGCCGCATGGAGGCCAGCCTGGTCAAGCTGCTGGCCTGCCGCTCGGCCGAGATGGTCACGCGCGAGGCGCTGCAATTGCACGGCGGCATGGGTTACGCGGAAGAAAGCGCGGTCAGCCGCTACTTCGTGGACGCGCGCGTGCTCTCGATCTTCGAGGGCGCAGAGGAAACCCTGGCGCTCAAGGTCATCGGCCGCAGCCTGTTGGAGGACGCACTCAAACCATGAACACCATCCTCTCCGGCATGCGGGTCATCGAGGCCGCCGCCTTCGTCGCCGCGCCCCTGGGCGGCATGACGCTGGCGCAGATGGGCGCCGACGTGATCCGCATCGACACCCTGGGCGGCGGGCTGGATTACAAGCGCTGGCCCGTGACCCGGGACGGCGTGAGCCTGTTCTGGTGCGGCCTCAACAAGTCCAAGCGCTCGGTCGCGCTCGACCTGAGCCAGCCCGAGGCGCGCGAGATCGCCATGGCCCTCATCACCGCGCCGGGCGAGGACGCGGGCATCCTGCTCACCAACTTTCCGCCGCGCGGCTGGCTGGACCACGACAGACTCAAGGCGCGGCGCGCCGACCTGATCCAGCTCACCGTGCAGGGCGACCGGCACGGCGGCTCGGCGGTGGACTACACCATCAACTCGCGCGTCGGCATCCCCTACATCACCGGCGACGAGCGCGGCGCGGCCACGAACGAGGCCGTCAACCACGTGCTGCCGGCCTGGGACCTCGTCACCGGCCAGATGGCGGCGGTGGGCCTGCTGGCCGCCGAGCGCCACCGCCTTAAGACCGGCCAGGGCCAGCATGTGAAGCTGCCCCTGGAAGACGTGGCCCTCGCGGCGATCAGCCACCTGGGCCTGATCGCCGAAGCCCAGCTCGGGCAACACCGTGAGCGCCACGGCAACGAGTTGTTCGGCGCTTTCGGCCGCGACTTCAAGACGGCGGACGGCGAGCGCGTGATCGTCGTCGGCCTGACCTTGAAACAATGGCAGGCCATCTGCGAGGCCATGGGCCTGAATGAGGCCGTGAAGGCGCTGGGCGAACGCCTGGGCCTGGACCTGGACCTCGAAGGTTCCCGCTTCCAGGCGCGCAAGGAACTGGGCGCGCTGGTGAAGGCCTGGGTGTCGCGGCACAGCCTGGCCGAGGTGGCGGCCGCGCTGACGAAGCAGGGCGCCTGCTGGGGCAGGTACCAGACCCTCACGCAGCTGGTGACACAGGACGAAGCCTGCTCGCCGGCCAACCCGATGTTCCGCACCATCGACCAGCCTGGCGTGGGGCCGCACCTGGCGGCCGGGCTGCCGCTGAACTTCTCGGGCATGGATCGCATGCCGGCTGGCGTTGCGCCCGCGCTGGGCCAGCACACGGGCGAGGTGCTGTTTGAACTCCTGGGGGTATCTCAGGCGCAATTCGGTGATCTTCGTGATCGGGGCGTGCTCTAGTTGGGTCAGAATAGCCGCCTCAAAACTTGAGCGGAACACGATGACCCGATCGCTTGCAAGGAACCACGACGACAAACGCCAGAGGATCCTCGACGTCGCAGCCGCGCTCTTCGCGAGCACGAGCTACGAGAGCGCCCGGCTGCAGGACATCGCCGCAGCGTGCAGCATGTCGAAGTCCGCGCTGTACCACTACTTCCCTGGCAAGGAGGTGCTGCTGCTCGAGATCATCACCGAGCACATCATGAGTTCGGTGGCCGAGCTCGAGGCCATCGCGCAAGGCCCAGGCACGAGCCGGGAACGGCTGACGAACCTGGTGCGGGCCATGGTGACGCGGGCCGCGGAAAAGCGCCACGAGCACACGGTGCTGACCAACGACCTCAAGTTCCTGCCGACGCTGCAGCAGCAGGCGATCAAGCTGGCGCAAGCCAAGGCGCTGGACTTCGTGATCGATCTGCTCACCGACATCAACCCCCACCTCATGCGGCGGCGGCGCGAGAGCGCGTCCTACGCGCTGTTCCTCTACGGCTCGATGATCTCGACCGCGACCTGGTTCCGGCGCGGGGGCGGCATGACGCCGCACGAGCTGGCCGACCGCCTGACCGAGGTCTACCTCAAGGGCTTCGACGGCGGGGACCATCCGCCGGGCTACAGCTGAACTGCGTGGCCGCTACGCCCACGCCCGCCATCACCGCGCCCGCCACCTTCAGGGCGCTGAAGGTCTCGCCCAGCGCCAGCCACGAGATCAGCCCCGCCACCGGCGGCAGCAGGTAGAGCAGGGGCGCGGTGCGCGCCACGCCCAAGTGGTCGTTGAGCCAGCCCCAGGCCAGCCAGCCCGCGAACGACGCCACCGCCAGGGACCACAGCAGGGCGCCCCAGACGGCCGCGCCCAGGCTGGCCCACGGCACCTGCAAGGCCTGCGGCGCGTTGATGAGCAGCATGGGCACCATCGCCAGCAGCGTGGTGTAGGCCATCACCAGACTCACGCCATGGCGGCTGAACAGCCGGCTGGCGGCCACCGTGTGGGCCGAGAAGAGCAGGGCGGCGAGCAGCAGCAGCAGGTCGCCCAGGCCTTGCGTTCTCATCAGCGCGAACTTGTCCGACAGGAACACCAGCACGCCCGCCATGGCCAGCGCCACACCGCCCACCTGCAGGCGCGTGAAGCGCTGGCTGTGCAGCACGCGCACCAGCAGCAGCGTGAACATGGGGCCGAGCGCGGAGATGAGCGCGCTGGAAAACGCGGTGGACAGGTGCATGGCCTGCGCCATCACGTTGACGTGCGCGATGTGGCCGAGCAGGGCCAGGCCCGCCAGGCCCAGCCAGTCGCGCCGTTCCAGCCGCGGCCAGCGCCACCCGTGGCGCCACAGCAGCAGGGCGATGGCGCAGGCCGGCGTGACGAGGTAGCGCGCGAAGACCAGGGCACCCGGCCCGATCTGCGCCATCACCGCCTTCTGCACGCTGTAGTTGCTGCCCCACAGCAGCATCAGGGCCAGCGCCACCACCAGCGCCCACCGGCGGCGGACCTTGCTGAAAACCGGCGGATGGTCGGGGTTGATGTCCATTAAAACCGTCCGATAAGTCATATTTGCAATGGATCCAAATGCAGAAGGCTCGTCTGAGTCGGCATTTTTTACGGGAAATCCCTAGGGATTTTTTTGATCAATCATTTTGTTAAACCGTCCCGTCGGTCTATTATAAGGGCTGTCAGTGTTTGATCGTTCTCACGTCCATCCACCCAGGAGACAAGCATGCGTTTTTCCCTTCCCAGGCTCACCGCAGCCCTCGCTTTGGCCAGTGCCTTCGCCGCCAGCGCGCCCGCCATCGCGCAGACCACCGTCATCAAGTACTCCAACTGGCTGCCGCCGGCGCAGGCCATGCGCGTGGAGGTGGTGGAGCCCTGGATCGCCGAGGTCGAGAAGGCCACGCAGGGCCGCGTGAAGATCGACACCGCGCCCAAGGTCGTGGGCACGCTGCCGGCGCAGTTCGACGTGGCGCGCGACGGCCAGGCCGATCTGGTGATCTTCATTCCGGGCTACACGCCCAACCGCTTCGACCTGCTCGAGGTGCTGCAACTGCCGTTCGTGAGCGACAACCCCGAGGTGTACGCGCCGCTGGCCGACCGCTTCTACCGCAAGCACCTGGCCTCGTACAACGAGTTCAAGGGCGTGCACCCGCTGTCGGTCTACGTGGTCTCGCCCGGCCAGATCTTCAATTCCAAGCGCCCGTTGCGCAGCGTGGCGGACTTCAAGGGCCTGAAGATGCGCAGCCCGCAGACCAGCGCCACGCAGGCACTCACGCTGCTGGGCGCGGTGCCGATCTCCAAGCCCGTGAGCGAAACCTATGAGCTGCTGTCCTCCGGCGTGATCGACGGCACCTTCATGCCGCCCGAGTCGATTCCCGCCTTCAAGCTGACCGAGCTCGTGCCCTACGCCACCATCGTGCCCGGCGCGGTCTACAACACCATGCTGGTGCTGGGCATCAACGAAGACAAGTGGAAATCGCTGCGCGCCGAAGACCGCGAGGCGATCACCCGCATCTCGGGCGAGGTGTTCGCGCGCAACATCGGCCGCGCCTACGCCAATGGCGACAAGGCCGCCTTCGAGACCATGCGCAAGGCCGGCAAGCCGGCCGAGGTGTTCCCGGCCCCGGCACTGGCGGAGATGAAAAAGGTGCTGCTGCCGATCGAGCGCGAGTGGATCGAGAAGGCGAAGAAGAAGGGCATGGCCGATCCGCAGAAGGTGCTGGACCAGCTGCGCGCCGACCTCGCCGCCGCCAAGTAAGCGACCATGTCCACCCACGCTTCCCCAAGCTTCTTCGTGCGCGCCATGGAGGCGATCGGCGCGCTCAGCCTGCTGGTCCTGATGGCCGTCGTCTTCCTCGACGTCGTGGGGCGCAACCTGTTCAACACGCCGCTGCCCTGGGGCACCGAACTGCTGGAGATGGTGCTGGCGCTCATGATCTTCTCGATCTACCCGCCGCTGGCGCTGGGCTTCGGCCACATCACGGTGGACCTGATCCGGGTGCGGCCCTCGCTGCACGCGGTGCAGCGCGTGTTGAGCAGCGCCGTCGGTGCGATCGTGTTCGCGCTGATCGCCTGGTGCCTGCTGCGCCAGGCGCTGCGCGCGGCCAGCTACGGGGAGGCCACGCCGCTGCTCAGCGTGCCGCTGTCCTGGGTGCTCGGCGGCATCGGCGTGCTGGGCGCGGTCACGGCCATGGCCTTCCTGGTGGCAGCCGCGCGGACTCTTCGCCATTCGGCTGCGCCCGATGCGCCGCCTTCCACCGAGGTGATCTGATGCTCGCTGCCTGTCTGGGTTTTCTCGTGGCGTTCGCGTTCATCCTGTTCCAGGTGCCCATCGCCACCGCACTGGCCTTCGTCGGTTTCGGCGGTTACGTGGTGCTCAATGGCCTCACGCCCGCGCTGAGCATGGTGGCCACCGTCACCAAGGACAGCACGCTGGTCTATTCGCTGATCGTGCTGCCGCTGTTCGTGCTGATGGGCAACCTCGTGGCCGGTGCCGGCATCTCGGGCGATCTGTTCCGCGCGGCGCAGGCCTTCATCGGCCGGCGCCGGGGCGGCCTGGCCATGGCCACCGTGGTGGCCTGCGGCGGCTTCGGTGCCATCTGCGGCTCCAGCGTGGCCACGGCGGCCACCATGGGCAAGGTGGCCATACCGTCCATGCGCAAGCTTGGCTACGGCGACTCGCTCTCGTCGGCCGCGGTCGCCGCGGGCGGCACGCTGGGCATCCTGATCCCGCCCAGCGTGATCATGGTGGTGTATGGCGTGGCCACGCAGACGCACATCGGCATGCTGTTCGCCGCCGGCATCGTGCCCGGCCTGATCGCCATCGGCGGCTACATGGCGGCGGTGAAGTGGTCGGTCTGGCGCAAGCCGGAGCTCGCGCCGCTGGCCGAGGACAAGGAGCAGGTCAAAAAGCTGGCGCTGCTGCGCACGCTGTGGCCGGTCGCGCTGATCTTCGGCGTGGTCATGGGCGGCATCTACGGCGGCTTCTTCACCTCCATCGAGGCCTCGGGCATCGGCGCGACGGCGGCCCTGCTGTTCGCACTGACGCACCACTCGCTCAAGCTCAAGGACATCTGCGCGATCCTCGTGGACACCGCACGCACCTCGGCCATGATGTTCGCCATCATCCTGGGCGCCGCGCTGTTCGGCGAGTTCGTGAACCTCACCGGCGTGCACGAAGGCCTGCTGCATGTGGTGAAGGAAAGCGGGCTGCCGCCGTTCGGGATCATCCTGCTCATGATCGTGCTGTACATCCTGCTCGGCACGGTGCTGGAAAGCCTGTCGATGATCCTGCTGACCGTGCCGATCTTCTTTCCGATCATCCTGGCCCTGGGCTACGACCCGGTGTGGTTCGGCATTCTGGTCGTGATGGTGGTGGAAATCGGGCTGATCACGCCGCCCATTGGCGTGAACCTGTTCGTGATCCGCTCGGTCATGCCCGACATCCCCATGATGAGCGTGGTGCGTGGCGTGATTCCGTTCATCGTGGCCGACGTGCTGCGCATCCTGCTCATCGCCGCCGTGCCGGCCCTGTCCCTCTGGTTGCCCAACCTGCTGTTCAAGGCAGCCGCCTGACACCGTGAACCCTGTCTTCGACCCCGCGGCGCCCGAACTGCCGGCGCGCCTTCAATCGTGGCTGTCCCAACGCTGGCGCAAGCCGGTCCAGGTGAGCGGGCTGAGCCGGTTTCCGGCCGGCATGTCCTGGGTGACCCTGGGCTTTACCGCCGAGTCACCTGGCGAGGCGCCGCTGGAACTCATCCTGCGCGTGGGCGACCCGGGCGGCCTGTTCTCGCCCTACAGCTCGCGGCCCGAGTACGAGGCACTGGCCGCGCTGGCCAGCGTGCCCGGCCTGCCCATCCCCCAGGCCTACGAGCACAGCGATGACCCGACCATTCTCGGCGCGCCTTTCGTGATCACGCAACGCGTGGCCGGCGACACGCCCACGCCCTGGCGCGGCGCGGACGAGCGGGGCGAAGCGGCCAACCGCTCGCTCGGTCACGACTTCGCCGATGCGCTCGGCGCCATCCACGCCTTCGATTGGACCACCACCCCGCTGGCGGCCTGGGCACAGGAAGGCCCCATCACGCCGCAGACCACCGCGCTGCACGAGACGCGCCACTGGACGCGGCACGCCCAGCTGGGTGCCGGCCCCACGCCGCCGCAGATGCACTACGCCATGCGCTGGCTGGAGGCGCACGCGCCCGAGGCCGAGCGCATCACCATCGTGCACGGCGACTACCGGGTGGGCAACTTCCTGCAGCAGGACGGCCGCATCACCGCCCTCCTCGACTGGGAGCTGGTGCACCTGGGCGACCCGCACGCCGACCTGGCCTGGGCCGGGCTGCGCACCTTCGCCGCCGGCACCTCGCGCATCGGCGGGCTGATCGAGCGCGAGGTGTTCTACCAGCGCTGGCAGGCGAAGACCGGCCTGCGCGTGCGGCCCGAGGTGGTGCGCTACTACGAGGTGATGGTGCAGTTCAAGATGGCCGCGATGCTGATGGGCGCCATGATCCGCGTGCAGACCGGCCGTTCGCGCGACGTGCGCATGGCCGCGATGGGCTTCCAGCTCACCTCCACGCTGATGGAACTCAACAAGCTGATCGCGGAGGCCGCATGAACCAGTCGCTCGACGCCCTGATGGGCAGCATCTGCCGTGCGCTGCGCGACGAGATCGCGCCGGAACTGCAGAGCGACCACGCGCGCTCGCAGCTGGCCGGCGTGCTGGACGTGCTGGGCAAGGTGGAGCGCATGGTGGTCTGGTCGCCGGACGTGACGCGCGAACAGCTCGAACTGCTCGACGCCTGCCTGGCGCGGGCGGCGGCCCGCCTCGTCGCGGCGGGGCAGGCCGCGCCGCCCGGTCTGGTGCCCGCGTCCACCGCCCGACCCGAGACCCAGGCCGCGCTGCAGGCCGCATTGGCGGACGCCGAGCGGCGCTTCACCCGCTTCACCGACTGGCTGTTCTCACCGCCGGACCCGCTGCCCGCGCCCCTGGCGGACGAACTGCACGAACAACTTCGCACGGCGCTTCGCCTCACGCTCAAGGCGCAGCGGCGCCTGGTGCCCAGCGCCGACTTTTCATCGATGACCGCGCCGAGCCCAGCGGCCGACGCCCAAGGAGTTTTCAAATGATGTCTGCCCAGGACGACCTGATCGGCCACCAGGCCCCCGCGCCCTTCGCACAGCGCGCCGGCCACGGCGACGCGCGCTTCACCGAGCGCTACTGGTACACGCTGCACCCGGTCACCGGCGCGGTGGACGGCCTGCCCATGATCCTGGACATCGGCATGGGCTACTACCCCAACAAGGGCGTGATGGACGTGTTCGCCGGCATCACCGTGGGCCGAAAACAGCACAACTTCCGAGCATCGCGCGCGCTGGGCGCCACGCCGCTCGAACCCGGCGCGGGGCCGCTGCGCATCGAGGTGGTGGAGGGCATGAAGCGGCACCGCCTCACGCTTACCGACAACGCCTCGGGTTTCAGCTTCGCGCTGGACTTCGAGGCCAGCTTTCCCGCCGCGCAGGAGAAACAGAACTTCCGCGAACGCAAGGGCGCGGTGGAAGAGGACATGGTGCGCATCTCGCAGTTCGGCCGCTGGCGCGGCTGGTTCGCCATCGGCGGGCGACGGCACGAGGTGACGCCGTCCACCTGGTGGGGCCAGCGCGACCACTCGTGGGGCATCCGCTCCGAGATGCGCACCGACGAGGCCGCGCCCCCGGTGCAGCAGCACAGCGGCTTCTTCTGGACCTGGTCCATGTTCCAGTTCGAGGATCTGGGTTTTTCCATCTTCCTGAAGGAGCGCGAGCCCGGGCAACCGCACTACCTCTCGGCCACCGAATTCGTGCGCGGGGCCGACGGCCGCGTGGCGCACCGCGAGGCCCTCAGCGTCGAGCACGACCTGGAATGGATCGACGACCCGCTGGGCCAGACCATCGCGGCCGGCGCCTTCACATTGCAGTTCGCCGAAGGCCCGCCGCGCACCGTGCGCATGGAAGGGCTGGAGGCCCGCTTCTACCTCAAGGGTGGCCTGTACGGCGGCTTCCAGGGCTGGAACCATGGCGACCACAAGGGCGACTACCACGCCGACCACGACGTCTGGGACCTCGACGACCCGGCCACGCGCGCCCGGGCCCGCACCCTGGGCGACCACGTGGTGCGCGCCACCTGCGACGGCCGCACCGGCATCGGCATCAGCGAATATGGCGTGGCACAAGGCTATGCTCGCTACCCCGGGCCGCAGCAGCACCCCGCGCTCTGAAGCCGCCCAAGAACACGCAGGAGACCGATCCACCATGCAGATGACCCAGGCCCTGGCACGCGCCGTGCAGACCCGGCGCAACCACGTTGCCACCATTTTCTCGGGCCGACAACGCAGCTGGGCCCAGGTGGGCGAGCGCGTGCCGCGCGCCGCCGCCGCCTTGCGCGCCCTGGGCCTGCGGCCCGGTGACCGGCTCGGCATCCTCGCGCTCAACAGCGACAACTACATCGAGATCTTCTTCGCCGCCGCCTGGGCCAACGTGGTGCTGGTGCCGCTGAACACGCGCTGGGCCGTGCCCGAGAACATCTACACACTGGGCGACGCGCAGTGCCAGGCCTTGATCGTGGACGACGCCTTCGTGGCCCAGGTGCCGCAGCTGCTCGCGGGCCACGCGATGGCGCACGTGATCCACGCGGGGGAGGGCGCCACGCCCGAGGGCATGCAAGGCTATGAAGCCCTGATCGCCGCCACGCCGCCCATGGCCGACGAGTGCGGCAGGGACGACGAGCTCTGTGGCATCTACTACACCGGCGACACCACCGGCCACCCCAAGGGCGTGATGCTCTCGCACAAGAACTTCATCTCGGCCTCGGTGAACTGGATCGCCACGCTGCACTTCAGCGAGGACACGGTCTACATGCACTCGGCCGGCCTGTTCCACCTGGCGGGCTGCTCGCCGGCCATCGCGCTCACGCTGGCCGGCGGCACCCACGTGTGCCTGCCCAAGTTCGACGCCGTGCTGGCCTTCGAGGCCATCCAGACGCACCAGGTGAACTACTGCCTGTTCGTGCCGACCATGGTGAACATGATGATCAACCACCCGGAGTTCGCCCGCTACGACCTCACCAGCGTGCGCTACTGCGAGTACGGCGCCTCGCCCATGCCGGTGCCGGTGCTGGCCGCCGCCATGGAGAAGCTGCCGACGTGGGAGTTCATCCAGGGTTACGGCATGACGGAGTCGGCCGCGCTCACCGTGAGCCTGCCCTGGCGCTACCACTTCGACCAGCCCGGCATGCCCAGCAAGCGCCTGGCCGCCGGCCGCGCCGCCTACGGGGTGGACGTGCGCATCG
>SXGT01691736.1_pt1 | contig 14062 bp, 13 predicted proteins | sample 3176221 | NCBI WGS metagenome assembly SXGT01 (sample SAMN11356862, study PRJNA531348) | freshwater metagenome | isolation source: freshwater sample F1-120 | place: China: Fuxian Lake, Yuxi | collected 2017-12-25 | reverse complement strand
GTGAAGCGTTCGTCATGCTCCGCCAGCACGCCCGGCACGCGATCGCGCGCGATCCCTCCGCCCTGGACCAGGGCGCGCAACTCGATCAGATCGTCCGGGGCCGGCACGGCGACGAGGAGGAACCCAGCGGAGTCCACGATGCGGGCGCAGTCGTTGGGATTGCGGCGCCCGTGCAAGGACAGGACGACCTGCGCCGCGCCATCGAGGATCGGGATCCGGCGGTCGGCGTTGGCGACGACCCAGGTCATCGCCGGGAAGCGGCGGGCGGCATGCTCGGTTGCGGCGGTTGACAGATCGATGCCGACGCCGGAGAGGGGTCGGGCGGCCGCCAGCGCGCCGAGGGCATCGCCGGTGCCCGATCCGAGATCGACCACAAGCGGCCGCTCGCCGAGTGGCCGCGCGGTGGCGCGCTGCACGATCGCGTCGACGACCTGCCGTCCGACGCCAATCTCGAAGAGCCTCGCGCGGGCCGTGACGGCTTCCTTCGAGTCTCCGGCGGAGCGCGACCGGCGATCCTGCGGCTGCAGCAGGGTCCCGTAGCCGCTGCGCGCCACGTCGTAGCTGTGGCCGGCCGGGCAGACCCATGCGCGCGCCCGCCGCTCCAGCGGCTGCCCGCAGTGCCGCACTGTGCACGCAAGAGACACGGGGTCAGGTCACGAAAATCGACACGCAGTTTTTGCGATCCGACCCGATTCGGGAGCAAACGCGGTGGTCACAGACGCCTGACACCGCGTGTGCCTTGGAAGGTCATCGCTGCCGCGAATCTATCGCAGTTGACTGGCAAAAACGTACGCAAGAATTGCGTGTCGATTTTCGTGACCTGACCCCACCGCCTGCCGGTTATTTGTTGTGCGGCAGGTTGACGGTCACGGTCTTCGTCGTCATGTGGCCGTACGTATCGGTGCACGCGAATCGTGATCGTGTAGATGCGTCCCGAACCGCCGCCCGCCCGCTCAAGACGATAGCAACATTAGAGTGCAGCCTCACTAGCTACTGTGACTGGTCGGGTGAAAGTTCCGACGATGGGAGATTTCCTCGCCATAGCGGCGGTTTGCTACCGTCCAGATGCTTGGGGTCCATGAGGCCGCGACCGAGTTTCTCCACCAGGCCACGGCCGAGGGCCAAACCCAGGATGGGGCCGACCGGAGCACCCTCCGGGCGACCCGGCTGATGCGCGTGTTCACGGCCCTCCCAGGCGCGTCCCGCGCGTCACCGTCGTCCGCCCTGCCCCGCGCCAGCAGGCGCCGACCCACCCGTCCGGCCTGTGCCGCATTGACGACCGTGGCCCCGATCGCCAGTCGCTCGATCGCCAGAACCTACTGGAGGGCTCAGCTCAGCTTGCGCTGTGGCTTTCTGTGGCATGTGGTGGCGCTCAGGCGAGGTCCGTATCGCCGTCCCCCTCCCCTGTTCCAATCCCACCTGGGATCTGGGTCGCCGTCAGCACTGGCGTGAGGTTCGACGCCGGTTGGAAGTCCCTATGCTGCCACTGTCCCAGATTCCCGCAGTTCCGCCATTTCTCGTAGCCACACCATGATCTGGTTCCAACTCGGAGTACTTGGGGACGCCACCCTATCTTGTAAACCCCGCGGAGCACGCTTGGAAAGGGGAAACTCCACTATCTTCAGGCCAGCTTGCGCAGCAGCTTGGGAGGCAGGTACCACAGCAGCGACCCGCCTTCCGCGAGCCGGCCGGGCACGTCGACGAGCGCCGCTCGGCCCTTCTTGAAGGTCAGCCGCGTGTCCTCGCTAGTGCCCAGCAGCCGCGCCAGCAGCTCCGACACCCAGGGCTCGTGGCCGAAGACCGCGACGGTCGCGTCCTCGGGGTAGCCGTCGAGCAGCTCGGCCTGCGCAGCGAACGAGCCGCTCGCCAGCGCCTTCGCTGCCTTCGGCTCGGGGCCCCCCCACGCCGTCGCGGCGATCGCCGCGGTCTGGCGCGCGCGCAGCCAAGGGCTCGTGAGCAGCGCGTCCGGCCGGTCGACAAGCCGCGCCAGCCCCTTGGCCGCCTCGCGGAACCTCAGGTCGCCTTCGGGGGTGAGCGGCCGGTCGTGGTCGGCCACCCCCGGCGTGCCGTGAGGGGCGACGACCGCGTGGCGGATGATCATTAGTCTCACCCGAGTCTCACCCGGCGTTTCCTTCTCGAGAAAGGATCGAGCGGCCGCGGTCGTGCAGCGCCCCGATCGAGTCCTGCAGCCGTTTCCACAGCGCCGGGGCTCGGCTGTTTTCGGCGCGAACGGCATCCTCGATCTCCGCGGCGTAGCGCAGACGCCGCACCCGGCGCCGCAGCGCGTGGAGCGAGTCGGGCTGATACCGCTCCGCGATCCGTAACCTGCCCCGGGATCGACGTCGAGTCATGGTCGAGGTCCTCTCAACTACGCCTCCACACGAAGGGTGATATCGGCGATCGTGATAGTCGCGCCCTCGACGACGACGCTCTCGCCCGGCACGGGCCGCGCCAACGCCGCCGCCTCGCGAAGCGACCGTATCACCTGCCCGACAAAGGACGTCTTACCGACGCCGCGAGAGCCGGTGACCAGGAACGATCCGCCTTCCGAGAACAAGATGCGCTGCACGAGCGTGTCGAGCTCGGCCGAGCGCCCGACGAAGCGCCCGCCTTGATCGCTCCGCACGGGTTCGTGCGCGAAACGGAACTCGACGTTGCGGGGAATGCGTGCCGCTGGCCTCGCCCAGGCGCTGGCGCCAAAAGGCGACACGGCTGGCGGCGAGGGCGACCTGGGCGAGGGCATACGCGGATCCGACGGCCCTATCTTACGACCACTGTGACGTGCCGCGCCGCCCGGCGGCATCGATTCGGTGAGTCGACGAGATAGACGGCACACACTCGTGCACATGGGGCAGAATGACGACATGTCCCACGCCTCGTCATGGTTCGGCTGACGCACGGCTCCGGCGGGTGGCGGCATCGTCCTCTTCGAGGAGGTCAGGTCGACGGCGTCACTGCGCATCCCAAGCGACTGGTCTGGCCGTGGCGCCTGTTCGGAGCACTGCGGTGGGTACCGGCTCCGGTGCGCGACCCGGCATATCGGGTGGTGGCCGCCGTTCGACACCGCCTGGCGGGCGCCTCGAACGCCTGCCAGGTGCCCCCGCCAGACATTCGCGACCGATTGATCTAGCGGGCCGCCGCAAGCGCTGTCAGTGTCCCCGTCACGGTCCCAGATTCGTTGACACGCCTTCAACCGGCCCGTATTCTTCGAGAAACGCGTTGATGCGCACCGACGTTGTGCAGACCCGGGATCGTCGCGCTCCGGACACGGACTCAGGGGGATCAGATGGGCCATCGTCGTGTCTCGGCGACCGTCGCCGCGCTCGTGTCATGTTTGGCGGCACCTGCGGTACCTACTCTTGGCATGCCGCAGTCCACGGCGGAGGACTGGACGGCGCCGCGGACCCCGTGGGGCGACCCCGATTTACAAGGGCAGTGGAACAGCCAAACGTCCACACCGTTGGAGCGGCCCGACGTGGGGGCCCTGGCTGGCCGTGACACCTTGACGTCCGAGGAAGCCGTGACACTGGAGGCGACGAATCGCGCAGACTTCGATCTGCCTCCCGCCGCGGGGAACGTCGGAAACTACAACGCGTTCTGGCGGGACGTCGGCAAGGCGCTCACGCGGACCTCGCTGATTATCGATCCGCAGGACGGACGGATTCCTCCCCTGTCGCCGAACGGTCAGCGGCGCATCGACGCTGAACGGGCCGCGCGGACGACACGGGGACCGTCGGATTCGCCCGATACCTACACGGATCTCAGCCCGTGGACACGCTGCGTCTCGCGAGGGTGGAACGGCATCGGCAGCTGGTACAGCAGCAACTACCAGATTTTTCAGAATCCGGGATACGTCGTCGTGTTCCAGGAGCTCATCCACGAAGCGCGGATAATCCCGCTGGATGGGCGCCCGCACCTGTTCCGCTCGGTCCCGCAGTGGATGGGCGATTCCCGCGGCCGGTGGGAGGGCGATACGCTGGTCGTCGATACGACGAACTTCGACCCGAAGACGAGCTACCAGGGGTCACGCGACACCCTGCACCTGATCGAACGGTACACGCGCATCAACGAGGACACGATCGACTACCAGTTCACGATCGACGATCCTCAAACATTTTCGACCGAGTGGACCGTCTCGAGGCCGATGACGCAGGTCGCGGATCGCGTGTCGGTGTTCGAGTACGCGTGTCACGAGGGGAATTACGCCATGGCAGGCATCCTGGCTGGAGCCCGCGCCGAAGAGCGGCAGGAAGCCGACGATGCCGTGACATCGCGCGCGAGGTAGGCGGTGCGATGGAAACCGTGGCCGTCGCTTGTTGAACCGCGCGCCGGCCCTCCACCCACAGGCGCGCGTGAGGAGCCGATGAGGAGAGTGACCGCCGCTTCCGTGTATGCCCTTGCCGTGGGGTTCGCGGCATCCAGTTGGGCGGAGCCGGTACCGCTCGCACCAGACCCCGGAGCGGCGGCCACGCGCCTCATCGACCGCGCCGAGGTCCGCATCTCGCGAGTGGTTCTGCAGGCCGGCGCGGCCCGGAGCGTCCACGCTCACGACGATGTCGAATACCATGCATGGATTCCCCTCGAAGGCACGCGACGATAGCAAATTCTAGAGCACCCCTGATCACCAAGCCAAGCCTCCCCCCCTCGACAGTCATGGCCGCGGTGCGCGCCGTGTGGCCGGCCGACCGACTCCTCGGAGTCCGGGTCAGTGCCACCGACTACATTGAAGGACGCCCCGCCATCGAGGACGTGCGTGACTTCGTGGCCCGGCGCGCGACCTGGGTTGCGAGTTCGTCGATGTCTCCGGTGGGGGCGTTGCAGCGGCCCAGAAGATCGACCTCAAGCCCGGGTATCAGGTTGACTACGCGACCACGATCAAAAACTCGGTCGGTCTCCCGACATTCACTGTCGGCCTGATCACGAGACCCAGGCCAACGAGATCGTGACCAGCGGTCGCGCCGATGGGGTAGCCCTCGCCCGGGCGTTCCTTCGTAACCCGCGTTGGGTGTGGGATGCCGCCGACGAGCTGGGCGCCGAGGTCTTCTGTGCGCCCCAGTACGCGCGGGGCCGCGACGTTCGTCACATCGCCGGCTTGCAGCGTCCCGTGACCGCCGCAGGATGAGCTGGGGGTTGCGAGAAGCGCCGGTCGTCGATCACGCTCGCTCCTCGGCCGCCAGTGACGAAGCCTCGACTCTGGCCCGGTTCTCCGCTAGGGATTCTTTCATGATGTCCTCGCGCATGAACCGCTCCGTCACCATGAGCCGTGGCGCTCGGGAGGCGTTGGGTGCGGCGTTGTGCAGCACCCGCATGTCCACGAGGAAGACATCGCCAGGCTCACCACACAGCTCGACGACCTGCAGCTCGACATCACCGATACGGCTCGGCTCGTTGACAAAGCGGTCGCGGTTCGTGACGTCCGTGGACAGGAGCTCGCGGAAGTACGGGAGCCGCCGGAGGCGGTTGGCGTGCTTCATGGCCGGGCCGATCCACGGGTCGTCGTCCAGGACCCGGTGCGAGCCCGCCACCACCACCGTCCCGCCTCCTTTCGGCGCGACTGTATCGAGGCAGGCGAAGAGCTGAATGCCGGGAACGACTCCTCGGTTCTGGAGCCGGCCAAGATCCACGTGCCAGCCGGCGTGCGGAACGGACCATGGTTCGGCGCGGGGAAGGGACACCAGCAGGCAGGCATTCACCTGACGCTTCCATGGGGCCAACGCCGAGCCGGCGAGCGTGTCGATCGCTTCGAGCAGTTGGGAGGGCACTAGCTAGGTGTTGCCCCCCAACGTGTCTGACGCCCTTCATCAGGATCGCGTTCGCTTTGTACGGCGGCAGCTGGTCCAGCCCGCCGAAGGTCCACACACCGTCCCGCTGCACGCAGCCGTGCCGCTCGAGCGCGCTCAGCACCACGTCGCGCCTACGCGTGACCTTGTCGGCAGACAGCCAGCCCTCGAGTCGGATCACGCCCCGCGAGCGGAAGACTCCCAACTGGCTCTCGGAGATCACGTGCGAGCGCCCCGGACTCTCGATGTCTGTCATTGCTGGGCGGTGTGGTCGGGTAGCGCGTAGACGAAATATTCGGACCCGGCCGGTGGGCCCATCCGTCCGCCGCCCGCGGCGATGGCGACGTACTGCGTACCGTCCACGCTGTAGATGGCAGGCGTCGAGAACCCGGCCGCCGGGAGTTCCGTTTCCCACAATATCGAGCCATCGCGCGAGTCGTACGCTCGAAACCTCTTGTCGGGCGTCGCCGCGATGAAGATCACACCGGTTGCCGTGACGACGGGACCGCCGCAAGGCGTCCGAGTTTACGCATGGTGTCACGGCGCCCACGCGCCCGTCCTCATCCGACCTGACCGGGTCACGGCATCGGCGTTGCGACGAATTTCTGCACCCGGCCGTTGAGTTGTGCCACAAAGACCTCCCCGGCACTGGTGACCGTCATCCCGTGACCTCCGTTCCCACCCGGCAACGTCGCCACGGCGGCCCCGTCGAGATCGCGCCGCGTACCCCCGGTCCACAGCTGGGGACTGTCGCCCGTGGTCATGAAGAGCGCAGAATTGCCCCCGATGTCAGGCCACTCCGCGACAAACATGCCATCCGCTGTAAACACCTGCACGCGCTGGTTGTCGCGGTCGGTCACATACACCTGACCCGCGCGGTCGACGGCCAGGTTGTGCGGCAGGCCGAACTCGCCCGGACCGGTCCCGCGTGCCCCCCACTCGAGCAGGTATCGACCCTCGGCCGTGTACTTCACGACCCGTGCGTTCCCGTAGCCGTCGCTGACATACACCTCCCCGGCTGGGCCGAAGGCGACGTCGGTGGGCAGGTTGAACGTATGCTGGCTCGTTCCGGAGACCCCCTTCGAGCCCAGCTCCATCAGCACGCGCCCCGTCGCGTCCATCTTGTAGATGACGTGCGCGGGGGCGTCGACCACCCAGATGTTGCCGCTCGGGTCAACTCGAATCGCGTGCGCCCCGCAGGCATGGCATCCGGCGGCCCCGTACACGGCAGTGTAGCCCGACTGCCCCGGCTGGCGGTCACCGGGCGCGACGGCCCCAACCTTGCCGCGGCTGAACAAGCCGTCCCCCCAGGCCCGCACGAAGCGCCCGCTGGCGTCGAACAGCATGATCGGCTCGGCGCCGCGATGCAGCACGAGGATATAGCCGTTCGCACTGGTGGCCACGCCGGACACCTGCCCGAAGTTCCAGGCCGCGGGCGTTCCGGCGGCCGAGGTGGCCGGGTGTGGCCAACTTTCGACCTCCGTGTAGGTCGGCGGTTGGGCGTCAACCGGGACACCGACAGCGAGCGCCAGCAGGCTGACGAGAATCAGAACAATCGAGTGTCGCTGAATCATGATTCCCTCCTCGGAAGCGGTCGCACCACGGCGCCTGGATCGACCCGCAAGACGGGCTCGAGCGACGCGTCGAAGAAGAAGTCGAAGCAGAAGATGGGGGTGGTCGACGGCGAGGCGTTGAGCGCATGAACGCGCCCAGGCGCCTGAGCCGAGACGGCTGACCCCATCCACACGACGGCTAGTCCAACGACGACGCTGGTTCTCGTCATGACCGCCTCCGATCCTGAGCCGAATATCCTCGCGTGTGACCCGGATTATAGTGCTCCGCTCAGGGTGACGACCTCGCGATGAGCGCGTGCCCGGGCTGGAGGCACGAGGCGACGGTCCAGCGTCGGCACTACGGCGTCGTCGCGACCGCGAGCGCCAGGCAGGTGAAGGCTAGGAAGTAGTTACTCGCCGCCGGCGCGGGCGCGCCCAGCGCTCGGCGTGCTCGAGGCCGCAGGCGATGCCACCCGACGCGCGCGATTGGATCACAGTTCTGCACTGGAGCGGACCGGTCCCTCGGACACCGCTGGAGACGAATCCTGGCCGCCGACGATAGGAGATCTTAGAGCCCCCCCGAAACGCCGAAGCCCGACGGCCTCGACAATCGTGGCGGGCCGTGCTGTGCAGGCTGGCCTCACTGGACACGGCGCGTGCCGATATACTTTACTGGCACAGGAGGCGCGTGGGCTGCCGGACCACGCGGAAGGATGCGCGGAACATCGGCCAATCTGCTGATCGGTGCCGGCATGGCGCTCGTCCTCGTCGGTCTCGTAGCCAAAACCGGGACCCTGGGTTGGTTCGGGCACCTTCCAGGCGACATCCGCATTGAACGGGACGGCTTCCGACTCTACGTCCCGTTGTCCTCGATGCTCCTGGTCTCACTCGGCCTGTCGGCCTTCCTCGCGTTCATCCGTCGCCTGTTGTCCTAGACATCTCCCGAGGGCGACATGTTCACAGTCCAATCAACTTTCGCATACGAGGAGATGCTAGCCCCGCGGCATTCGACGAGCGCTGCATCCTGGCTGCCGGCGTTCAAAAGCACAGCAGGCGATTGGTCTTCAACTCCACATTAGAGCCTCTCGATGCGAGCCTCGCTGACGCCCTGAACAAGCGGATTGGCGCTTCCCCGTGGTGGCTACTATCTCCATCCGCGAATCACGCGGCGCGGCGGTAGTCATGATGAAGCCCGTTCAGGACTGGCAGCGCCACGACGTCCCCGGTGAGTTCCGGGCTCCGGTGCACCGGCTGCTCTTGGTTGACGCCCTGATGCGGGCGGGCGGTGTTGTAGAAGCCAATAAACTCGGAGACCAGTTGTCGCAGGTGCGCCTCGTTGAGGATGAGCACATGGTCAAGCAACTCTCGTCGGAGCGTCCGGACGAAGCGCTCCGCGAAGGCGTTCATCTTGGGGGCCCACGGTGCGGGCCGCACGACGCGCGCGCCGATACTCTCGAAGGCCAGAATGAACCCCGTCGCGAACTTTCCGTCCTGGTCGCAGACAAGTACCTCGGGCGCTCCATCCATGGTCGCGTTCCGTGTCTGCTGGGCGCACCAGTCGTCGGTCGGCGCATAGGTGACGGCGGCGTGCATCACCTGTCGGCGGCGTGGCCGGTTCAGCCCGTCGCCAACCGCCCAACACAACGTGGATGGAGAAAGTAGCCAGAACGGGTCACGACGAGCACGGCACGCGCGCAGAAGCACGGCGTGCCGGGTCTGACCGCCCGGCTATTCATACGCAATCGCCTCCGGCGGATGGATGGCGGCCGCGTGGCGGGCGGGAAGCCAGGACGCGAGGGCGGCGACGATGGGCAACATGACGAGCAGCTGCGCCAGGAGCGCAATGGGATAGGCGGCCTCGAGTCGATATCCGGCGTACGCCTCGGCCACGGTGGTCGTGAGGAACCGGGCCAGCAACCCGCCGACCGGCAGGGCGAGGACAAGGCTGGCGCCGGAGACCACCAGCGCTTCGAGTACCACGCTGCTGCGGATCTGCCATCCCATCGCACCCAACGCCATCAGGATGCCGATCTCGCGCGTCCGGTCGACCACAGAGACGAAGAGCGCCGCCGCAACGCCGACGAAGGCGACGGCCAGGGCCACGACGATCGTCAGGCGTGTCAATGTGTAGAATCCGGCGAGGGCGCGCTGCAGTTCACCACGCACCTCGGTCCGAGTGGAGATGAGGGCCGGATACCGCCCAGCGAGACGCGATCGAATCTCGTTCCGGACGTTCGCGATGTCTGCACCCGGTTCCACGCTGACATGAAACATGTCCACACGGTCGTCGTTCCAATGGCGCACGAAGACCGACCGGTCAAGCATGATCGTGCCGTGTTCGGAGAGGAAGCTCGTCACCACGCCGGCGATGGGCAGTCTCACCTGGCCGGCCGGCGCCTCAACCGTGAGGGTGTCGCCGACCTGAAGGCCCAGACGCCGTGACAGATTGTCCGAGATGACGCAGCCGCCCTCCTCGACGAGGCCGCGCCGAACGGTCTCCGGCGTTCCGCCGGTCAGCTCCTGGTGCGTCCGCTCCAACATGCCCTTCGCATCGAAGGCCACAAGGGTGATCTCGTCGCCGTCGCGGAGCAGGCGATCGTTGCGAAACCCATCGACCGATCGGACGCCCGGGACGCCGCGGAGGCGGTCGGCGAGATCCCACGGCAGGCGCCCGGCGGAGGGCGCGAAGCCCGCGGCCGCGCGCACGTAGAGATCAGCGGTCATGACGTCCTCCACCCACGAGGAGAAGGCGGACTCGACGGACCGCAGATACCCGCCGAGTCCCAGGGCGAAGGCGAGCGACAGCGTGATCGTGGCGGTCGTGATCGCGGTGCGCCGAGGATGGCTTTGCAGCGAGTCGAGCGCAAGCCGCCCCGACGCGGGCGCCAGACGCCGAAGCGGAGTCGTCATCGCAGAGAGCACCGCCTGCCCCGCAGGTCCGGCCAACATCGTGACGGCGAGCCCGGCCGAGAAGAGCACGAGGGCGATCAACACGGTGCCTGTCACCGGCGGGCGCCAGGCCAGTCCGATCGCGAGGGCCGCGCAGCCGACGCTCGCCGTCCTCTTCCAAACCGGCATGGCGTCCACCCGTGCGGCAAACACACCGGTGGCGAAGGCTTCGACCGGATGGACCCGTGAGGCTGCCCGGGCAGGGATCCACGCGCCGAGGACTGAGGCCAGGATGCCGAGACCGATCGACTGCAGGACGAGACTCGCGTCCACTGATGTTGTGGCGCTCGGCGTCAGGCCATAGCCGGTGTCGACGGCCTCCTTCATCACATCGAGAAATCCGCCGGCGACGACTCCCCCGAACAGCACGCCGCCCAGGCCGCCCGCCGCTCCAAGCACCAGCGCCTCGACGAGCACGAGCCCCTGAACCTGGCGCGGCGTCGCACCGAGTCCCCTCAGCGTGCCGATCTCCCGCCGTCGTCTGTGCACCGACACGGTGAAGGTATTGAAGATCAAGAACACGCCGATCCCCAGGGCGAGGATGCTCGAGACGTCGAATCCCGCGGTGAAGGTCGAGATGAGCCGCTCCATCTGGGCGCCCCGGCGCTCCGGCGTCTCGATCCGGTAGCCTGGTCCAATCGCCGCGCGAAGCCGGTTCTCACCGTCGTCGGCGGACAGGTCCGGTTCGAGGCGAATATCGAGCCGATCGAAACGCAGGCCACGCCCGAGGATCTGCTGGGCGCTGTAGACGTCCGTCACGACGACCGCGCCGCCGAACGCGGAACCGAACCCGCGTGTCTGCAGCACGGCTCGAACCACGAGACGCTTGCGCTCGGACCCGAGGCGCAGCGTCAGGACGCTGTCCTTCGCGAGGCCGGCTCGACGGGCGAAGTCGCCCGAGACGGCCACCGAATCAGGCTGCGCCAGGAACAGCAGCGGGTCGTCCAGGTCGGCATCCTCTCCCTCGAAGCCATATTCGCGCATCCCGCGATCCCCAAGGAGATCGACGCCGAGCAGCAGGACACTGCCCAGACCGGGCGGCTCCGTGTCCACGACCTCTTCGATGATGGGCGCCACGGCCCGGACGCCCCGCACCTCCCTGACGCGATCCTGGAGCGATTCCGGCACCCCCCCAATCCCACCCACTTGAAGCTGCGCCTGGCCGGCCACGCGATCGACCGTCGTCGTCAATCCTGCGACCAGGGCATGACGGGCCTCGCGGATGGACGCGAAGGTCGCCACCCCCGCCATCACACCAATCACCGTGAGGACGATGGTGGTGCGATGGCGCCGGAGGTAGGACAGGGAGAAGGCGCGGAACAGGAAAATCACGGCGCGCTGTCGGCCGTGATGCGGCCGTCCCGCAGCTGAACGATCCGTTCACAACGCTGAGCCGCGCGGGCGTCGTGGGTCACCAGCACCAGCGTGGTGTTCCGTTGGCGGTGCAGCGTCTCGAGCTGCAACAGAATGGCATCGCCGGTGCAGGAATCGAGATTGCCCGTCGGCTCGTCGGCGAGGAGGAGGTGCGGCCGGGTCACCAGTGCCCGCGCGATAGCAACACGCTGACACTCGCCGCCGGAAAGCTCGTCGGGCAGATGCCGTGACCGATGCGTGAGCGCGACCGCATCGAGCGTCTCGCGCACCCGCTGATCGATCTCGGCTGTGGGGACGCCTTGCAGATACAAGGGCAGGGCCACGTTCTCCGCGCAGGAGAGAGTCGGCATCAAGTGATAGGCCTGGAAGACGTAGGCCACGTGACGGCGCCGGACCAGCGAGCGTCCGTGCTCGTCGAGCCCCGACAGCTCCGTTCCGAGGATGGACACGCGGCCGGACGTGGGAACATCCAGGCCCCCGATCAGATTCAGCAGGGTCGATTTTCCTGAACCGGACGGTCCCGTGATCCCGACCATCTCGCCCTGGCGAAGCGTCAGATCGATGTCGCGGACGGCGCTCACGGGCACCCGGCTCCGATACACGCGTGTCACCTGTGACAGCGTGACGGCGGCATCGGCTTCAGGATCGGAGGCGCCGTGTTCAACGGCCAAGGGTTTCACTCGATGATCATCCACGCGCATCCACTCTCCGTGCGCGTCAGTGGGCCGCATCCGGACCGGCTCGGCGATCCGGGCTCCCGTTCCGTTCACGAGACGGTTCCTCCGCCGGCGCGAGGGGCAGCGAACTGCCGCGACAGGTAACGTCCCACGAGGGCGGCGTCGACACGCGGACACGTGACGCCCGTGCCGGACAACATCTCGATCGTCCGCGCGCAGTCGATGGCGCGCGCGTCGCCGTTGGCGAAGGGAAGGACAGTGCTGCCTGGTGTCTCGTCGGCCAGCAGGCCGGCAATCCATGGCACGAACGGGCTCGTTCCACTCGTCTCCGGCGCGTGCGCGACCTGTCGCACGCGCACCAGCCATTCGGCATGGGGAATCTGGCGCACTGGAAAACCTGCCTGCGTCATGGCTGCCGCGAGCTCACCGAGCGATACCGGGCGCGGGTTGCAGATGTGGAACGTTCCGCCGAGCGCCTCGGGCCGGCTGGCGATGGCCGCGATCGACGCCGCGACATAGTCGACTGGCGTGAGGTCGACCGAGAGGTCGAGAGCGGGGACCGCGCCAAGATCGACCAGCAGACGCATCATGGCGGAGAGCAGGTCCGTTTCGCTGCTTTGTCCCGACAGGCTGTCGCCGCTGACGACCCCGGGCCGATACAGGTTCACCGGAATCCCGCGGGCGCGAGCCGCGATCGCGAGCCGCTCTGCCACCCACTTGCTTTGAAAATATCCCGTCGGAATGCCGGTCGATCGCTCCGGTGCCTGTCCCTCGTTCCAGGGCGCCTCCGTGCCGCTCAAGACTCCCAGGGTCGAGACGTGGTGCACAGCCTTGGGCCGGCCCCTCCCGGCGAGCCTGAGGATCTCCTGGCTGCCGCCGACATTCGAAGCCTTCAGCACCGAGTAGGGGCACGCGAAGTTCACCACCGCACCCACATGGAAGATCCCGTCCACGCGATCCGCGAGCCGGTCGAATGCCTCGTCCGTGAGGCCGAATCGGGGCAGCGCGAGGTCGCCTGTCACCGGCACGACGCGCGCGATTTCCTCGGACGTCAGGTTGAACCTGTCGAGCTGGTGCACGATGCGCGCGCGCGCGACGTTTGTGTTTTCCGCTCGAACCAGACACAGCACATCCGCGCTCGTCCGATCGAGCAGCGCTCGAAGCAGATGCACCCCCACGAACCCTGTGCTCCCAGTGAGCAGGACGGCGGCCGGTGCCGTCAGTGTCGCTCTGACCACCTCGCCAGACGTCTGGATCGTGGGGTCGAGTGTGACATCCGCGTCCGGATGGTCAGGGGGGGTGAACGACGCTGCCGGATGGCCACCCTCCATCGCCGCGGCGAGCGCCGCCACCGTCGGGTTCTCGAAGAACACGGAGAGCGGCACGTCGGCCCCGGCCACGTTGCGAGCAGGGTCCAGCAGGCGGAGGGCCAGCAACGAGTGCCCGCCGAGATCGAAAAAATTCTCGTCGCGGCCGACCCGTGGCAGGTTCAGAGCCTGCGCCCAGAGGTCGGCGAGGGTCTGCTCGAGGGCGGTTCTCGGCGGCTCGAATCGCCCTGTCTCTCCCCGGCTGCCAGGTCGCGCGCCCCGAGCCTGCATCGCTGCGCGAATCCGATCAACCGTCGCGAGGTCGGTCGCAATGCGCGCCAGGCGCCAGGGCTCCACGATGGATCCCGCCTCGAGGGCTGACGGATCGATCGCCGCTGGCCCCGGCGATGCCGGCTCGTCGC
>SXGT01659869.1_pt1 | contig 14062 bp, 14 predicted proteins | sample 3176221 | NCBI WGS metagenome assembly SXGT01 (sample SAMN11356862, study PRJNA531348) | freshwater metagenome | isolation source: freshwater sample F1-120 | place: China: Fuxian Lake, Yuxi | collected 2017-12-25 | reverse complement strand
TCGCGGTCGCGGTAGCGGCGGTAGCGCGGTTCGTAGCCGTACAGCTCGGGCGACTCGTACGAGTACGCATGCGGCGGCGGCGACGCCTCGACGGCCACCGGCGCACTCGGCACCTCGACCGTCTCCGTCACGGTGCGATACTTCACCATCGACTCGGCCAGCGGCGGCAGCGACGCCATCGGCAGCGGCGCGGACTTGTCGGCATCGGCACGTCGGAACTCGGCCGGCGCCACCACCGGAACGGGCGCACCGAGCGGCACCGGCGCGGAGCGTTCGATCACGCGCGGCGAAGCACACGCAGCGAACACGCAGACGAATGGGAGGAAGGCTACGACGTGCATGGCGACCTCACTTGTTCCAGCTGATGCGCATCACCCAATCCTGCGCAGTGTCCATCTTGCTCATCACGACGATCGGCAGCGTCGAGCCGGGACCGATCAACTTGACCTGCTGGTTGGTGTCGTCGCCGAGCGGAATGCGCCGGCCGTCGAGGAAGCTCACCTGCACCAGCACCTGGATCGCCTCGTCGTCGATGTTGCGCACCGGCACCGCGATCTTCAGCTGGTTGCTGCCGGGAACGCGTTCGACGCCGGCCTTGCCGACGCGGATCACGTCGTAGAGCTCAGCATCGGCGACGACGACGTTGCTCATCGCTTCAGCATCGTCCTCGATCGCCTGGGCGGCATAGGGTGGGGCCGACGAACACGCGGCGAACGCGAACAGGATGCAACCGGGAAGCACGAAGAGCTTGTTCATGGGATTCACTTCTGCGCGGGACGGACTTCGCTGGCACCGACTTCGATCCGGGACGGATCGTCGACGCCTTCAAGACGGAACGTGCTGCTGCCGACGTTGCCACCGACGAACGCAGCGCGGCCGAGCAGCTGCCAATCGGGGTTCGCCAACGAACCTTGGTTGCCAATGGTGAACGCGGCGTAACCCTGCGCGATGCGGCAGGCCATGGCGACTTCGACGAACCAGTCCTTGCCACCTTCGCCCGGCCACTTGCGCAACACCACCGGCGGCTGCAGCGCGAAGAACACCGCCTCCGCCACCGCGGCCTTGGCGCGATCGCCGAGCTGCACGGCGAACGCGTCGAGGCGCTCGACCGGCGTCGCCGGCGGCAAGTCGATCGAGATCGTCGAGGTGCGGTCGTGGATCGCGATGTCGCGCACGAGGTCGGTGATCTGCACCGTGACCTGCACTGCACCCGCGGTCAGGAACTGCGGCCGTGGGCCGTTGCTCGGGCGCGCCTTGTTCGGCTTCTCGACGAACGAACGGAATCGCATCGGCTGCCAGCTGACGACGACCTTGTGCGACGCGACGAGACGCTGGCCTTGTTTCTCGCGTTCGCGCGGCGCTGCGTCCGGCCCGGCCTCGACGCCGCCGGCCTTGGCGACGATGCGCACGACGCCGGTGGCGCGCAGGTTGTCGCGGATCGACGGCGCTTCGTAGCTGCCCTGCACGCGTGCGAACGGCACCTCGGCGCCTTCCTCGCAGCGTTCCAGTTCCCACGCCCGCAGATCGTCATCGACGAGGTCGATCACGAACGCTTCGGCATCGGCCAGCATCGCCACCTGCGCCAGCACCGTGACCTCCCACTGGCCATCTTCGGCGCGCACCTTCTTCTGCACCTGGTAGCTCGGCACGAAGCCCGCCACCTGCTGCTGCACCCACTCGCGTTCGCGTTCGACTTCGCCATCGAACCAACCCGCCGGCAGGTCCTGGTGCCAGCCGGTGACGACCCGCAGGCGACTCTGCACCGCACCGCTGCGCGCGATCGCCACACCCTTGGTCTTGCCGACCGCGTCTTCGAGCGCGGCCGCGAGCGCTTCGCGGTAACCGACGCCGCGGCCGAAGCCCTCGGCCGGAGTCGCCATCGCCGCGGCGGCGCTGGGGGCTGCGGGGACCGCGGCCGGGGCCGGAACCTCGACTTGGGCCACGACAACGGTGGCGAACCAGGCGAACACGGGCACGAGGTGCAGGTTGTTCATGGCATCACGGAGAAAGGGCGCCAAAGCGCGGCCGGTCCGCGTCGGTTGCAAAACGGGTCGCAGCGGCCCATGGCATCACGGTTTCCCCGTGGCCCGCGCGGTGCCTGCCGCGAGCGGCAACGAACGGAACAACTGCCAGGTTTCGCCGCTGCCGGGCACGAGCACGGTGCGCGTCTGCGTCAGCGTCGGCAGCACCCGGCCGGAGGGGTCGAGGAACTCGACGGTGACCACATGCTGGCCCGCCGGCAGCGACGCCGTGAGCACCTGCACACTCGACGGCAACGTCGGCCAATGCCGGATGTCGGCGGCGCTCGACGTCAGGATGCCGAGCAACAGCAGCGCACCACCCGTGATCGCCTGCGCCTGCCGGCTGTGGCCGCGATCGCGCGAGGCTTGCTCGAGCAGCACGATGCCTGCCACGGTCGACGCGGTCTTGAACACGGCCTTGCCCTTGCGGATCCCCTCCATCGCGGTGCCGCCGAGCGTGCGGGCCTGGTACTCGACGTCGTTCAGGATCGTCGTCGTGCCGAGCGACCGGCCGGCGACGCTGGCGCGAGCCTTCACTGCCGGGTGGTAGCGCGGCCGGAAGCGCGCCAGTTCCTCCTGCCCACCATCGGCGAACTTCTCCGGCCCCATGCCGCATTCGGCGACCAGCACGAAGTTGCCGGCGCGCGGATTGGTGAGCGGCTGCGCTCCGGCGTCCCCGCGCGCACCGTGCTGCAACGCGAAGGAATGCGCCGTGCTCGCTTCCTTGAAGAAGCCGTCGGCGTCGTCGCTCCGCATCAGCCCGCTCATGCGTCCCGCCATCCAGAACAGCAGCGCGTTGTCGGCCTGGTACTTCTCGTCGGCGACTTCGGCGTCGGCCAGGATGCCGCGCTTGCACGCCGCACGAGCGTTGTCGGGCTCGCCTTTCTGCAGGTAGCAGTAGGCAAGATAGAACGCGGCCATCGCCTTCTCGTAGGGGTCGCCCTTCCAGGTCTTGCTGCTCTCGCTGCCGACGATCGCCGCCGTGGCTTCCCCACCGCCGGTCGCCCAGGTGCCCATCATCTGGCCCACCGAGTCGAACGTCTTGCGCGCGTCGTCGACGCGGCCGGCGAGCAGATCGCACTGCGCCTGCACCGCCATCACCAGCGCCAGGTTCTCTTCGTCGCCGTCCTCGACTTCGCGGGCCGCGAACGAACGCACCGCCTCGATGTCGCCGGCGGTGAACCGGCGCATCGGCACGTCGGGCTGCGACACCGCGCAGGCAGCGGCGAGCAGCGGCAACGCCGCGGCGATGCGGCGCAACCAGGCGAACGGCGAGCGGAGCACGGAGGGAATCAGCGGTTGATGACCGACTTCTCCGACTCGGTCTTCATGTCGTACTTGCCGGTCCAGACCAGTTCCTGGGTGACCAGGTCCGTCAGTTCGAAAGTGACCAGCACGTACGACGACTTCAGCTTGCCAGCCTGGCGATCGCGACTGTTGATGGTCCCCTTCAGCACGAAGTCACTGCCCGCGACCTTGAGGTCGTTGGTGCCGGAGACCTGGCCGCGTTCCTTCATGCGACGCTCGGCCTCGGTCAGATCCGTGGCGCTGGGCGAACGATCCAGGATCTTGATCTGGCGGCCAAAGGCGTCAAACAGCTCGGTGCGCAGGCTCAGCAGGATGATCTCCTTGTCGATCGTGTCCGAGCTCTTGTTCACCATCTCGTAGATGAAGAACGACGCGCGCTCGCCTTCGCGGCTCGGCGCCAGGGCACCGGTGGCCTTGATCTTGGCCGCCATGTCGACGGCCATGGTCCGGATGTCCTGGCTCTGCAGGCCGGTGCCGGTGACCGTGTCCGGGGCATCCGGATTGACGCGGCCATCGCGCGTACCGGCGCACGCAGCGAGGACGAAACCGAGGAGACAGACGACGAGCGGACGGATCGACATGAGGTGGATGGTGAAGCGGAGAACGGGCGACGGCAACAACTCGCCGGCGTCCGGAAAAACGCCCCCCAGCGCAGACCAGCCGCCGACGTGGCGCCGTCTGAGTTTCCTGCGGTCTTTTCCCTGGTTCCTGCCGCCGACGTGCCTACTCTTCCGCCCTCGTAGGGAGCTGGCCCAGTGCCCCATTCCACCGTCCTGATCATTCCTGCCTACCGCGAAGCGGGTCGCGTCGGGCACGTGGTCCGCGAAGTGCGCGCCATGGGGCTACCGATCGACGTCGTCGTGGTCGACGACGGCTCGCCCGACGAGACGGCCAAGGAAGCGCGTATCGCCGGTGCTACCGTGGTTTCGCACCCCTACAACCTCGGCTACGGCTCGGCGCTGCACACGGGCTACTGCCACGCACTGCGGCAGGGCTACCAGCGCGTCCTGCAGATGGACGCCGATGGCCAGCACGAAGCCGCGATGCTGAAGCAGCTGCTCGCCGGTCTCGAACGCGGCGCCGACGTCGTGCTAGGTTCGCGTTACCTCGAAGGCGCGCCGCCGCCCAGCAGCCTCGCCCGCCGCATCGGCACCCGCTTGTTCGCGTGGATCGCGACACGTTGGATCGGCACCCGCATCACCGACCCGACCAGCGGCTTCCAGGGCCTGTCGCGACGCGCATTGGAATCGGTGTGTGACGACGGTTTCCCCGAGGACTATCCCGACACCGACGTGCTGGTCGAACATCACCGCCGCGGGCTCGTGCTGACGGAAGTGCCCGTGCGCATGCACGCCCGCAAGGGTGGCCTGTCGATGCACCGCGGCGCCCGCATCGCCTACTACGGCTACAAGATGTTCCTGACCCTGATGATGCTGCCGATCCGACGCAAGTCGCCGCTGCGGCAGACCGACACCGTCGCGAGGTGGTCGTGATCGCCACCACCCTTCTGCTGGCCCAGGCCGATGCCCTGGCGCCCATGGCGGATCGCCAGCGCGGCGTGGCACTGCTGCTCGCCGCTGTCGTGATCGGCGTCGTGTTCGAACTGCTGCGGCGGCGCAAGCTGCGCGAAGAGTACTCGTGGGTCTGGGTCGTCACCGCAGTGGCGCTGGCGGTGCTCGCCGCGCAACAAGGCCTGCTGCTGACCTTCAGCCAGTGGATCGGTTCGTCGAGCCCGGTGTCGACGCTGTTCTTCGGTGCGCTGCTGTTCTTGTTCGCGCTGGTGCTGCAGTTCTCGGTGCGGCTCAGCCGCCTGACGCATCGCCATCGCACGCTCGGCCAACGCATGGCCTTGCTCGAAGCCGAAGTGCGCCGCTTGCGCGAGACCGCCGGGCACGACAGCACGCCGATGACCGAGCCTGGCGAGCGCACCACCGCCCCGCGCCCGCACGAAGAAGAAGTCGCATGAACGACGGGCCCGACGCGGCGCAGCTGGCGCGCATCGTGGCGGCGGAGTTCCGGCGACGACTGCTCGGCGAAATGCTGCCGCGCCTGCGTCGCTGTGCCGAGTGGCTCGGCGACGAACGCATCTGGCAACGCCCGGCCCCGCACTGCAATTCGGCCGGCAACCTGCTGCTGCACCTGCGCGGCAACACCACGCAGTGGATCCTGGCGACGTTCGGAGCCGTCGACGATGCGCGCGATCGGCCGGCGGAGTTCGCCGCCGACGGTGGCCGCAGCGCGGCCGAACTCATCGATGGCCTGGCGGCCACCTGGCAGCGCGCCTGCGACGTCGTGACCGGCCTTTCCGTCAGCGAACTGCTGCGGGCGCGGGTCGTGCAGCAGCGCTACTACGAGACCGGGCTGTCGGCGGTGCTGCACGTGCTCGAGCACTGTTCGGGCCACGCCGGCCAGATCTACGCGTGGACGAAGCAGGCGACCGGGCGCGACCTGAAGTTCTACGACCTCTGACGCGACAGCCGCGTGCGCTGCGGCTCAGCCGAGCATCACATCGACTGGCGCCGACGCCCCGCCTTGCAGCCAGCGATGCACCGCACCGCGCAGCACGTCGAGCTTCACCGGCTTGCCGAGGAAGTCGTTCATGCCGGCCTGCAGGCACGCTTCGCGATCCGCCGGCAACACGTTCGCGGTCAACGCCACGATCGGCAGCTGCGCGAACCGGCCACCGAGGGCGCGGATGCGGCGCGTCGCTTCGAAGCCATCCATCTCCGGCATCTGGCAGTCCATCAGCACGATCGCGCACGCCTTCTGCTGCACCAGCTGCAGCGCTTCGCGTCCATCGACGGCGAACGTCGGCGTGCAGCCGATGCGCCGCAGCATGCCCGACAGCACACGGCGGTTGATCTCGTTGTCTTCGGCGACCAGCACGGGTTTCTCGACGACCGGGTCGCTCACGACGATCTTCGTGCTGGTTTCCTCGGTTGCCTTGCTCGGCCGCGCCGGCGCCGTGCGCAGGCTCGCCATGTCGCGTACGACCTGCAGCAGACGTCCCGACGCAAGCGGTTTGCTCAGCCAGCGGAACACTTCGGCGGACGCCATCTCGGCGAGGCCCGGACGGGTGCCGAGCGAACTGGCCAGCGACACCGGCATCGCCGGAATCTGCGGGTCGTTGCGGATCGCGGTCGCGAGCTGCATGCCGTCGATGCCGGGCATCGCCATGTCGAGGATCGCCATCGAGAACGGGCGGCCATGCCGCGCCGCGTTGCGCAGCACTTCGATCGCGCTGATCGCGTTGCTGGCGACGTCGATGCCGATCTTCGTGGGTGCCAACTGCATCACCATCAATTGGCGGTTGGTCTCGTTGTCGTCGACGATCAGCACCGAATGTGCCGACAGGTCGACGTCTTCGCTGCGCGAACGCGCCGTCGCCGGGTTGCCGCGCGGCAGCCGCAGTTCGAACGCGAACACCGAACCCTTGCCCGGCGTGCTGTCGACGGTGACGCGCCCACCCATCATCTCGACGAGCCGGCGGCAGATGACGAGGCCGAGCCCGGTACCGCCGAAGCGCCGCGTGGTCGAAGCGTCCGCCTGCGAGAACGGCGTGAACAGGCGCCGGATCGCGTCGGCGGCGATGCCGACACCGGTGTCGCGCACCCAGCACTTCACCGCCTGCGCACCGTCGTCTTCTTCGACGAGGTCGATGCCGAGCACGACTTCGCCTTCGATCGTGAACTTCACGGCGTTGCTGAGGAAGTTGAGCACGACCTGGCGGATGCGGGCCGAGTCGCCGCGGTGGCAACGCGACAAGCGCGGGTCGATGAAGGTCATCAACTCGACGCCCTTCTGGTCGGCGGCACCATGCAACAAGCCGGCGCAGTCGTCGATCAGCTGCCAGACGTCGAAGTCGACCGTCTCGAGTTCGAGCTTGCCCGCTTCGATCTTGCTGAAGTCGAGGATGTCGTTGAGCACGGCCAGCAGCGCGTCGGCCGACGCCTGGATCGTCGACGCCATCTGCTGCTGCTCGGCATCGAGCGAGGTCCGCACCAGCAACTCGGCCATGCCGAGGATGCCGTTCATCGGCGTGCGGATCTCGTGGCTCATGTTCGCCAGGAACTGGGCCTTTTGCATCGCCTCGGACACCGCCGACTGCCGCGCCGCTTCGAGGCTGGCGAACTGCGTCAGCAAGGACGTGCGCGAACGGTTCGCGGCCGTGCCGACCGCGACCGCGTAGGCGAGCACGAACGGCAGCAGCCACAACGGCGACAGGTCAAGCAACGCAAGGGCGACGATGATCGCGAGCAACGCGACGGCGCCTTCGCGGAGAATCGAGACGAACGGTCGGCGCTTCGCCGTCGCCGCGGCCATGCCGGTGGCGGACGCGCGGGCTTTGCGCTTTCCGGTCGAGTTCTCCATCGATCTCCTTATTCGACCGTCGCCCAGCCCCGAACTGAACGACAGTTGGGCTACCGGCGCCGCAGGATGGCGAGAAAGAACCCGTCGCAACCGTGCCGATCCGGCCGCAGCACCAGGAAGGTCCCCGTGGCATCGGCAACTGACCGCCCGAAGGCACCGCCGAGCACTTCCACCATCCGCACGCGTTCCAGACCGGAGTCCGCCGCGCACAACGCATCGATGCGCGCTTCGTTCTCGGTCGGCAACAGCGAACACGTCGCATAGCAGAGCCGTGCCCCGGGCCGCAGCACCGCCGCCGCGCGCCGCAGCAGGTCATCCTGCGTCGCCACCAGCTTGCGCAGCGACACCGCATCGATCGCATGGCGCCCCTCCGGCCGCCGCCGCCACGAACCAGTGCCGCTGCACGGTGCATCGATCAGGATGCGGTCAGCGTTCGCGGCGAACGTACGCACCGGTTCGGGCCAGTCGTGCTCGCCGATCGCGGCGACCTGCACGTTGTCGGCACGCGCGCGCCGCAGCCGTTCGCGCAGGCCCTGCAGCCGTCCGAGATGCACGTCCGTCGCCAGCACCTGGCCGCGGTTGCGCAACGCCGCCGCCAGCGCCAACGTCTTGCCGCCATTGCCGGCGCAGAGGTCGAGCACCTTGCCGCCGGGCGGCGGCGCGACCGCGGCCACGGCGACCTGGCTGGCTTCGTCCTGCTGTTCGAAGGCTCCGCGCGCATACGCCCCGGTCGCGAACAGATCGACGTCGCCGTCGACGTGCAGCGCGGTGGCCGCGTAGGTCGCCGCACGGGTGGCGATGCCCGCCGCAGCGAGTTCGGCGACCAGTTCGGCGCGGTCGCGCACGACCAGGAGGTTGGCGCGAAGCGTGCGCGGGGCCGGCTGCGACAACGCGCGGGCGACCGCGGCGGCTTGCTCCCCGAACGCCTGCAGCGCCGCCGTCGCGAACCACTCCGGCACCGAGTGCTCGCGGGCGAACGCACGCTCCGGCGACGCGTTCAGCGCGAACGCAGCCGCCGGCGCCGTCAACGCCGCGAACGGCAACGTGCTGCGGTGCACCGCGGCGAACGCCGCCGCCGCGTCTTCGGGCGCCCACGCACCATTCGCCACCGCCGCGGCGAGCACGAGCGCCTCGCCCCGCGCAGGCGCCGACAGGCCGCGCAGTCCGTCGTCGCCGGCGAGCAGGAACTCGTGGCGGATCGCCAGCGTCACCGCCGCCGTCGCCAACGCCGACACCTGCGCGCGCAGGGCCCCGGACGCCTGCCGCAACGCCACGTTCGCCGCAATCACATCGCGTACCGAACGCCCGGATCGCGCCCACGCCACCACCGCGTCCACGGCCGCGCGTACGACCTGCGGCCCGGCGTTCATTTGTGGTACGGATGGCCCTGCAGCACCGTCGCCGCTCGGTAGAGCTGCTCGATGAACACCACGCGCACCAGCCCATGCGGCAGCGTGAACGCCGACAGCGACAGGCGGCACGCCGCCTCCTGCCGCAGGGTCGGATCGAGCCCGTCGGCGCCGCCGACCACGAACGCGACCGTGCGGCCTTCCTGTTGCCAGCGACCGAGCTGCGCCGCGAACTTCGCCGTCGTCCACGCTTCGCCGCGTTCGTCGAGCGCGACCAGCATGGCACCCTTCGGGGCGGCGGCCCGCAGGCGCTGCGCTTCGGCCGCTTGCACGCGCTCGCTCGATGCCCCGGCAGGGCGCGGCTCCGGCTTCACTTCGACCAGCTGGAAGCCCCACTCGCGCGGCAAACGCCGTTCGTATTCGGCGCAGCCTTCCTGCACCCAGGACGGCTGCTTGTGCGACACCGTGAGCAAGCGCACTTTCATGCGTGCCCCGCGACGCGCCGGCTCACCACAACGGCTCCCAGCGCTTCCACTGGAACGGGTCGCGGCGGATCGCGGCGTCGATCTCGCCCGCCAGCCGGTCGATCGCGGCGCGCAGATCCGCCTCGCGGTCGGCAGTGCGGGCGACCTTGAACGGCGTCTTGGCGACGACGCGGTAGTGCCGCCGTCCGACGCGATAAACGAACGTCGGCACCACCAGCACATCGGCGGCGCGCGCCAACGCCACTGGCCCCGCCGGCATCTGCACCGGATGCCCGAGGCAGGTGGCCGGCATCGAGACCATGCCCGCCTTGGCGCGATCGGCGGCAAGACACACCACGTCGCCGCTGCGCAACGCGCCGAGCAACGACGCACCGAGCGCCATGTCGTCGTCGAGGAAATGCGTGACGAGCGGAGCGTGCGGATGGCGCGCCAGCAGTTCGGCGACGACCTTCTGCGTACCTTCGTGCTCTTCGCGTTCCCGCACCACGTGCAGACGACGCGTGCCGGTGGTGACCGGCATCAACTGCCCGATCTCCCACATGCCGATGTGCGCGGTGACGATCAGGAAGCCCTTGTCGCTGGCGAGCAGGTCCGGCCACTGGTCGCCTTCGCGATCCACCTTGGGTTGGAACCCGGGCTGAAACTGCTCGAAGCGTTCGACCAGGCACCAGGCGTGTTCCTTGAAGAACCGGAAGATGCGCCGCTGGCGCTCCACGAACCCGGCACGGCCGAGGATGTGGTCGAGGTGGCGCGTGACGATGCGACGCGGTCGCCACAGCAGGAAGAAGAACACGAAGCTCCACAGCCACACCATCGAGGTGACGCGCAGCCGCGACCCGCGCGTCACCCACATCAGCGCTTCGAGCCAGAAGGTGCCGGTGATGTGGAAGCGGCCGAGCAGCCGGCGCGCCCACGTGTCGCCCCGCGCCGACGCGGGGATCTCGACCGCGCGGGTCAACGTGGCATCGGGCGTGGTGGTCGAGGGAGAAGGCAAGGCGGCCTGGCGGGCGCGGGAGGGTAGCCGTGCCGGCTGCCGCCGGCAATCGCTCGCGCCGGAACGGATCGGGTCGGCCGCCTCTCCCCGCCGCGGCCACTCGCTACGCTCGCGCCCATGCAGCCGTTCAGCCAACCTGGCTGGCAGAAGACCCAGCCGCATTGTCCGTTCTTCTGCGAAGAGAACGTGTGGCAGTTGCTGCGCACCGGCCTGCCCGACGCCGTCGCCGATGGCGCTGCCGCGGTGTTCGTGACCAATCGGCATCGCACCGTGGCGATGTGGGGCCAACGCGCCGCGCGCGTCGATCCGATCACGTGGGACTACCACGTCGTCGTGCTGCTGACCGGTGCCGGCTGCGAAGGCGGTCTCGTGCTCGACCTCGACGATCGCATCCGCGCCGACTGGCCCGTCGCGCAATGGTTGGCGCACGCGTTCCGGCCGGATCTCACGGCCGAGTTCGCGCCGTGCTTTCGCATCGTGCCGCGCGCGCAGTTCCTCGAACGATTCTCCAGCGATCGTTCGCACATGCGCGACGCCAAGGCGCAGCCGACGCGCCCGTTCCCGACCTGGCCAGCACCGTTCGATCCGCAAGTCGGCATGACCTTGCCGCGCTTCTTCGACCTCGACGACCCGATCGCCGGCATCGTCACCGATGCGGCGGGGCTGCTTCGGTTCGCCCTCGGCGATCGCGCATGACGACGACGGCCAACGCCGCCGCGAGCAGCGCCAGCCCGGACAACACGGCGAACATCGCCGACGTTCCGTAGGCAGCGGCGATCCGGCCGCACCCGCTGCCCGCGAGAACGCCACCGGCCGAACCGGCGCCATCGACGATGCCCAGCCGCAGGCCGCCCCCGGTGGCGCCGCCGGCGCGCAACGGCAGCACGCCACTCGCGAGCGACATCGGCACCACGAGGCAGGCACTGGCGACGCACAGCAACCCGACCCAGGCGACCGGCGACGCAAAACTGCCCAGGGCGAGCCCGGCGAGCACCATGGCGCCCAACAATGCGGGCACGAACGTGACCAGGAACAGCGTGCGCGCCGAGCGATCGGCGACGGGCCCCGCCACCAGCGCCAGCAACCCGCTGGCGACCGGCAGCAACGCACTCGCGGCGACCGCGTCGTCGATCGGCATCGACGCCTGCGCCACCAGCACCGTGGGCGACCACAACGACAACGCTTCGCGCACCGACGCCAACGCCGCGTTCAATAGCGCCAACCACAACAGCGCCGCCCCGACGCGCGATCCGCTCGCCGCTCCGGCCGCCGCCGCCTGCGGCGGCGCCTGCAACCGCGGCCGCGTCAGCAGCAGCACGGACCCCACCAGGATCGTGGCCGCCAACAGCCCGATCGTCGAAGTGCGCAGCACCGCGACCGTGTCGCCGCCACCGCCGACCACCGCCGCCAACGTCGCCCGCACGGCGGCGTCGCCGAGCAGGTAACTCTGCGACAAGAACGCCAGCACCGTCGCGAGGCGCACCGGCGGGCTGACCGACGCCGCCACGCACCCGAGCGCAGGCCACGCACAGCCGAGCACGAGCATGCCGGCGACGCGGCATGCCGCGAACCCCACCGGCGCCGTGCACAGGCTCGCCAACGCTTCGGCAACCGTCGCGCCCGCCAACGCGAACACGAACAGACGCCGCCCGCCCCACCGGTCGGCCAACCAGCCGCCGCAGACCTTGCCGAACGCGTAGACGAGCATGCCGAGCGACGCGATGTCGGGCAGGGCGGCGGCCAACGCTTGCCGCGAACCGTCGTGCATCAGCAGCGGCGCCAGCGTCGGCAGGTCGGCGCGATGGAAGTACGTGGCGGCATAGCCGACGAACAACGCCAGCAACGTGGCCAAGGGCAGACGATCGCGCGCAGCGGGCAAGGCGCAGATCATGGCCGGCCACCTCGTTCACGACCACGCTGCACTCCACGACTGCGTCGGCCTAGACTCGCGCCGTGGCCACTTTGCGCTCGCTCGCCGCTCTCGAAACCCCGGCCCTCGTGCTCGACGACACCCGGATGGAACGCAACCTCGCGCGCATGCGCACGCACCTGCAGCGACTGTCGGTGCGCGCGCGGCCGCACGTGAAGACCTGCAAGTCGCTGCCGATCGTCGCCCGCATGGTCGATGGCGCCGGCGGCCCGGTCACGGTGTCGACGCTGCAGGAAGCGGAACGTTGCTTCGCCGCCGGCCATCGCGAAGTGCTCTACGCAGTCGGCCTCGCACCCAACAAGCTCGACCACGTGCTCGATCTGCGGGCGCGCGGTTGCGATCTCAACGTGGTCGTCGACGGCATCGACGGCGCCGCCGCCATCGCCGCGCGCCGCGCGGACATTCCGGTGCTGCTCGAGATCGACAGCGACGACCACCGCGCCGGCATCCGTCCGCAGGACGATGCGTTGCTGGCGACCGCGCGACGACTCGCCGATGGTGCCGTGGTGCGCGGCGTGATGACGCACGCCGGCGCCTCCTACGACTGCCGCTCACGCGCCGAGATCGTGGCGATGGCACACCGCGAACGCGATGCGGTGGTCACCGCGGCCGCCCGGCTGCGCACGGCGGGGTTCGCCGCCCCGGTCGTCAGCGTCGGCAGCACGCCGACCGCGTTGTTCGCCGACGACCTCACCGGCGTGACCGAAGTGCGCGCCGGCGTCTACGTGTTCATGGATCTGGTGATGGTCGGGCTCGGCGTGTGCGCCTTCGAGGACCTCGCGATCTCGGTGCTGTGTTCGGTGATCGGGCACCAGCGCGACAAGAACTGGCTCATCACCGACGGCGGTTGGATGGCTTTGTCGCGCGACCGCGGCACGTCGGCGTTCGCCGTCGACCACGGCTATGGCGCCGTGTGCGACGTGCGCGGCGGGCTGGTTCCGGATCTGGTCGTGCACGGTACGAACCAGGAACACGGCCTCGTCGCGCGGCGCGACGGCGGGGCGCTCGACTTCGCCCGCTTCCCGGTCGGCACGCTGCTGCGCGTCCTGCCGAACCACGCCTGCGCCACGGCGGCGCAACACGACCGCTACCACGTCGTGCGCGGCGGCAACGAAGTGCTGGCCACGTGGCCGCGCTTCAGCGGCTGGTGAGGGGCGGCAGAACGCCAGCGGAACGCAGCCGGGAAACGCCACAGACACCGTTGGCAGCGCACGTTCCAGCCCTAGCCCCTCGTCCGCGCGGCAGAATGCCCAATCGCCCATTGGGCCGCACCACCTCGCTCGCTATCCTGCTCGCCTTCCAAACACCCCGCGCACCCGCCTTGGTCCCGAAGGACCTTCGGCGCACCCGGTGCCCCGAAGGGGGAATGACCCGTCTGTTCGATGTTCGCGACGCCCACCGCAGGAGCGGCCATGCGTCGAGGCGGGTTCTGCTAGCCAATGACTGCACCTGTTTCCGAATTCTCTTCGCTCGGCCTCGCCGAGCCCCTGCTGCGCGCCCTCGCGCAGAAGAACTACTCGACCCCGACGCCGATCCAGAGCCGCTCGATCCCGCACCTGCTGCAGGGTCGTGACCTGCTCGGCATTGCCCAGACCGGCACCGGC
>SXGT01172142.1_pt1 | contig 14062 bp, 14 predicted proteins | sample 3176221 | NCBI WGS metagenome assembly SXGT01 (sample SAMN11356862, study PRJNA531348) | freshwater metagenome | isolation source: freshwater sample F1-120 | place: China: Fuxian Lake, Yuxi | collected 2017-12-25 | reverse complement strand
GGCATCAGCCACAACGAAATCGAAGACGCCAAACAGGAGCACATCACGGCCGGCTGCAATGTGCTGCTCCATGCCATGCTCGACCGCGCCGGCGTCGTCTAGAAGGAGTCCCCGATGCTTGATCGCGCCGGTCTTGCCACACAACTTGCTGCCGGCATCGAAGCCGAGGCCGACTGGATGGTTGATGCGCTCAAGCGCGTTGTCGAAGCCAAAAGCTTCTCCGGGCATGAGGAGGTGGCGCAGAACGTCATGCGCGAGTTGCTCGAAGAACTCGGCTTTGACGTGCGCGAGATTCCCACCGACCTTGCCGTGATTCAATCCAGCCCGCTCTACTCGCCGTCAGTGGGCGAATTGCACGGTTGCCACAATCTGCTCGGCCGGCTCAAAGGGACCCCGACGCAAGAAAATGGCGTGGGCAAGTCTCTGATGATCAGCGGCCATGTGGATGTGGTGCCCACCGGCCATCTACCGCTTTGGAAAACACCGCCATTCGAAACCTACGTGAAAGACGGCTGGTTTTACGGCCGCGGTGCGGGCGACATGAAGGGGGGGCTGATTGCCGCGCTCACCGGCCTGAAAGCCTTGGTAGAGGTTGGGAAGATGAGGGGTTTCAAGCCATCGGCTCCGGTCTGGTTCAACACCGTGGCAGAAGAAGAATGCACCGGCAACGGCGCCCTGGCCACAGTGGAATACCTCAAAGCCCACAACATTCGTATCGACGCCATGCTCGACCCGGAGCCGTTTGGCGAGTCCATCATGAGCGGGCAGGTGGGTACGGTGTGGGGCCAATATCACCTCACCGGGCGCCCCGCGCACGCGATGGAAGCGCAAAAAGGGCTCAACCCGATTGAAGCAGCAATGCACATCTGGCAGCGGCTGAAAGCCGTGGAAGAGCGCTGGAACCCGCCGCATGCCACCCACCCCCTGTTTGGCGATCATCCGCACCCGCTCAATTTCAATCTGGGCAAGATCGCCGGCGGTGAATGGGCATCCTCGGTGCCGACCACCTGCCGGGTGGATTTTCGCTTCGGCATCTACCCGGGCCGCGACCCCGCCGACGCCAAGCGCGAAGTGGAAGCGGCGATTCGCGCAGCGGCGGCAGAACTGCCAGAGCCGCCCGGCTGCACGGTGACCTTCGAGGGATTTCATGCACCCGGCTGCGTGGTGGATCTCACCAGCGCGCCGATGCAACTGTTGAGCCGTTGCCATGCGGCCGTCCATGGTGCCCCGCCGGTCTCGTATGCTGCCACCGGCACCACCGACGTACGCCTGTTCCAGTTGGGGGCGGGCATTCCGTCGACCTGCTACGGGCCGAAGGCGCAGCGGATCCATGCGCTAGATGAATGCGTCGAGATCGCCAGCATGCAGCACGTCGCCCGGGTGTACGCATTGTTTATTGCCGATTGGTGTGGCGTGGAGCCGGCATGAGCGAACCGCTGGATATCGACGGCCGCATCGTCATCGAAAAGCGCGACCGGGTCCTCATCATCAAGCTCGACCGCCCGAAAAAGCTCAACGGCTTTTCGATCAAGATGATCAAGGAGCTGGCCGCTGCCTACACCGCGTTCGAGCAGGACGACGACGCCTGGGTGGGCCTGCTGTGTGCTGCGGGACCGCACTTCACCGCCGGCTTGCAGCTTGACCAGATCGGGCCCTACATGGCGCGCGGCGAGTCGTTGTGGCCGGATGGCGCCATTGATCCTTTCGGCTTGCGCACGCCCAAACGCAGTAAGCCGCTGGTGACGGCGGTGCAGGGCATCACCTACACCATCGGTATTGAACTGATGCTCGCGACTGACATGGTGGTGGCCGCGCACGACTGCCGCTTCTCCCAGTTGGAGGTCAAGCGCGGCATCATGGCCACCGGTGGGGCCACGATCCGGATGGCGGAGCGCGCCGGTTGGGGCAATGCGATGCGTTACTTGTTGACCGGTGATGAGTTTGACGCTGCCACGGCGTTGCGCCTGGGGTTCGTTCAGGAAGTGGTGCCGGCCGGCCAGCAGTTCGAGCGGGCGCTTGCATTGGCGGAACGCATCGCCGCGCAGGCGCCGCTGGCGGTCCGGGCCACCATTGCTTCCACCCGCAAGTTTGCCGAACAGGGGCAGGATGCCGCGGTGGCCGATTTTCGTTCGGTGCAGGCAAAGCTCGCTAACAGCGCTGATGCGACGGAAGGCGTGGCCTCATTTGTGGACAAGCGCGACGCCCGCTTTGCAGGCCATTAGAATCGGCCAGAAACCATTGGTGAGAGCCATTCTCAAGGCAATACAGGCATGAGCGCCCCACCGCGCTGGCAGCTGTACGGTGTGCTGGCGGGCGGCGTCCTGATCGTCTCGACCGCCTCGATCCTGATCCGCTGGGCACAGGCTGAGGGAGTACCGTCACTGGCAATTGCGGCCTGGCGACTGACACTGGCGTCGCTGGTGTTGCTGCCGCTGGTGTGGATCAAGGCCGGCGTGGAGGTGCGGGCGGTGCCGCGCGGCCGATTGATGCTTGCGGCTGCATCGGGGGGGTTTCTAGCCCTGCATTTCGCCAGCTGGATCGCCTCCCTGCAGTACACCTCGGTAGCCAGCAGTGTGGCGCTGGTGACGACCAATCCGATCTGGATTGCGCTGTTTTCGGTGCTGGTACTGCGCGAGCGCATGCCCGCCTTGCGCATCACTGCCGTCGCGCTGGCTCTGGCCGGTAGTGGTGTGATCCTCTGGGCGGATACCGGCGTGACCACCACGAGCGCGCCGCAGCCGGCGCTCGGTAACACGCTTGCGCTGATCGGCTCGCTTACCGTGTGCGGTTACCTGTTGATCGGCCAGAAGCTGCGCGCCGGCATGTCGCTGCTCGCCTACATCGGCCTGGTATATGGCGGTGCTGCCGTATGCCTGATGGCTGCGGCTTTGTTGAGCGGCACCGTACTATGGGGCTATTCCGTTTTGGCGTGGGGCTGCCTGGCCGGTATGGCACTCGGGCCGCAATTGCTCGGGCATAGCGCCTTCAACTACGCGTTAAAGCACCTCACGCCGACTACGATCGCGCTGACGGTGTTGGGCGAGCCAGTGGGGTCGGCGGTGCTGGCATGGTTGCTGTTTGGCGAGGCAATCGGCATGGCCAAACTGGCGGGGATGGCGCTGCTGCTGGGCGGGATTTTTCTCGCGGCGCGCACGGAGTCTTCGCCGAGCACAAAAAGAACAACGGCCGCATCCTAGTGCGGCCGCTGCAGTCGTGGCCGGAAAGGCCGCGGGCATTTGCATCAGTCCTTGAAGGCTTCCACCTGAATGTTGAGCTTCACGTCATCGCCAATGGCCGGCAGAAACGTCTTCATGCCGAAATCGGAGCGCTTGATTGTGCCGGCCAGGTTGCCGCCGCACTGATCCTTCTTGCTGCGCGGATGCTGGCCGCAGGCCCAAAATGTGAACGTGAGGGCGACCGGCTTGGTGACACCAAGCAGCGTCAATTCGCCATCGACGGTAGACGGCTTGTCGCCAGCGAAGCCGAAGCGCGTGCTCTTGAAGTTCATCGTCGGGAATTGTTCGACGTTGAAGAACTCCTTGCCCTTGACGAAATTTTCCATGAAGGCATGGCCGCTCAGGAAAGATGAGGTCTGGATCGTCACTTCCACGTTGCCCGATTTGGCCACGGTATCGAGCGTGGCTTTTCCTGCGCTTTTCATGAAGGCGCCGGTATGCAGTGAAAAGCCGTTATGCATGATTTCGAAGCGCGGCACGGTGTGATCCGGGTCCAGGGTGTAGGCCACCGGCGATGCCAGGGCGGCTTGGCCTACTGCGAGCGCAAGTGTGGTCAATACGAATCGAATTGCATTTTTCATGTTGTCTCCTGATTATAGGGATGGTGCTTTGCTGAACAGCTGGAAAAATTGAATCGCTTGACTCAAATGATGAAACAAATTGGCCTGTGCTTAGGTTGCCGGCTCCCTTGGACCCGGTGACGCAACAAAAGACGGGACCAGAATGCAAATGTTCACTGCGCCTGCGCGATCGCTTGCGGGTTTGATTGGTGATTTTGCGCCGCCCCTTGTTTGACGATGACGGCGGTGCCGGATTTGTCCAGAATGGATACTAGCCTTTCTGGCTTGTCGCGCAGGAACTGATCGACAGCGAATGTGACGCCGGGCCAGAGACCGCTTCCATAGTCATGCACGATCAGGAGCCCTCCCGCCGAAATGCGTGGATAAAAGTACTCCAGACCGGCCCGCATTGGTTCCTCCAGATCGCAGTCGAGGTGAACCAACGCATAGTTTGTATCCACGGGAACGCCAGCTAGTGTCTCGGGAAAACGACCCACCGCATAGTTGAGGAGCGCAGAGTCGCCGAGAAATGCGCGCACGGCGGGCAGACTTGTGTCGCCAAAATCTTGCCGCTTGACCTGCCGCAAGGATTCGCGTTCAGCATCTGCATCGGCAAAGCCCGCAAACGTATCGAACAGCCAAAAGCGCCGGCTGGGCGCAAGTTGATGCAACACTTTCGCCGAACAGCCTTTGTACACCCCGAGTTCAGCGAAATCTCCGGGTATCTGCTCCCGCTCCAGGCGTTGGACGTTCTCGTACAAGAAATAGAGGCGAGCAAGGTCACCCCAGTTGTTTTCTTCCATGCCGTGCACCCAGTCCTTGATGAGCGCAGGCGCTTCGGTAAAGCGTCCTGAACCGGTCTCAAAGTCGGGCCGGTACTGCACGTAGAACGGCCGCCCCGGACGATTCCATCGAGCGAGTCGGCGCAGGACAAACTTGTTGAACTTCTTCGCAAGCTTGCGTGCGAGCCAGCTTGAATCGCCGGATGGGTTCATTTCCATGAAACGAGAATAGGTACGAGAAGGACTTCGAATATAGGTTATTTCTTCAAGTACAGCTTGAACCGGACCGGAACTTCGTCGGCCACGACCTTGATGTCAGACCAGATCCCGTCACCGACTTTAAAGTCATTGCGCTTGAGCGGAACAGAGCCCTCAAGCAGCGTACCGCCGGCCTCGGACTTGGCGGTAAAGGTGGCCACCACATCACGCGTGATGCCCTTTAGGGTGAACTTGCCCGGCGCTTCAAAGCGCCCGCCGCCGAGCGCTTTGGCCCCCGCAACGTTGAGCGTGGATTTGGGAAACTGCTTTGCGTTGAACCAGGTGGCGCTTTGCATGTCACGGTTCCAGTCGGCATCGCCCAGGTCCGCGCTGGAGACGTCAACCTCGATGGCTGCCTTGGTGGCTTCCGGTTTGGCTGCGTCAAACGTCACCTGCGCGGTGAACTTCCTGAACTTGCCGCTGCCGGGGACGTTCTCCTGCTTGAAGCCGAAACTGATCTCGCTGCGCGCCAGATCCGCCGTCTGTGCGGCAACCGGTGGCGCTGCGCACAGGCAGGCGAACGCGATGGCTACGAATCTGGGGAATGCAAAACGATGGGTCATGGTGTCTTTCGGGGAATCATGCGCCATATGATGCCATCCCTGTCGATCAGCATGTGCTTGACGACGGCTGCAACATGCAGCGCCACCAGCGCGGCGAACGAATACGTGATCGCCATGTGGACAAATTTCAGCGTGCTCGCCAGTTCGCGATCTTTTTCTACCAAATCCGGCAACTGCAGGGCCCCGATACCAAAAGGGACGGTAGGCACACCGGCGGAGGAAGAATAGAGCCATCCTGAAAGTGGTGCGACAAACAGCAGCATGTAGAGCAGGGTATGGGTGGCGTTGGAGGCGGCAACTTGCCACATCGGCATCGATGCGGGCAGGGGCGGCGGGCGATGCGTCACGCGCCACAACAGGCGCGCCAGAGCCAGGGCAAATACCGTCACGCCAATCCACTTGTGATACGAGTAGAAGGTGAGCTTCTGCGGGCTGAACTTCAGGCTCACCATGTAGAGGCCGAGCGAGAATCCAGCCATCAGCAGAAGCGCCATCAACCAGTGCAGGGCGATCGCCATGGTGCTGTAACGATTCCTCTCGATCATGGGTTAAGAGCCGCTCCCACCAAAGGTTCTAGCCGCTTTGCCGAGTCGCGCGTCAAAGCGCCGAGGGGACTTCGCGACCGTTGACAAGCAGGCGCGCGCCGTTCCACGGCGAGCCTTCGAACCACAATGCAACCGGCCCTTTGGCAGTGGCGACGCTGCGCGGGTGGGTCGCCTCGGCTTTTGCTGCAATGGTTTCGGGCGCGCTCCACTTCAGTCCGGCGGCTGATTTCGCCATCCTTAATGGGGAGCCACGCGCACCCTGTTCGTCCCACACGGCGATCAGCTGGCCATCCGGGGCCACGGTCAAATCGGCGTTCTTGGCGTCCTCGCCGCCGAGGCGGGCCGGTTTGCTCCACGCGGTGCCGCCACTGCCTGTCGTGGCTTGGGTGGCGTGGTACAGGCCTTGGGCGTTGTCCTTGCCGGTCCACACCAGCGCATGCAGTGCCTTGCCTTTCACCGCGAGGGCGCCACCCACGTGCGGGCAGCCGTTGATGCGCCAGTCGAAACCACCGATCGAGGCCGGCGCATTCCACCTTGTGCCATCGCCGGAGGCCATGTGCATCATGTCGCGCGGCTCACCACCACGAAACAGCACCGATACCTCGCCGTCCGCATTGCTGCCGGGCCGCGTGGCGATGCTGTTCCAGCAGCAATCGCAGGTGCGCGGTACCAGTGCGATGTCCTTGCCCCAGCTGGCGCCCAGGTCCGGCGAGCGGGCATAGCGCAGCCCCTGGCGGCCTTCGCGGCTATCCAGCCACACCATGTGCATTGCCTTGCCGCTGCCGGCTGACGCCACCATGCGCATGAAGGTTTGTGAACCGGCGGCATCCGAAAACGGCGAAGGGCCGTTCTTCCACGTGGCGCCACCATCGTCCGAGACGGCGGTCTGGATCAGGCCGCCGCGGCGTGCATTGGGCCGGGGCGCCGTCCAGGCAACCACGAGGCGATTGCCGTGACCGGCGATCGAAGGATTCTCGCCGGGGTGGTGTGCCGACAGACGCTCGGTGCCGGCGTTCACACGCACTGGCTTGCTCCAGGTGACGCCGCCATCCTTCGATACGCGGTGAAACAGCAGGATCGACGGGCCGCCCTTCTTGCCATGCCCGGTGAGCAGATGGATCGTGTCGCCTTCGGCATAAACGTCGAAATGGGCCGTGTCGGCCGGTGGTGTCTGGGTATACGCTGATCCCAGCAGGCCGAGCCCGAACGCCAGGGAGCCTGCGGCCATGATGAGGCGCGTGCGCAGGGTTTGCACGAAGCGGGCCCACCTGCTGCCGAAACCGATCTGAAGATTCATTGCCTGTTCCTTGCTGGACGCCTTCTCACAGGGTGGCATTCTACTGTGGCGAATTACTGTGGTGAATTGCCGTGGTGAATCCTGCTGCTATAGTCTTCCTCCCGCTTTTCAGACGCTGCAGCCCAGCGCATTGCCATGAGTGCCGCCCAGATCATCATCCCGCCCCCCGCGCTTACTGCCTTCGTCGCTGCCATCGTTGCTGCCGGCGGCAGCAGCGCGCGCGAGGCCGAGCTCACCGCCGCCAATCTGGTGCTGGCCAATCTGTCCGGGCACGATTCACACGGTGTGGGCATGATTCCGCAGTACATCGGTTTTCTCAAGGGCGGTGGCCTCAAGGCCAACCAGCACGCCAAGGTCACCGGCGACATGGGTTCGATGATCATGATCGACGGCTGCTGCGGTTACGGGCAGGTGATCGGCCATGAATCCATGGAACTGGGCATCGCACGGGCGCAGCGTGACGGGCTGGCCTTGGTGGCGTTGCGCAACAGCCACCACATCGGGCGCATCGGGCAGTGGGCTGAAAACTGCGCTGCTGCCGGATTCGTATCAATCCATTTTGTCAATGCCTTGTTGCGGCCGCTGGTGGCGCCGTGGGCCGGCTCGGACGCACGCTTCACCACCAACCCGTTTTGCGCCGGCGTACCGCGTGGTCCCGCCGGCAGCGGCGTCGCGCCGATGGTGCTCGATTTCGCCACCAGCAAGGTAGCGCTGGGCAAGGTGCGCGTGGCGATGCAGAACGAAAAGGAAATGGCGGCGGGCACCCTGATCGACGGGCGCGGCTATCCCACCACCGACCCGCACGTGATGTTCGAGCGGGATGTGCAAGACAGACTGGGTGCGATCCTGCCCTTCGGTGAGCACAAGGGTTACGGCATGGCGCTGATGTGCGAAATCCTCGCCGGTGCGCTTACCGGGGGCGAGACGCTGCACAAGGTGGGCGACTACTCGGCCATCTACAACAACATGCTGTCGATCATCATCGACCCGGCGCGCCTGGGTGGCAGCCGTTTTCACGAGCAGATGGAAGCCTTCATCACCTGGGTCAAGGCTTCCCCGGTGGCGCCTGGTTACGACAAGGTGCGCATCTCGGGGGAGCCGGAGCTGGAAATGCGGGCGGCGCGCCGCGGCGGCATTCCCATCGACGTCAATACCTGGGCTGACATGCAGGAGGCAGCACGCCAGGTCGGCATGAGTGATGCCGCGATTGCCGCTCACACGCGCCACGCCAGGGCAGCCTAGCGCCATCAGTGTCACAACGGGTGTCGTAACCGGTTTCGTCACAAAACCCACATCCAGCGGCAGCGGACACCCGTAGATTGCCCTGTCCATCCCGGTTTGAGGAATTCCCAACATGAATCGTCCCTTTTTGTTTGCCCGTGGTCTGGCGACACTGGCTGTTGTGAGCAGCGCATTGGCCCTGGCGCAAGCCCCCAAACCTGCTACGCCAACTGCGCCCGCTGCCCCGGCAGCCTCTGCCCCCGCCGCGACGGCCAAAGCCATTTTTGCCGGCGGCTGTTTCTGGTGCATGGAGCCGCCTTACGACAAGCTTGCTGGTGTCATCTCCACTACCTCGGGCTACATTGGCGGCGCCAAGGCCAAGCCGACTTACGAGGAAATCAGTACCGGCCGTACCGGCCACACGGAAGCGGTGGAAGTGGTCTACGACCCCGCCAAGGTGACGTATCGCCAGTTGCTCGAAGTGTTCTGGAAGAACATCGATCCGGTGGCCAAAGACCGGCAGTTCTGCGATTTCGGTTCGCAATACCGCAGTGGCATTTTCTGGCTGAACGATGAGCAGAAGAAGCTGGCAGATGAATCGAAGGCCGCGCTAGAGAAGGGCGACGCCTTTGGCAGCGCCAAACCGATAGGCTTAAAGGGCGGTGTCGTGACAGAAATTACCAAGGCACCGCAGTTCTGGCCGGCCGAGGAGTACCACCAGGATTACTACCTCAAGAATCCGGTGCGCTACAACTACTACCGTACCGGTTGCGGCCGTGATGTGCGCTTGAAGCAGCTCTGGGGCGAGGCCAAGTAGGCAACGTTCGGGCAGATCAGGCGGCGCGCCCGGCGCGAAAGGCGCGCTTGAAGTGCTGGTGCAGGGCCGCTGCTGCCGGGTAGAGCGTGGCGCCGTGGCGTGTCAACAGGCCCAGGGTGCGTTTGACGGCAGGTCGCGTCAGGGTGATCCCGAGAATCGCCGAATCGGCCGGCGGCAGCGCCAGCCGCGGCACCACGCCCACACCCAGGCCGGCCTCCACCATTCCCAGGAGCGTGGAGGTACGGCTGACCTCCAGGCTGATCGCCGGGCGCTTTCCGGCGCGTGACAGCGCGTCATCCATCAGCTTGCGATTGCCGCTGGTGCGCGCCGCCACCATCAGGTTTTCCCCGGCCAACTCATCCCAACTCACACTGCGGCGGCGCGCCAGCGCGTGTTCGCGCCGGACAGCCAGCACAAAGCCATCTTCGCGGATCGGGTCGAAATCCACTTCCGGCACCTGGGTGCCCATGAAGCCGATGCCGAAGTCGGCCTCGCCGGAGGCCACGCTCTGCAGCACCAGGCTGTCGGATTCATCGATCACGCGCAAGCGCACGGCAGGATGCTGCTCGCGGAATGACAGCAGCACGCCAGGCAGGAAATACACTGCGGCGGAAGGGACGCAAGCCACGGTGACCTTGGCCCCGCTCTGGGTCGTGCTCTCAGCCACGCCGCGCAGCGCGGCATCCAGGTCATCCAGGGCATTACGGGCACGTTCCAGGAAGACCTTGCCCGGCCCCGTCAACTGCACTGCGCGCGTGGTGCGGTGAAACAGCCTCGCGCCGAGTGCCGATTCCAGACGTTCGATCCGGCGCGACAAGGCCGGCGGCGAAAGGTGCAACTGCTCGGCGGCAGCGCGAAAACTGGACCGCTCGGCAACGGCGATGAAGGCCTGCACCTGCTGGATGTCGGCATTGATGCGTTGCATGAAACAATCAGTGTAAAAGTTGCACTTTACGGATTATTTCACAGAGGTGATCATGTCCTCGACACTCCGGCTTCGAGTTCTACCCGGCCGGTTGCGGATTGAAAGGATCAGCACCATGAGCGTCAACCTTGCCGACTGGGTCGGCCGCACCGAGACCATCGACGATACCGCCACACCGACCCCGGTGGCGGCGCTCTCTGCTACGCTCGATTGGCCCGCTGCTTCCAACGGGCACAGACCTGCGGTCGGCACGCCTTTGCCATACCTCTGGCACTGGCTGTATTTTTTGCCGCTGGCGCAGCAGTCCGAAATCGGTCCCGACGGCCACCCGCGCCGTGGCGGCGTCCGGCCGCCGGTGCCCTTGCCGCGCCGCATGTGGGCGGGGAGCGATTTCACCTTTCATCAGCCACTGCTGGTGGGCGATGCGCTGTCGCGTACCTCCACCATCGTCGATGTGAAGGAAAAGAGTGGCCGCACCGGCACTCTCATCTTTGTCAAAGTGCGCCACGAGATTCGCCGTAATGGCAGCGCCGACGTTGCGCTCACCGAACACCACAATATCGTCTATCGCGATGCGCCCAAGCCGGACGATGTGGCTCCACCGCCTACGCCCGCGCCTGCTGCATTGTCCAATGAGGTGGCGTGGAGCCGGACGATCAAGGCCGACGATGTGCTGCTGTTCCGCTACTCTGCGCTCACCTTCAACGGCCATCGCATTCACTATGACCGCAAGTACGTCACCGAAGTCGAAGGCTATCCCGGCCTGATCGTGCATGGCCCCCTGATCGCCACGCTGTTGATGGATCTGCTGCGGCGCCAGATGCCGCAGGCAAACGTGGCGAAGTTCGAATTCAAGGCGGTACGCCCGACGTTTGACATCAACCCCTTTTCTGTCCACGGGCAGCCGATGGCCGGAAATGCGGCGGATGGCAAGTTGATTCGACTGTGGGGCCGGGATCACGAGGGCTGGCTCACCATGGATGCCACCGCAACCCTGGCCTGACTTGGCCTGGCCTTCGCTTCACCCTGTTGATTGCATCTGATACGAAAGAATGTTCATGGCTTCCACCATCATTGATTCCAGAATTTTCGGCGACATGTTCAGCGATGCAGCCATGCGCCAGGTCTGGTCGGACGAGAACCGTACCGCCAAGTACCTCGACATTGAACGCGCGCTGGCCAAAGTGCAGGGCGCTCTCGGCATCATCCCGAAAGAGGCGGCCGACGAAATCGTCAAGCATTGCGAGCTGTCGCAGATTGACTGGGCCAAGCTCAAAGCCAAGACCGAGCAGATTGGCTACCCGATCATTGCGGTGGTGAACCAGATCAACGCCAACTGCCGCGACAAGCTGGGCGAATACTGCCATTGGGGCGCCACCACCCAGGACATTACCGACACCGCCATGGTGCTGCAGATCCGTGAAGGCCTGGCCTTGGTCGAGAAGGATCTGGCGGAGATCTCGGTTTCACTCGCCACCCTTGCCAAAAAACATCGCGACACACCGGTCATCGGCCGCTCCAACCTGCAGCAAGCCACACCCATCACCTTTGGCTACAAGATGGCGAGCATCCTCGCCGGCATCGAGCGCCACCGCGAGCGCCTGCAGCAGATGAAGCCGCGCGTGCTGGTGGGCGAATTCGGCGGCGCCTCGGGCACCTTGTCTTCGCTGGAGCAGGGCGCGATGGAAACCCAGGCCGGGCTGATGAAAGAGTTGGGGCTGGGCCAGCCGCTGATCTCCTGGCACACCGTGCGCGACAACTTTGCCGAGGTGGGTGCGTTTCTGGGGCTGGTGGGTGGGTCGCTCGGCAAGATAGCCATGGATGTCAAGCTGATGATGCAGACCGAAGTGGCCGAGGTGTACGAACCGTTCGCACCCGGGCGTGGCTCGTCTTCGACCATGCCGCAAAAGCGCAACCCGATCTCCTGCCTCTACATCCACGCCAACATTTCCGTGGCACGCCAGCATGCTGCCGCCCTGATGGACGCGATGGTGGCCGATCACGAGCGCTCCACCGGCCCGTGGGAAATCGAATGGGTGTCGATGCCGGAGATTTTCTGCCTTTTGTCCGGTGCGCTCAAGCAGGCCAAGTTCATCCTCGCCGGCCTCGAGGTGGACGCAGGGCGCATGCGCGCCAACATCGATCTCACCAACGGCCTGGTGATGTCCGAAGCCGTGATGATGGGTCTGGGCCCCTACATCGGCCGCGAGTATGCGCATGATCTGGTGTATGACATCTGCCGTGATGCCATCAAGACCAATCGTCCCCTGCTGGACCTGCTGGCCGAGCATCCGGAAATCAACAAGCACGTGGGTCGCGCCAAGCTGGCCGAGTTCTGTGACCCGATGAACAACCTGGGTCAGGCTGGGGTGATGGTGGATCGGGTACTGGCAGCGCGCAAGGCTTGATCGCAGTACAGTCACTGGAAGCGCAACACCGTAATCAAGCAAGAAGACAAGGGATAAATGGGGCCTGACCCCACTTTTCAAACTCAAGGAGACCAGTATGAAACGTCGTGATTTTGTCGCCACTGCCGCCCTGATGCCCCTTGCTGCCAAGGTCGGCGCGCAGGATAAATGGCCCAGCAAGCCGATTCGCCTCCTCGTACCATTTGCCCCGGGCGGCAGCTCGTCGATTGTGGCGCGGGCGTTCATCGGCCCGATGGGCAAGGCATTGGGGCAGGAAATCATTGTCGACAACCGGCCTGGCGGTGCCGGCAACATCGCCATGGAAGCGGCTGCCAAGGCAGAGCCGGACGGCCACACCCTGATCATGGGCCACATCGGCACGCTGGCCGTCAATCCCTACATGTTTGCCAAGTTGCCGTTTGATACCAACCGGGACTTCGCTCCCGTTTCGCTGCTGGCCAAGGTGCCCAGCATCTTTGTCGTCAACAGTGGTGTACCGGTGAAGAATCTAAAGGAAATGATCGACTACTGCAAGGCCAATCCGGGCAAGGTGTACTACGGCTCGGCCGGCAACGGCAGCGCCGGCCACCTGGCATTCGAGTACCTCAAGATGCAGACCAGGATGGAGATTCAGCACGTGCCTTACAAAGGTACCGGGCCGCAGTTGACCGACCTGATCGGCGGGCAGACGCAAGCCACCTCTGCCGGTACGCCTCCCCTGATGCCGCATGTCAAAGCGGGCAAGTTGCGCGCCTTTGCCGTAGGCACCACCAAACGGCTGCCGGAGCTGCACGATGTCGGCACCGTGGCCGAGCAGGGCTACCCTGGGTTCGAGACCGTGCAGTGGTACGGACTGATCGGCCCGGCCAAAATGCCGCCCGCCATCATCAAGCGCCTGGCCGACGAAGCGGGCAAGGCGGCCAAATCGAAGGAGACGCAGGCCGCGTTTGCCGGCGACAGCACCGAGGAGATTGGCTCTTCGGCAGAGGAGTTTGCCGATTTCATCAAAAAGGAGCAGGGGCGCTGGAGCCAGGTGGTCAAGGCTGCCAACATCAAAGCGGATTGAGCATGGCGCATGCATGATGTCATTGTCATCGGGGGGGGCAACGCCGCCCTGTGCGCCGCCCTGATGGCGCGCGAAGCCGGGGCCAGCGTGCTCCTGCTGGAAGCCGCTCCGAAGGAATGGCGCGGCGGCAACACCATGCATACCCGCAACCTGCGCTGCATGCACGATGCACCGCAGGATGTGCTGACCGAAGCCTATCCGGAGGAAGAGTACTGGCAGGATCTGCTCAAGGTTACCGGCGGGCTCACCAACGAGACCCTGGCGCGCCTGGCGATTCGAGAGTCGGCGCACTGCCGCAGCTGGATGCAGCATCATGGTGTGCGCTTCCAGCCATCCCTCTCCGGCACCTTGCATCTCTCCCGCACCAACGCGTTTTTCATGGGC
>SXGT01083560.1_pt1 | contig 14062 bp, 11 predicted proteins | sample 3176221 | NCBI WGS metagenome assembly SXGT01 (sample SAMN11356862, study PRJNA531348) | freshwater metagenome | isolation source: freshwater sample F1-120 | place: China: Fuxian Lake, Yuxi | collected 2017-12-25 | reverse complement strand
CGGCACTTGCCCTGTTCGCGTCCGAGGAACATGGGGAAATCCTTTTCCACGGTGGGCAGCTTGGTGACGCGGTCGTTCTCGATGTAAGTGTAGGGCACCATGTCGAGCGAGGCGCTGATGCCGAAGTAGTAGTCGAAGCCGACGGCAGTGGGGCCGTTCTTGATGGGCTGGGCGTAGTCCACACTGTTCACTTGGGCGGCGGATTCGATGCTCAGCTCGGCGACGGTCTGGCCCTCTTTCTTCACCCAGTCCATGCCGAGGTGCCACTTGCCGATGGCGGCGGTGTGGTAGCCGTTGTTCCTCAGCAGCTGCGCGACGGTGAGCCGGCCCGGCTCAATGAGGCGCGGGCTGAGGCCGCCGAGCACGGAGGACTGGAGCTTGGAGCGCCAGTTGTAACGGCCCGTCATGATGCCGTAGCGCGTGGGCGAGCAGACGGAGGAACTGGAGTGGACGTCCGTGAAAATCATCCCGCCGGCGGCGAGTTTGTCCAAGTGGGGTGTGGCGATTTTCCCCTGTGGGTTCAGGCACTTCACGTCGCCGTAGCCGAGGTCGTCGCAGAGGATGTAAATGAGGTTGGGCTTGGCGGGGGCGGCGGAAGTCGTCGCGGCGAAGAGGGCGAGGGCCAGAGTGGCGGTCAAGGTTTTCACGCGCGCGAGTTTAGCGGGGCGAGGCGGGGGCGCAACGGTGGCGAAGGGGGAGCGGCGCTGAAGCCGCCACAGCGGCAGCTCTCATTAGCACCCGGCTTCAGCCGGGTGAACGCACGTCGCGAAAGTGGAAAACTGTTTAAACAGTTTTCCAGTGGGGGCACAGAACACCTGGCTGAAGCCAGTTGCCAATGAGAGGTGGAGGCTTCAGAGGGGACGGCGGCTGGAAGCCGCCGGCACGGGCTACTGGGCCGGGAGCGCGAGGCGCACTTCGAGGCCGCGAGGCTCGCGGTTCTTCGCGGTCGCGGTGCCGCCGCAAGCTTCGATGCAGGTCTTCACGATGGCCAGCCCAAGGCCCGCACCGCCGGTGTTGCGCGCGCGGTCAGGGTCGGTGCGGTAGAAGGCGTCGAAGATGCGGTCCAGATGCTCGGGCGGCACGCCCGGACCCAGGTCGGTGACGAGGATGATGCAGGCGTCGCCCTCGCGACGCGCGGTGATGGTGATGGGGCCGAACTCGCCGGCGTAACGCAGCGCGTTGCGAACGAGATTGGAGAGCGCGCGTTGCAACAGCTCGGGCCGCGCGAAGCAGGTGAGGTCGGCCGGCACCTCGACGATGACCTCGCCCTTCTTCGCGGCCTCGCGCTCGGCGGCGTGGTCGGCGACGGTCTTCACGTTGACCACCTCGCGCTTGATGTTACCGGGCTTGAGCGAGGCCTTGGAGATGGAGAGCAGTTCGTTGACGAGGTCGCTCATGTGCTGGACTTCTTCGCGGAGATCCTCGATGTGCGCCTTCTGATTGGGCGTGGCGTTCTGCTCGAGGATTCCCACGGACATCTGCAACCGCGCCAGTGGCGAGCAGAGTTCGTGGGCGATGTCGCCGAGCGAGCGCTTCTGGCCGGAGACGAAGCCTTCGAGCCGCATGCTCATGCGGTTGATGGACGCGCCAAGCTGGCCCAACTCGTCCGTGCGCTGATCGTCCACCCGCACGTCGAACTGGCCGTCGGCGATCTGCCGCGTCGCACGCGTGAGCTGGGCGATGCTGCTGGTGATGCCGCGCACCAGCGGCAGCCAGAACAGCGCGGAAAGCCCGGCCACGCCAGCGCAGGCCAGCACCCACGGCCGGTAGTCGAAGAAGAAACCGCCTGCACTGAACGAGCCCGAACGCGCGAGCAAGGTGCAGCGCAGATGGCCGGTGCCGCCCGCGCCGGGCCGCAGCGCGCCCATCAGGCCGACCCAGTAGGTGCGCGGCTTTTCGGACTGCACGAGGAAGCGGCGGTGAATTGGCGCGGAGCCGGGCGGATCCTGGTTGCCTGTGCCTACCGCGCCGGGCGTGCCGGGCTCGGTCTCATCGCTCTCCACGGGTGGCCGCTGCTTGCCGCTGGGGCTCTTTGCACCAGGCGGGCCGAAGTTGCTGCCGGCACCCGACGCGCCGGGCGCGGGGCCACGCCGGTTCGGGCCAAGGCCATAGCCGCCGCGGGGCGGACGGGGAAGCTGGGAGCGCAGGTTCTCTGGCAAATCCACTTCCTCGCCCGCGAGGGTCTGCAACTCTTCACCCAGCAGGATGAACTTCACACCGTGCGCCTCGCCGTAGCGCGCGAGGACGCCGCTCCATTCCCCGCGGGGCTTGGATTCCAACTCCCCCATGATGGCGCGCGCCGTGGACTCGACGCGCCCGCCGACGTGGCCGGCGAGAAACGAGTCGAAGCCGCTGCGCGTGGCGAAACGCAATCCAAGCCACGCGATGAACATGAGCAGCAGCAGGTTCGCCGAGAACCAGAGGAGGATCTTCGCGGTGAGGGGGAAGCGTGGGTTCATGAAATTCCAGGCCGGATCAGCATGTAGCCCGCCGAGCGCACGGTGCGGATGAAACGCGGTTCCTTCGGATCGTCGCCGAGCTTCTTGCGGATTGCGGAGATGTGCACGTCTATCGAGCGGTCGAACACCTCGTAGTTGCGGTTGCGGATTTCGTCGAGCAACTGCTCGCGGGATTTCACGCGGCCCTGCGCGCGGGTCAGCGAGAGCAGCAGGTCAAATTCCACCGGCGTCAGCGTGAGCGATTGCTTGCCCAGTGAGGCGGTGCGGGACGCTGGACACACCCGCAGGTCGCCGGCCACCACTTCCTCGTCGTTGTCCGGCGAGGCGGAGGCGAAAGTCTGCGCGCTGCGGCGCGTCACCGCGCGGAGGCGGGCCAGCAGTTCGCGGGTGGAAAACGTCTTGGGCAGATAATCGTCCGCCCCGAGTTCGAGGCCGACGATGCGGTCCGCCTCGTCGCCCCGGGCGGTGAGCATGAGCACGGGCACGGCGGATTGCTTGCGGATGCGCTTGAGCACCTCGAAGCCATCGCAGCCCGGCAGCATGAGATCGAGGATGACCGCATGCCAGGACTCGGTGATGGCGCGTTCCGCGCCTTCCGGCCCGGTGTGTGAGGCTTGCACGCTGTAACCTAGCGGTTCGAGATAACCTTGGATGAGCCGGCAAAGTTTGCGGTCGTCGTCGATGACGAGGATCCGCGTGGCCGGGGATGCGGCAGGAGCAGCGGATTTCGGAGGCGCGGCCATGAGTGCGTTGGGCAGGGTGATAACAGAGGCGAGCGCGTTTGGGAACTCGGGCGAAGCGGAGGGCTGGAGAGTTGTCGGCATGGCGTTGTCGGATGCGGGCGAGGTTTTGCTGAAGGCGACGGGGGGCGCGAGTGGTTTTACACCGGCTTAACAAATCGGCTGCACGCGGCTCACAATCGCTTAACACATGACGGGCAGTTTGTTGGCGACGAATAACACCAATGGCCAGAAATCCAATCTGTGCTCCGGCCCGTCGGCGGCGAATTTTTGGAAGGGGCTTTTCCCTTCGCCGGCCAGTAGTCTGCCAACGAGCAATTGCATGAACCATCGTATCTTCATCCGCCGGGTTTTGATCCTTCTCTCGGCGATGTCCCTCGCCGCGCCAGTTCGCGCACAGAACCGCCCGGCCGAGCCCAAAGGGCAGGGCGGCGAGCAGCGGGGCAAGCAATTTGCCGCGCCGGCGGGTGATGGGAAGAACCCCGCGCCCAGCCAGGTGAGCATCACGGTGGAGGGCGGTTTCCGGGTCATCAAGGCGAATGGTCTGCCGGATCACGCGCCGGGGCAGTTCCCGAATCGCGGCAATCCGAATGTCGTCGCCGCGCAGAGCTACAACTACCGCGTGCCAGTGCAGCCGCAGGCCAACGCGCAGTTCACGCGGCTGGTCATGCACCCGTTCGGCGTCGCGCTCAACGGCGTGGTCTTCGATCCCGGTGCGGCGGAGTGGTGGCAGATGGACCCGCGTTCGGGCTGGACGCTCGACCCCATCAGTGGCTCGCAGAAGCTCGGCCTTGACCGGCACAACGCACACGTCCAGCCGACCGGCGCGTATCACTACCACGGGATGCCGACGGGCTTGGTGGAGAAGTTGACTGGAGGCCAGCAGAAGGTCGCGCAAGTAGGTTGGGCGGCGGATGGTTTCCCGATTTACGGGCCGTGGGATTTTAGCGACGCGAAGAGCACCAACAGCGCGGTGAAGCGGATGAAATCTAGCTATCGACTGCGCGAAGGGACGCGCGCGAGCGGGCCGGGGGGGAAGTTTGATGGCAGCTACGTCGAGGACTTTGAGTTCGTGCCGGGCGCGGGAGACTTGGATGAGGCCAACGGGCGTTTCGGCCTGACGCCGGAGTTTCCGCAGGGCACATATCACTACGTGTTGACGGACGATTTCCCGTTCATCCCGCGCCAGTTCCGAGGCACGCCGGACAGCAGCTTTTTCCGGCGTGGCCCGCCGCCGATGCGCTTTGGCGCGGGGGATGTGGGCTTCAAAGGCGGGCCGCCGCCCGGCAAAGGGCCACCGCCCGGCAAAGGTGTGAAATAGCCGGCGACCGCTTAAGCTCGCGCCATGAGCAATTCACCTTCATCGCCTGCGCCTGCGCCGTCCGACCCGGACGAGGAGCCGCTGGCGAGCGGCCGGGTGCCACGCGGGCCGTTCACGCCCACGGCGGGTTCGGCGATTGCCTTCAAGGGCATGGAGCGCGACCTCTCCGGCACGCAGCTCGGCGAATACCAGCTCGTGCGCAAAATCGCTGTCGGCGGCATGGGCGAGGTGTATGAGGGCGTGCAGCTCAAGCTCGACCGCCGCGTCGCGGTGAAGCTGTTGTCGGAGGAACTTTCCCGCGAGCCGGAGTTCCTTGCCCGCTTCGAGCGCGAGGCCAAGTCCGCCGCCGCGCTCAACCACCCGAACGTCGTGCAAGTCTATGACTTCGGCTGCGCGCAAGGTCACCACTACTTTGTCATGGAACTCGTGGACGGCACGGACCTCTCCGTCTTCGTCAAGGAACACGGCAAGCTCGCGATCCCCGACGCCCTCCACTATTTCGAGCAGGCCGTCAACGCCCTCAAGTTCGCCCTCGACCACGCCATCATCCACCGCGACGTCAAGCCGGCGAACCTCATGCTCACCAGCGACGGCGTCGTGAAGGTCTCCGACCTTGGCCTCGCCAAGAAACTCACCGACGACTCGGACGTGACGATGACCGGCGTGGGCATGGGCTCGCCGCACTTCCTCGCGCCCGAACAGGCGGACGACGCCGCGCATGTGGACCATCGCGCGGACATTTACGCGCTGGGCGTGACGCTGCTTTACCTGCTCACGGGCAAGCGACCTTTCGAAGGCGCCTCGAACTTCTCCGTCGTCCTCGCGCACGCGAACAAGCCGCTGCCCACGGGCATTGAGCTGGGCACCGCGCTGCCGGATGAACTCGAGGACTTCATCAAGCGCATGACCGCCAAGCGCCCCGAAGGCCGTTACCAAAACTACGACGAACTCCTCGCCGACCTCCGCAGCGTGAAGGCCGGCCACAGCCCGAGCGTGAACTGGCTCCAGCTCGTCCGCGACCCCCGCAATCTCCAGCGCCTCGCCATCGTAGCCGTGGCCATCCTCATCATCGCGCTGGCCGTGCCGCTCTTCCTTCCGGACAAACGCCCGGACGCCGCCGCGAAAGCCGCTTCCCCAACCCCCATCCCCAACGCGCCGCCCGACGACACGCATCTCCGGCCCCGCGCCTCCGGCGGCAAAGGCAACCCCCCGCAAGGGCAACCCAATGCCCCCCTCCTGCCGTTCCCGCCCCCGAGCGCGAAAAATTTCGCCCCCATGCCGGACGGCGCGCCCAACTCCCTGCTGATCCAAGCCGACCGTTACGCCAAAGACCGTCCCGACGACCTCGACGGCAAACAACTCTGGCAAGTGAAGCTCGGCAACGCTTCGAACCAGAAGAACTGGGGTTCCTCCGCCAGCCCCCTGCTCTACAAGGACACCGTCATCATCACCGCGTCCGAGGAGGCCAATGCCATCGTCGCGCTCGACAAGCAGACCGGCAAAGAAGTCTGGCGCGCCCCCGGCTCCGCGCTGAGTTACGTCTTCGGCACCCCCGCGCTCGCCGGCACCAAAGTGCTGCCGGAGTTGATCTTCTCCCTGCCCGAGGAGTTGTGGGCGCTGAATCCCGACACGGGCAAACTCCGCTGGTTCGCCACCTCGAACCTGCCTGGCAACATCGCGCCCAGCGTGGTGGTGGGTGACGGCGTGGTCTTCGCGTTCGGCGGTTATCCTCAGCTTGGCGCAGTCGCCGTGAAGACCGGCGGCAAGGGTGACGTGACCGGCACGCATCGGCTGTGGCAGACGCGCGACAGTTCCTACGTCCCCACCCCCGTGGTGCACGAGGGGCGGCTCTACGTGGTCACCGACCAAGGCTTCGCGCTGTGTCTCGACGCGAAGACCGGCGAGCCGGTCTTCAAGGAGCGGCTCCCGGGCGCGAGCGCGACGGGCCGCGGCGGCAAGCCCCTCTACGCCTCGCCCGTGCTGGCGAACGGCAACCTCTACGCGGTGAGCCGGCGCAACGGCACGTTCGTCATTGAGGCCAAACCGCAGTTCAAGCTCGTCGCGCACAACGCGCTCACGTCCGACCCGACGCAGTTCAACGCCACGCCCGCTCTCAGCGGCAACGATCTGTTCCTCCGCTCGGACAAATCTCTCTACTGCATCGCAACCCAATAACCACCGGGGCAAACATCTGACCTCACCATGAAAACCACCCTCCTCCCCACGCTCACCCTCCTCGTTACCGCCTTCGCACTCGTGGCGCAGGAACCGAAAGGTCCGCCGCCTGGCGGAGCCGGCCAAAAGAGCCAGGGACAGAAGGGACCGCCCGCCCAGAAAGGCGGCCAGGGCGGTCAAGGTGGCCAGGGCGGCGAAGGTTTCCGCCCGCCGCAACACCCGCTCGAACTCGCACTCGACGCGAACAACGACGGCGTGATTGACGCGAAGGAACTCGCCAACGCCGCCATCATGCTCAAGCGGCTCGACAAGAACGGCGACGGCCGGCTCACCGACGATGAGTTCCGCCCGACGCGTCCGGGAGGCGGCCTTGGTGGCCCCGGTGGACAAGGCGGTCAAGGTGGGCAAGGTGGGCAGGGCGGCCCGGGCCAGAAAGGACCGGGGCAGAAGGGTGGTCAAGGCGGGCAGGGCGGGCAGGGCGGTGAGTCCGGCGCACAGGCTCCGAAGAGCGACGGCGACTTCGTCGCGCGTCTTTTCCAGAACGACAAGAACAACGACGGGAAGCTTACGAAGAGCGAACTGCCGGAGGCGATGCAGAGCATCTTCGAGCGCGCCGACACGAACAAGGACGGCGCGATTGACCGCAAGGAAGCCGAGGCGCTCGTCGCGCGCATGAAGTCCCGCACCGGCGGCCAGAGCACCGACGGCAAGCGGCCGCCGCTGGAGAAATGAGCTGTAGCGGGGCTCGCTGAGCGCCGCGGTCGGCAAGACGGCGGTCCCAGACCGCCGCTACAAAAAAATTTTGTGCCAACACCCGTCATCACCATCGCGCAGATGCGCGAGTGGGAGCAGGCCACTTGGGCAACCGGCGTGTCCAAGGAGTCGGTCATGCGACGCGCAGGGCAGGCCGTGGCGCGTGGCGCGTTGCGGCTGACGCGGCCTGGTGAGGAGATTCTCGTGCTGGCGGGAAAGGGCCACAACGGCGACGACGCGCGCTTCGCCGCCGGAGATTTGACTGGGCGAAGGGTGCGCGTGGTGAACGTGACCGATCCGGCGGCTGTGGTGGCGGAGGCAAAAGATTTTTCCGGCGCGCTGATCGTGGACGGCTTGTTCGGCATCGGCTTGAGCCGTCCGCTGGAGGGCGAGTGGTTGCGGCTGGTGCAGGCGTTGAACGAGTCGCGTGTCCCCATCCTCGCTGTGGATGTGCCGTCGGGCTTGGACGAAGGCACGGGCGAACCGCTCGGCGACGCGGTTCGCGCGTCGGTGACGTTGACGTTCGGCGCGATGAAGCATCGGCTGTTGCGCCCGTGTGCCGCGCCGTTCACCGGACGGCTGGAGGTGGCGGCGGACATCGGGCTGGTAGCGTGTCCGTTCAAGTCCGAGTTGAACTGGATGTTGGCTGAGGACTTCGCGCAGTTCCCGTCGCCGCGTCCGGTGGAGGGACACAAGGGAACCTTCGGCCATCTCGCCATCATCGCGGGAAGCCAAGGCTATCACGGCGCGGCGGTGCTCGCGGCGCGCGGAGCGCTGCGGGCGATGCCGGGGCTGGTGAGCGTGTTCGCAACGGAGCGCGCATATCCGCTGGTCGCGGCGCAGCTCGCACAGGCGATGGTGCATCCGTGGACGCCGGACACGCTGTTGCCGAAGTCTTGTTCCGCAATTCTGATCGGTCCCGGTCTAGCGGGCGTGGACGTGCCGAAGCAACTGGTTCAGGAAGCGGCTCGTCTCTGGCACGAGTCACCGTTGCCGGTCATCGCGGACGCAAGCGCGCTGTCATGGCTGCCGCAGGGGCCGCCGCTCACCGGCGCGCTGCGCGTGGTCACGCCGCATCCTGGCGAAGCAGCGGCGATGCTGGACATCGGGAAGGCCGACGTGCTCGACGACCGCGCGGAATCGCTTCGTGAAATCTCGCGGATGCATGGCGATTGCTGGGTGGTGCTGAAGGGCCGGCACACGCTGATCGGGCGCGGACAAGGCGAGTTGTCCGTGAACTCCTCCGGCAATCCGCAACTCGCGCAGGGCGGCAGCGGCGATGTGCTGGCGGGTTTTCTCGGTGGCTGGCTCGCACAGCCGCAACTGCAAGCGGACGCGGGCCTCGCCATCCGCCACGCAGTCTGGGAGCACGGGCACGCGGCGGACGTGCTGTCCGCGCGGCAGCGGGCGTGGGAGATGACGGAGCTGGTCGAGTTGCTCGGCAACTCGGCGGCGGCCGGGGAAGGAGGCGAGGCCTAGCTGCATTCGACTCCCTGCCAATCGCGGTCCGTGACTCGGACTTTTGACTCGCTTTCCGCCGGGCCGGATGAATCCTCTGCCCATCAATCGGCAACACGGCTGGACCAGTGCCTGACTGCGGGAAGACAGACTTTGGATTGCCCAAGCGAAAACCTACCAGCCACGGAACGGCCACCAAAAACCCACGATGGACGCTTCATCTGAATCCCAGCTGAGCGGCGGCGAGAAAAAAGCCCCGCCACCGCCGAAACAGGAAGTTCACTGGCACAAGGCGCTGTTCTGGCACGCGCTGGGGTTCTTCACCATCGTCGTGGTCCTGTGGGCGGACAAGCTGTTCGGAGTCTGGGAGCAGATGGGAGTGAGCGAGGAGAACACCGAGAGCTACCTCGAGGTCTCGGCAAAGTCCGGCGTGGTCATCCTGCTGTGGATGTTCTCGGCCTACAAAATTTACCTCATCGTTTCGCGCCTGAGCTATCTGGAGTCGTTCCTCCATGTCTGCGCGTGGTGCCGCAAGATCGAGGTCGAGCAGAAGTGGTTCACGATCGAGCAGCACTTCGCCCAGCAGACCGGCGTGAAGGCATCGCACGGCATCTGCCCCGAGTGCGCGAAGAAGCTCGAAGACGAATACTCGCAGCCGCCGGCCTGAGCGGCGGGCCGCTCATTGCAGCGCGCCTCAGCCCACCTCGACCGGCAGGAACACGGTGAAGGTCGTCCCCCGGCCCGGCTCGGTCTGCACTTGGATGCCGCCCTTGGCCTGTGAAACCAGCCGTCGCACGATGGCCAGTCCCAGCCCAGTCCCCTCCCCCGGCAGCTTGGTGGTGAAGTAGCTCTCGAAGATTTTGGGCAGGATGCTCTCTGGGATTCCCGGCCCGTTGTCGTTCACGCGCAGCGCAACCATCGGCGGCTCGTTGACGAAGCTCGCGCGGTTGACGAACACGCTGCGCTGCGAGTCCGCAAGCGCCGCCGGGGCGACGGCGTCGTCGTGATACTCACCGAAGACCTCGATGTGCAGCGGATCGGCCGAGGATTGAAAGGCGTTGGTGACGAGGTTCAGCAGCACCTGGACCAGGTCAGTCCCGTTGATGCGAAGCGTCAGGTCTGCGGGCAGGAGCTGGACGGTGAGCTGGTGGCGCTTGGCGCTGGGGTGCGCACGGAGCAGCTCGCGAACGTCCGAAAGAACCTGGTTGAGGCGCACCGCCTGCCGCTGCGTGGAACGCTCGCGGGCGTAGTCGAGGTAGCGCCGGGAAATCTCCATGCAGCGCGCGACCTGCTGGTTGACGCGAGCGAGTTGGTCCTTCACGGAGTGCGTGGCCGCGCCGCGCGTTGCCTCCAGGTCCATGCTCACCATCTGGAGCATCACGGAGACGGCGGTGAGCGGGCTGCCGATGTCGTGCATGACGCTGGCGTAGATCTCGTTCTGCGAGCGCGCCACCTCCCCCTGCATCTGCAAGTTGCGGAGTTCCTCGTGCAACTCCTGGACACGCTTCGCGCCGTCGGCCATTGCCTCCGCCAGCGCACGCCGCTGGACGGCGTTGGCGACGGCATCGCGGATGACGGGGATTTCAAACGGCTTGGTCAGGTAGTCACACGCGCCGTGGCGGAGGGCTTGCCGCGCCGTGTCGAGCGTCTCGTAGGCGGTGAGCATCACGACCTCGATGCGAGGGTCGAGCTTCTTGAGATGGCCCAGCAGCTCCGTGCCGGACATGCCGGCCATGCGGATGTCCAGCACGGCGGCGTCCACGCGGCGGCGCTTCGCGATCTCCAGCGCCTCGGGGCCGCTGCTGGCGAGGACCAAATCGTAAAGATCCTTGAAGACAACGCGGAGCGACTGCCGCGGCCCTTCCTCGTCGTCCACGATAAGGAGCGTCGGGCGCGACGCGGCGGCTTCAGAAACGAAGGCCGACCGCAGCGGTGATGGCGTGGCTGAGGAATGTGTAGCGACCATTGGCTGTTGTGGGTGGTGGTGGAAGGGGAAAGGCCAGCGTGTTGCCGGCGACGTTGCGACTGGGTCCCCACCCCAACTGATACGCCACATCCCAGCTCACTCGCGTTTGCTGGCGACCGACGCCGAGACTGAAAATGTGCCTGTCCGAGTCCGGCACGAGCGGCGAGAAGTTCGCGTCCGGCACGGAGTTCTCGCTGAAGATGTAGCCCGCGCTCGCGCGCCAGCCACCCTCGAACTTGCGCGTAACGCCGAACTCGTAGAACCAGCTCGAACGCCAGTTGAACGGCACCGGGAACGTGCCGGCCGGCTGCACGAAGTTCACCGTGGTCAGCCGGTCCCACTGCGTCCAGTCCGCGTTGAACTCGAAGTTCCACTCCGGCGTCGGGCGGAACGAGTAGCCGAACACGACGTGGCGCGGGAACGGAATCCGCGCGCTCGCCGCGCCGCTCACATCGAACGCGCCGATGCCCGTGCCGGTCGTCTGCGAACTGCCCGAGCAGTTCAGCGTCGTCGGGCTGCGGTAGTTCACGCCGATGGAGTGCTGCTTGAACGGCTGCCAGAGAAAACCGAGGTTGAAGCCCGCGTCAATGTCCTCGCCCTTGAAGCGGTTCACGCTGCCCGGTGCGAACGCCGCCGCCTGCTGGCGGATCTCCGTCTCCGCGTAGTTGAGCGTCAGCCCGGCGGCGAGGGACAGCGTCGGATGCGCCTGCCACGCGACCACCGGGTTCAGCGAGAGGTAGGTCATCTTGCCGTAAACCGGCCCGAAGTTCGCGTTGTTCGGCCACTCCACCGCCAGCCCGTAAGGCGCGTAAAGCCCGACGCCGAACGCGAGCGGTTGCTCCTTCATCCCGTAGGCGTAGTAAAGCTGCGGCGCGAAATCCACGCGCTGCTTCGTGTCGAAGCGCGCGCCCGGCGCGCTGAACTCCGACTCCAGCGCGATGGAGTAAGCGCCGAAACGGAAATGATGACCCTCCAGTTGAGTCAGCCCGGCTGGGTTGTAGTAGATGGCGGAGGGATTGTCCGCCGTCGCGGCGAACGCGTTGCCGCGCGCGGTGGCGAAGGGGTCCTGGTCGGCGATGCGGATGCCCAGCGCCCAAGCCGGCGAGGTGACGCCGCCCAGACACATTCCGCCCAGCACTGCCAACGAAGTTGTCCTGCCACTGCCGCTCGGAAACACGGGCGCGAGTGTTCGTCAGATGCAGTCAGCGCGGCAAGCAGGATTTCCAAAGCATGACTTCCACGGTTGCTCGCGGGCTGATCCGCCCGAACTCGCCGAGCTTGCCGGTCAGACCGCAATCGGCTACGAGGCAGCCATGCATTGGGACACTCCTGAGCTGCGCTGGCCGCACAGAACACTGGCATGAGCTTGCCTGCCTCCCACCCCCGCGATCCGCTGCACGGCATCACGCTGGAAAACATCCTCACTCAACTTGTCGCCCGGCATGGCTGGAGCGAACTGGGGCGGCGTATTCCCATCCGCTGCTTTCTCTTCAACCCCTCGGTGAAGTCCAGCCTGACGTTCCTGCGCAAAACACCCTGGGCGCGACAGAAGGTTGAAACTTGGTTCATCATGGAGCAGTCGCCCGCTTGCTCACCGTGCCCGCTAACACCCGCTCCCGTATGTCGGTCCAGTCTTCCATAGTGCGATACATGCTTCATGGTTAATGAAGGTGCTGCACTTTTGGACCGCCATGTCACATCCGTGACCCCGTCTCACTTTTCAACCGACGTTTACAGCAGGAGCTGACGCTGGTGATTTTCTCGTCGAACTTCAGCAAGTTTGAGGACGTGGAAAAGCTGGAGGGCAAGACCGTGCGGGTGACCGGGAAGGTGACGGAATACCAGAAGCGGCCGCAAATCGTGCTGGATTCCAAGGAGCAGTTGAAAGTGCAGGAGTCCAAGGAGGAGAAGAAGTAGTTGTAGGTTACTGTGCAGCATGGCCGCCTCCATCCAGTGATTCCGTCCTTGCCCAGGTTTTGGAATCCGGCGGCTTTGATGGCATCGCGCTCTTTCCGCGCACCGAGAAACTGTCCGCGATGCTGGTCGTGGGTGATTCCATGCGAGGCGCGGGCATTGAGAACGGCGACATTGTAGTGCTGGCTGACCGCGAGCCAGCTTCCGGCGCCGTCGTCGTGGCCGTTCTCGATGGCGGGCGGACACTCAAACGCTACCTGGTGGAGGAAGGCCAGCAGCAGTCCGATCGTGTTGTTGAAGTTCGAGGGACTGGCCTGCTTCGCATACTTTCCGGCCCACTGCTGGCAGTCCTGTGCGTTAACTTTGCGAACCTCCAAGGCCGACAGGCCGGGCCAGCTTTTGAGCAGGGCGGCCAAGCGCTCCTCTTAGTAAGTCTTGATTCGCGGCTTGATCGAGTGGTCTGCCTCCAGCCGTTCCCGCCACAGCTTTGCCAAGTCCTGGACGGCGGCGTTGCCCTGCTCCAGCGCCGCCTGCGCTTCCAAGTTGGACCACTCCACTTTTTCCACGTCCCCGAGCCGGAGCTTGGCGACGGGGAGCACCTTGGTCTTGAGGCTTTGGCGAATCAGCTTGCCGCCGACGCGAATCCTCGCAAGATACTTCCCTGATCGAACGTATCGGACCAAATTTGCATACGGCGTTTTCTGCCAGTCATCCGACGCGGCGGCCGGCGGTGTCGGCGTGCGTTTTTTTGGTTTCATGCAACCAGTATCAGATCGCAGTATCAGACGCTCAAGTCGCAGGTTCCATTTACGGTGTAAGTCATTGCAGTTAAACGTCTGGAAGGGTGGCTGAGTGGTTAAAGGCACCTGACTCGAAATCAGGAGATGGGGCAACCCATCCGTAGGTTCGAATCCTACTCCTTCCGCCAACCTCGTTAAACACCTCTGTTTACCGAGTGATTTGGAATATTGCGCTTCTGGGGTGGTTGGCAGGTATAACATCTCCGCATAACACGTTCAATTCTATCACCCCTGATTCTTGCTGTTCACCGGTGTCAGAAATCCCCAACAATCGTCCTCACAAGCAGCAGCTCGACGTCGCCTTTCATCGAGCTGGGAACAATTTTGGTTCATTGCCGCGTTCAACTCCTCGGCGAAAACCTCTGGCCGAAACCAGGTCGTGACGGTCGAGAAACGGCTCTTCAACGACGACGCTCTACGATTCGATTCTAGGCGTTTTGCCTCTGCGATCGGCTCGGTGCAGCACTCGTTTTCGG
>SXGT01704022.1_pt1 | contig 14063 bp, 12 predicted proteins | sample 3176221 | NCBI WGS metagenome assembly SXGT01 (sample SAMN11356862, study PRJNA531348) | freshwater metagenome | isolation source: freshwater sample F1-120 | place: China: Fuxian Lake, Yuxi | collected 2017-12-25 | reverse complement strand
TTTGGTGGCCTTTCTTAAAACATTGACCGATGAGCGGGTGCGCTGGGAAAAGGCGCCTTTCGATCATCCCGGATTAGTGGTCTCTCACGGTCACCTGAACCAGAGTTCGGCGCAGTTCGGTGACCAGAATGCGGAGGATGATTTTCTGGTGATTCCCCCGGTCGGTAAACAGGGCCGGACAACGGAACAGGGGCCTCTCCAGTCATTCGAACAGTCCTTGAGTCACTGATTCGTTGGGTAGGAGTGCCGCCCCCGGCACGAGCGGGGCTGATTCGTTGGTAGGATCGTCGCCCCCGGCGCGTGAGGTGCAACGCACAAAAAAACGGGGGATTTTCATCCCCCGTTCGACCTCCCCCCTGTCAGCCCGGGCGGTGAACCCGGATTGCGATTACTGTTTTACCGCATTGGTAATGCCGGAGACATCACCGCCCTGGGCAGAGAAGCGGCCGGAGTAGGTCTGCTTGTTTTTTGCGATTTGAACCTGCCCATGCATTTCACCCAGGGTTCCTTCGATGGATGCGCTGCAATCTTTGTTTACCGTGATGTGGCCTTCGGTAGGTAGTTGCGGACTGAGGTTGATAAATTCGCACCAGCTTCCCTCGCCGATGTGCCCGGTTTTATCCACGATCAGCTTGCACTGACCCACGTGCTGGTCGCCCGGGTTGGTGACGAAGGCCGCCTGGTAAGTGATCCAGGTGCCTTTGGCATCAATCTGCTTGCAGCTGGCGTTTGCAATTTCAGTCCCGGCCAGCAAAGCCAGGGTTATGAGAAAAAGTGTTTTGATTTTCATGATTTCCTATACTTTTTTAATGGGCCACAAGAGGCGATGATTACTTGAGCAATTAACATGCCTATTCAGTCCGTTGACGCCATGATTGTCTGCTGATGTGCTGGATACGCCTGAAGATCGGGCGAAACTGATCGCCGCGATCGGAAACCACGGCCCGCGCCATGCTGGATCATGACCGTACCTTGATGTGTCTGCCTGCTCTGTCAGGGCGTGCCTGTGTGAAATGACCTATCAAGTGTGTGAAATGACACACTGCGGTGATCGGTGCGGTGTGGGCATTACCCGTTATTTTCCGGATGACCGTTCCAGGTAGGCAGTAAAGGGCAGTAGGGGGCCCAGCCTGGTTGAGCGGCCTTGCCTGCCTACTTCGGGAATGTCCATGATGCGATCCACCAGCGGCTCTCCCCGTTTCGCTCTTCCGTAGCCGCTCATGATCCTGAGTGAAGGATGGTCGAACGGGCCGCGTTCCCAGCGCACCCGTTCATCGGTAAGGGTTAACAGGAAGGCCTTCAGGTCTGCCTTCTCCTGCTGGCTGAAGTGCTGCGGAAAAACAAACGTGCCAAAGTGTTCGCGGTTTTCGACGTTACCTCCCCGGTCATAAAAATCGATGACTTCGTCGAGACTTTTCATGCTGCCATTGTGCATGTAAGGGCCAGTGAGCTCGATATTGCGCAGAGTCGGTATTTTGAAGGCACCATTAACGGCGATCGGCAGCCGCCCCTGATTCGGGGACGCGAGTTCTGAGCGGACAAGGCCGGGTTTGGGTAGGGTGGATTGTTCGGGGTTGCCGGTGAAAAAGCCTTGAGCCGGGTGAATGGGCGGGGTGAGCTCATCCGGTTTGAATCCGATTCTGAAGCGTAAAGAAAAGTTGAAGGCCGATATCGCAATCGGGTCGATCATTGGCTGATTGGGGTCGGCTAGCGTGGCGAGGTATTGTTCGCTGAACGAAAGGGGATGGCCCATTGGATCGCGCCCGCCGAGCCCGGTATCAAACTCGTCAGGGGTAACGCCCGTGTTGGCGTAGCCGACATCGGACAGCGGGATGAAAGCCGTCTTGCGGGCGGAGTCGATGTTCAGCACGCGCCGTTCAACGAGTTTGGGTGGCTGGCCGGGCTTCAGGCCGGAGTAAACAGCGGGATGTTCGGCCAGTGAGAAACCGGGCCCGTGGTGGCAAAAATCGCATTCGGCCTTGTTGAAGAGGGTAAACCCCCGTCTTTGCTGGGCATTGAACGTGGAAGGGAAGCCTTGAGCGTCTCGGGGAGCATCGAAGGGTGTTTCATCCGAGATCAGGGTGCTTTCATAAAGCTGGATGGCGAGCCCAAAAAAGAACGCGAAATTGGCTTCCATCTGTGAATAGGGCGGCAACTCGGGGGCGGGTTTACCGAAATCGCCTTGCCCATTCCAGTAGCGAGGGGCAAAGCTTTGCCGGACGAGGTCCTGGTAGGAGGGTTCAAGGCCCCAGCCCGAACGGTCGCGCCGGGGAGACAGCACGCTATCCTCGGCGTGAACTTTCTGTCCAGACAGCGGCTTACGTGACAGCAGCTTCCGGCCCAGATTCGGAAAAGAACGCCCAGCGCAAGACATCTCCTTGTCATCCACGGCTGGCCCCATGGCTTGGGAAGCTAGCGAGGCGTTCTCCAGCAGGAGATGGGTCTTGGTTACCTGGCCGCTTTTCATTTCCCAGACGCCGGCGTCCGGGGTACGCGGGCCGTAGACTGTCTCGCCGTTGAACAGATTGTTCGCCCGCCCATCCCAGAAATTACGGTAGTTGAAGGCCGCATTGATGACCGTGGGGGCATTGCGGTCCGTGACTCTGCGGGTATTGCCGGAGGCCAGGTGAAAAATATCGTCATTGAGTGGCGCGCAGCGGTCGTATCCATTCTGGCGAGACGAGGAGACTGACTGAAACTGTCGCTTCAGCGTTCCGGCGGAAGAGACGACATCATCCGTACTGAAGAGCACTCTGGAAGATTTGTCTGCCGGATTATGGAAACGGAACAGCGGGAAGTCCGATGCCTGTAGCGGGTAATTGACGCCACCCGGTGCCCCCGAAGCCGTCTTTTCGAAAGTATGTCCGGAAGGGGCCGCATGGCGGCTGCCGGGCTCCAGCTGATTAAGGATCCGGCGATCAGCGCCGGCATGGAAATGACAGCTTGCGCAGGCTACGCCATCACTGCCGGCATTCATGTCCCAGAACAGGGCCTTGCCCAGTTGCAGGGCCGCGATAGGGTCGACCACGATCGGTGCGGGGCCGTCGAGCATGCCGGGTGTCGGCGGTACGGGAATTCCCTTGAGGGGTGGGGGTGTCTGATCAAGCTGGAGAGCCGGGGCGGCTCTCAATCCCCCCAACAAGGCCAATGTCAGGAGAGCGAAGCGTCTCGTTAAGCGGGGGTTCAATACCTTGAATATAGTGGAAGATTCAGGACGTTCAGGCTTACCTGAATCGTAAGGCTGGGTGATCCTGAAAGAAAAAAAGAGGAAAAAAGTTGGCGTGTCACCGGCAGAAGCGTCGCTGGTCGAGGAGACGCGGCTGGGCCGGTCTCCTCGTCGGTTGAGGGTATTATTTTTTACTGACAGTCAGATTGCCTTCAGTCAGCATCAGGGTTTCGCAAGCATGATTGATGGCAAAGCTCATGGCCTTGCTGGTGTTACCGGACGCGGCGTCTTTGGACACGACGATCTCATATTTGCCATTCCCCCCCTCCAGTGTGCCTGATTGACTGGAGGCCTTGTCTCCATTGATGGGGTCCAGGACGCTGACTTCTTCACCGTCTTTTTTTACGGTCATGCGCAGCTTGAATGGCCGGTTTTTGTTGGCGGCCTTGATCTGGAAATTGTACCGGGCGGTGTCCTGGCCAAGCTTGTTGGCGGTGCAGGCCACATAAAGGGTCTGGCTATTGGCCTTTTTGCTCAGGGCGCTGGAATAAGTCGTGAGCTTGGCACCTTGGGCGGGTTTATCGTCACCGATGGGTTCTGGCTTTTTGATGCCGGTATACGCTCCGGTTGCCGTATTGCACTCCTGCATGGTCTGGAAAGTCATTGGGCCATCTAGGCTGGAATCCGGGGCGCTATCCTTTTTCTTGACCTTGCTGACAGTCAGAATGTATTCGCCGGTTCCTTCACTGACGGCAGCGTATTCGCCGTAAAGTTTATCTCCATTGGCAGGGTCCATGACGGTTTGAGCGACGCCATTACGTTCGATTTTGGCACTGACAAGGAATTTGGCCGATGCTGTCATCCCCTGGATACGCAGACGAAGTCGCGAGGGTGCGCCACTGCCATCATCGTAACAGCTGACCTTGTACTGCTTGGTGGATTCTGTGCTGAGCTGTCCCTGGAGCCGGGAAGCGCCGGTAGGGACGTAACCGGCCCCCGCTCTGATCTCCGCCGTGGCTGGAGGGGCGGCTACCCAGGAGGCACTCTCGCCGGCGATGGCTAACGTCCCCGCCAGCCCGGGGAGGCTGAGGGCGGCGAGATTTAATAGCGTCAGACACGAACGGCGGGACTTTGACGGGGTGGCTGAGGGCCGTTCGGAACGGTCCGGTGTTGCGGTTGGATGGGGTGTGTTTTGCATGTTCCTAAGGTGATCGTTGGTATTGCAATATCTAAACGGTTCAAGTCAGCAAAAAACGGGCCGTAAGTGGCCGCCATAGGATTCAACAGGATAAGAGGCGCCTGTCTCCGTGAGTCTAGGGAAAGTGAGTGATATCACACACTTTACAGAGCGGGAGCGACTCGTTGAACTCCAGAAAGGGACAGGGTTGGGGTCGTACCGTAGTAGATGCCGATGTTGGGAGGTGGGGGAATCGCCGGCAGGTACTGTCCCGGCAAGAGGCGAATTCCCCCGTTTTAATGGCGAAGCCGGAGATTAGGGAATTATTGGTGTGCGGTGAACACTTCAACGAGATGATGGCTCTGGGGAGTGCCAAATCGTGAGCCGCTCTCTTTCAGGTGCGAGATCAGGTCCTGAAGTCCGATGCCGAGGATTTTCGCCAGGGCTGGAAGCGTCCAGGAAGGGGCACCGTCTGTCATGCTGAATTGGTCGGCCGGGGGCAGGCTGCCTTGACTGATCAGGCCATAGATTTCCTGAATCTCCGGTGTTGTGGGCCGGAGCTCATAGTCGGAAATTCTGGGAGCCCGCTCCTTACGCTGGCAACCGCAGCTGGTCGATGATCCATTGCGCAGGGTAATGGCTGATACCAGTTTTTCCATTCCGCATTCACAGTGACACGGATAGCGGGTATCGCCGCCCACTCGCCGCGCCTCGCCGACGATGACCCAATGTCCGTAGCGATGGCCTATCTCAATTTTCGGGCTGGTTTTGGTTGCCATGATGATTTTCCTCAAGTTCGTGGACAAGATGGATGAGGGGCGCCTGCCTGACGCAGGGCGGTTGCCCCAGTTCAACTCGTGCAATATAAGCAAACTTCGGGCCAATTTTTCTGGAGAGTCAGGCGCTCCATCATCCGTCTAAACCACCGATTGTTTTTTTACAGAGAACGCCCTGTGGAACCGGCCTTCCAGGATCTGGAGGAGGGGCGCGCCGCTTCGCGCATGAGTTTGGTGATGGCCCGCGACTTTGAGCTGGGGCCTGGGTGAGCGGGAACAGGTGCGTGAGGTGACTCACCCTGCTGTGGCATATGCCTGCAAATGGCTGACAGGCGGTGGGGCGAGGTCAGTCTATGAGCTGATGGGGCAACCCAGCGCACGCTGGGCTGCCCCGACAGGGATGGGGAGGGCAATGTCCCCTGGGATGTGCCTATCCGAAATGGGGGGTGTTATCCCTCCTGATAAGCGGGTTCAAAGCTTCTGGGATAAAACGGCCAGCGGCCGACATGGAGATATTTCCGGATCGGGGATTTGATGACGGAAAGGCACAGCGCGATGGAGAACAGACACCAGACCGCAGCGTACTCATTCGGGTCACGGGTTGTGAGGATCGACAGCAGTGGCCCCATGACCAGGTGAAATGCCACAAAACGCCAAGAGCCGTAAATGACCGGCATCACAAACGCGACGAGAATGTAGGTGATGCCGTGCAATCCGTACAGAAAGCCGGGGATGATGCCAGTCAGATCCATCATCAGGCCATTCAGCGGCAACTGCCAGGCAATATGCCAGTCTCCCGAAACGGAGCAGGCCTGTGTGCCGCAGAACGCTTCAATCCCGACCAGGCATTTCCCGGCCCAGGCAAACGGGTACATCTTGACCAGCATAGCAATGGCGCCGACGGCACAGACCGTATACACCGCCGTGCTGATTTTCTTTTTGACGTCGTCGGGGATGAAGTACATGGCCACCATGTTCACGAAGAACGGCTGGAAGGCGATATGGATGTACCCAAAGAGCGTAAGTATCTGATTTGGCGGCGAGTCGCAGAGATTGATGTAAACGTAGGTGGCGGCCTGTAGTAGTTCCATGCAGGCAAAATAGGTGAGTGGGATCCACAGTTCCTTCGATTCACCTTTGTAAGCCACATAGGCCGCCGTACCAAAGCCGATGGTGGCCAATACGGCCGATGCTTCACCGCTCCAACACATGGTTTCTCTCCTCTTTAATAGTTTGTTGTTTTATTGTTGGCAGGCTGGACAACGCGGTTCTTCAGCGCTGTCACGCCCCCTTATCCGTCCGGCAGGCTACGCTGCCGGGGTGGGCGGGATTTTAACAAGAGTTCGGTCATTCACTCTTCCCTGTGAAAAATGCGGGTATTAAGACAGCTCAGGCCGGAGTGCCGGTGGGCGGCACACCGGGTGATTGAAGTTCAGCCCCGCCAGGTATCCAGGACGATGCCGGCAAACACGATCGCCCCAAACCAGTGATTGTTGAGGAAAGCCCGGAAACAGGCGGATCTTTCCCGGTGACGGATCAGCCATTGCTGATAACCAAACAGGGCCGCGCCGCCAAGCCACCCCCCGTAATACCAGGGTCCTGCTTCCGCCGCCTGGCCCACCGCCAGAAGAATCGCCAGCATTAAGACTTGCAGCAGGCCGATGATCAGCCGGTCATGCTGTCCAAACAGGATAGCGGTAGATTTGACGCCGATCTCCAGGTCATCGTCACGGTCCACCATCGCGTACATCGTGTCGTAGATCAGGGCCCAGAGGACGGTGGCCGTATAAATTGCCCATGCAATCCAGGGGACGTTGCCGGTTTGTGCGGCGAAGCTCATTGGCACGGCCCAGCCGAAAGCAATGCCCAGATAGGCTTGCGGCAGATGGGTAAAACGCTTGGTGTAGGGATAGGTCGCGGCAAGAAAGGCACCGGGTACGGACAGCGCGACGGTAAGCGGGTTGAGTAACAGCACCAGACCGAAGGCGGTGAGGCACAGGATGACAAAAAGCCACAGCGCTTCACGTGGTCTAACCTCACCGGCGGCAATCGGCCGCAGGCGAGTCCGTTCAACATGAGGGTCGAAATCGCGGTCCGCGTAGTCGTTGATGACGCAGCCCGCCGCCCGCATCAGGAGGGTGCCGAGGACAATGACCGCGACCACCCGCTGATCGGGGTGTCCTTGTCCGGCGATCCACAACGCCCAAAGCCCGGGCCATAACAGCAGGAAAATACCGATGGGCCTGTCGAAGCGCATCAGCCGCCAGTAGGCATCCAGTTTTGCGTATGGGCCGGTCGGACGAGTGTTCGGGGTCATGCTCACAATCTGCAAAAAAGTGATGGCAGGAAAAATTCGGCAACCAGAAGCATGTGCCCGGGTCCCAGGCTGTAAAGCGATCGGCGGCCCCAGACAGCGGTCGGTGGCCTTCGGCCGGCAAATAGATCAGGCTTCCAGTCGCGGTGATCGACCTGGGCCAGTTGCAGTTGCAAACGCCGTAATTGGGGGTTGGCGAAGAGAATATGCCCCAGCGGGCGGGAGCCCAGATTTGCCAGCCTCCGATCCGCGCCGCGCAGGGTTTTTGCCGGGATGATGCTCCGGGCTACCACGACCGGTTGCGGGCCGTTCTGGAGCGCCACTTCCCGGATGATCGCCCGGTGCCCCGGTTGCAATTTGAGCTGCCGTGCTTCCTCACTGCCGGGTTTTTCCCAGGACTGTTTCAGTAGAACCACGTTGAAGCGTTCGCCGTACAACTGACGCAAACGTTGTGTCAGTGATCCTGGTTCAAACAGCCATGAAGCGGTATGCGCTGGAATCCGTCTTTTGGGGAGGCTACCGTGACGTGCGCGTTGCCAGCGGGGCGCATGGATAAAAAGCTGGCTACGAATATGCAAGTGGGTGCCCCGAAATGTGGGGCATTCTAGCAAATCCGGAATGGGCACGGCTGTGTGTGGCGAATGGAGGTTGAGCGTCGGCCCGGAGGTATTCTTCGCGCCCATTTCAAACAGTCACCCGGTTCGATGGTGATTTATGCCAAGGATCCGGATCCAGATCCAGGGAAACAGGCAGCCTAAATAACCGTCCTTGCCCCGGCATCCTTCGGCTTGTTTCCCGGCACCTCCCCAAAACTTCAGCGGGTTTGGCGCGAGGATACCGAGCGACTTCATCAATTGGCCGTGGAGCTCGCTCATCTTCCCGATGCGATGCAAAACAAGCGTCTGGGTACCCTCGAACAATGGGAGCGACTACAGGTGCTGGATGAAATAAGGCATCGCGTTGCCGGGTAACCCCTGACCTGGCCAAGGCGCGTGTCTGGCAGTGCCATGCCGGTACCCCCATGAATGAACGACAGGTCAAGGTGCTCAACCGCCTGCTTGATGAGTTTGAAGGCCATCTCACCATCCGTAAATGGGCAGCAATCGCCAAATTTCGCCGGATACGTCCTTGCGTGACATCACTGATCTGATTGGTCGTCGTGTTCTGAGAAGGGAAGATGCGGGCGGACGCAGCACGGGTTATATGGTGAACGACGCCATGGGCGTGGACTGACAAGATACTCTTCGACACGGCGGCTGATTGCAGCCCGTCAGGCATTCAAAGCGTGGACCGCAGTCCGCGCCCGTAGTCTGCGGGCTACGGGTTCATGCAATCAATAAGTCAGCGTTACGCCGCCATAACCCGCTAGGCGAGTGGTGCCGTAGCCGTAGACTTCCTGATATTCCTTGTTGAACAGGTTGTCGATGCGGGCGAACAGTTTGACGTTGGGGTGGATCTGATAGCTGCCGGCCAGGTTGGCGATGGCATAGGCTGGAACCCGGGTGCCGAGTACGCCGTCTTTTTCGCCCACCGCGATTACGACCAGATTGAGGTCGGCATTTTTGATGAAGCGATAGTTTGCTTCGAAATTCCCCTTGTTTTCCGGACGGTTCAGCAAGGGGTTGCCGGTTTCCTCGTCAAGTGTGGCATCGAAGGTGTAGTTTCCCCTGATGGTCAGGTCTTCCAGCGGGTTGATCTGAAAAAATGCCTCCACACCCTGCGCCGTGGCGCTGTTGATGTTTTCCGCTATCCAGAAATTCGCGGGGTCGGCCTGAATGAGGTTGTTGAACTGGTTTGAGAAGTAGTTTGCCCCGAGTTGCACGGTCTGATCGAAGAATCCCTGTTCAAAGCCAATGTCCCAGTTGAAGCTGGTTTCCGCTTTGAGATCCTGATTACCGTAGAAGGGGGCGTAGAGTTCATACAGCGTGGGTACCTTGAAACCCGTCCCTGCATTGCCTTTCAGTTTGCTGCCCGTCTCATTGAACAGCACGGCTTCGGTCAGGCTCCAGGTCGCTTTGCTGCCGGAGCGGTTGTTGTCGGAATAGCGGACCGAGGCGGTCGTGAACGAGCGTTCGAAGAGAGTGAACTGGTCCGAGAGGTAATACCCTTGGGTGTTGTAGCTTTTGGTGCCGATGTCTTCGCTCTGATTCTGCATCTGGTCTTCTTCATCTTCCAGGCCCAGTGTCAGCGTATTGTTTCGATGCAGATGGAAGATGTTCTGCCAGTCGCCCTTGATCTTGGTGCCCTGATAGTCGCCCGATAGATCATAGGGAAGACTGGGGTCCCAGTTGCTGTAATTGCGGTTGGTCTGGCTGTAGCCGATGCCCAGCGTTTGTTCCCAGAAATTATCGAATACCTTGAAATGGCTGAAGCCCCGCGTGAACAGCTCGCTGGTGGTGCCGGTGTAATTCAATGCATCAACTGGTGCAAAGGGATGGGCGGGATTGGGCTCGTTGCCCATCATGTAGTCCAGTGCGCTCTTGCCGTGGTTGTAGCGCAGGTTGACGCCGACATCCAGGTCATCGAGGGGTTTGTAGCCGGCTCGGCCATCGAATGTCGTATTGCGGTACCAGTCGCGTTCGGGGTTATCCCAGAGATAATCCGCCGCAGAAAAGCCATGCGTCTGGGTTTCGCTGGCCGTTGTCGAATAATTGAAGTCGTCGATCTCGCCGGACGCGCTGCCCTTTACCTTGAAAGTGTCATAGCTGCCGCCCTGAGACTCCAGGTTGAACTTGGGTGTGCCCTTGCCTTTTCTGGTCACGATGTTGATGACGCCGCCTATCGCATCGGAGCCATACAGGGCGCTTTCACCTCCGCGCAGGATTTCGATGCGTTCGATATCGTCGACCATCAGGTTGGCAAAATCGAAAGAACCGACGGGTGAAGAGGGATCATTCATTTCCACCTGGTCGATCAGAACGAGGGTCTGACCGGATCCGGCACCGCGAGTGTAGATGTTGGTCATCCGGCCTGGACCGCCGCTATTCAGTACGTCCAGCCCAGGCACGAGCCTTAGCGCATCCGCTACGCTCAATACCTGCCGTTTTTTGATTTCATCAGCGGTGATGACCGTGATGGATGTACCTGACTCGCGTTCGGACGATTCGTAGCGGTTGGCGGTGACGATAGTGGTTTCCAGTTCCGGTACGGCGTCTTCCGCCGCATGGAGAGGGAGGCTCTGTAGAGCAAGCAGGGCCAGCATCGGCTGGCGAAGAGCGTTTTTCATCTGATGTTTCTGCCTTTCGTTAAGCCGAGCACACCCGCACGGCGTTGAGAGAAAGTTACGCAGACAACATCGGATCGACGAAGAAGACGGGCGCAGCCGGTCACGGACATCGAGCCGACGCTGCCCTCCGCAACGGTCGGTTGACTGTTCCGGGGCCGGTATCCGGGCTCATCGGTGGTCCTTGGACCCGCTAGCCGCCTTCCCATGCAGATGCACAGTGGCTGTGTGGCAAGCGTTTACCGATTTACCGTTGCGGGGGCAGCGTCGGTTTTGGATTTCTCCGCACCGACTTCCCGTTTAACCCAGGATGAAGAAACATCCCGGGCACCTCGAAAGCGGGGCAGAGTCTAGCAGATAACGAATGGATTGGGGGTGGCCGCAAGCGCACGGGCGCTCCCGGTAACCCGCTTGGCCCTGTCGGATCGACGCCCCGTGCCCGGCGGCAATGGCTGACTGCGGTGTAGTCTCCTTGGAGGGGCGGTCGGCCGGGACAAGATTAGCCCTTGAGCCATTCTCTCCAGGCGGCGTGGCCGATGGCGAGAACCACCGGGCCGATGAACAGGCCAAGAAAGCCGTCGCTGATCAGGCCACCGACGATGCCGAACACGACTAGGGCGAAGGGGATGCGGGTGGCCTGACTGATGACCAGCGGACGCACCAGATTATCTACCCAACTGACGACCAGCGAGCCCCACAATAGCAGCGCCATGGCTCGCCAGGTTTCTCCCTGGGCAAACAGCCAAACGCAGCACAACACCCAGACGATAAGGGCGCCGAACGGAATCAGCGCCATGATGATCGTGGTGAGGGTTAACAGGGCAGGGCCAGGCAGGTCAACGCCCCAATAGCCGATGCCGGCGATGCTGCCCTGAACGATAGCGGTCAGGACGATGCCGTAAAGAACGGCGCGGGAAGTGTTGACGGCAATGTCGAGGTAATTGTCTGCTCTTTCCCCGATGCCGCGTTTGAACCCATGGCGGACTTCTGCCGTCAGGGTTGCGCCATCGCGATAGAGGAAGAACATGAGAAACAGCGTGAGCACCCATTGGCCTGTGATTAGGCCCACATCACTTGCAACATGAATCAAGCGCCGGGAGAAGTCCCGTAACTGCGGTATCAGCTGCTGTTTGGCCAGGTCGCTCAGGTCGCCCCATTGTGCGACACGCTGGCTGAGTTCATCGCCAATGACCGGTATGCGATTAAGTTGACCCTGGAGTACCGAGCGCTGCTCCAGCCAACCCGGAAGGCCCTGGATGAATTCGCTGAATTCGTGCTGGATGACGGTGCTCAGGCCGATCAGGGGGACGATGACTGCCGTACCCAGTAGCAGGATCATCAGGCCGGCGGCAAGCCCTGCCCGCCCACCCATCGCGGCTTTGGTGCGGCGGTAGAGCGGCCAGCTGGCATACGCCAGGATGATGGCCCAGAGGATCGGTTCCAGCAGATGACCGAGGATGCGATAAACCAGCAGGGCCAGTCCGGCCAGGAACAGAAACAGCGCGATCTGGCGATGGGAAGGATTCATGGGTGTGCAGGCCGCTGGTATTGACCTTGGAGATTCGCCACGGTAGTGCGCTCCAATCGATCATCGAGACGCAGTGCCGTTAATTCGCCGCCCCAAAGACAACCGGTATCGAGGCAGTAGGTGCCTTGGCTGACATGGAAGCCGAGGGTTGACCAGTGTCCGAACACAATATGGGCTCCTGTGCTACGCCGGCCCGGCGCTTCAAACCAGGGTACCAGGCCGGCGGGCTGGGTGCCGGGTTTGCCTTTCTGCCTGAATTCCATCTGCCCATCGGCGGTGCAATACCGGAGCCGGGTGAAGCTATTGGTGATGCAGCGGAGACGATCCCAGTCACCGAGGTTCTCATCCCAGCGGGTTGGCTCATTCCCGTACATGTGCCAGAGCATTTCTCTGTAGTCCTGACCGCGTAAGGCGGTTTCTGCCTCATGCGCCAGCTGGGCGGCTTGATTCATGTCCCATTGGGGAGGCAGTCCGGCATGAATCAGGTAAAATTCTCCGCCGTGATGAAGCAGAGGGCGCTGACGCAGCCAGTAGAGCAGTTCATCACGATCAGGTGCGGCCAGAATGTCACCAAAGGTGTCTCGATGTTTGGTGCGTGAAATGCCCTCGGCAACGGCAAGCAGGTGGAGATCATGATTGCCCAGCACGCTGATTGCGGATGCGCCGAGGTCACGAAGGGTGCGGAGGGTTTCGAGTGACCTGGGGCCGCGGTTGACGAGGTCTCCGACAAACCACAGTTGATCGGTTGCCGGGTCGAAACGGATTTTATCAATAAGAGCCATTAGCTCGGCATGGCAGCCCTGAACGTCGCCGATGGCGTAAATGGCCATGGGCGTTAGTGGAGGGCCCGAGGAGCGGCCAGCGTGAAGGGAGGGATTTCCGCTTCAAACAGTTCGCCGGAATCCGTGCGCATCTGGTATGTCCCGTGCATCATGCCAGCGGGAGTTTCGATCATGGCCGCGCTGGTGTATCGAAAGGTCTGCCCCGGTGAAAGATGCGGGGTTTCGCCTACTACGCCTTGGCCGTGGACTTCCTGAACTTTGCCGTCGGCGTCTGTAATGATCCAGTGCCGCGTCAAGAGGCGGGCGGGTTCATCGCTTTGATTGTGAATGGTGATGGTGTAGGCGAATACGTAGCGGCTCGCTGCCGGCTGCGATTCGGACTCCAGATAGTCGATGTGGCTATCAATCTTGATCGAAGGTTTGTTTTTCATCACGAAATTGAAATGCCTCGCGAATGGATGGGGCGGAATAGTTTAACCAGAAGCGTACTCCAGCGGGTGTATCGGACAACTCTGATCCATTTCCGCAAAAAGACCTTACGATGCTCCGGCATCGCCACGAATTGAAACGAATAACAGGGAAAATCCAATGCGCATTCATATCATGGGAATCTGCGGGACCTTCATGGGTGGATTGGCGATTCTTGCCCGGCAGCTTGGCCATGAGGTCTCAGGGTCGGATCAGAATGTCTACCCTCCTATGAGTACTCAGCTTGAGGAGCATGGGATTGCCTTGAAATCCGGTTACAAACCGGAAAACCTGGAACCAAAGCCCGATCTGGTGGTGGTGGGCAATGCCATTTCCCGGGGCAATCCGGAAATGGAAGCCGTGATGAATCTCGGGCTCCCTTATATTTCGGGCCCCGAGTGGTTGCACGATCATGTTCTGCAACACGCCTGGGTGCTGGGGGTGGCGGGTACGCACGGCAAGACGACCACCACGAGCATGCTGGCGTGGATTCTGGAGAGTGCGGGCTTGAATCCCGGCTTCCTGATTGGCGGGGTGCCGCTGAATTTCGGGGTGTCCGCACGGGCGGGCGGAGGCCAGTTTTTTGTAGTTGAGGCGGATGAATATGACACGGCCTTCTTCGACAAGCG
>SXGT01450017.1_pt1 | contig 14063 bp, 17 predicted proteins | sample 3176221 | NCBI WGS metagenome assembly SXGT01 (sample SAMN11356862, study PRJNA531348) | freshwater metagenome | isolation source: freshwater sample F1-120 | place: China: Fuxian Lake, Yuxi | collected 2017-12-25 | reverse complement strand
CCGGACGATTTTGTCATTGCCACCGGTCGACAGTATTCAGTCCGCCACTTCATCAACCTGGCGGCGGCTGAACTGGGCATGACCCTGGAATGGCAGGGAAACGGCAGCCACGAAACCGGGCGGGTTGCCACGCTGGAAAACCAGGATATTCGTCTCAAACCGGGAGACGTAATCGTGGCGGTTGATCCCAAATACTACCGGCCTACCGAAGTGGAAACCCTGCTGGGCGACCCCGGCAAAGCCCGACTCAAACTGGGGTGGGAACCCAAAACCAGCCTGGAAACCCTGGTAAGCGAAATGATGAGCGAGGATTACCGCCTGGCCAAACGCGACAGCCTGATCAAACTGGCCGGTTTCAGGGCTTTTGACCACCATGAATAGTCCATACTCATCAGAAGACAACATCTTCATTACCAACCGCTGCACGCAGCCGTTTAATCCCACCCGCATCCACAGACACTACTGCCATGATCGAACTCAGGCAAATTCCGGTACTCCGGGACAATTACATTCATCTGCTGCATCTGCCGGACTCCGGCCACACGATCGCGGTCGATCCGGCAGAAGCCGCCCCGGTACTGGCGGTGCTGGCTGCCTCGGGCTGGTCGCTGACTCACGTATTCAACACCCACCACCATGCCGACCACATTGGTGGCAACAACGGACTGAAACAGTCCACCGGTTGTGAAATCGTAGGGTCGGATCAGGATGGGCCGCGCATTCCGGGGCTGGATCGACGGGTGCAGGAGGGTGATTGTTTCCTGATCGGACACACCGAAATCCGCGTCATGGAGGTACCCGGCCACACCCGGGGACACCTTGCCTTCTGGTTGCCGGGCGAGCAGATGATATTTGTGGGAGATACCCTGTTTTCACTGGGATGTGGCCGCCTGTTCGAGGGAACAGCGGCCCTGATGTGGCAATCGTTGCAGAAAATACGGGCATTACCGGGAGAAACCCGGATTTACTGCGCCCACGAATACACTGAAGCCAACGCCCGGTTCGCCCTTACGGTAGAACCGGACAATGCCGACCTGCAGCGTCGGGCAGAACAGGTCAGACAGTACAGACGCCAGAGCCTCTCGACCGTCCCGTCAACGCTGGCCGAAGAACGGGCCTGCAACCCGTTCCTGCGTCCCGACAGCCCATCCATCCGCGCCCGCCTGAACCTGATGCATGCGGATGATGTCAGGGTTTTTGCTGAACTGAGACGTCTGAAGGATGTGTTTTGACGGCGGGAAAACAGCTTTCGTCGGTTTTTGCCTGAACCTCCTTCAGCCGCTCCCTGAGCCGGGCTGACTGGGGGGGATCACGGAACTCCGCCCCCCTGTCGCCGCCCATATTGAAGGCCTGGGTGAAAATCAGGGCCTGGTTATAGTCATCGTATTTCATCGCCGCAGCCAGGGTATCGACCGCACAGACGCAATGATACAGGTTATTAAGGTTCTGCCCGCCATGATCGTCCATGCACTGCAACACGTATTCGATACGGGCCTGGGTGGGAAAATCGTTAACCACGGCGGGTGCAGGAGTCGTTTTTTTGGCCGCCGCAACCGGCAGGGCAACCAGGCCGACCAGTGACAGGAGCAAGGCTCTTTGCTGTTGTTTGTTCATGCGTTCACTCAATTAAGGATGTAATCAGTTATGACAGGCAGGACTCACTGTTCGACAGCAAAATCGACAATCTGTTTAAGCTGTTGATTGATGCGTGTCGCCAGGGCATTCAGTCTGGCATCGGTCGAGTCGGTCGGCAACAGCAGGGTGGTCACAATCACCTGCGAACCTGCCTGCCTGACTGTAATGTTGCAGGGCATCCAGATGACGGCGGCCGGGGCAAGATCAAGTATTTCCCGGGCGGTGGTCAGATTACAAAACTGGAAGCTGTCATAGTCCGGGTAGGGTTTGCCCTCGCGTTCACGAATGACGCTGCCTATCTTGTTATGCCCGGTAATACGAAAATTATGCTCGGTAATCGCCAGTTCCAGCTCGGCCAGTACATCCGCGTAAGCTTTACCGGTTTCGGCCTGGTAATACCGTCCGCCCGGACGCACGGCCTCCGGCGACGGCGACGGCGACGGCGACAGGCGGGTGCAGGCCGTGACCAGGCTGCCCAGCAGGAGGATTAACCCGGGGAAACCGGCTTTTTTTGGCATTGACATGATCGAACCACTCACATACTCACAACTTGCAGGGACGCGCATGATACCTGAACCGGCTCATGTTAGCGGCGTGGTACTGTGTGGCGGACGCGGTCAGCGGATGGGGGGCCAGGACAAGGGGCTGCTGTCTTACCGGGGAGAGCCATTGGTGGCCCATGCAATACGTGCCCTGTCCGGGGTGGCGGATACGGTTTTGATCAATGCCAACCGCAACCTGCCAAGCTATCGCGCATTCGGCTTACCGGTATGGCCGGATGAACCCGGTATCGGCGCAGGCCCGCTGGCCGGATTCCTGACCGTCCTTCGCCGGGTGCAAACGCCATGGGTATTGACTCTGCCCTGTGACACGCCGCATTTCGATACCGCCTGCCTGCTGCGGCTATGTGCCGCCTGGCGACCGGGTCAAACTGACATCTGCACCGTCACCGATGGACAGCGACTGCACCCGGTCATCGCCCTGGTGGACACCCGCCTGACCGACAGCCTGGCCGCCTGTCTGACACGGGGAGAACGCAAGGTTGAAACCTGGTTCAGACACCACCGCCTCGGCCTGGTGGACTACAGCGATTGCCCTGAGGTATTGGTCAATCTGAATACCCCGGACGACTGGGACACCGGAACGGGTTCATGGAACTGAGCAGGGCGGTATGACGCCCACCCTGATTCAAAGGGTGTGGATCATGAATTTTCTGGCAATTTTGTGCCTTTCGTGGCACAACAGGGCCACTAAAAACATGAAAATACAAACAGTATCTGCCTCCAGTACCGGGCACCCCGACTGCGTTTTGAAGTGGTATTTCATATGACTGGACACCCGCAGAGCTTGTCCATTATTGGAGTATTTAATGTCGAACCTAATCGGCAAATGCTGTATATCCGGCAAGTCATGACTCATACTGAATATGACCGAAATAACTGGAGAACAAGATGAACGCCGTACTGAATCCTCACCCCTCGCCATTCACCCCTCACCATTCACCCCTCGCCCCCCGAGGCCCGCAGTCCGGTAACCAGATCCGGAATAAACAGCCCTGGCCGGGGGTACTGGTGGCGGTCAGGGTTCCTCCCTGGCTTTCTATCATGTGCCGGGCCAGGGGCAGGCCCATGCCCCAGCCAGGTTTGTCACGGGTATCCCGGCCGCGCTGTCCGGGTTGGAACAGGCGTTCCACAATCACTTCGGGTAAACCGTCGCCTTCATCTTCTACCGTTAACACCAGGCCGTCATGGGTACGCTCGCCACTCAGCCTGACGGTCGTTCCGGCCGGGGTGTATTTGACAGCGTTGTCTGCCAGGTTACGCAGGGCCAGCCGGGTCAGGTCGGGATCACAGGAAAAATCAGTCGGCAGGGTCTCGGCCAATACCATGAGTTGGTGACCATCGGCCAGCACCCGGGCAGCGGTGGCAGCATCCGTCAGGAGTTGCGCCATGTCGGTCGGTCGACACTGTGGCCCCCGCTTTAAAAGGGAAAAACGGTTTTCGTTGAGGTAATTGTCCAGCAGTGAGGCCATCCGATATGTTGCCTGCAGGATTTTGTCATACCGCGCACGCCGTTCGGTTTCACTGGTTCGGGCTTCGTCGATTTCCAGGTTTTGCGCCACGATATCAATGACGGAGAGCGGAGTTCTCAGTTCATGGGATACCGTCACCAGAAATTGTTTTTGTTCTTCGTGGGCCAGACGTTCGGCCTGCAGGGCCTGATGCAACTGGTTCAGGGTAGTCTGGAGTTCGCGGGTACGGTAGTTCACCTGGTCGGTCAGGTCATTGGAATAACTGACCTGGAGTCGGTAGGCCTCCTGTTCGGCTGCCAGTTTTTCGTTACGCAACAGGTTGAACCGATCTCCCAGGGCCAGGGCCAGTAACAGAAACTCCAGGGCCGAGCCCAGATTGATGCTGTTTTCAACCAGCGGATGGTCAGGCATTCCCAAACCGGCAAACTGGGTGGAGCGGTAAATAAGGATGCCCAGGAACAGGCACGACCAGGCCATTACAAAGTAACGGGCTGGACGAAAATGGAGGTGCATAAGCCAGATACCCGCTACCAGATAGAGGGTAATCAACAGGCCGCTCATCACCGAAAAGAAATAGCAAACCCAGACAATTGAAAATTTAAGCCCGACCTGATTGGCCCAGGTGAAGGGCATGATCGCCAGTGTCAAACCCGTAGCGATCATGATGGTACGGTGCAGTACGGGGGCACGCTCCCGGGTTTCCAGGTAGCGCACCACGAACAGACTGGCCAGGCCGTGGATATAGGCTGGCAGCAACAGGTTGAATTGCAGGTTAAACCAGCCAACATCCCGCCAGACATACTCCAGCCCCATGCCGCTGAATCCGATGTTCCACAGGGTAAAGCCTCCCAGATAAAACGAATACAGCAGGAGGTTGTGGTCGCGGGTAGACAGAAACAGCAGCAGGTTATAGAGAAACAGGGCCAGAATGGAGCCCAGATAGGCTCCCTGTATCAGATTATCCTGGCTGGTCTGGGCGTGAAAATCTGCAGTCAGCCATAGCCGTAGCGGAATCGCATAGAAAATGCCGCTGTGCATGGCCAGACGCAGCAGTACGGTTTGTCGGTGGCCGGGATCGACCGAGAGCGGGATGGCAAAGGTGCGGGTTGGCAGGGGACGGTTGGCAAAGGGACGCTGATCGCCGGTCAAAACCGTGGCTACGGGTTGACCGTTGTCGAACACGGACACATCCAGATAGTTCAACAGGGGCCAGCCCACTTCCAGTATGCGGGTGGCGACCGCATCACTGCGGTTGTCCAGTTCGATACGCACCCACCAGACCGCAGTGGAATAGCCCAATTGCAGCATGCGTTCCCGGGTACCCGTCCAGGCGGTGCGGTCAAGCCTCATGACCTCCGCCAGGCTGTGTGACCCGGCCGGGTCTTCCAGCATCTCTACGTAACGGGACAAATCGGTGAGACTGGCGGTCGTTGCCAGATTGACCTCAGCGGCCAGACTGATCCAGGGGAACAGGCAACCAACAAGCAGCAGGGCGATGATCCGGCCTGGCAGGCCGATACGCCTGCCGTTCCGGTCGGGCTTCACTGCCAAACCCTCCAGACCCCCTCCTCACCGTTGCCGGTGACGTAGCCGGTGCCCAGGGTCAACCCGCAGGCCGCCAGTTCACGGGCCAGCCGGGCCGGGGTGTAGCGCAAACTGTAGAACAGCAGCAATGGCTCTCCCGCCCGGGCCGTGAACGGCAGTCCCTCCCAGTCAAACCGGGTGTCGTCCAGCCAGTGGCTGGTGGCGAAAAAACCGGCGACGCCCTGCAGTTCCGCCAGGTCAAAGTGCGGTTCGCTCAGGAGCGGGGCAATACCCCAGTCGATCAGTGCCTGCCGTAGCCAGGCCAGGGTTTCCGGGTTATCGTACTGGCTCATCAGGCGACGACAGGCCGGCAGATAATCGGCCTGGTCGGGCTGTTCGGTCGGGGCGAGATTGGCACTGATGAGCAACTGATCGCCGGTTCTGAGTTGGCGGGCCAGTTGACGCGGCAGCCAGTCAGGTGGCAGGTTGGGAGTCAGGCCGAAGGCGGTGTATACCCGGATTTCGGCTGGGTCGTCATTTGGCAACCAGTCTGGCGGGCCTTCCAGCAGGGACAGATGTCCCACCAGTGGAATGACGGGAAAATGCACCCGCCGGTCGGCCATTTCAGCCGACAACAAGGCCAGTTCAGGGCTGACATCCACCGGTGTATAGCGCAGGGTGCAGCCCTGTTCGTGCAGGGCTTCCAGTATCCAGGCTTCCTTTTCGCCGCCGCCTGAACCCAGGCCGATGACATGCACCGCCTGTCCGGCCAGGGATCGGGCCAGATCGTCAGCCAGATCACGGTATATCGCCCTGAAGTCTGACTGCACTGAACCCGGCGCATGAAGCTGATGCACCCTGAGCCATAATTCAGCCTGTTTGACGGCGGCATAGTGGAAGGTCGGGTCGATCATTCCGGTACGTAACGATTCGATTCGTCTGTGCCGGAAGGCACTGGCCCGCACGCTGGGGTGAATGAGTACGCTGCGAACGGTTTGCATCAGCCGAGGTTCCAGCCGCCACTGACCACCAGGTTGGAGCCGGTGAGATGAGGGGGAGCTTCCAGGGCCAGAAAACGTACTGCCCGGCGCATGTCGTCGAAGGTTCCGTGACAGCCCGAAGGCAAGCTGTCGGCGGGTGGCAGGCCCACGCTGTTTTCCAGATAGCCGGGCGAAATCATGTTGACCGCCAGCCCCCCGGCGGCTTCATGGGCCGCCAGCGAACGGGTCAGCATCCAGACGCCGGTCTTGCCGATGTGGTAGCTCCAGGCCATGTCGCGAACGCCTGGATGATCGCAGGCCGAATCACCAATGTTGATGACGCGCTTGAGTCGGCTCTGTCTGAGCCAGGGCAAACAGGCCCGGGTGGTAAAGTAGACTGCGGTCACGGTGGTATCAAGCCCCTCAAACCATTCGGCTTCGGTCAGTTCCAGCCCGGGTTTTTCCTGGTACAGACCGGCATTGTTGATGAGGAGGTCAATCTGGCCGAACCAGGCGGCGACCTCCGCCACCAGATGGCTGGCCTCATCGGCCCGGCTCAGGTTGGCCGGGAAAATTTCAGCTTCACTACCCAGATCACGGATGAGTTCGCGGGTCTCCTCGGCCCCTGCACGACTCCGGTGGTAATGAAGGGCCAGTTTCATGCCCAGGGTTGCAAGATCAAGGGCGAGGGCGCGTCCGAGTCCACGTCCGGCCCCGGTGATGAGGGCGACGGTCATGACGGCATGACCTTGAGGGTTTCCAGCACGCCCCTGACGCGGGCCACTTCGTGGGTACGCAGCAGGTCGGTCTGTCCCAACAGGGCCAGAACCGCAAAGAATGGCTCGGCCGAGCGGACTTCCTCCTCAAAATACTCAAAGGCATGCGGCAGGGCATGACACACCGGCCAGCCGAGGCTACGCAGACGAAAGCTGTTGAGGAAGGTTTCCATCTGGTGTCGTACCCGGGCGGCACTGTCGCTGAGGTTGCGGTAATAAAAGCCCAGTCCCGGATCAATCCAGAGACGCTCGCACCCGGCCTGGACCGCCCGCTCGGTCTCGCGGGCAAAATAGTCATACAACAGCGTCACCGGGTCGTCCAGGCGGTGGAAGTCAGTCACCTCCCTGACGTTGGCAGCGTCCTGCACGTAGCAGAGGATGACCCCGGCCTCGTGTTCGGCGGCCATACGGTAAAACACGGTGGTGTCCTGACCGGCCGTCAGGTTGAGTACGGCGGCACCGGCCTTGAGACAGGCTGCAGTGACCGACGGGTGGTAGGTTTCCACTGAAACCGCCACACCGGCGGCGGTCAGTTGTTCAATGACCGGCAGCAGTTGTCGGGTTTGCGCGGCTGGATCAACCCGGCTGGCCTGGAGCAAGGTGGACTCGGCCCCCACATCCACCAGCCTGGCTCCCTCGGTTGCCAGGCGCAGCCCGCGCCGAACCGCCGCTTCCACGCTTAAAACCACACTTTCCCTATACCATGAATCGCTGGAGAGGTTCACTACTCCCATCAGCGATACCAGGGGCCAGGGATTGAAAACCTGTGACTTGAGGGTAAAGGATCGAACCGGTGCTGCCAGGGCAGCCCGGTGGGTTTGAGCCAGGGCGGCAAGATAATCGAGATTGAGCATGGTCAGATCGGTATGAGCCCGTGATGACGGGGTTGATGAGCCGCACAACAATCACCGGCACCGGCAGGGTGCTGGCGTCCGGAGGGTTAGCCCGGCAGGCCTACGATGTTGTAGCCGGCATCGACGTAGACGATTTCGCCGGTAATGCCTGAAGCCAGGTCGGAACACAGAAAGGCAGCGGCATTGCCGACTTCCTCAATGGTGACATTCCGGCGCAGGGGAGCGGTCTGTTCGCCCTTTGACAGCATCTCGCGGAAGTTGGCGATACCCTTGGCAGCCAGGGTTTCGATGGGCCCTGCCGAAATGGCATTGACCCGTATCCCCTCCCCGCCCAGGGCGGTCGCCATGTAACGGACATTGGCTTCCAGGCTGGCCTTGGCCACTCCCATGACGTTGTAGTTGGGGATGGCGCGTTCGGCTCCCAGATAGCTCAGGGTCAGCAAGGCACCGTTGCGCCCCTGCATCAACCCGCGACCGGCCTTGGCCAGGGCGGCAAAACTGTAGGAGCTGATGTCATGGGCGATCTGGAAATTTTCCCGGCTGACTGCATCCAGGTAATTACCCTGCAAGGCTTCGCGGGGGGCGAACGCTACTGAATGAACGATGCAATCCAGGCCGTCCCAGTGATCTGCCAGCGCACTGAACAAATCGCTGATCTGTTCGTCACTGGATACATCGCAGGGCAGTACCCGGCTGGCACCCAGTTCACCGGCCAGTTTTTCCACCCGATCCTTCAATTTGTCGTTCTGGTAGGACAGGGCAATGTCGGCCCCTTCACGCCGCATGGCCTCGGCAATGCCGTAAGCGATTGAACGATTGCTGAGTACCCCGACAATCAGGGCGCGTTTGTTGGACATGAAACCCATGGTCTCTCTCCTCGTTATAGTTGTGGTTTTGGTTGGGATCAAAGGCAGCGGTGTTGACCGCTCCAGTCACGATAATTGAAAACCTGCCCGGTCTGGCGAATGCGGGCAATCGAAGCCAGGTCGATGTCGGCATACACCCATTGGGGCTGATTGAATGAGCCGATGGCGAGGATGCCGTCATCCGGGTAGCCATAATCCACCGGCGTATAAACTGCGGCGGCCCCGACGTTGACATCCACCGCTTCTGACCAGGGAGCCAGCCCTACCGTGGGGGATTGCACCACGTAGCATTGATTCTCCAGGGCGCGGGCCTGACAGCCAATCCGAACCCGATGATAACCGGCCACGGTGTCGGTGCAACTGGGCACCAGAATCAGGTTGGCACCGGCCTCGACCTGTTTTCTGGCGATCAGCGGAAATTCGCTGTCATAGCAGATGTTGATGGCAATCGGGCCCCACTCAGTGGCGAAGGTTTTGATGGCATCGCCGCCAGTGATGCACCACTGTTCGTTCTCGAACCGGGTCATCTGTAACTTGTCCTGAAAATCGGACGACCCGTCCGGGTAAAACAGGAAGGCCCGATTGAGATACCGGCCGTCGGCCTGACGCACCGGAAACGAACCGGCCACCAGATAAATGCCCTGGGTTTCGGCCAGATCCATGCAGAGCATCATGAAATCGGGCAGCACCCCCTGCAAAGCCTCCAGTTGCCGGGGCAGCGATTGCCGTATCGCTTGCGGGAACAGCGAAACCAGTTCCATGCTGAAGTACTCGGGAAACAGCAACAGACGGGCACCCCCGGCGACTGCTTCCTCCACCCAGCGGGTCAGTTTGAGGCGGTATTCGTCGAAATCACGCAACTCGCCAATGTCGTACTGGGCCGTGGCCAGTCGCAGGGTTTGTGTGGTCATGGCGTCGGTTCTCCCAGTCGTTTCAGCCAGAATACCATGGGTTTTTTCGATTCTTCGGCTTCGTCCAGGTCTTTCCAGGCATAGGTGGTGGCGAGTTCGGGATGACGGGTATAGCCCAACTTGCTCCAGATGCGATCCAGCGGTACGTGGTCGGCGGGCCTCAGCGGGTGATCCAGTGGTCGTTCGACACAGCAGAAGCAGCTCCAGTCGAACCGGTTCAGGCGGAGGGCATGCCCCTCCCGCTCGGCAAAGAAGCGGGGGTAAACGCCCCGACCCCGGTAGGCTGGCAAGAGTACCGATTCGGCACAGTAGAAAATCCGGGCCGGATCATGGCCGTTTTCCAGAAACGGCTGCTGAAATTCCGGTGTTTCTGCCTGCATGGGAATGCCGGTGGTGGCCCCTACGGCGGTATCACCGTCGTAAACCAGCACCACGATGCTGTCCGGCTCGTTCAGATAGGTTTGCAGGTACTGCTGTTCGTAGGCCAGGCTACCATCATAGAGGTAGGGAAACTCCCGGAACACCGCAATCCGCAAGCGGGCCAGCTCGTCGAGATGGGTGGCCAGCCCGGAATCGCTCCCGCTAAAACGGCGGAAGGTCAGACCCTGGTTCATCCACTCAACCCCCGACCTGGGCAATCCAGTCGCCAAGATTGTAATAATTGGTGATGCGGGCCACCTTGCCGTCGCGGATGTCAAAAAAGGCACCGGCGGGCAGGCGATAGGTTTGGCCACGGGCTTCAGGCAAGCCTTCGTCGGTCACCCGGTATTCACCCAGCACGACAAATTCGGCGGCAGCACGGGTGCCGTCCTCACTGCTCATGATGCAAAAATCGACCAGTTGCTCGCGATAATTGCGGTTCATGCGGTTCATGAAAGCCCGAAAGGCTTCCTTGCCCACTTCACGCTGTCCCTGATTGATGTCATGAACCACATCATCGGTCAGCAGGTTGAGAAAGGTGTCCATGTCACCGGCATTGAAGGCGGCGTAATAGGTCTGGATGAGGGTTTGGGTGGCTGAATTCATGGAAATTCCTGTCGGCAAATGTTGGAAACCTCTCCGCTGACGCAGGGAGGACACGCGTCCGGGTAGGATACAACGATCCTGGCTTCGGCAACACCCCTGCGGACGTTGCCCCTTGCCCCAGGTCGGGCGTATTTGGCAGATAACGCCGCTTGACAACCAGGCTTTGAACCCTTTACAAAGACGCCGTCCGGATCAGATGGAGATACTTCTGCTTGAATGACATACCCATAGGTTGGTTGACGGCTTCACTGGTTGCCCTGCTGCTGCTGTCTGCCTTTTTTTCCGGGTCGGAAACGGCCCTGATGATGTTGAATCGTTACAAGCTTCTGCATCGGGTCAAACAGGGCCATGCCGGTGCCCTGCGTGCCCAGTCCCTGTTGCAGCGTACGGATCGCCTGATCGGTTTTATTCTGCTTGGCAACAGTTTTGCCAACATCCTGGCTTCCTCGCTGGCCACCGTACTGGCACTGCGCCTGGTCGGGGAACAGGCCATCGCACCGGCAGCCGGGCTACTTACCCTGGTTATCCTGATTTTTTCCGAAGTCGCTCCCAAAACCCTGGCCGCCATTCATCCCGAGCGGGTTGCCTATCCGGCTGCCTGGGTCATCGCCCCCCTGCTCAAGTTGTTTTATCCGGTGGTCTGGATCGTCAACGCGGTTGCCAATGCCTTGCTGCGACTGGGCGGGGTTCGTTATGCCCCGCACACCAGCTCGGCCCTGAGTCGGGAAGAATTGCGTACCCTGGTGGCAGAGGCCAGTGCCATCATTCCGGATCGCTACCATAATATGCTGGTCAGCGTGCTTGATCTGGAATCGGCCACAGTCGGAGACATCATGGTGCCACGCAACGAAATTGTCGGCATTGATCTGGATCACCCCATCGACGACATTCGCACAACGATTTTGCAAAGTCGCCATACCCGGTTGCCGGTCTATCGCCGCAGCATCGACAGCGTGTACGGTCTCATACACCTGCGTAAAGTCCTGACTGAAATGACCCGGGGCGAACTGACCCGGGAACGACTCACCGCCATTGTCAGCAAAATACATTTTTTTACCGCAAACATGCCGCTGCCCCAGTTGCTGCAAACCTTCCGCCAGGAAAACATCCGCTTTGGCCTGGTGGTCGATGAATATGGCGATGTCATGGGGTTGGTGACGCTTGAGGATTTGTTGCAGGAAATTGTGGGAGAATTTTCCACCGAACTCAATCAGGAAGTCCGCCCGCAAAAGGATGGGAGCTATCTGGTGGATGCCGGTATCAGTCTGCGCGAACTCAATCGTCACACCGGCTGGGCCCTGCCGACCGAAGGCCCCAAAACCCTGAACGGCCTGATCATCGAATATCTGGAAACCATTCCGTCACAGGGCACCTGCCTGAACCTGCTGGGGTTTTATCTGGAAATCACCCGGATCGAAAATAATGTCATCAAGGAAGTCCGGCTGCATCCCCGTCAGGATTAAATCAAACGCAACACTGAACCATGACTCATTCCGCCATTTCACACCCCTCTTCCGGCCTGCATCAGGCCGAACACCTGTTCAAGGGGCCGATTGCCGAAGAATATGCCATGCTGCAGGCAATCTGTCCGGCGGCTGCCGACATGAGTCGGCGGGTTGGTCAGGCGGTCAATGCCCTGCCGTCGCCCGGCAATCGTTCGCTCAGATTGCTGGAAATCGGTTGTGGTACCGGCATTACCACCCTCAATCTGCTGGCTCGACCCGATGTCTGGATTACCTCGGTGGACAATGCGCCGACCATGCTGGCGCAGGCCCGCCATCACCTGGCCGATTATCTGACCTTTCAGCGACTGCAACTGGTCGAGAACGATGCCCTGTCATACCTTGCCGGGCAGGCTGATGCCAGCCTGGACGTGGTTGCCAGTGCCTACACCCTGCACAATTTTCTGGAACCCTATCGCAATCTGGTACTGGCGGAAATTTGCAGGGTACTCAAGCCGGGCGGGGTTTTCATTAACGGAGACCGTTACGCCCTGGATGACTCATTGATGCACCTCCATGCCATACAGGAGGAAGCCCGCCATTATTTCAGGACGTTCATCCGTTTGAACCGGATTGATTTGCTGGAACACTGGATCATTCATTTGTTCAGCGACGAATCACCCGATCACGTCATGCGACTGGGAACCGCCATGGATACCATGGCAGCCATCGGCTTCGATCCGGTCGAGGTACATTACCGTGACGGCGTGAACACCCTGATGTTCGCCCTGAAGTGACGTCAATGCCGGTTAAGCATGGGATCAGTGGTCAGTGGTGAATAGCGAGTGGTATGCCGGGCGTGCCGCCATTCTGAAAGCCCGGAGGGGTCAGTGGTCAGTGGTGAGTAGCGAGTGGTATGCCGGGCGTGCTGGCATCCTGACGGCCCGGAGGGGTCAGTGGTCAGTGGTGAATAGCGAGTGGTATGCCGGGAGTGCTGCCATCCTGAAGGCCCGGAAGGGTCAGTGGCAAGTGGTGAATAGCGAGTGGTATGCCGGGCGTGCCGCCATTCTGAAGGCCCGGAGGGGTCAGTGGCAAGTGAATACCGCATACCAACCAGCAATCCATGCCCGCCATTCGCCATTTGCCATTCGCCGCTCACACCCCGCGATTTATCCCCAATTCACGTGACGTACAACCCTGAATGAAGACCCCGGGACAGAAAACCGTTTACCGTTGCCCTGAATGCGGGCATGTTCAGGGTAAGTGGGTGGGGCGGTGTCCGGGATGTCAGGCCTGGAACACGCTGGTGGAAGAACTGGCTCCGTCCGCAAAAACGCCCTCCCGCCTGTCCGGTTATGCCGGGGCGGCCCATATCCAGTCGGTGCCGGTGCTGTTGGCGGACGTCGAGGCCGAAGCAGTCAGTCGTACCCCCACCGGCCTGAGTGAACTGGATCGGGTGCTGGGAGGTGGGCTGGTAACCGGTTCGGCTATCCTGATTGTCGGCGATCCGGGCATCGGCAAATCCACCCTGCTGCTACAACTGCTGGCCGGACTGGGGGGTAACAAATCCGGTTCGCTCTACCTCACCGGAGAAGAATCAATACAACAGGTCAGTCTGCGGGCCAAACGGCTACAACTGGTGACCCGCGACGTGCGGATACTGGCAGAAACCTCACTGGAGCGAATACTGGAGGTGGCACGCGAGCAACGTCCCGGCATCCTGGTGATAGACTCCATCCAGACCATCTACAGTGAGGCACTGCAATCCGCCCCGGGGGCCGTAGCCCAGGTCAGGGAATGCGCGGCCCAATTGGTACGCTTTGCCAAACAGTCGGCCACCACCGTGTTTCTGGTCGGTCATGTCACCAAGGAGGGGGCTTTGGCGGGCCCCCGGGTGCTGGAACATATCGTCGATACGGTTTTGTATTTCGAGGGGGACAGTGGCAGCCGGTTTCGGCTGATCCGGGCCTTCAAGAACCGTTTTGGAGCAGTCAATGAACTCGGCGTTTTTGCCATG
>SXGT01324220.1_pt1 | contig 14063 bp, 8 predicted proteins | sample 3176221 | NCBI WGS metagenome assembly SXGT01 (sample SAMN11356862, study PRJNA531348) | freshwater metagenome | isolation source: freshwater sample F1-120 | place: China: Fuxian Lake, Yuxi | collected 2017-12-25 | reverse complement strand
CGGGGTTGCAACTCATCTGGCCCAGGGTTTCGATGCTCTGGGTCAAGAGCAAGGTCTCGCAGCCGGCGCGCGCGGCAGCCAGGGCCGCTTCGGTTCCGGCGTGGCCACCGCCGACTACGATGACATCGAAGGTTTCAGCGAAAAACATAATCTGCAAGCGCGCTGGCGCCGGGTGGAAGCTGGAGGGGAAAGGCGCATAGCTTACACCATTGAAAAACAAAGCAGAATCCGCAACCCGATTCGCGGGCTGGCGGGGAACACACCCGGCCTTGGCTCGCTTGGGCAGCGTTTAATGCGAGGTGGCCGCCGCCTCCCGGCGCATGGCCTCGACCTCCTCCAAGGGAACGCCGGTACGCTCGGCCAGCAACGCATCGTCGGCGATGATATCCAGCAGGGAGCGGGCGATGGCCCGCTGGGTTTCTTGCCTACCCTCTTGCCTACCCTCTTGCCTGCCTTCCCGTAAGCCCTGTTGCTTCCATTCCTCGGTCCATTGTTTCACTCGTTCCGCCAACATGGTTTCCGCCTCCTCTAAATCGTGAATCGGTGTGTAATCGAGGTCAGGCATCCGTCCCGACCGCAGGATTTGCTCCAGCCACTTCGCGAACGCGCGCCGCAGGCTGGCCTGTTCGGGAGCACTCAGCCAAGCACGCAAGGGCCGCACGACTTTCAGCAAATCCGCCGGGGCGCGGCCTTGCTCAAGTTTGAACAAAGCCGCCACCAGATTGCGCAGTTCCAAGGTTTCGTGGGCATTGATCCGCCCTTCGTCCAGCAGCAGATAGCGCAGGCTGGGGCGGTATTTTTCCAAGCCGCCCGGCGACGGTGTCAGCATAGCCTCGATATCCAAAGGCGCGGTCCAGACCGGCAGGCCATTGTAAAGCACCAAGGGCAGCACCGGCGGCAAGCGTCCGTCCGGAGCCAGTTGCTTGGAACGCACTAGGTCTTGGTAAAACAAGCCAACATAGACCAGCATCCTGAGCGCCATCCAGGGGTCGGGGATGGACTGGAATTCGAGTAGCAAGTAAATGTACAGCCATTGGTCCCGGAGCCGCACCCGCCATACCACATCGTCCTCGCGCCTCCGCAACCGGTCGCTGACGTAATGGCCGTTGCACTTTTCGAGGGTCGAGAAGTCCACCCGCGCCACCCAATCCTCGTGGACGAAACCGCGCAAGAGGTCGGCGACCATCTCGGCGTGGGAGAACAGGAGCTTGTAGGCGTGGTCGTGGTCCATGGCAATAGTTTACAAGGTCCGATTAGCGCAGCGTAATCGGACGCATGACGCCAGCCGGCGTGAGAACCCGCATCGTTCGCATGCCTCGATTGATAAGCCTCCCATGCAAACTTTCGCATAAACCCCATCCAATAAAAAAGGCCGGTTTCCTCGCGGAAACCGGCCTCTGCCCGTCAAGGTTTTGCCTAGCGGACGCCCGCTAGGTCACGGGCAGTCGTTCCGGCCGTAGTCGGCGCGGAAAACCTTCAGGTCGGTGCCGTCCACGTCGTTGTCGTGGTCGAAATCGGCGGCGGCGTTATAGCGGGGTTGTCCCGTCCGCGAACCGTAGGCGGCTTTGAAGGTGTTGTAATTGGCCGCATCCACGTCGCCGTCATGGTCGAAGTCGCCTTCGCAAGGCTGGGGCGGGTTGAGACCTTTGACGAGGTTCAACCGTCCGGCGGTGGCGACCGGCAGGCCCTTGGCGTCCGTGGCGCTCAGGATTCGGGTCCGGAGGGCAGCGCCGGTCTCGCCGTACAGCCCGTGCAGGAAGCCCGCCGCGCCGGTGACGTGGGGCGCCGCCATGGAGGTGCCGCTCAACAGGGCATAGCCTTGCACCACGGTCTCCGGCCTGCCGATACCGATGTTGTCCAAATAAACGCCGTCGGCGGTGGTACTGGCATCGCTATGCAGCATGAAGAATGGGCGGAACGGATAGGCGCGGTAGCTGGTTCCGATGGGCACGCCGAACAATTCGAAAGCGCCGCCACTGCTGCCGGTGACGCTGCCCTGGTAGTCGTTGGTCCAGGCTTCGCGGGTCCAGCCGTTGGTGCCGGATTCCATGCCGTCCGTGAAATAGTCGGAGTCCGTGTCCACGTCGTAGACCCTCACGTCGTCCAGGTAATACCCGTCATAGTTGACGGAGTAATCCGCCGCGAGTTCGATGTGGATTTTGGCGTTGGGAGTCCGGCAAGCGGTGCGGACACGGGCCGAGTACTGGGTCCAGTCCGCCACCATCCCATCCACACTGCCCATGGGATGCCAGATGCCATCATCGCCGTTGCAATAAATGTTCAGGAAGTCATACCCCGCCTCGATTTGCCCCTTCAACCAGAAAGTCATGTAGGTATCGCCCGCGGCAACCGGAGTGAGGTCCATGGCCGGACTGGTCAGGATGTTGAAGCTGTAGTTGGGGTAGTTCCCGTCGGGGCTGTCGGACCAAGCGTGGGTGCCGCCGTGGGCTTGCTCCGTGGTGATCGTCCAGCCCGGCAGGTCGTTCTGGAAATAGATGTCCAGGGTATCGCCAGTCTGGCCGGGGTCGGCGGGCGCCAAGTCGTAGCGAACCTGGAAGCCCAGCAGCAATTCCCCCGTCACGCTGGTCAGGTTCACCGCTGGCCCGACTAGGCCAGCGTCCTGGTTATCGGTGTAATCGCCGCCGGGGCTGTCGGACCAGGCTTGGGTGGGGCTGTGGCTGGCCTCGCTGGTGATGGCCCAGGGCAAGCCATTGATCCAAGCACCCGCGCCCGATTCCATATCGTCAAAGAAGAACTCCGTGCCGCTGCCCGGCGTGTACCACTGCCAGCGGTAGGTGCTGAGTATATCGCTGCCCGGTGCCGCCAAATGAACCTTGGTCGCGCCATGGTTGGAGAACCAGGACAGCGCGTCGTTGTGGTCGGTCGAGGCCACGCTGATGACATTGGGCAGGTTGTAATTGGCCGGATAACTGGGGATCGAGTCGTTGTCCGCGCTCTCGTTGCCCGCCGCCGCCACCAGCAGGATGCCAGCGTTGCCTAGGGCCTGGATGGCGGCTTCCTCCGGCGCGCTGTAGCAACCGGTGCAGCCGAAGGAGGCGTTGACGGCCACCACGTTGTGGCCGGCGTTCTTCATGCCGATGATGTAGTCGATAGCTTCCAGTTCGTCGCTTTCGTACATGTAGCCATCGGCGGCGAAACCCTTGACCGCCATGATACGGGTGGTCCAGTTCACGCCCGCCACACCCTCGGAGTTGTTGCCCACCGCGCCCAGGATGCCCGCCACATGGGTGCCGTGGCTGTCGCCAGTGGACATGGGGTCGCTGTCGTCCTCGCCGGTGTCGATACCGTGGATGTCGTCGATATAGCCATTGCCGTCGTCGTCAACGCCGGGGTTGCCGCCGTTGCCGGATTCCTCGGCGTTGACCCACATGTTGGCTTGCAGGTCCGGGTGGGTATAGTCCACGCCGGTATCCAACACCGCCAGAATGGCGTTGGTGGTGCCGGTGTTGTTGGCCTGCTGCCAGGCCTCGGTGGCCTTGATGTCGGCACCCGCGGTGCCGCCGGTTTGGCCGGTGTTCTTCAGGGACCATTGATAATTGGCGAAGAACACATCGTTGGGGGTCACCGCGCTGGGGGTCTTGGCGTAGTTGAGGGAGACCGATTCCACCCGAGGGTTGGCCTTGATCAGGGCCAGGGCTTGGCTGGTGGTCAGGCTCTTACCGCTGCGCGCCAAGCCGAAAGTTTTACCGGCCTTGGCGCTGAGTTTGTCGAAGCTCTTGGCGAGGTTAATTTTCTTGCCGGAGCCTGTAGCCATGGACTGTGCGGCGGCGCTTTTCGCCACCCCCTTCTTGAATACCACCACGAATTCGCCTTGCTTGAAGGCCGCCGCTCGGGGCTTGCTGGCGGCTTGCGCGGAGGGGCGGGCGGGCGGCACGACTAGGACGGGCTTGCCGCCGGGACCGGCCTTCGCGGCTAGATGGGGCAAGGGCTTGATGATGGCGGGGCGCTTGGGGATACCCGGCTTGGGCGCCACGGCGGCTTGCTTGAGAGGGAGCGGCGCGGCCCGTGGCGCGGCGGCGGGCAGGGCGAACAGGGTTGCCAATGCGGCGCTGAGTAGGGTCTTGTTCATCTTAGTTCTCCCCGGCAATGGTTTTCTTCGCTCTCGACAGACCGGCCAAACCCGGCAACAACAACAGCAGCGTCCCCGGCTCGGGGATCGACGCTGGCGGGGTGGGCGTGTCCACCAAAGCCAGCGGGACGCCACCATTCAGGCCCGAATCCATGACGGTAGCGTCATCCAGCACGAAGTCGTCGAAGCTCCCGCCGTGGTCGCTGTCGAACAGGCTCAGGCCGCTGCTACCGGCGGCGATGGCTTTGAATTCGACACTGCCGAGCAGGATGTTGTCGCCGGCCAGGGTGTTCAGCAGCATCCCGCCGGTTCCGATCACGCTGGGCGAGGTCTGGTCGATTTGGCCGAAATCCCAGTTGCCGCCTATCGAAGCGCTCAGCACTTGCAGTTGGGCGGGGTCGTAGACCAGGTCGAAGCCCATGGCAATCAGGCCGGGCGAGGGCACGTTGGAGACGTAAACGTCCGCCCAGATGACCTGGTCCACGTTCAGGGTCACGGCATTTTCGAAAATACTGTCCTGGCCGAAATCGATATTGAAGACCAGCGCGGCGGAAGCCGGGGCCGAACAGAGCCACAGCGCCGCCAGCGCGCTTATCGTTGCGTTGCGTTTCAGTTTCATGTCGAACTTCCTATTGAATTGTTTGGCGTCGGGCGCCTCCGGCGGAGCCGCCCCTCAAGGCCGGTTTCCGCCGGAGCGCGCGCCGGCGTTATTTCGCGGCCACGTAGCTGACGCTGAAGTTACAGTTGGCGGCCATCGGCCCGGTGGTGTACTGGTTGCCGGAGCGGGTGCCATTGCAGCCGGTGATGGCGGAGATGGCGTACCCGGTCTTCGGGGTTATCGTGAAGGTGCCGGTCAGGCCATACTGGATATAGAGCGTGTTGCTAGGCGAGGCGGTGCCATTGGTCCCGATGATCCCCGAAGCGAAGTAAGACCGCGGCGCCGAACAACTGGAGAACAACGCGGGATTGCTGACGTTCTGGCAAGCCCAGGTGTACTTATCAACCGCCGTGGCCGTAGCGACGCTTTGGGTGGCGCCCGCCGCGCACAGGTTGGCGGTCGGCGCCGCATAAGTCAGCACGCCGTGGGCGGTGCCGCATTGTCCAACGGAAGGCGGATCGCAAGTGTCGCCCACGCCGTCGTTGTTGCCGTCCGCCCAGCCGCAACCCACCAGCTTGGCACCGCTGGTCTGGTTCATATAGTCATCCATCCGGTAGTAGCTCTTCGGCCCCATGGGGAAGCCGAAGGACACGACCTGATTGGCCGCCGCCGTGCTGTAGGTGATGCCCCACATGGTGAAGAAGTCCCGCATATCCAGCCCCAGCACGTAGGAACTGGCGATCAGCATGAAGTCGTTGCCGTTCATGGCGCTGGCGTCGGTGCGTGCGTAGCTGCCGAAGCCCATGCCGGTCTTCTGGGCGGTCCAGGCGGCGTCGGTCTTCGCCGCTTCAGTGAAGTTGCGCTCCAGGATGTACAGCAACGTGAAGACTTCCCAGCCGTCCGAGTAATAACCCGGTCGGCCATACTGCTTGGCGTAGAACGGCAGTTGCTCGTAGAACTGCAAACGGGTGCCGGCGTTGTCGTAGATACCGGTCTGCGACCACAGCAGGTTGTAGACATAGGTGGCGGGATCGGGCTGCGACTGACCGGCGTCCAGCCAGCCGAAGGCCGTCAGATTGTCGTTGGCCGTGCCGCCCCGCGAAATCTTGTTGTAGCCAAGGTCGCGGTTGCGGTGAATGCTCTTATGGGCGGGGAAGATGTTGTTGGACACTTCGGTGGACTTGCCGGCGTAGATTTTCAAGCGATCCCGCTGCCGGTTGTGGCCGATCTCATGGCTCTCGCCCCAACCCAAGGGTAATAGCGCCCAATCCTGATCATAGGGATTGCCGGAACAACCGCTGCCGCAGTAGGCGTTGTTGTCCACGATCACCTGCTGGGTTCTGGGTTTGGCGTGCCAGGGCGCGTTGTTGAGCGCCGGATTGTTGGCGCAGACCCAGCCGAAGTCGTTACAGAACTGCTGCACCGTGGCGGGAAGGGTCAGACCGGCACCGGAAAAGCCCGCCAGTTCGTAGGTGTCCTTGACCATGTAAGTCCAGATATGGTCGAGGAACAGGTTGAGATCGCCGTTGTAGAGGTGATAGGCGGGATCGCCCGGATTGTAGGCCTGGATGAACTTGTCCTTCTTGGAATGGACTTGCAGCACATCGGTGGCCAGGGTGACCCAACTCGCGGGCGAAACGCCCAGGAAGGTCTGGAAGTCCGATTTCGCCACCGGATCGTCGGGATTCAACAAGGCCGGGTAGCCCACCACGTTGGTGACATTGGCGGTCACCGTTTGCGGCGCGCCCGCCAGGGGCGGCGTGGTGATGTAGAGCGGTCCGCCATAGGGGCTGCTCAGGGTCAGGGTCTGGCCGGGCACCAGTTTGAAGCGCGGGCTGCCCAGGAACGCTGGGCGGGTATAGCCGTTGGCATTGAAACGCCGGGTGGAGTCGCGCACCAGGTTGAACGCGGCGTAGGCGGTGGCCGTGCCCGAGTCGGTGCGGGTGATGGTCACGGTCTGGCCGGGCTTGAGGTAGTAGCCGGTGGTCGTTTCCCGATCTTCCGGGCCGGTGTTGGCGGAAACGGTGGGGTTGTACACGGTTTCCGAGTTCGGGATTTCACTGGCGAAAGTACCCAGGCCGGGCGCCCGGAACACTTGCGGGCGGTTGTAATAAACCGCGTTATCGGCGAACAGAGCGGACAAATAGGTTTTCGTCGGCGTGGTCGCCTTGTCCATGGGGTAGGCGATGGCCTGACGATATTTATCGCCCAGCAGCACCAGGATTTTCTGTAGCCGATACCGAGGATTATCGAACAGCTTGTAGCCCGCCACATCCCAGCCGTTCAACTGGTTCTTGAGGCCGGTGGCCGTGGTATTGAACTGGGCGCTGAAATTGGCGTCGGCATCGCAATTGACCTTGCCGACCGTGGTCGTGCATCCCGTCCAGTTCATGGTGAATGTGTTGTCCCGGAAGCGGGTGAGCAAATCCTGATAGCCCGACAGGGTGGCCGAAAGGCCCATGGGAGAAGCGGTGATGTTGTAAGCATTCTGGCCTTCTTCGTTCCAGTAGTTGTCCCGCAAATACTGCACGTTCATCAGGCCGATCAGGCGGCTGCCCAGCGTGTTCATCGCGCCGTCGTTGTTCAGGTAGATCACCGGGATGCCTTGGGCAATGGCGTTGGCGACGGCGTTCACCACGGCGTCTTCCTGGCCCGCGGCGGCGGGATCCTGGGCGATCACCAACAAATCCACCTTCTTGTTGCCGCCGCTATCGAACAAGCAGCCGGACAGCGCGGCGTTGTCGCAGGCGTTCACCGCGTTGAGGGTGAAGCCGGGGAACCTGGAGGTGAACCAGTTGTTGCTGTTGTTATCCCATTGGAAATAAGTGGTGTTGGGCAGGTGCGCGGTCACCACCTTGAGCGGCGCCGTGGACAGGTCGGCTTGATTGGTGGCCCACCCTACCGCGTTGACCAGCCATTGCCGGAATTGGGCGTTGGTGCGGTCGTCGCCGACGGTGCGTTGCACGTCATGGAAGGGGTTGGCGCCGAACACCATGAAGCGGGTGGAGGGGCTGCCCGCCACGGTGCCCGCCACCACCAGCGGTTCCTTGCGCACCGCCGTGGCGGGAACGCGGAAGCTGTAATTGGTGGTCATCACATCGAAGCTGTTTTCCTGGTCGCCCACCGTCCACAGCGCCGAGTCCCAGGAAGGATCCCATTTGATGGAGGTCAGGCTGCTGGCGTCGCCCTTGGGCGTGCCATCGGGGTTAAGGTTGTAAAGCTGGGCCTTGAGCGCGAGTCCCGCATTGCCACTGGCCTGGATGGTTTCGAGGCCGGCGGCGATCAAATCGTTGGAATCGGACACCAGGGAGGCATCGCCGGTGGCGATGGCGGATTCGACGGCCGGCGTGGCCGCGTATGCGCCCCAGGCCGCGCCCAGGCCGAGGGCCAGGGATAGCGCGGCGATGCCGGGGCGGCATCGGTTTGGCTTCGAGGGAGTGTTCATATGGTTTTTCCCCTGCGTTAGGTTTTCACCGTGTTAAAGTTGCGGTTACGGGCGCGCCGGCCTGTTGGCGATACAGAATATCCCTTCCTAGACCCTGCCTCGTCCGGGCAGCATGGACTAAGCCATCCCGCGTTCGATCCGGCCAGCCCGTTGCCGCGCCATTGCTAGCCGCTTGGCTAGCCCATCTTCATAACATGTCCATAAAATACGACGAACAAAAACGGTGCGATCCTAAAGGGAATCAACAGCATTGTCTGTCCGGGAAATCCCGGACAGGGAATGGGCCATCCGGGTGCACGAACGCCCAGGTTTTTAATGGGAATGGCGGAGCCACCGGAACGAGAAGGTAAAAAAAGCCTGTCCGTCCCTGGGAAATTCGGGACGGACAGGCTGTTGATGAGCTAACCGAAACTTTCCCGGCCGCGCCGGCCGGAAAACTTCTAAAGAGGGTTTAAACGCTTTCCACTAAGGCGCCATCCTAGCTTTCCCACGCCTAGAGAATAATCCCAGCGCGCCTATGCCTATTAACGCTAGCGAACCGGGTTCGGGAATACACTCCGGAGGGGGCGGGGGATTGTTGTTTCCGAATTGAAGGCGATCCAGATTGAAATCCGATCCGTCCGAACTCGACATGCGGATATAACTGATATTTGGGACGGCGTCACATGACATTGGGGTTTGAAAAGACAAGGTTTCATGTCCGGGAAACCCAATGGTGGAAGAATTAATCGTGGCCAGCAAGCCATTCAAGCCCCAAACCTCCATGTAGGCGATATCGGTGCCCTGCCCCACGCCATTGTTGTTGACAACATCGATGGACACGAAATCGACCAGCGAAGTAAAGGTCGCGCGGAAAATGTTTTGATTATCCCAATAAGGTTCCACGCCGAAACCCACGTCGTAGCCGAAAACCTGAGTTCCCGTCGAGGCATGGTTGCTATCCCCCGTATCGTAGGCATAAACGGGATTTCCCGTTTCCAGTTGCAAGGTAACCCCGGCCGTGGCGTTGCTAATATCCGCCCCATTCGCGAAACTGTCGGGCTCCACCGTAATGATGCTCGCTTGCGCGCCGGCCGCGAAAGCCAATCCCATCGCTATCGATATAAATAACTTGTTCATGTTTATAAACCTTATTCGAAAATTCGGTGCATTAGCTGGATTAACGTTAATTCGGCGTAACAGCGGGCGGGGTTCCGCAGTTGGGGAAAGCCGCCCGCTTCACGTATTCACCCAAGCTTATTGGGGAACCCGGACCCGCATGGTAGCCAACGAGTTGGAAATCGAATTGATGCTGACGCCGCTGGCCGCGCCGCTCCATAGGTTGCTGTTGGGGCTACTAGCGCTGTCCAAAACGGTTTTCCAGCCGCCATCCGCGTACCAGAGATCGGCTTGCTGAGCCCAGGTATTGCCGAGAATCCAGTCCCTGCTGGCGGAGCGCAGATATACCCGGGGATGGTTGGGATGGGCGTTATGGGAATTGCAGCGGTTATCCGTGCAACTGATGCTGTCGTCGATGTGATAGATGGCCAACCCGCCGGAGAAAGTCGGAATATCGGCTTGAATACCCCGATCATAGCCCTGGTTTTGCCGATTCTCGATCAGGAAATATTCCGTGGCGGCGCCATTGGTCGCCACTTTATAAACGGTGTTGTCGGGGGTCGCGTTGGCTGCCCCGGCCCCCGTCAGCAGGATTCTGTCCCTGGGCGAAATCGGATTGACCCAGCCCATTTGCAGCTTCGACCAAGCGTCCGGCAATACCGGGCTGGCACCGGGAAATTGGCTTGACGCGGCCCCCCAGGAGCCTCCGGACATTAGGCTCCATGAACCCAGGCCGTTATTGGTCTGGCCGCTGATGGTGCTGTTGTCCACGTCATAAAGATCGGCGAAACCGAAAATCTCATGGCCCAGTTCATGGGCCATGATGCCCAAGGTGGCCTGGTGGTTACCCTGAATCTCGCCGAACTCGGCATACCCGCTGGTCTCCCCGAGCGGCCCCACGCCGGACTTGGGAACTCCCAATGTCTTGCCATCAAGCACCGGGTATGGGCCATCGTTCCCGGAGTACAACCGCCAGGCGTGGCCCCAGACGCTCGGGGTGGAACTGTCGTAGGAAGCTTCATAACCGGCGACGATGACAACCACGGCCAATTCGTCGGCCGTGACATAGCCATTCGCATCGGCGTCGTATTGCGAATAATCGATGTAAGGATCGGCGGCCATCATCGCGGCCTTCGCGAGCAGGCGGTTATATTGATTGGTGCTCCCTCCGGTATTCGGATGGTTGCCGCTGGTATCGCTCTTGCCGAGCGAGGTCTCTATGGCGGCCAATTGGGTGCTGACATTGATCCAGCCGATCACCCCGTTATTAGCGGCACCATGGGTCTCCTGGGCGGGGGCGATGGTGACATTGCCATGGGAAGCCTTGGCATAGAAATCGCCGAGGTTATTGGTGACGAAGCTGGCCCAGGTCGATTGCGCGTAGGTTCCGGCTCTGTTGTTGAACTCGGCCAGGATGAACACGACGTTGCGCGTGCCAGTGGTGTTGCTACTCGATACCAGCGAGGAAATTTGGTTCGGGCCGGCGGGCGCCGTATCCCCGCTACGCGCGGGGGTACGGGCAGCGGGACGCAGATGCTTGGCCAGGCCGGACGGCGCCGGATTGCCGGCCTGGACGCCGGTCAGCACCGGTTCCTGGGCGGGCGCGTCTATCGATGGCAAGCCTGGCGCGGCGGGAACGGCATTGAAACCATTGACGTAATACCAAACCCCATCCGAGGCTTTGGCGATGGTGTAGCCCTTCTGGGTTTCCACCCAGTTGTTCCATTCGTCGCCCTGATTGATAGCGGCGATTTTTTGCCCGTTCGGCTGCGCGATTTTAAATTTAGACGGATTCGCCGGCACGGCGAACGAGTCGGCGGCGTACAGGGAAAGAAGCGAGAAACCCAGTAACGGCAGGGCCGCGGTGAGTTTTGCCCGCCGGATTGGCGATTGGCGTGTTGTTATGGTCATTGATTTCACCTTTGGTTAATACCGATCGAATGCAAGCCCTAGGGAAACAGAGGAAGCCGGCCAGGGCCATGATTCCGATGGCTGTGGTTTTGGTTTTTTACCGGGAATCGTTCCGGGAACCGACGCTTCGATACGCCTGCCGGTTCGCGGCCCCGGCTCCCCCTGATCTCGCGTGGCCTTGCCGGGCGCCATGGGCGGGCACTCCGTAATTGCTCCGGCCGGATCGCTTTCGTATCATTGCCTGTCGCTAGTCCGGCCCACCGTCCCGCAAGACTGCAATATAAGGCGGACAAAAGCGCGACGATCCTAAAGGGAATTAACCGCTTTGTCTGTCCGGGAAGTCCCGGACAAGGAACAAGCCAAACACTGGATTTCCGCGGGGTTACGAATATCCGCCGCGCCCCATCGACCAGTCTCGGACTCTCCAGACCATGAACACCCTCCCCCCCGCGATTCCCGCCGGACCACTCTCCCACGCCCTCTGGGCCATGGGCGCCGTGGCCCTGTACGCCGCCATCCAACACTCGGCCTTGGCATTGCGCGGCGGCGAGCGAACCCTACATTTGTCCTTCGCCACGATGGCGCTAGCCGTGGCGGTAAACCTGCCGGTTTCGGCCTACGCCTATCAGGCCGTTTCGATTCCGGTTCTGGTGCTAGCCATTAAAGTGATGAACACCTCGGCGGGCGTATTCGGACTGGGCTTTCTCTGGTTCTTACCCGCCTATGCCGGACACGAACCGCGCGGTTTCAAAATTCCGACGGGGGCGTTTCTCCTGTTTCTGATGGCCCTGGTCTGGCTGCGGCCCGAAGGACTGCTATTCGACCGGGTGGATGCCATCGTTCCCGACCGGACGCCATGGGGGGAATACCTGGCGGTGGCGAGTGGAGGCTATTCCGTTTGGTCGCGGATTTACGCGCTTCCCTTCCTCGCGATTCTGGGCGTCGGCTTTTACCTGGCCCTGCGCCTAGAACGCGGCGGGTGGAAGCAACGCGGCCGCTGGCTCGCCCTAGCCCTAGCGCTGCTGCTTGCCGGGCTGTTACTAACCACTTGGCATGATATTCATGGCGAACGAGGAAAACTCCGGGGCACGGAGATCGGCTTCATGGGCATCATCGTGCTGATGAGCGGCCAGTTGGCGGCGGAGGCCGCCGAAGCCCAGGGGGCGCGAGCCCTGCTCCGCCGGATGGCGGCCGAAACCGCCCTGGCCGGGGAACGGGAACGCCGGCGGCTGGCGGCGGGGCTCCACGATTCCCCCTTGCAGAAAATCGCCCTGGCCCGGATGCAACTCCAACGCCACGCGGAAACACCGCTCGCGGAACAATCCCTGTCCCTGCTAGCGGAGGCCATGGAGGAATTGCGCGACGCCATTTTCGAGTTGAGCCCCGCGCTGCTCTACAACGTCGGGCTCGACGCGGCCCTGGCCCAACTGGGCCGGGACGCGGCGGCCCGCTCCGGATTCGAGGTCCGCTTTGTCGGCGAGGAGACCACCCCGAAACTGGACGAAACCCGGCGGGTGACGCTATACCAGGGCGCGCGCGAACTGGTGGTCAACGCGCTCAAGCACTCCGGAGGGCGCGCGCTGCTGATCGAACGGCTGAACCGGCCCGGCGCCGTGGCGGTGAGGGTAAGCGACGACGGCGCGGGGTTCGATCCGCGCGCGCTGAGGCGGCAACAATGGGATGCTCGACATTTCGGTCTGCTGGGACTGGAGGAAAGCCTGCCGTCGCTAGGAGGAGGCATCGACATCGCCTCTGGACCGGAAGGAACCCGCGTCATGTTGTGGCTTCCGAAAGGCGAGGAATCGGCATGAAGATCAAGGTGCTGATCGCCGACGACCACGCCCTGTTCCGGCAGGGATTGGCCGCGCTGATCGCGGAAGTGCCGGAACTGGAACTCGTGGCGGAAGCGGCCGACGGCGAGGCAGCGGTGCGCCGCGTGCTGGAATTGGCGCCCAGGGTGGCGGTACTGGACGTGGGCATGGCGAACCTGAACGGCATCGACGCCACCCTCAGGATCGCCGCCGAGGCGCCGGGCACGCGGGTGCTGGGGCTCTCCATGCACGCGGACGCGGGCCATGTATTCTCCATGCTGGGCGCGGGCGCCGCGGGCTATGTGCTAAAACAGGACGCTTTCGACGAGTTGGCGGCGGCCATCCGCGCGGTGGCGCGGGGCGAACGCTGGCTCAGCCCCCGCTTGCCGGAATTGGCGCCGAACCGGCGCCCCATCCTGAGCGAACGCGAGTTGCAGGTGATTTCGATGCTCGCCGATGGGGCCAGTTACAAGCAGATCGCCGCCCAACTCGGGGTTGGCGTCAAGACCGTGGAAACCTACCGGCAACGGGCCGCCACCAAGCTCGGCGCGCATTACGGCGCCAAGCCGGCGACGGACACGAAGCCGGAGCAAGAGGGTTAAGAAACCACCGGGCATGGATGGAGGATTCCGGCGCCCGGCCAGAACCCGCATGGAAGCGCGGGTATGCGAATCACCCGCTCGGCGCTACTCGTCGGAATAGCGTGCCGCGATGGCGCGGAAATCGTCTAGGCGCGCCACGAAGGCATCGACCACCTCGGGATCGAAGTGGGTGCCCCTGCCTTCGAGGATGATGGCCACGGCGGCGTCGATGGACATGGAAGCCTTGTAGGCGCGGCGGTTAATCAAGGCGTCGAATACATCCGCCAGCGCCATCAGCCGCGCCGGCAGGGGGATGGCGGCTCCCGCCAGCCCTTCCGGATAGCCGCCGCCGTCCCACCGCTCATGGTGGTAATTGGCGATTTGGATCGCGACGTGCAGTAGTCCGAAAGCTCTCTGATCCCTCTCGTTTTCGATGGCCCGGCGGATGGCTTCCGCTCCCAGGACGGTATGCCCGCGCATGATCTCCCATTCCTCGGGGGTCAGCTTGCCGGGCTTGAGCAGGATGTGG
>SXGT01675112.1_pt1 | contig 14064 bp, 13 predicted proteins | sample 3176221 | NCBI WGS metagenome assembly SXGT01 (sample SAMN11356862, study PRJNA531348) | freshwater metagenome | isolation source: freshwater sample F1-120 | place: China: Fuxian Lake, Yuxi | collected 2017-12-25 | reverse complement strand
GCACAGGAAACAGGTCCGCGAAGAGTTGCCATTCCAGATCGCTGAGCCCCTCAAACCGTCCTGCCATCGTCTCACCTCGTCGTCATCTTCGATGTCCACGAGGCCACTTTACACCTTCTATACGTTACTGGGATAGGCTCAGAGTTTCTCCAACACGACCTCATCGGTCTCCTTCCTTGCCAGCGCGTGCCCAGCCCGAACGCCCTCCATGAGAGTTTTGAACAACTCGGTCGGGGTGGCCTTCGGGAGGCAGACCTCGCCCTTGGTTGCATCCCGCTCCTCCACTCCAGAGACAGGGATGGGCTCTGGTCTTTTCTTCTCGTTCAGCAGGGCTTTAGTCCTACTGCCCGTCTCGTATCTCTCCTCGCCAAGGGCACGGAGCGCATCGCTAACATTCTCCGACGGGTCCAATGGTCTCAACTTTGTCTTGAAGAAGTCGTAGGCAGGCTTCCATGCTCCAATCCTGGCTTCAGTCCTGAGCACGAACTTGTAATCCTTGTCGCAACGCTCGAGAGAGTCGCGCTCAGGCACAGCCCGATAGAGGTCGTGCGCGACCTTTCCCGCAAAGTCATTAAAGGACCAGGTCCCACCTCCATCCATGCTCTTCCACTGCTCTACGATCACCGCCTGGCGTGAGTGGATCTGAGAGTCACCCCCGTTCGACGGTTCGAGGATAATCGACACTTTGTCCCCGGCGATGTGATGCTTCAACACACTGCCGAGGGCACCGAGGACCTGATAGAGGATGCCATAGATTGTTGTGGAGCCGCCCGAGGGTGCCATGTCGATCTCCTTAGCACGTCGTAATCTCAATCTATCACGGAACAGACTTTCAGCCAACAATGCCCACAAGTGCGGATGACGAGGGGGCCAAGACGATGTATCAAAATAAACCGTGGGGCCATCATATCAGCAAAAAGCCCATTTCCACCACTCAACGAACAGCGCAGCATCGTTGCGCGCGTTGATGATCGCATGGGCTTGATCGACAGGTTGGCGGATCGTCTGGGTGAGGAGGTGGCGGCACAGGAGGCGTTCGCGGCGGCGGCGGTGCATCACCTCGACGTGTGAGGGGGATGGAAGGCCGTGGGGTTGTGGGGGGGGGGTCGGGTGTCGTGGGGGGATCGAGGGTGGCCGTCGAGGGGGTGGGTGGGGGGCAAGGGGGTGGATCGAGGGTTGTCCGTGTGGGGCGGGCGGCGAGGGGTTGGTTCGAGGGGATTGGGGGAGGTTCGGCGCGCTGAAAGTCGTCGCTGGACAGGTTGAGAAAAAGGTTGACTACGCGGGAAGTTCGACTCAGGGTAAAAAGCAAGGCCCCGACAGTTCACATGAAGAGGAGGTGGATTCCATGAGCCTTGATCTAAGCAAGATTTCAAGCCGAGCGATATTGAAGTACGTCGAGGCAGGCGAGCGCTTCAGCTCGGCGCACACGCTGGCGCAGGCCAACAAGACGCTCGGAGCCCTGGAGCGATACAGCGATCTGCTCGCCGATCACGGCTTCCCGGCGCGGGACATCGAGAAGCTCAAGGGCGCGCGGGACGAGGTGCGGGCCACCACCACGGGGCATCAGCAGGCGGCTCTGTCGAACAAGACGACCTCGAAGGATTACGTCGACTCGGTGCTGGAGGGCAAGCAGGTCCGCGAGCAAGGCCGCTCGGTGCTGAGCGGGGCCATCGTGGACCTCACCGAGCGCGACACGGAAGGGGACGCGCAGGCCGCCAACGGGATCACCTCGACGCTGGAGAAGACCCGATCGGCCGGCGACAGCGCCGTGCTGCTGTCCGAGCAGCTGCGCCTGCTGCGCGACAAGCTCGACGAGGAGGGCATCGCGTCCATGGCCGCCGATCGCAACGGGGCCGCGGTGGTGGCGCGGCTCAAGGCGTCCATCGACAGGCTCGACGGGATCTCGGAGGCGCTCAACCGCTCGGGGTCGTCGGCCCAGCAAGAGCGGCTGGACCTGCTCGACGGGATCATCATCGACCTGTCGCGGCGGGCTCGCAGGGCGGCCCGATCCGCCGCCAAGGCGCACGGGAAGCCGGCGGTCGCCGAGGCCTTCAACCTCAGCGCGCTCTACGGCAACTAGGGTTGGCTCCGATGACGGGCGCACTGGGATCGGGGAGTCGACTTCGATGACGGGCAAGGAGGGATCGGCGAATCGACTTCGTTGACGCACACGTCGGGATCAACGAGTCGACTTCGTTGGTGGACACGTCGAGATCGGCGAGTCGACTTCGTTGGTGGACACGTCGGGATCGGCGAGTCGACTTCGTTGGTGCGATCCGCACGTTGACGGTCCACCCGGGCTCGCGCCCGGGCCTTGGGTTTTGTCCTGGGTCGCCCCGCCATCCGGCGGGGCTGGCGATGGGGCGTCAACCATCAGGGGACAGACGCTCTCAAGGCCGCACGATGTCTGCTTCCCAGCCTCCCAACTTCTCCTGTGAGCTCAACACGGGTGACACGCCGCCCGCATGCTGACGCCCCGTCGCCAGCCCCGAAGGGGCGTCCCTGGACAAATTGTAGACCCGGGCGCGAGCCCGGGTGGACCGTCAACGTGCAGAGCTCACCATCGAAGTCGACTCGCCGATCCCGACGTGTGCGTCATCGAAGTCGACTCGCCGATCCCCCTTGTCCGTCAACGAAGTCGACCCGCCGATCCCCCTTGCCCGTCAACGAAGTCGACTCGCCAATCCCGACGTGTGCGTCATCGAAGCCAACTCGACGATCTCGGCTTTTCCCGTCGGTGTAGTGTCGATCGAGGAGCGCTGGCATAATGGGGCGCTGGCGGGCTGTTCAACGCCCGCAACTGTTCGACGGCTGCCCATGTCTCAACCCGAGAAGCCGATGCCCTTGATCGCGATGACCATCCCCTGCCCCGCGCGCCTCGCGGCGACGATCGCGCTGGCCGCCGGGCTGGTCGGTTTGTCGGGTGGCTGCTGGTGCGAGGCCTCGTCCTCGTCGAGCGGGGCCGTCGAGCGGGCCACCGTCGCGGAGGCCAGGGAGGTCGCGCCACAGGAGATCGAGGCGCCCGCGCTCCCCGACCCTGTCGTGGCCACCATCGGGGACCTTGAGATCCATCGCGGCGAGGTGGAGCGGGAGCTGGAGCGCACCATGCGGCTGCGCGCTCAGGTCGGCCGGCCGCCGAACGAGAGGTGGCGGGAGGCCAGGCGGCGCAAGATCCTCTACGACATCATCGAGAGGCACCTGCTCAGGCAGGCGATGACGGAGAAGGGGTTGGAGCTCTCCGAGGCGACCATCAACGAGCGCCTCGACGCGCGCGTCCTTGAGAAGTTCCAGACGCAGGCGGCCTTTGAGCAGTATCTGGAGAAGATCGGGATGTCGAAGGCCGAGTACAGCAGCATGATCGTCGACGAGCTGGCCGTCGAGGCGCTGGTCGAGGACCCGGCGGCGCTCCAGGTCACCGAGCAGGAGATCCGGGCCTACTACACGGAGCACAGCGCCTCCTTCGAGGCCCACTCCAGGGTGCAGCTGGCCGTGATCGTCCTGAAGCACCGGGGGGATGCCACCGAGGAGGAGCGTGGGGCGCTGCGCGAGCGCGCCCGCACTCTGTCGAACCAGGCGCAGCGCGCGCCGGACTTCGCGGCGCTGGCCAGGACGCACAGCGAGGGGCCGACGGCGTCCCAGGGCGGCGCTCTGGGGTGGGTCTACGCGACCAACCTCGACGAGGCCGTCGCCGCCAAGGCCTTCCGGCTGCCGGTCGGCGCCGTCTCCGAGCCCATCGAGACGCGGCTCGGGGTTCAGATCATCAAGGTCATCGACCGCCGCCCGGAGGGCGTGCGCGAGTACGATGAGGTCAAGGAGAGCATCGAGCGCCAGCTCATCGGCAACAAGATCCGCGAAGCCCGCGCGGCGCTGCTGCTGGATCTGAAGCGCCGCAGCGCCATCACGCTGCACGACGACGCGCTCAACGATCCGCTTGAAGCGCCCTGAGCCGTCCCGCGCCGCTCTTGCTCACCGCTCCCCTGGCCGCCCCACCCTGAACGACCCCACGTCCCCCGGCCGGCTCACCCTGAACGAGCCCACGACGCGCTGGAAGATCCTGTCGTGATTGGAGAAATCGTCGGCGCGGGAGGCCAGCGTCAAGACGTGCTTGGTCGCCCCGGCGTCGACGAGGACGGTGATCTGGACGACCGGCTGCCCGGCCGGCGAGGTGTACCGGCCTGTTATCTCGTGGGCGGGGAGATCGGCGACGCGGCCGAGGCGCTCGGCGATCACCTCGAAGTCGGGGTGGGCGCGGGCGAGGTCGAGCAGGTTGAGGAGGCGCAGGTCGGTCAGGGAGGCCGGGTTGTCTTTGGAGGTCACAAGCAGGTGGGCGCGATCTGGGCCGATGAAGAGCCCAGGTTCGCGCTCGGTCCAGTCGGCGGGGATCTCGACGCGCCAGCCGGGGCCATCGACGGGGTGCAGCGGGACGGCCTCCTGGCCTTGAGGCGGCGGCGGCGGCGGCGAGCCGCAGGCAGGCAGGAGGGCGGCGATCAAGCTGAAGGAGAGGAAGAGGAGAGCGACCGGACAGGCGGATCGGCAAAGGGCCTGGGCGCGAGCAAGGAAGACGAGCGGGCAGGCGGATCGGCGAAGGGGTTGGGCGAGGGGGGGGTGGAGAGGGGCCATCAAGGGATGGTGACGGTCTCAAGGTTGGCGAAGGGCACGTGGAGGACGTGGGAGAAGAGCAAGCCCGAGAGGATGACGCAGCAGACGTAGACGACGAAGAAGAGGGAGATGAGCTCGTACCACTTGCGGTCCTTGGAGATGACCGCGACGACCGAGACGCTGAAGAAGAAGGTGATCGCCACCACCCAGAAGAAGATGTTGCGATCGACGGTCAGGATGAAGGCGACCGGTTCTTCGTACATGTCCCGCTCAGGGTGCGGCGTCCGACGCGGCGGCGCTCCGTCGCGACAGGACCATCAGGCTGAAGTAATTGATGGTGAAGTGGGCAAGCATGGGCGCGAGCACGTCTCCTGTGTATTCGAAGAGCCACCCAAAGGCAAACCCCATCCCAATGGCCAGCAGCGGCCACATCCACAGCCGCCTGTCGGGGGCGATGTGCAGGAGGCCAAAGAGGATCGACGCGCCGACCAGCCCCACCCACGATTGCAGGAAGCCCCGGAAAAAGATCTCCTCGCCGACCGACGAGGCCACGGCCAGGATCATCACCTGGACGCCCGTCATCCCGCCGAGCAGGTCCTTGAAGGCCTCGCTCATGCGCTTGAAGGCCGGCACCAGGCGCTCAAGCCCCTGATCGACGACGAAGACGCCCAGGCCGACGCCGATCCCGAGGCCGACCTTCCACGGATCAGGCACCCCCGCGCTGCCCTCGGCCTTCAGGGGGAGGCGGTCGAGGATGAACCAGGAGGCCACGCCCGCGATCCCGATCATGATGCTGTAGAGGACCAACGCGTTGGTCGCCAGGATCACGCCGCGCGGCGCGGCCTCGCCCTCGGGCTCCGGGCCTGCGGGATCATCTGGCCGGTCGTCGCTCATCCCACCCCATCATCTGCCGCGAGGGCCGGCGCCTGTTCTTCACCTTGAGGGCTATCGGGGTCACCGCGAGCGCCGTCGGCCAAGGACGACGGCGCAGAACCCCAACGCGAGGCACAGCCAGACAACCCCTCGATGGCCGGTGGGCTTCCCGGCGGAGATCGAACAAGAAGAGTCCGGGGCGCTGGAGTCGGGGACGAAGCCGCCGACGACAAAGCCGCTGTCGTCGTCATCGTCGTCTTCCGTGACGAAGTCGCCCGGGTTCTCCGGCTCAGGCTCGGGCTGGGCCGCTGGCTCGGGCTCGGGCTGGGGCTCAGGCTCGGGGACCACGGGATCGGCGGCGAAGCAGGCCCTGTCGCCGTCGGAGGAGGCGCACTCGAAGCCCTGGGGGCAGTCGCCCTCGCAGAGATCGGCGCAGACCCTGTCGCCGCGCTCGGGGTGCTCCCGGCAGATCAGCGACGCGCAGTCGTCCTCGCCCTCGCAAGGCGCGCCGAGGTCGCCGGGGCCGGATTCGAAGCAGGCGTCGCCGGCCTGGGTCTGGAGGCAGGCGGTCCCGGTGGCGCAGCGGGCGGCGGGGCCGAAGTCGCAGGCCTGCCGACAGCGGAAGACGCGGTCGGCGCCCTGGAGGCAGAGCCCGCCGGGGCAGTCGGCCAGGAATCGGCACTGGGTGCCGGGAGGGGAGTCGCCCTCGGGGACACAGCCGCCGGTGCCCTGGGGCTGGCCCTGGAGGGGGACGCAGATGGAGCGGGCGGGGCAGTCGCGGGCGTCGGTGTCGCACAGCTGCGAGCAGAAGGCGCCGTCGTCATCGGAGAGGCAGAGCTGGGAGACGCAGTCGCGACCAGAGCCGCAGGGGTCGGCGTATTCGCCGGCGGCCTGACCGCCGGGGACGCAGGCGCCGCCGCCGTCCTCGGCGCCCTGGAGGCCGACGCAGGTGTTGCCGGTCGGGCAGGCGGGGGCGCGCAGGGTGTTGCACTCGGCGGTGCAGAAGGCGTCCTGATCGGTGGAGACGCAGATCAGGGGGTCGGCGCAGTCGGAGAAGTTCTGGCAGGGCTCGCCCTGTCCGGCGCCTTGTCCGATCTCGCCGCCGAAGGTGCACACGCCGCCCTCGCAGCCCATCTGACCGTAGGTGACGGCCTGCCCTTGATCATTGCGGCCGTCGACCACGGGGCAGTCGGTGCGGGCGTCGACGCAGGTCCTCGTGCCGCCGGTCGGGTAGAGGAAGCAGACGGCGTTGGTGTCGTCGGGGTGGAGGCTCCGGCCGCCCGTGGCGCCGGGCGGGGTGGAGAAGTACATGGTGGCGTCGGCCAGCGGCGAGTGCTGGAGGCCGAGCAGGTGGCCGATCTCGTGGGCGGCGACGGACTGGAGGTCGAACTCGCGCGAGCGCGGGTTCAGGGACCAGGTGACGCCGCCGTTGAAGGCGATGTCGGCCTCGCTGGTCTGCCAGCCGCGGTTGTTGCCGGTGTAGGAGGACTGGGTGACGGCCAGCGCGGAGTCGAGGCTGACCGGCCAGCGCGCCGCGGCGGTGAAGACGACTCGGTTGACGCGATCCGTGGTGCCCTCGATGACCGAGGTGGTCTGGTTGGTGGTCGTGCCGGAGAGGGTGCTGCGCCAGGCCGAGCAGGTGGGCGCGGACCAGGCGTCGAAGGCCGCCTGGATGGTCTGGACGTCGCCCTCAAGGTAGGGGACGAAGGTGGCGTTGACCTCGTAGGAGACCGGGAGCGTGGCCCAGCGCGCGATGCTGCGGCCGCCGTCGAGGGTGAAGACGTTGAAGGCCGCTGCGGGGCCGGTGAGCGCGAAGAGCGCCGCCAGCGCCGCAGCGATCGGGGTCAGGTGCCTGGGGGAGGGGCTCATGGGTCGACCTCGGCGTCGGCGGGCGGCGCGGCGAGCAGGGCCCGAACGTCGTCGATGAGGGCCTGCAGGGGGGCGCCGTGGTAGGCCATCTCGGGATCGGCGAGCTGCATCTGGCCCTTGGGCGCGAGCCGCCCGACGGGGACGGTGGTGCGGCGCCGCACCCAGGGCTGGCCGTCGTGGCCGGTGTAGATCTCGAAGGCGCCCAGCTCCATGCCCACGGTGTAGAAGCGATCGCCCTGGCGCTTGAGGAAGAGGACGACGCGGCGACCGGCCGGCAGCGCGGCATTGCCGGCGACGACCATCGCCGAGTCCCCGATGCGGCCGCCCTGCTGGCGGATGGTGAGCTTGGGCGCGACCTTGCCCTTGACGATCTGATCGACGCTCAAGGCCGTGTCCGTCCAGATCTGATCGGCGCCGGGGAGCCTGAGCGCGGTGGCCTCTCCGATCGTCCCGACGACGATGACGTCGGCGCGGGCCGTCAGATCGGCCAGCTTCAAGTCCTCCAGGACCGTCGCGTGGGCCTTCGGGGCGAGGGCGACGGCCAGAACCGCCATCCCGATCGCCGCGGCGCACACCCAGGCGCCCGTACTTGCTTGGCTTCTCACCCGCTCGCCCTCCACTTCAGGGGTTGGACCGCGCTGGCGCCCTCGGCCAGGGGATCGTCGAGAACATAGGCGATGGAGCGCGGCGAGGTCAATTCGCGCGGCTGGACGCCGCGTGCGCGGCGGCTTATCTTCTGTCGAGTCGAGCGGGCCGCCCTGAGATCCCGAAGCGGGCGGCACAGCATCCTCCTGCGACAGCATCGCCTCAGGAGATCGCTCGCTTGCCCACGCGCCACGGACCTCAGGACACGAAAGCATGACCGACCCAGCCAACAACCGGCGCCACCGCCGCCTCCCGATCAACCTGCCCGTGACGCTGATCAGCGCCCGCAGAGAGCTGCTGCTCGACACCGAGGACATCAGCTTCTCGGGCATCTACGTCAGGACGGACACCCCGGCGCCGCTGCGGCAGCTCGTCAAGTTCCGCTTCATGACCCCCGACACCCACCAGGATCTCAACATGCTGGCCATGTGTGTCTACACCGTCAGCGTCGAGCAGGCCGAGCGCTTCAACCGGGCCCCCGGCATGGCCCTGAACCTCTACGGGCTCGACAAGGACACGCGCGACGTCTGGACCGCCTTCGTCGCCCGCACCCTGGAGGCCTACGACGCCGCCGCGCTCAACGATCTGCTGCGCCACATGCCCGTCGTCAGCGGCCATGTCGAACCCCTCCGGCGACGCTTCCCCCGCGTCGTGGCCGAGTTCGCCGTCCGCGTCCACACTGTCAAGGCGCTCTTCGAGGTCATGACCCAGAACCTGAGCCTCGGCGGGGCCTTCCTGAACACCGACGAGCTGCTCCCGATCGGCGCCCCCGTCCGCCTCGTGATCGTCCACCCCGAGGACGGCTCCGAGTTCGAAATCAAGGGCAGGGTCCTGCGCGCCGTCGAGACACCGAAGGACAGGCGAGGCCTGGGCGTCCGCTTCGACGACCTCGAAGGCGACAGCGCCGCGTCCTTCCACGACTTCATCGAATCCGGGCTCCAGGTCGTCGACATCGACGCCGATCTCTTCGTCGAGAGCGACGATCTGCTGCTCGAATAGCCCACGGAGGAGCTGTGACCGCACCGCGACGACGAGACACGCCCTCGCTGCCGCCGCGCATAGAGCGCGTCCACCTCATCGGCATCTGCGGCACCGGCATGGGCGCCCTGGCCGGGATGCTCAAGGACAGCGGATACGCCGTCCAGGGCTCGGACAAGGGCGCCTACCCGCCGATGAGCACCTGGCTGGCCGAGCGCCACATCGACATCATGACCGGCTTTGACCCCAGCCACCTCGACGGCGACCCCGATCTGGTCGTCGTCGGCAATGTCGCCCGCCGCGACAACCCCGAGGCCGTCGAGGCCGAGCGGCGCGGCATCCCCTGCCTGAGCTTCCCCGAGGTCATCCGCACCCTCTTCCTCAAGGACAAGACCTCCCTGATCGTCACCGGCACCCACGGCTAGACCACCTCCTCCGCCCTGCTGGCGTGGCTCCTTGAGGCCGCCGGCCTCAAGCCCAGCTTCATGATCGGCGGCGTCACCGGCAACTTCGACAGCAACTTCAAGCTCGACCAGGGCGACCCCTTCGTCATCGAAGGCGACGAGTACGACTCGGCCTTCTTCGACAAGGTCCCCAAGTTCTGGCACTACGAGCCGGCGCTGGCCACCATCAACAACATCGAGTTCGACCACGCCGACATCTACCCGGACATCGCGGAGATCGAGCGCGTCTTCGCCCGCTTCGCCGCCCTGCTCCCCCCCCACGGCGCCCTCTGGGTCAACGGCGACGACCCCCGCGCCCTGACCGCCGCCGAGGCCGCGACCTGCCCCGTGCGCACCTTCGGCCTCGGCCCCGACAACGATCTCCACCCCACCGAGATCGTCCACACCCCCTCAGGCGTCACCTCCCGCCTCTGCCTCGACGGCAACGACCTCGGCCTCTTCGAATCCCCGCTGCCCGGCGACCACAACGTCCGCAACCTCATGGGCGCGCTCGCCCTGGCCCTGGCCCAGGGCGCCCCCCTCGACGCCTGCCGCGCCGCGCTGCCCGACTTCAAGAGCGTCAAGAAGCGACAGGAGCTCAAGGGCTCGCCGCGCGGCATCCTCGTCTACGACGACTTCGCGCACCACCCCACCGCCGTCCGCGAGACCCTGCGCGCCATCCGGGGCCGACACCCCGACGCCCGCCTCTGGGCCATCTTCGAGGCCAAGAGCAACACCAGCCGCATGGCCATCTTCCAGGACGACTACCCCCCCGCCTTCGAAGACGCCAACGCCGTCATCCTCTCGGCCCCCTGGCGCCAGGAGACCTCCAGCGACGAAGGCCGCATCGACATCCCCAGGCTCGTCGACGCCCTGCGCCTCACCGGCACCCCCGCAGACCTCATCGCCGACGTCGAGGCCATCGTCGATCACCTCGCCCCGCTGCTCTCCCCCGGCGACGTCGTCGTCGGCATGTCCGGCTCCAACTTCGCTGGCTTCCACGACCGCCTCATCGCCCGCCTCACGACCTGACCTTCCCTCCAAAAAACCGCCTCATCGCTCGCCCCACAGCCTGACCCGCGCTCCAGAAAATCCACCCGCCCTGAGATCCCCACGCAACATCGCCTCGCCATCGCCCGACAACGCCCCGCGACACCCCGGCGCCACCCGCGCCGACCCAAGCGAGGCACCCCATGCCACACCGGCCACCGCCCTGCCCCCACCCTTCCCCCACGCCCCTCCCCACCCCCACCCCCACCCCCTCACCCGCCCTCGCCCTCGCCCTCACCATCACCATCACCCTCGCCCTCCACGCCCTGATCGCCCTGCTCCTCCCCCTGCCCGCCGCCGCCCGCTGCGCCTGGCTCCCGCTGCCCACCCCCGCCGCGGCCGGCCCCATCGCCGACGCCTGGCGCGACCCCTCTCGACCCTCCACCCTCGTCGCCGTCAGCCACCGCGCGGCCCTCACCTCCTCCGACGGGGGCCTCTCCTGGCGCCTCCACCCCTTCACCGACGACCTCGACCCGACCCCCAGCCCGACACGGCCCCGCACCCTCACCGACCCCTCCCTGGACGACGAGCTGCGACTGCTCGAAGACGACCTCGACGCCCTCCTCGACACCACCCTCCTCGACGACGCAGACACCCTCGACCCGTATCTCTCCGACGCCAACAGGACCGACGACCCCACCGAGGATCCCAACCCCCCTCCCCTCGACAGGCCCAGATTGCCGCCCGACCCCACCGCAATCAGCCCTCAACCCCATGATCTTAATGGACTTTCCACCCGCATCCGCCCAACCTCATCCCCAGACACCCAGATCATCACCACCCACCGCGAGGCCCGCCTCCTCCACAAGGGCCACCTCACCGCCCCCTTCCCGGCCCCCGAAGGTGCGCGCCTCCTGTCCGCAGCCTTGTTCGAAGGACACCTCCTCATGACAACCTCCCGTGGGACATGGCACGGCCGCCGCGCCCCCCTCAAGCGCCTCACCGCACAAGCGGCCCTCCCCGGCCAGGCCCGACCGACCGCGATCGCCCTCGTCGCCCTCGCCATCGACACCTCCACAGCCGCCCTCTCTCACCGCGCCCCACGGACCCCGCGTCCAGACGCTCGAACCTCCCCCTCTCCGGGCAACCAGGCCAACCGCGCCGCAGGCCGCCCGCCGATGAAGATCGCGCAGGGCGAGATCCAGATCTGTGTCCCCCTCGACGTCGCCCGGCGCCGATCGGACGCGCTCCAGGCCCTCAAGGAGGGCTGGTCCCGCGAGCGCCTGCTCGCCCTGTCACAACCCCCCACGGACGACCCCATACCCCTCGTCGACATCGACCGCCGGCTCGCCTGGCGACAGCTCGCCCCAAGGGTGGAACTGACGCTGGAGGCGACCGACCTCCTCTCGCGGCGCACCACCGACACGACACAAGGGCCGGAGCACCCCTTCGAAACCCTGCTGGAGTCCCGGCGCACCGACCAGCTCCAGTGGCAGATCGTCGCGTGGTGGGACCTCGCCGCGATCGTCGACGACCCCCAGGCCCGCCAGAGCAGGCAGGCGGTCGATGCCCTCAGGCGCGATCAAGAGGCTTCGCGCCGCGATCTGGCGCGCAAGCTCACCCTCCTGCGGCGGCTGACCCTTGAGGCCGCCGCGTCTCACCACCTCATGGACGCCCAGCAGCGCGCCGCCGCCGCCCTCCAGATCGAGGCCCTGACGATGAGCATCGAGGCCGCCTCCACCCCCCGCCCGAACCGCTGACCCAGAAGAGACACCATGAGACCAAGAATAGAAAAATCGTCAATCATTTCATCAACCTGGATCAACGTGACCCTCTTCACCCTCGCGGTCTTGTGGGGCGAAACGGCGTCGGCCCAGAGCGCCGATCCCGAGGTGTCGAGGATCATGGCCTGGTTCGATCACGAGCCCTCCGTGGGAGCGACCCAGCAGGCCGCGCTGGGCTGGTCGGGGCTGGGAGGCGAGCAGGAGGCGGGGTGGAGGCGTCGGGCGCGCTGGGCCTTCGCCGCGCCCGAGGTGCTGGAGGGCAGAGCCCAGGTGGACTCGGAGCGCGAGGGCAGGTTTACGACCCGGGAGGACATGGACGCCCTCTACAACGTCGAGGGGACGCACACGGGGACGCTGGACAGCGGCCAGTCGAGGTGGAGAGGGGGGCTGACGGCGCGCTGGGACCTGTCGAGGCTGGTCTTCAACCCGGACGAGCTGGGGGCGAGCCTGGAGTCGTCCAGGCGAACAAGGCTCAGGATCGAGGTGCTGGAGTCGATCACCCAGCGCTACTTCGAGCGCAGGCAGCTTCAGATCCGGGTCTTGCTCTCGCCGCCCGAGGATCGGAGCGAGGCGGTCATCCTCCAACTGAGGATAGACGAGCTGACCGCGGGGCTGGACGCGGAGACGGGGGGGTGGTTCTCCCGATCCATCCGGCTGCGGACGCCGCCTCAAGGCGGGCGAGGGGCAGCCTCAGCGGGTCAGGAGGGCGGCGACCCGCTCGACGCGATCGATGCGGCCCCGTAGGTCCTCGACCGTCTTGTGGTCGCCCTTGTAGAGCAGGACGACGCGGTCTGGCATGACGTAGACGTCGTCGCCCTCCTTCAGGAGATCGTTGAGCGCAGTCATGGCTTCGGAGGTGAGGCTGGCGGTGTCCCCGGCGGCCTCGAACTTCGCGTCAAAGGCGTCCAGGCCCATCGGGGTGGGGCCTCCGAACTGGCCGGACATGGCGCTGGGCTTGCCGGGCAGCTTGTGGCGGATCTCGACGGCGATGAGGTTGGGCGCGTAGCACTCGAAGAAGGTGACGAAGGAGGGCGGGCCGCCGGCGATCTTGCGCACCTCCCAGCCCACCAGCCAACGGTTGGCCCCGCGCTGGCCGCCGAGGCGGTCCTGCCCGCCGTCCGCGTCGACGGAGCCCAGGCCAAGCTCGGCGCCCAGCCGCTCGCGGCCCTTGCTCGTGCCCTTTTTCTTGTTGCGCTCCCAGAGGATGTAGGCCACCGGCAAGACGATGGTGATGAAGGTGCCGATGACGCAGACCACGGCGTAGATGCCGAGTTCGATGATTGCTGCTTCCATGATGCTGATGCCCTTCGAAATGGGGTCTTGTGAGGCGCGATCGACGCCGCTTGATGCCGCGGGAGTCTACCAGAGGTGCTGGCCGCGCGCCATTGTCGCAGCCCTCACTCCTCCGACTCGCCCAGGACGTAGGCGACCTCGCCGAAGGAGGTATGGCCCTGGGCCATCTTGGTGATGGCGGCCTCCTTGAGGGTGCGCATCCCGTCGCTGCGGGCCGCCGAGTAGAGCTCCTCGGCGGTGGAGCCCTGCTTGATCAGCCGCTTGAGGGTCGAGGTGATCGGCATCACCTCGAAGATCCCCGTCCGACCAAAGAGCCCAGTCCCTCGGCACTTGACGCAGCCCTCGCCGTACTGCACCGGCAGGCTCTGGTTCATCCCGGCGGGGATGGGGATGTCCAGCGTCTCGATCTGCTCGGGAGAGAGGGTCGTCTCGCGGCGGCAGTGGTTGCAGATGGTGCGCACGAGGCGCTGGGCCATGATGCCGACGAGCGTCGAGGCGATCTTGAAGGGCTCGACGCCGAGATCGACCAGCCGGGTGATGGTGCTCGGCGCGTCGTTCGTGTGGAGCGTCGAGAGCACGAGGTGCCCGGT
>SXGT01374148.1_pt1 | contig 14064 bp, 6 predicted proteins | sample 3176221 | NCBI WGS metagenome assembly SXGT01 (sample SAMN11356862, study PRJNA531348) | freshwater metagenome | isolation source: freshwater sample F1-120 | place: China: Fuxian Lake, Yuxi | collected 2017-12-25 | reverse complement strand
GAGGAGAGGGAAGATGGAACGATTGGACCTGTTACCTCACGACGTCTACGAGTCGATACAACTCCACCGAATCCCTTTGAGCCTCACATCGATCGTGCGCGTTGGCTCGAAGGAGAAACCGTACTTGTGACGTTTGGGACGACTGATCAAACGTCCGGGGTGGAGAAGTATGAAGTTTCTTTAAATGACGGGCCGTATCAAGAAAAGACGAGTCCGTTTGCCATTGCGGACCTGCCGGTAGGTGACCTCCTCATAGAAGTGCGGGCCACGGACGGGGCAGGGAATACGCGGTATGGGAAAACGGGTTTGCGCGTCTATCCAGAGGGGACAGACCTGAGTGAACTCGACGCGCAAGAAGAAAAAGCTGTGACAGAAGCCAAAGACCCCGGGTGGGGACTCGTCGTTGCTTGCTCGCTCGTCATTGTGATTGCTGGTATACTTTATGCAATCTCTCGCCGGAGGAAATAGTTGTATTCTTTCTACTATGAACACACATCGTTCTCTCGTTGCTTGGGCGCTTGCTCTCGCACTCATCGTCCCAGCCACTTCGTTGCTTGGAGCTCGCCCTGCACGGGCCGACCAACCAAACACGATGAGCTACCAAGGTCGTCTGAAAGATACAGATGGCGTGGTGGTTGATGATGGAGACTATGACTTTGAATTCCGCTTGTACGATGATATTGCGGGCGGAGCGATGTTGTGGGAAGAAGCTCAGCCGGATGTGACCGTGACAGACGGATATTTTGCTGTGTCGCTTGGAGAAGTGGATGGATTTTTTGATGGAGTAGGGGAGGATTTTGACTTCTCACAACCGGCGTACTTGAGCGTGGAAGTAAACGGAGACGATGAAATGACACCACGTGTGGCAGCGAACAGCGTTGCGTATGCCTACGTTTCGCGAGGACTTGAGTCGTACACAAGCGAGGTGGCTGCGGAAGCGGCGGCAGATCCGTATGCTGGTCGCATGTACTACAACACCACCGACGGCAATGTGTACACTTACGACGGTGTAGAAGCCGAATGGGTGAATCTTTCTTCTCCGACAACAACGCTCGACGAAGCCTACAACAATTTCGGTGCTACGGCATCCAAAATTACACTCGATGCTGCACAAGGACAGACAGGCGGTTTGGAGTTTGAATCCGGCATGGCAGGGGACATTATCTTCGACTTGCAGAGCACGGGAGATGTGTCTTTCCAGAACAACGGCGTTGAGTTCGCCTCATTTAACGATAATGGATCGATGAATCTCGGTGATGGTCTTTCCACCGTCTTTGTTGATGGAACAAATTTTCGGGTCAACACGCAAGGAGAGATGACACTTGTTTCCGATGGGTCTGACAACGTCGCTATCGACATTTCAGATGTCGGATTCGCTACCGCTCTTTCCATTGGGGATAGCGGTATTTCAGGAACTACCGCAGCTATCGATCTTACGAATTTCGATGTTGCCACCGATGGAAATATTACGGTCTCTGCCGGGATGGGATTGGATACGAATGCGGCGGGAACACTTGTGCTCGGTGGAGTAAATGCCACTCAGCTCACTTTATGTAACAGTGCGGCTTGCGACACGATTAACCTCGGGACGAACGTAGATGCGGACGCCATCAATATTGGTGAAAATAACGACACGCTTACCATCAACACCGCAGAGTTTGATGTATCGTCTGCCACGGGCGGCATAACGATCGACGACGATGGGGACGCAGCGGTGATTAGCATTGATGGTTCAACTTGGAGCCGTGATCTGATTCAATTTGCTACCACAGCGGAAATTCACAGTGGTGTGAACGCAGGACTCACCATTTGGGGAGGCGATAACGGGGCGGATTTGAATGAAGACGTTGAGATCGTTTCGGAGGACTGGAACGTTGATACCAACGGAACCGTGAATGCAAGTGGTTTGGGACTCATCGGGGCAGGGGTGCTTTTCTGGCAAGACAACCTCGAGTCTATTTCAAACGCGACAGATCAAGCCTTCTCGTTTGTTTCCAGTGACGCTGCGGGAGACATCACGCTTGTTGCAGAGAACACGGACGGTGACGCGAACATGATTCTTGCCGCCCAAGGTGCTGGTACGGCCGTGGTGGACTCTACTGGAGCCGGTTCTGTCTTGATTGCGCAAAATGCAACAACCGTAACCGTCTGTTCGTCTGCGGCGTGTGATGCTGTGAACATTGCAACCAACGCGGATGCCGATGTGATTAACGTGGGTGACGACTTGGACTCGCTGGAAATTGAGGCGCTAACAGACTTCAATTCAGCCGTAAACTTCGCTTCCGGCGGCGCGACATTCTCAAGCGGTGAATTCTTGTTCTCCGCCGGCAATGTGCAGCTCAATGACAACGTCGTGCTTCAACTCGGCTCTGGAGCAGAATTTGAAATGGTGCATGATGGAGCCAACACAAGTTTCGCCAATACAACCGGGAACCTCACGTTTAGCAATAGCAATGGTTCTCTCACGCTCGACTCAACAGCAGCGGGAGATGTCATCATGATGGACTTGAGTGCCGGAGGAACCTTCTTGGTGGAGGCAGAGCTGGGAACGGACCTGTTTCGTGTAAATGACGATGAAACCGGAGTGGAAATCCCTGTCGGAGACCTTAGTTTTTCAGATGGGTTTTTGGTGGGTTCAAACTCCGAGCGTATCGAGGTTGGCGTCGTAGACTCCTCATTTGTCCTCGGTCGTAATGATGCCGGAACGGTAAACCTTACCGTTGAAGACAATGACGCTGATGCGAATTTTGCCATCATAGCGGGAGGGAGTGGATCCTTGTCATTGACTGGAGGTACGGGTTCTCTGATTAACTTCTCGGAATTCGATGTGGATGCGGGTACGGGAGGCGTTACGGTGAATGACGGGCTCGATCTAGGTGCCTTTGTTGTGGAGGGAACCAACCTGGACATCGACTCACTGGATTTCGTTGGTGCGGGTACGGTTCAGTCTCAAGTCGGTACAGATTTGTTCATCACCGCTGCCGACGACCTGATTTTGACAGGAACGGACGGGGTTTCGATCGTTGGTGCAAGTACACAACTTTCGGGAGATCTTACGGTGTTTGGTGGGGATATTTCTGGTGTGAACATGAGCGGCACTTCCATTGATTTGGGTGAAGATGTGGCCGGAGCGATTTCGTTTAACGCCGGCGCAGGGAACTTGATTTTCAACACAGACGCGGACAGCTCCATGCTGTTTGATTCAACCCTGGATGCCACGGATAACGACATCACTACAGGCACAGACGAAAACCTACGTGTTTCACCCAATGGAACAGGGGACATTGTTTTCGTGACAGACGCAGATTCGACGGTGCAACTTACCGGTACGGCTGATGGAACTGCCTCCATGGTGCTGTCTCTCGGAGACCTTGTGCTTTCAAATGGTGGCATTCAATTGCTCGCCGGTGACTTTGATGTGATGCTGGATGCTGATGATGAGGCATCGATTACAAATCCAGACATGAATGCATCGGGAAATGCACTGGAGATTTCGGCTATTACAGACGCAAGTAATGCTGGAAATGCCAACGGATTGAATGTGGTTACAAACTTCGGTGATTACGGTGGTGGTGTGGATGATGGAGAGATCGACAACCGTGTTGGTGTTTCCATCAACGTGTCGAACGATTACGATGAGTCCGCGGCAGGATTAGGTGATAATATTGCCGGTTTGTTTGTTGGTCCGCTGACTGGTTTGATTGGAGACACAGCTCAAGGTGTTGATAGTGCTATTCGAACAGGCTCGGGTTGGGACATGGACTTGTATCTTGCTAACGGTGAAACCATTTCAAACCAGGCGGACGACACGATTGTATTGAACGGGACTGGTGGTGGTACGAATACATCGTTGACCATTGACTTAGATGGTTTTGCGGCTACCGTGCCAACCATTGTTGGTGGTGCTTCTGACCTAGTTGCGATTAATGACTCGTTGTCTGTCGGAGTTGATGGTGATACGGCACATGCTATCAGTGTGGCTGACTTCTCAATTGCAGGAGCAAACGACTTGTATGTAGCCGATGATGTGGGTATCAATGGAGACACGTATTTTGATGGAACGGTTTCGTATGGATCGGTAATTGAACTCGCTGCTGTTGCAAACCCAAGTGTTGCTGCAGGTAGTCACTTCCGTACAAGTGGCGCAGGTGCTACCATCACAGATTTTACTGGAGGTCATACTGGACAGTTGATTTTCATCCGGGCTTCCAATGGTTCCACAACACTTGACTGCACAGCGTCTAGTCTTGTTTGTGGAAGTGTGGACATCCCTCTCAACAACAATGACTTCGTCATGTTCTTTAAGAATGACATGAACGTTTGGGACCTTGTAACCTACAACGATTCAGCTGCAGACCACAGCAACGGCGATGGTTTCGACCTTGCGGAGTGGTTCCCGTCTTCTCAGGAACTTGTACCAGGTGAAGTCGTGTCTGTGGACGCGTCTGGCCCGGGGTACGTGAAGGCAAGTGAAAGTGCTTACGACTCGACAGTGCTCGGCATTGTTTCGACGGAGCCAGGCATTACGCTTGGAGAACCGGCGGATGTGTCGGCGGCAAAAATTGCTTTGGCTGGGCGTGTGCCGGTAAACGTAAACAATGAAAATGGAGCGATTGTTCCTGGGGACTACCTTACAACGTCCTCCACGCCAGGAGAGGCCATGAAAGCGACGGAGGCTGGCCCAGTCATTGGTGTGGCGCTCGACTCGTTTGATGGAACATCGGGCCAGGTGCTCGTGAAAGTGTCTAACTTCTGGTACACCCCGTCGGCTTCCGGTGCCAACTCACTCCAAGATGCGGCCGGAACAGAAGGACTTGAAGGAGCGGAAGTTGTCGTAGAAGGTGATGCGATCTTCACAGGTAGCGTCACGGTTCGCGACCATCTCTATGCCAGCTCCGACACAGCAGGACGTGCACGCATTGTCGCGGGCGACACGAAAGTCCACGTTGCGTTCGAAACATCCTACGAACAGCAACCCATCGTTACTGCAACACTTCGTACAGCCACGGACATCCCGGGCTACTGGTGGGTGGAGAACGAGAGCACGGCAGGCTTCGATCTCTCGTTGGATGGGACTCTGACAACCGATGTGGAATTCAACTGGATGGCGCTGGGAGTAGAAAACGGCAAAGTAACCGTTTCTGATGGCTCGACTGAGGACATCAACGTGTATGTGCTCTCAGAGGGAGAACTTGCTCCTTCAAGCTCGTCGTCATCCTCTTCGTCCGGATCGGATGAAACGGTAAGTGATGAATCAAGCGAAGAATCGAGTGAACCGGTAGCAGAAGATACAACAGAAGTCCTCGTAGAAGAGCCCGTGATTGAGCCTTCGACAGAATCGGAACCTGAGCCGACTCTGGTTGCAGAACCTTCTTTGGAACCAGTTGTGGAAGAAGTGGTCGTCGAATAAGTTACGAAAAACAGGGAGGGCGTTTGCCTCCCTGTTTTTTCTGCCGTAAAATACGAACATTGTATGGCTATAGAATCGAAAATGCCTCGGGCGTTTGGAAAGAGCTCGAGCTCGGCGTGGAAATGGGTGCTGGGAGCGGTGGGGCTTGGGTTGGTATTAGGTATAGGGTTTTGGGCAGTTAGTCGTTTGAAACAACCACAAGAAAACGAGCTTGTGACGGATGCATCGAAGTACCAAGCGGTATTTCTCGACAACGGACAAGTCTACTTTGGGCATCTTACGAGTGGGGAAGAGTTCTTCCGGCTTACGGACGTCTTCTACCTTCAGTATCGCCAAAATCCGCAGACGGGTGACCCAGCGGCCGATGCGGACGTATCCATCATTAAGCTTGGCAACGAAGTGCATGGGCCGCAAGACTGGATGGATATAAACGAAGAACACGTTCTGTTTATCGAAGAGTTAAAGGCAGAGTCGCGTGTGGCCAGTGCTATCGCGGATTACAACAGTAAACACACAAACAACTAATCCTATGGTTCTTTCCTCAACCGCACTCCGACGTCTGTCTGAACATCTCCTCGTCGGCTTGTGTTTCCTCGTCCCTGTCTTTTTCCTTCCGTGGACATCCAACATTTTGGAGATCAACAAACAGACGCTTTTGGTTGTGGTGGTGCTCGCGGCTTTGGCGGCATGGCTGGGGAGTATGGTTGTGGGAAAGAAGATTGAGCGTCGTGGTGGATTTGTGGCCGTGTTTCCTGTGTTGTTTTTGGGAGCCGTCCTCGCTTCGTCGTTCTTTTCGATGGCAGGCTACCAAACGTGGGTTGGACAATCCTCACAGGAGTACACGAGCTTTTTGACCATGGCCGCATGCGTGGCCATGGTGTACGTACTGGTGGGGGTGGTGAGTGATCGGGAAGTGGTGCGACGATGTTTGATGGCGGTTCTGTTGTCGGGCGGGGTGGCGAGCGTGGTGGCTTGGCTTGCCATGCTGGGAGCGCTTCCTGGTGTGTCGTCCGGTTTTAACACGGTGGGGACCGTGAATGGTCTCATCGTCTTTTTGACAGTCGTTTCGTTTACCGGCATGGGGCTTTGGCTTGTTTCTGTCAAAAAAGTCGCATTATTTTCTGTGGGAGCATGGGGTTTATTGGCACGTGTTTCGTTGGTTGTTTCGGTGATTACCATGCTGGTGTTCTCCGTGTCTGTGGACTACTGGATTCTTTGGTTGCTTCAAATTGTTGGTATCTTGGTATTATGCGCATTTGGTGTGCTGCGAGCCGGGGCGTTTCCGGATGTACGCCGTTTTTCCTTGCCACTCTTTTTGCTACTCGTGAGTGGGGTCTTCTTGGTGGTACGTTCACCGCTTACTCTCGGGTTGCCTGTTGTTGTCTCTCCTTCGTTTGCGGCAAGTTCAGACATTGCTAAGCAAACACTTTCGCAAAGTGTTCCACGTGTTCTCCTTGGTTCTGGCCCAGGAACGTATGCGTATAATTACGCTCGCTTTAAGCCGGCAGATGCCAACGCAACGGCATTTTGGAACTTCCGTTTTGACCGTGCCAAGTCGCATTTGCTGACATTGTTCACTACCATGGGTGTTGTAGGGACGGTCATGTGGGTGCTGTGTTTGGTGAGTGCGCTTGTGTTCGCTTTTTCACGTCTGGCTCGTGAACGAGACGCGGAAGCATGGGGACTGTTGTTTGCAACGACAGCTGGTTGGACCGTGATTGCTACGGCACACCTGTTGTATGCCTCGAATCTTACGCTGACGTTTGTGTATTGGGCCGGACTTGGATTGGTGTTGGCGCAAACGGTGGGGGCGGGGCGTGAAATGGAATTTGGAAAGTCGCCGCGTACGGCGTTGCTTGGTTCGTTCGGGTTTGTCGTGGCAAGTGTCATGATGTTGGCAGCGATGGGAGTGACGGTGACGCGATACGCGGCGGACACCGCGTTTGCTCGCGCTGCTTCGCTCGACCGAGAAAAGGCCACGACGGCCGAGATTGGTGCAGCTCTAGCACGTGCGGCGTCCATTAATCCATTATCCGACCTGTATCAGCGCAATCTCGCTTCATTACTGCTCGGACAGGCCCAGCAAGAGTTGGCGGCTGCCACTGCTCCACTTTCTCCTGAAGCACAACAACGCATTTCTGATCTCGTGGGTGCAGCGGTGACGGCAGCGAAGCGCGCGACGGACCTCGGGCCGTATGATGTGGCCAACTGGTCTGTGCGCGGTGCGATTTATCGCGATGTCATGCCGTACGTGCAGAACGCGGAAGACTACGCGGCAGCCACCTACCAGCAGGCTACTGCTCTGGATCCACTCAACCCAGCGCTACAGGTGAATCTCGGACGTGTCTACCTCGCTGTAGCCGATCGTGCACGTGCCTTGAAGACAGCCGAGGACCCAACGCTTGCACAGACTGCGGCGACAAGTGAAGCCGAACAGCTCAAAAAAGCCGAGGATGCCTTTAATGCGGCGCTCAAAATCAAACAGGATTACGCCCCTGCGCATTACTATCTCGCCGCGGCGTTTGAACGCGAAGGACGACTGGATGAAGCGGTTAACCGCATCGCCGCGCTCGCAAATGCTAGTCCGACCAACGCCTCTCTCCAGTTTCAGCTCGCCATGCTCGCCTTGCGTAAGGGTGACACAGCCACGGCTCGTACAGCCCTTGAGCGCGCTGTAAATATCTCTCCAGAATACAGCAACGCCCTCTGGTTCCTTGCCTCGCTCGACGAACTCGACGGCCGCATGGAGGAAGCGCTTCAGCTTGTGCAAAAAGTAGCGAACCTGAATCCAACCAACGAACAGGTTGCTGAGCGTCTCGCCAAACTTAAGCGCGGAGAGAAAACCGTTCTCACTACCAGTGACGTCCCAGCTCCTGTAGAAGAAACAGCACCACCAGAAGCCGTGGAGGGTGAGGCACCTGTCGCGGATGCGGGGGCCGTCGTTCCTGTCACGGAAGGCGAAGCAGCTCCAACTCCCTAAACCAAAACGCCAGCTCTACACGGGCTGGCGTTTAAGTTCCTCGGAAAGGAGGGGGAGAAGTTTTTGCTCGGCTTGGCCAATGGAGTGTTCCTCGAAGCGGAGACGTACTTCTTCTTTGTTCCCTTGTGGACGGAGGGTGGCGCAGAGAGCGAGGGCGTCGCGAGGGCGTTCAGCGCGCACGACCGCGTGGATGTTTCGGTCGCGACCTTCGTAGAGCAGGACGACCACTTGTGCCTCCGGTGAGGAAGCGATGAGTTCATCGACAACGTCTGCCAGGTCTTCTTCTTCCGCTCCTGCGTGCATGAAGTCTTGTTGCGAGAGCAGTGTCCAAACCAGTGGAACGGACGGATCTTGCTTGAGCCGGGCAAGGGCACGGCCCCAGAGGCGAAGCGTGGAAACCGAGCGTGTGCGGTACAAGTGGTGCACGATCGTTTCGCGCTGCGCCCCTTTGGCCATGAGTTTGCTTGCTGTCGACAGGGTTTTGGGAGTGACGCGTGGTGCTTTGAAGCTGCGTGTTTTTGAAATCATGCCCGTGAGAAAACAGGTAGCCGTTTCTTCGTCCATGAGACCTGGTTCGATGGATTCGACGAGATCGTGACAGACTTCGCCACACGCCGAAGCGGTGAGGTCTACGATGTTGAGCTGGCCGTACTGTTCGTTGGCGGGGGAGTGGTCGATGTTGAGAATGGGAGTGCGATAGAAAAAGTCTGGATGTTCGCGGTACAAGTGTGCACAGCTTTCAAGGTCGGCCGCGCCGATGCAAATTACCAAGTCATGTCGATACCCCGTGGAAGAAATCCGTACGTCGTCTTGGTTCCAAAAACCGGTTTTTGGTGTGAGAGAGATGACGAGCTTTTCTCCTTTCATCTCGTAATGGAGTTCACTGACTTTTGTTTTGGACGCGTCGAGCTCAATGATGAACCGACGCAGGTTTTCAAACGCCGGTTTGATGTTGGCATGACCAGGTAAAAACTGGAGTGAGCCTGGTGGGTTGCCATCGGCAGCAACAATCGTTGGCTTCTTGTCGAGTTTTTCTAAAACGCGCGCCATGCCTAAAGCAGACGCGTATCCGTCGGCTCCTGCCCCGGAGCCAACACAAATGAGAGGAGACGTACTTCGTTTCCAGGCTTCTAAAATCTGTTGAGTTTCCTTCAACGCCATGCCGTTGCCCCAGGGAAAGATGTAATCTGAACCCTATTCTAAATGTGTCAAAACTCTTCAACAAGCATGGGAGGAGTGATAATAACGTGGGTTTGAAGCCCCGTCAAGCTTGGTGAAAATTGCCAATACCCCCCATTTTGCCTACACTAGGCCATGTTATGTCTACCAATGAGATGCCCAAAGCCTACGAACCATCGGCGCATGAAGACGGGGTGTATGCCGCCTGGGAAGCCAGTGGCTATTTTAATCCCGATAAACTGCCAGGCGAACGCAAGGAAGCCTTCTCCATTGTCTTGCCGCCTCCAAACGTCACAGGAACCCTGCACATGGGACATGCGGTAATGTTGGCGCTGGAAGATATCATGGTGCGCTTTGAGCGACTGCGTGGCAAGAAGGCCTTGTGGATTCCTGGGACAGACCATGCGGCGATTGCCACACAAGCGAAGGTGGAGAAGTTGTTGGTGAAGGAAGGGGTTGTGGACCCGCGACGTGAACTGGGGCGTGAGAAATTTTTGGAACGAGTGAACCAGTTTGCTGCCGAGAGTCACGACATCATTGTAAACCAGGCACGAAAGATGGGTGCGTCTTTGGATTGGTCGCGGGAGGCGTATACGCTCGATGCCGCACGTGGTCGAGCCGTGAATGCGGCGTTCAAGCAGATGTACAACGATGGAATCGTGTATCGCGGTTACCGTGTTATTAACTGGTGTCCGCGCTGCAAGTCGACATTGGCGGACGATGAAGTAAACTACAAAGAAGAGAAGTCGAAGTTCTACTATCTTAAGTATGGTCCTATCGTGATTGGAACCGCACGTCCGGAAACGAAATTTTTGGATAAGGTGATCGTAGTGAATCCGGATGACGCGCGGTATGCGGACATTGTTGGCAAAGAATTCGACGTGGAATGGATTGAAGGAATGGTTCGAGCGAAGGTGATTGCTGATGCGGAAGCGGACATGTCATTTGGTACGGGAGCCATGACGATCACGCCGGCGCACAGCCACGAGGACTTCCGTCTCGCGCAGAACCATGGGCTTGAAGTTGTTCAGATCATCGGAGAGGATGGGAGTTTTACAGACGTGGCTGGTTCGTTCGCGGGAAAGAATGCACGTGCGAGCCGTGACGAAATCGTGGAGGTGCTTGAAAAGAAAGGACTCGTCGAACGGATTGACGACCAGTATGTTCACAACCTCTCTGTCTGCTATCGCTGTGACACACCAGTGGAGCCGTTGCCTAAATTGCAATGGTTTATTGGGGTGAATAAGGAGTTTGAGCGTGGCGGAAAGAAAACGACGCTCAAGACACTGATGCAGGAAGCGGTTCGGTCGGGAAGCACGAAGATTTTGCCGGAGCGGTTCGACAAGACGTATTTCCACTGGATTGATAACTTGCGCGACTGGAATATCAGCCGACAAATTTGGTTTGGGCACCGTATTCCTGCGTGGTATCGCGGTGAAGAAATCGTGGTGAGTGAGACATCTCCCGGTGAAGGCTGGACACAGGATGAGGATACGTTTGATACCTGGTTCAGCTCAGGGCTGTGGACGTTCTCCACGCTCGGGTGGCCAGACCAGACAGATGACCTCAAGACATTCCATCCAACGTCCGTGCTGGAAACAGGGTACGACATCCTCTTTTTCTGGGTCGCACGCATGATTTTGATGTCGACGTATTTGCTCGGAGAAGTGCCGTTCAAGACCGTGTACCTGCACGGCTTGGTTCGTGATGAGCAGGGACGCAAAATGTCCAAGTCACTCGATAACATCATCGACCCACTCGACATGATCGCGAAGTACGGTGCGGACGCAACACGACTTTCGCTGGTGATTGGAAACACACCAGGCAATGACTCGAAGTTGTCTGAGGAGAAAGTGGCCAGCTACCGGAATTTCACAAACAAATTGTGGAACATCTCGCGGTTTGTGTTAACAACAGTTGGTTCGCAGGTTCGCAGGTTCGCAGGTTCGCAGGAACCGCAGGTAGTGACACTTGCGGACCGATGGATTTTGTCGCGTCTTGAAACAGTGGTGACCAGTGTCACAAAGAAACTTGATGCGTATGAATTCTCTGCGGCCGGAGAAGAATTGCGTGACTTCACGTGGAACGATTTTGCGGACTGGTACTTAGAGATTGCAAAGAAGCAGGATCGCGCTACAACCGCCCCCATCTTGCTGCACGTACTCGAAACATTGCTCAAAATGTGGCATCCATTTATGCCGTTTGTCACGGAGCATGTGTGGTCTCTGTTCAAGAGCTCAGCCCTCATTGTTGAAACATGGCCGGTTGCACAAGGATGGATGGATGCGGAAGCGGAAGGGGAATTTGCGTCTATCCAGGGAGCGGTTGTGGCTATTCGTAACATGCGCTCAACGCAAAAAGTTGACCCAGCCAAGTTCGTTTCTGTGAGCATTGGAGGTCCTGATGCAGCATTCTTGATTAAGCATGAAGCCTTATTGAAAGATCGTGCGCGCGTTGAATCGATCGTTATCGATGACGCGAATCCAGGTATCCGTCTTGTGCTTGGTGAGATGGATGCGGAAGCTGAGCGAAAGCGCCTCACGGTGGAGTGCGACCAACTCACAGCCTATATTGCTTCGACGGATGCAAAGCTTGCGAACGCGGAGTTCATAGCAAAAGCACCAGAGAAAGTCGTGGCGCAGATGAAACAGAAGCGCGAAGAAGCCGCCACCAAACTCGCCACCGTTCAATCTCAACTTTCGTCTCTGCAGGCTTCCTAGACTTTTCTCCCCCTATGTCCACCATCCAAAAAGCCAAACAGCAAGTCCTCACGGACCTAAAGTCTGCCATTGGCAAGGAATACACACCAACCATGGAGGAGCTTTCGTATCCACCAGACGCAAAGATGGGGGACCTTTCGTTCGCGTGTTTTGCGTTGGCAAAAGGGTTGAAGACAAATCCGGCCCAGTTGGCAACGGAGCTGGCGGCAAAAATTGCTCCGGCGGGGTTTGTGAAGTCAGCAAGCGCTATTGGTCCATACGTCAATTTTACGTTTGACCACCACGCGTTGAGCGAGGCAGTGTTGCAAGAGGTTTCAGAGAAAAAACAAGCGTACGGCACATCAAACACGGGAGGAGAAAAGAGTGTCATGGTTGAGTATGCCAACTTGAATACACACAAAGATGTTCACATTGGGCACCTGCGCAATCTCCTTGTGGGGCAAGCCGCTGTGGAGCTGTATCGCGCTAATGGCTACCGTGTCATCCCCGTGACGTACATTAACGATCTAGGAGCGCACGTGGCATCGTGTGTGTGGGCGGTGCAGAACGTGGGTGGAGGGAAGCCGGCAGAAGGGGAAGACCCTATTACGTTTTTGCAAAGGATGTACGTGGAGGCGGTGAAGCAAGCGGGAGAAAATCCAACAGTGAAAGAAGAGATTTCACAGGTGCAGCGCGACTTGGAAGCGGGTAAGGGTCCGCTACGTTCCCTTTGGAAAACCACGCACCGATGGTCTACTGCTTACTTGAAGATGGTGTACAAGGAATTCAAACTTCCTCTCGAAACGTGGTATTTCGAAAGTGACTTCATCAAAAAGACGAAGCAAGCCATTGAGGAGTTCATCAAGAAGGGGATTGTGATCTCGAGTCAGGGAGCGTGGATTGTGGATTTGGAAGCAGAGGGATTGGGTGCCAACCTGCTCGTCAAAACAGACGGCACGTTATTGTACAACGCCAAGGACATTGCGTTGGCCCTTCAGAAAGAAGAGGACTATCACCCACAGCGTTCGGTCTATGTGATTGATGCGCGCCAGTCTCTGGTGATGAAGCAGTTGTTTGCCACGCTTAAGCGCATGGGATTCACCAAGGAGCTCCAGCATTTGTCGTACGAGTTCGTGACGCTCAAGGAAGGAGCCATGTCGAGCCGGAAGGGGAATATCGTACGGTACGAGCCGTTCCGTGACGAGGTTCTCAATATGGCTCGACAAGAGACGAAGAAACGACATGAGGACTGGTCGGAGAAACAGGTGGAGAAAACCGCTCGCGCGGTGGCATTTGCGGCGGTGCGGTTTGGGATTTTGAAGCAGGACCTGGATAAGAAAATTGTTTTTGATCTGCAAGAAGCCGTGTCATTTGAGGGATTTACGGGCCCGTACTTGCTGTACTCGTTTGCTCGCATGAAGAGTTTGTTGCGCAAGGCAAAAACTCGAAAGTCCACAACGACGCCGGTGGTTTCTTCTGGTCCGGCTGCGAGCGAGCATCAACTTCTCTTGATGCTGGGGAAATATCCGGAAGTCGTATTTAGTGCTGGTCAGTCCATGCGTATTTCTTCCGTGGCACAGTACCTGTTCGACTTGTGTAAAACATTCGCAGAGTTTTATGAACAAGTACCTGTGCTTGAATCAGAGAAAGATGTACGTGCGGCACGTCTTGCCCTTGTGACGGCAACGGCACAGGTATTACAAAACGGCCTCGGCCTTTTGGGGGTCGAGACCGTTGATGAAATGTAGTCTTGCTTTACTCTTCGTCTGTTTTTGTGGCGGTTGGTCGGATGAACT
>SXGT01837654.1_pt1 | contig 14065 bp, 12 predicted proteins | sample 3176221 | NCBI WGS metagenome assembly SXGT01 (sample SAMN11356862, study PRJNA531348) | freshwater metagenome | isolation source: freshwater sample F1-120 | place: China: Fuxian Lake, Yuxi | collected 2017-12-25 | reverse complement strand
GGCTATACCGCGCGTGACCAGTTCGTCGGTCCCTGGCAAGTTCCGGTGGCCGATGTGGCGGTGACCACGATGGGGTATGACACGCTGCTCGGCGAAGCCTTCGCGATCGGCGAACGCAGTCCGATCGCGTTGATCAACCCGGCCGCATCCGGCCGCATGGCGGTCGGCGAAGCCATCACCAACCTGGCCGCTGCCGCCGTCAACGAGATCGGCGACATACGCCTTTCCGCCAACTGGATGGCTGCCGCCGGCCATCCCGGCGAGGACGCGGCGCTGTTCGATACCGTACGCGCGGTCGGCAAGGAACTGTGTCCGCAACTCGGCATCAGCATCCCGGTCGGCAAGGATTCGATGTCGATGCGCACCAGTTGGCGCGAGGCCGAGGCCGACAAATCCGTGGTGTCGCCGCTGTCGCTGATCATCACCGCTTTCGCACCGAGCCCGGATGCCGGACGCACATTGACGCCGCAGTTGCGCAATGACGAGGAAGACACCGATCTGATCCTGCTTGATCTCGGGCGCGGCCAGAACCGGCTGGGCGGCAGCATTCTGGGCCAGGTCTATGGCGAACTGGGCGATACCTGCCCCGACCTGGATCAACCCGATCGCTTGAAAGCTTTTTTTGCGCTGATCCAGCGCCTGAATCAGGAAGGCAAGTTGCTTGCCTATCACGACCGCGCTGATGGCGGCCTGTTCGCGACGATCTGTGAAATGGCCTTCGCCGGCCATTGCGGCGTCGATCTGGATGTCGATGAATTGCGCTATCACCGTCTGCATGACGACATCATGCAGGACGTGGAAGACGCGCCCGATCCGCGCGAACCTTATACCAGCCGTCTGTTCGGCATCCTGTTCAACGAGGAACTCGGCGCTGTGATCCAGGTACGCCGTTCCGATACTGCCGCCGTGATGGAGGCCTGCTTCGCGGCCGGATTGCGCGACGAGTTCTACATCATCGGCAGCACCAATAACAAGGATCGCATCCGCATCCTGCGCGAGGGGGTTGCAGTGTTCAACCAGAAGCGCGCCAAACTGCATGCGGCCTGGTCCGAGACCAGCTATCGCATGCAATCGCTGCGCGACAACCCGCACTGCGCGCAGGAAGAATTCGACGCCCTCACAGCCAGGAAAGACCCCGGCCTGCACGCCAAACCGAGTTTCGACCTGAACGAAGACGTTGCAGCGCCTTTCATCAAAAGCCGGCGCGCCCAACCCAGGATCGCCATCCTGCGCGAGCAGGGCGTTAACGGCGAGGTGGAAATGGCGGCCGCTTTCTCGCGCGCAGGCTTCACGGCGGTCGATGTCCACATGAGCGATATCCTTTCCGGCCGCGTCAAGCTGAAGACCTTCAAGGGACTCGCTGCCTGTGGCGGCTTCAGTTACGGCGATGTACTCGGCGCCGGTGGCGGCTGGGCCGCCTCGATCCTGCACAATGCCCGTGCCGGCGACGAGTTCCAGGCCTTCTTCCAGCGCGCCGACAGCTTTGCTCTAGGCGTCTGCAACGGCTGTCAGATGATGAGCCGCCTGTCCGGCATCATCCCCGGCGCGGAGAACTGGCCGCGTTTCGAGCGCAACCTGTCGGAGCAGTTCGAAGCCCGTTTTGTCCTGGTGGAAGTGCCGCAGTCGCCCTCCATCCTGTTCGATGGCATGGCCGGCAGCCGCATGCCCATCATCGTTTCACATGGCGAGGGGCGGGCGGTATTCAGCGGCGGCAAGGCACAACGCAAGGCGGCCGAAGTCTGCCTGCGCTACGTCGACAACCGTGGCCGAAAGACTGAAACCTACCCGTTCAATCCGAACGGTTCGCCCAAGGGCATCACCGGCCTGACTACGCCGGATGGCCGCTTCACCATCATGATGCCGCACCCGGAGCGGGTTTTCCGCGCGGTGCAGCACTCCTGGCGGCCGTCGGAATGGCGCGAGGACGGGCCATGGCTGCGCATGTTCAGGAATGCGCGCAAATGGGTAGGCTGAATTCCGGTCGACGGTGCGAAAGCCCGGCGCTAGGAGCCTGTCGGACTATTGAATCGTCGGCTGCAAGTCGTCCGCAGCGGACCCTTTTTCACCGGCTTCTTGCACCATGGAACAACCATGCGGCGGCGAATCCGGTGAAAAATGGCCTCGCCGGGGCCGATTTTCACTATCGACGACCAAAGTCCGACAGGTTCCTAGTGTTTGTGAAACATCAGACTTCTTATTTCTTCCCGCTTGCGATACTGGGCTCGCATTCTGAGGATGTAGATGCCGACGACGATCAGCAACACACCGCAGATCTGTCCAAACAGCGCATCAACGCCGAGCAGGGCGCCGAGACCTACCGTCAGATAAATGTAGGGCAGGCTTTCGTAAACAGAGAACTGCATTTTTATGCCTCTTTTTATCAATCAACCGCGTTGAAAACAGACCGCGACTTTTCCCTCCGGTACAGGCGGGAGACTGCCTGTACAAGCCTCGCCAACCGGGCCAAGTCCGGATGACGCAGCCATTTATTGCAATCCGTGTGCCAGATTCCGGCATAGCCGGTAAGCATTGAGTTGCCGCCTCAAACCGTGCCGCCGCGAGATGTCGCCGGACAAGCGGGCGAAAATGACTGCATTCGATATGCCGAGACCCTGACAACTCTGACGACCGAACGACGCCAGCCTGATCATCATTCCGCGCAGGGTTCCCCACCTCCGCCTTTGCATTTCTGCTTCCCGACATGACTTCCTCTCCCACGCTGGTTCTTTTCAATTACGACTGGGATCGCGCCGGTTTCTCGCGTTGGCAGCACGACTTTCCCATGCACAGCGCCGGCTTCGATCTGTTCAGCTTTCCCAGCAACGCGCGTCTGGCCCATTTCGACATCGAGCGCTTTGTCGAGCGCCTGGCGCGCCAGGCTGCGCAAAAGGGGTGGCGTGCCGTGGTCTCGAATCACGAGCAGTTCGGCGCGCTGGCTGCGGCCATGCTGGCAGAGCGCATGGGCTGGCCGGGGACTTCGGTCGAGGCGGTGCTGGCTTGTCAGCACAAATTGCATGCCCGGCAAGTCCTTGCCGAGGTGGCGCCGGAAGCGAATACCGGGTTCGAGTTGCTGCCCGCTTTGTACGGCGATCCGGCGCCGGAGGGGCTGACCTATCCGGTTTTCGTCAAGCCGGTGAAGGCGGCATTCTCGGTGCTGGCGCGGGTGGTGCATAACCGCGCCGAGCTGGCTGCGCTGACTCGCTTCGGGTTCTGGGAGCTTTGGGTGATCCGGCATCTGGTGGAGCCGTTTGAACGAGTCGTCCGCAAGCGCTTGCCGCAGGCCGGCAGCGCACATCGGATGCTGCTCGAGCAACCGGTGCATGCGGCGCAGTACAACCTGGACGGCTATTTCTTCAATGGCGAAATGCGGCCCCTGGGCATTGTCGAATCGGTGATGTATCCAGGCACCCAGGCATTCATGCGTTTTGTCTATCCGTGCGGCTTGCCGGATGCCGGCAGAGCCCGCGCGCTCGCGGTTGCCAGCCGCTTTCTGACGGCAGTGGGCTTCCGGCATGGCCTGTTCAACATGGAGTTTTTCTACGACGCGACGACCGATCGACTCACCGTGATCGAGTTCAATCCGCGCATGGCGGCGCAGTTTTCCGACCTGTATCAGCGAGTCGATGGCATCGACCTGCATCGTGTCGCCCTCGAACTCGCGCATGGCCGCGATCCTGCCTTGTTGCCGCGCACTGTGCCATCGGCCGGCATCGCGGCGAGTTTCGTCTATCGCAGCTTCGACCCGGCAGCGCGCCCCGACATGCCCGCCACAGCGCAGGAGCACGCGCTGGCCGACGCGTATCCGGATGCCTTGCTGTTTCATTTTGCCAAGACGCCGGGCCAGATCGAGCGCGATTTCAAATGGCTGGGCAGTTATCGTTACGGCATCCTGCATCTGGGCGGGCGCGATGCCACCGATCTGCGAGCGCGCTGTGTTGCCGCCAGCGATCTGCTCGGTTGGTCGGCTGCCTGCGCCGATCACGAAAGCGATTTCCACGACCACACCATGCCATCGCGCTGGCCGGACGCGCCGCTTGCGCTGGAGGGGAGAAGATGAACAAGCCAAGTTTGATCCAGATCGCTCATGACGATCTCGCCGCGACCCGCGCCGAGTTGATCGCCGGCCTCAGCGCACCGATGGCCGCACTGGCGCCGAAATATCTTTACGATGCACTCGGTTCGCGCCTGTTTGCAGCGATTACTGAACTGCCGGAGTACTACCCGACGCGCACTGAAGCGGCCATTTTCAGCGCCCAACAGGCAGAAATGGCCACTGCATTGGGCCGCGTGGAGACGCTGGTCGATCTGGGCGCCGGCAATTGCGAAAAGGCGGCACGCCTGTTTGAGGTCTTCGGCGTACAGCGTTACGTTGCGGTGGATATTTCGGCGGACTATCTGCGCGAATCGCTCGACAAACTGCAATACGAGCATCCCGCCATGGCGATACTGGGTGTCGGCCTCGATTTTTCCGCCACGCTCGATTTGCCGCCGGAAGTCGGCGCAGGCCCGCGCACCTTGTTCTATCCTGGCTCAAGCATCGGCAATTTCACGCCGGAGGCTGCACTGATCTTTTTGCGCCAGGTGCATGCAGCCTGCCAGGGCGGCAACCTGCTGATCGGCGTCGATCTGGTCAAACCCGATGCCGTGCTGGTGCCGGCTTACGACGATGCGCTCGGGGTCACGGCGGCGTTCAACCGCAATCTGCTGTTGCATCTGAACCGATTGCTGGATGCCGATTTCGATATTGCCGACTGGCGTCATGTCGGCCTGTTCAACCAGACCGAATCGCGCATCGAGATGCATCTTGAAGCCGTGCGCGATTGCATGATCCGCTGGCCCGGCGGCGAACGCCGCTTCAAAAGCGGCGAGCGCATCCATAGCGAGAACTCCTACAAGTGGCGGCCGCAGGATTTTGACGACTTGCTGCACAGCGCCGGCTTCAGGCACACCCGGCAATGGCGTGATGCGAATGACTGGTTTGCAGTCTTCGCGGCAGATGCGTGAAGCTGGCGCAAACCTATACGGCGCAGGTGCGGAATCCGTTATGCAGATCGTTGCGTTCCGGCGTGAAGTAGTTGCGATAGCGCGCATGCGCCATGCGCGGCGAGGTAGCCCGGCTGGCGCCGCGAAGGACATAGCGGTCGCCGAACCAGGGCACCGAATAGTCGCGGTATGGATGCGCCTTGAAACCGGGATAGGGCAGGAAACGGCTGGCGCTCCATTCCCACACCGCGCCCCAGTGAAAATCGCTGCGGGTCAGTGCCGCGATTTCCCATTCCGCTTCACTGGGCAGGCGGCGACCAGCCTGGCGACACCAGGTTTCGGCCTCGGTCCAGGTCAGGTGCATGGCGGGCTGGTCCAGATCCAGCGTTTGCCAGGCGCCAAAGCGCCGCGCCTGCCAGACGCCGTCAAGCTGGCGCAGATAGCGCGGGGGTTCAGCGTCGCCGGCTTCAACCAGGGGGAGATAGCGTCGCCAGTTGATCACCTGGCTGTCGATCTCGAAGGTGGGCACTTCAATGGCCTGCGCAGCCAGTTCGTTGTCGAATGCAAAACCGGTCTCGGTGTAGCCCAGAGTCCAGACCTGGCCCGGCAGCCTCAGCGGCTGGTTGGAAGGCAGCGCGGCGGGCGCCTGATACAGCGCGTCAGGCAGCGCTATGTCCAGCGCCTGCGCCATGTAGGTTGCCGCCTCGGCGTGCATGTCCTCGTGAAACAGGACGAGACGGTAGAAATACAGCCCGCTGTCGGTTTCCGTCGCGGTTGCGAGCCGTTCCAGCGTGGCATCGAGACCGGCCGCGAGATAGTCGCGCGTTGCGGAAAGATCGGGCAAATCCAGATGCCAGCGTCGGGTATGGGCAACCAGGCTGGAGTTGTAAAGACTATCGGCTGCGGGCATGCGTCCGGCCGGTCTGGTGTGGTCGGGATCGGCCATCACCCCCAGGTCGCGCTGGAGATTGCGCGCAATCCAGTAGTCCTGAAACCAGCCGACGTGGCCGACTTCCCACAACGGCGGGTTGAGTTGCGACGCGTAAGGCACGTTCAGGCTCGGGCCCAGGCGCTCAAGATAGGCTTCGAGCAGCGCCAGGGTGCGCGCACGACTGTCGCGCAGGGCTGCGGCCAGGTCGGTGCGGCCGCCCTGGCGGGCGATGCTGGCGGGACTGCGTTGGCGGGTTGGGAGAGAGGTCATGGCTAAGGCGAGTGGAAAACCGCAAATCGTCATTGTCACGCCGGCGTTGCGAGCCGCCAACAATGGCAACTGGAAAACAGCCTGGCGCTGGTACCGATTTCTCGCCGGGGTGTATCCAGTCCGCATTGTTGCCGAATGGCCGGATGCGCGCGCAACCGAGGATCGCATCCTGCTCGCTCTGCACGCTCGCCGCTCGGCGCCTTCCATCGCGGCCTGGGCTGCCATGCATTCCGGACGCGGCCTGGCGGTGGTGCTCACCGGCACCGATCTGTATCGCGATATCCAGCACGACGCGGCTGCGCAACGCTCGTTGCAACTTGCCCAAATCCTGATCACCTTGCAGGAAAAAGCGCCGGCCGCGCTGCCCGAGGCGGTTCACGCCAAGACGCGGGTGATTTTTCAATCCACCCATGCGCGCAAACAGCTGGTCAAGCCCGTGCGCCATCTGCGGGCGTTGATGGTCGGCCACCTGCGCGAGGAAAAGTCGCCAGAGACCTTGTTCGCGGCGGTTCGCTTGCTGACTGATCGGGATGACATTCTGATCGACCATATCGGCGCCGGTCTCGACGATGGACTCGCGCAGGCTGCACGCGCCACTTCGGCCGTCGCACCGCATTATCGCTGGCTGGGCGGCCTGCCGCATGGCGTGGTCCGGCAGCAAATTCAGCGCGCGCATGTTTTGATTCATGCCAGCCGCATGGAAGGCGGCGCGCATGTCATCATGGAAGCGGTAGCCAGCGGCACTCCGGTGTTGGCATCACGGGTGGACGGCAATGTCGGCATGCTGGGTGAAGATTACGCCGGCTATTACCCCTGGAATGACGCCGTGGCACTCGCTGCGTTGCTGACGCGCTGCCGTGAGGACGCCGATTTCCTGACCCGATTGAGGGACCAGTGTCGTTTGCGCGCGCCGTTGTTCGAACCGGCGCACGAGCGGGCTGCGCTGATCCGTGTTGTTGACGATTTACTGGATTGAACAATGCAAGTGTCCGAAACCCCCGTCCTGCGCGACATCGTCCTGATCGGCGGCGGCCACAGCCATGTCGGTGTTTTATACATGTGGGCGATGAACCCGCTGCCCGGTGCCCGCCTGACCCTGATCTGCACCGATACCGATACGCCGTATTCCGGCATGCTGCCGGGCTATATCGCCGGCCATTACAGCTTTGACGACGTGCATATCGATGTGCGTCGGCTGGCCGAGTTTGCCGGGGCGCGCTACTACCACGAGGAAGTGGTCGGCATCGACCGCGCCGAGCGCAAGGTGCTGTGCCGCAAGCGACCGCCCATTCCCTACGATGTGTTGTCGATCAACATCGGCTCGACCCCGAAGCTGGGCCATGTGCCCGGAGCCGAAGGCCATGTCGTGCCGGTGAAACCGATCCGCCAGTTCAATCAGCGCTGGCTGGGGCTGCTGGAACGGGTGCGCAACCATGCCGGAACCACCACGGTGGCGGTGGTCGGCGCCGGCGCCGGCGGGGTGGAAATGGCGTTGGCCATGCAATATCGCCTGCGTCGCGAACTGGCTGTGCTGGGACGCAATCCGGATGAATTGCAGATGCATCTGCTGACCTCCGGGCCGCACATCCTGCCGACACACAACGCTGCTGTGCGGCGGGCGTTTGAAGGCGTACTGGCCAGGCGCGGCGTGACACTGCATGTCGATGCCGAAGTGGTGCAGGTGGCCGAAAACCTGTTGCAGACCGGGGCCGGCGATCGCGTGCAGGCCGATGAAATCGTCTGGGTGACGCAGGCCGGCGGTGCGGCCTGGCTGGCCGGCACTGGCCTGGCACTGGATGAAGGCGGCTTCAGCCGGGTGCGCGATACCCTGCAAAGCGAGACCGATCCGCTTGTTTTCGCCACCGGTGATTGCGCATCCTGGATAGGTCGTCCGCTGGAAAAGGCCGGCGTTTTTGCGGTACGCATGGGCCGGCCGCTGGCCGAAAACCTGCGCCGTAGCTTGCTCGATCAACCGCTCAAACCTTACCGTCCGCAGCGTCGCTGGCTGGCCTTGATCAGCACCGGCGACAAACATGCCATCGCCTCGCGCGGGGCCTTTTTTACGCGTGGCGACTGGGTCTGGCGCTGGAAGGACTGGATTGATCGCCGTTTCATGCAGCGCTTCAGCCAATTCCCGGCCATGTCGGATTCGCCTCGCAAGCTGTCATCCGAGAAGATTCCGCTTGCGCCGACGGAGCAGACGCAAGCGATCTCGGCGCTGGCCATGCGCTGCGGCGGTTGCGGTGCCAAGGTGGGGGCAACGGTGCTGTCGCGTGCGCTGGCCCAGGTTCACCCGATCGAACGGGAGGATGTTCTGATCGGCCTGCATGCCCCGGATGACGCCGCCGTGCTGCGCGTGCCGGCGGGCAAGGCGCTGGTGCATACGGTGGATTTTTTTCGCGCGTTCATTGATGACCCCTGGGTGTTCGGTCGCATTGCGGCCAATCACGCGCTGGGCGACGTGTTCGCGATGGGCGCGGCGGCCCAGTCCGCAACCGCCATCTGCACGGTGCCGCCGGGCCTGGAAAGCAAGGTTGAGGACACGCTGTTCCAGATGATGTCGGGCGCGGTGTCGGTGTTGAACGAAGCCGGCTGCGCGCTGGTCGGCGGCCACACCGGCGAAGGGCGTGAACTGGCACTGGGCTTTGCGGTGAACGGCCTGATCGATGCAAGTCTGGCCGGCGTGATGACCAAGGGCGCGCTGCGGCCCGGCGATGTCCTGATCCTGACCAAACCGATCGGTACCGGCACCTTGTTTGCTGCGCATGCCCAACTCAAGGCACGCGGACGCTGGATCGACGCCGCGCTGGATTCGATGCAGATTTCCAACCGCGCCGCAATCGAATGCCTGGTCGCACAGGGTGCGCGCGCCTGTACCGATCTGACCGGCTTCGGCTTGCTCGGCCATCTGGTCGAAATGACCAAACCTTCCGGTGTCGATGCCGAGATCGAGCTCGACGCCCTGCCGATTCTGGCCGGCGCGGCAGAAACCGTGGCGGCCGGCGTATTGAGTTCATTGCAACCGGCCAATACCCGCCTGCGCCGCGCACTGCGTAATCAGGAGGCAGCCCTGCAGCATCCGAATTACCCGTTGCTGTTCGATCCGCAGACCGCCGGCGGTCTGCTTGCCGGCGTACCGGAAGCTAACGCTGATGCCTGCCTGACGGCATTGCATTTGCTGGGCTACCCCCACGCTGCACGTATCGGCCGGGTGCTGCCGCAAAGCGACGCGATGGAACCGATCCGGCTGCGGCTTTGACGCTCCAGGCGACTGCTACTCGGTCAACGACAAACGCAACCGGTCGCCTTCCTGTTCCATCCGGATCTGGCGCAGCGCGTTCATGCCGAGCAGGGCTTCGCTGGTGAGATTGGGCAGGATGGCGATGGCAGCATTGCCTATCCTGAACGGGCCGAATTCAAGCTCAGTCGCCCGGCTGGTGCAGCCTTGCACGACGCCGTTGGCGGTGCGGAAACGGGTGCTGACGTCGCAACCGAGACCAATGCGGGCAGCGAGTTCCTGCGAGATGGAAACGTTGCTGGCGCCGGTGTCGATCAGGAACTTGATCGGTGCGCCCTGGATTGCGCCATCGATATGAAAATGGCCGTCGCGGGCGCGCCCCAGTTCAACCCGGTCAGCGCCGACAACTTTTGTCGGCGGCGCTTCCTGGCGAAGAAAAAAGACATAGAACAGCAGGCCGAGCGCGAGCCAGATACCGGCATGCAGAAAGGTAACGCCGAGTCTGTTCAAAATTTTCCCTTGCAGCGTCGCATCGTCAACGCTTACTCGCGATAGGTCTTCTTTTTGTCGACGACCAGCTTGTCGATGACTCGGGTGGCCCAGTCCTTGGCACCCAGTCCGAAAGCGATGGCGAAGGCGAGTCCGACTGCGCCGAAGGCGATGATGAAGGCAGCCGTCAGCAGTTCGTTGGCGATCTGGAGTTGCTCCATCGCGATGAAGAAGACAAATACCATCATGGCGTATTCGGAAAAGGTGGATACGGTCAGCGCGCCGTCGAACTCCATGTTGGACAACCAGGCGAATACCAGACGATTGATGAAACGGGCGAGGATGGTGCCGAATACCAGTACCAGTATGGCGACGATGACGTTGGGGATGTACAGCACGACCTTGTTGAACAGGTCGGCCACCATGTGCAGGCCGAGCGAATTGGCCACGGTGACGATCATCACCAGAATGATCAGCCAGTAGATCAGGTTGCCGATTACCGATCCGACGGACAAATCCAGGTCGGCATGTTTCATGAAGGCCTCCAGGCCGGATTTCTCGGTGGCCCGGTCGAATTTCAGCATTTTCAGCAAGCGCATGACGCCACTCCGCGCCAGTTTGGCCAGCATCCAGCCAAGTATCAGTGCCACGATCGCGCCGAGCAGTTGCGGGATGAAGCTGGCCAGTTGGGTCCAGAAAGAGGTCAGTGAGGCGACGAAGATGTCGATTTGTTCCATGGCGGACTCCATACGTTGGGCGGTGCTTCCAGAATGATGAGTGAAAGTTATTGCAGCAATTGTTCGCGCGTGATCAGGCACACGGTGTCGGTGCCGGCTTCGAGTTCAGGCCAGGTCAGCGCAAGGTCGGGGAACGCGGATTCCAGCGCGTCGCGGTTGTGGCCGATTTCCACCACCAGCAGGCCGCCCGGATTGAGGTGACGTGCCGCGTCGCGCAGGATGATCCGGGTTGCATCCAGGCCGTCGTCGCCGGAGCCGAGCGCCAACGCAGGTTCGTGCCGATATTCGGCGGGAAGTGCGGCAACGCTCTCGGCATTGACGTAGGGCGGGTTGGAAACGATGAGGTCATAGGTCATGCCTTCCAGCGGCGCAAACAGGTCGCCCTGATACAGAGTGATTTGTTCATCCAGACCGTAATCCGCGACGTTTCGCCGCGCGACTTCGAGCGCGTCGGAAGATAGATCCACCGCGTCGATCTCTGCATCCGGGAAAGCTTCCGCCAGCAAAACAGCGAGGCAACCCGAACCGGTACACAGGTCGAGCGCAACCGTGACCGCTTCGGGGTCCGGCAGCCAGGGCTGCAACTGCTCCAGCAGCATCGGCGCAAGGAAGGAGCGCGGCACGATGACGCGCGAATCGACATAGAAACGATAGCCTTGCAACCAGGCTTCATTGGTCAGATAAGGCGCCGGCAGTCGTTCTTCAACTCGGCGTTCGATCATTTCGGCAATACGCGCCGCTTCTTCCGGCAGCAGGCTGGCATCAAGAAAAGGTTCCAAACGGTCGAGCGGCAGATGCAGCTTGTGCAGGATCAGGTAGGCGGCTTCATCGAAAGCGTTGCTGCTGCCGTGGCCGAAGAACAGGCCGGCGGCATTGAAGCGCGAAACGGCGTAGCGCAACCAGTCGCGAACGGTGATCAGATTTTCCAGCGGGGAATCGGCTTCGTGATCAGACATGTAGTAAACGCTCCAGAACACCCCGGTAAACCAGGGCGAGTTGTGCCAGTTCGTCGATGCCGACGTTTTCGTCGATCTTGTGGATGCTGGCGTTGATCGGGCCGAATTCGACACCTTCGCGTGCGATGTCGGCGATGAAGCGTCCATCTGAGTTGCCGCCTGTGGAGGAGAGTTCCGGATCGACACCGGTGGTTTCCCGGATTGCTTCGGCAAGCGCGTCGACCAGACCGCCGCGCGGCGTCAGAAACGGTTTCGCGCCGAGTTCCCATTCGATCCGGTAATCGAGGCCATGTCGGTCCAGGATGGCGCAAACGCGTTGTTGCAGGCCTTCGACCGTGCTGGCGGTGGAAAAACGGAAGTTGAAGGCGATGTCGGCGTGGCCGGGAATCACGTTCATTGCACCGGTGCCGCTGTGCAGGTTGGAAATTTGCCAGGTAGTCGGCGGGAAATACTCGTTGCCCGCGTCCCATGCCGTGGCAGCCAGTTCAGCGATAGCGGGGGCGGCCAGATGAATCGGGTTGCGGCCCAGGTGCGGGTAGGCGATATGAGCCTGCACGCCGTTGACGCGCAGGCGGCCATGCAGCGAGCCGCGGCGGCCGTTCTTCATCATGTCGCCGAAGCGGCTGACGCAGGTCGGTTCCCCGACGATGCAGTAGTCGATCAACTCGTTGCGCGCGGCGAGGCGCTCGACCACTTTGACCGTGCCGTCGACTGCCGGTCCCTCTTCGTCCGAGGTGATCAACCAGGCGATGGAACCGGCATGATCGGGATTGGCGGCGAGAAAACCTTCGATGGCGGCCAGGAAGGCGGCGATGGAACCTTTCATGTCTGCGGCGCCACGTCCATAGAGCCGGCCTTCGCGCTCGCTGGGCTGGAAAGGATCACTGCTCCATTGTTCCAGCGGCCCGGTCGGTACCACGTCGGTGTGGCCGGCGAAGCAGAGCAGAGGAGCGCTGTCGCCGCGCCGCGCCCAGAGATTGACGACTTCACCACTGTTCACGGTCTCGGTCACGAAGCCGAGTGCGCCCAGTTTTTCTGCCAACCAGGCTTGGCAGCCGGCATCTTCCGGCGTCACCGAGCGGCGGGCGACCAGTTCACGGGTGTAGGCGAGCGATTTACTTGCCATTCTGGGCAGCCAGGTTCCGGAAGTGTTTTTCAGCGGCGATAGATTTTATAAAAAAACCATTTGAAACAATAAACAAAAACGCTTTGTTCAAGTTTATTCTCCGAAAAAGGCCGCGTAGTTCTCGTCGCTGAAACCGACCTGATACTGACCATCACGATCCAGAATCGGGCGTTTGATCACGCTGGCGTTTTCCTGCATCAGCGCCAGTGCCGAAGCCGTGCTGGTGATGGCAGCCTTGCGCGCGTCGCTCAGCTTGCGCCAGGTCTGGCCGTTGCGATTGACGATGGATTCCCAGCCGAGCAGATTGCTTAGTGTTTGCATCAGATCGACCGGTACGCCCTGTTTCTTGAAATCATGAAACTCATATGGAATGTCGCGCTCTTCCAGCCAGGCGCGGGCTTTCTTGACGGTGCTGCAATTGGGGATGCCGTAAAGTTTCATGGCACACTCGCTTGAGTTGAAAACCGCGCCATTTTACCCGCCTCGCATGTCTCCCGCCTTTACTGTTCGCGCCGCCGACTGGAATCTTGACGAAGCCGCCATCGCGCAGGTTCGCCGCGTAGTGTTCATTGATGAACAGGGTGTGCCGGAAGCGCTGGAATGGGAGGTGCTTGATGCGGAATGCGCCTGGTTTGTTGCCCATTCGGCGTCTCAGGGCTTGGTCGGGATTGTTCGCCTGACGGCTGCCGGGCGGATTGGTCGCATGGCTGTGCTGCCGGCGTGGCGCGGGCACGGAGTCGGTCGCACCTTGCTGGCGGCAGTTTTGCAAAGGGCGCGCGAACTCGGCATCGGCAGGGTGCATCTTTCCGCGCAAACCCATGCAATCGGTTTTTACGCTCACCATGGTTTTGTGGTGGAAGGTCCGGAATACCTGGATGCAGGTATTCCGCATCGCAGCATGTTGCTGCAACTTGAGGATTCCAGATGACTATTCGTATTGGCCATGGTTTTGATGTGCATGCCTTTGCCGAGGGGCGGCGGTTGATCATCGGCGGCGTCGATATCCCGCATGCGCGCGGCCTACTTGGACATTCCGACGCCGACGTGCTGCTGCATGCAATCTGCGATGCCTTGCTTGGCGCGGCGGCATTGGGCGACATCGGCAAACACTTCCCGGACTCCGATCCTCGCTACAAGGGCATCGACAGCAGGAAACTGTTGCGGCATGTCGCTGAATTGCTGGATGGACGCGGCTGGAAGGTCGGCAATGTGGATGCCACGATCATCGCGCAGGCGCCGAAGATGGCGCCGCATATAACCAGCATGCGCGAAAACATCGCGCAGGACATCGGTATTGCTGCCGAGCAGGTCAACGTGAAAGCCACCACCACCGAG